>Ga0207681_10000868_pt1 | contig 19869 bp, 19 predicted proteins | sample KBSS53metaG_FD_184324 | JGI IMG/M metagenome (GOLD analysis project Ga0207681, IMG submission 184324) | Switchgrass rhizosphere microbial communities from Kellogg Biological Station, Michigan, USA - KBS S5-3 metaG (SPAdes) (version 2) | ecosystem: Host-associated > Plants > Roots > Rhizosphere... | reverse complement strand
GTCGACTGGTGCGGTGGCGACGCCGAGGGCCTCAATGCGCAGACCGCGTATCAAGCCATCAGCGATTCCATCAAGAAAGCGACCGCGCAGACGGGACGGCCGATGGTGTTGTCGGTCTGCAACTGGGGCAAACAGAGCCCCTGGAATTGGGCGCCGGGCATGTCGACGATGTGGCGAACCAGCGCGGACATCATCTACTTCGGCGAGCAAGCGAACCTGGACCGCGTCCTCGGCAACTTCGATTCGGCACAGCATCCGACGGTGCAAAGCCCCGGGCACTACAACGATCCGGACATGCTCATCGTCGGCATGTCGGGGTTCAACCTCGCTCAAAACCGAACGCATATGGCGTTGTGGGCGATCGCGAGCGCCCCGCTCCTCGCGGGGAACAACCTCGCCAGCATGAGCAGCGACACGAAGAGCGTGTTGACCAACAGCGAGGTGATCGCGATCAATCAGGATCCGCTCGCGAAGCAGGGGACGAAGATGTCTGGAGGAGGAACCAACCTCGAGATCTACAACAAGGTGCTTTCGGGCACCGGCCGGCGCGCCGTCGTTCTGCTCAACCGGGGCACGGCGGCGGCGACGATGACCGTCCGGTTTGCGGATATCGGTCTCGGATCAACCGCGTCCGTCCGGAACGTCTGGGCAGCGACGGACCTTGGAGCGAAGACGACCAGCTACGACGTCAGCGTGCCCGCGCGTGATTCTGTTCTGCTGCTCGTCACCCAAGCCGCCGGTCAGTGATCGACATGGAATCAAGAATGCGCGTCGTGGCGAGGGGCGCGGCGTTCGACGGAACGAGCCTCCTGCCCTTGGCCATTCTCTTGGGCATCGCCTTTGGCATTGTGGCGGCGGCGGGCTGCGCCGCAGATCCCGTGTATGGCGACGGCGGTCGTGGCGGATCCGGGGGCGCAGCCAACACCATCACCGTAGACGTATCGAAGCCGGCGACGGCGAACCCGCGCTTTTGGGCTGCCAGCGTCGGTACGGGCACGGCGAGCCTGACTCTGCGGGCGGATCTGCAGACGCACTACAAGATCGCAAACCGCGAGCTCGGCATGCAGCGCGTGCGCGGCCACGGCGTCCTCAACGACGACATGGGCATTTATAGGGCGCCAGGCTCCTACGACTGGACGAAGTTCGATACGTACCTGGACGCCATCGTCTCTGCAGGAATGCGTCCCATCATGGAGCTCAGCTTCATGCCCACGGCTCTGGCGTTGCATGGCAACAACAAAGATTTTCCGAACGACATCGACGCATACAGGCAGTTCATCCAAGCCGTGGTCCAGCACTGCGTGGACAAATACGGCGCGGCCGACGTGGGGCAATGGTACTGGGAGGTGTGGAACGAGCCGGACTATCCCGGGTTCTGGAACGGGAAGGACGCCAGCGAGGCCGCCAGCGCGAAGATGACCGACTACTACGAGCTATACGACGCCGCGGTCGACGCCATCACTCCTGTCCTACCGAGCGCGCTCGTCGGTGGGCCCGCGACGACCTACTACGCCCCAATTGGCGCTTTCTTGCAGCACTGCAGAAGCGCGAACAAGCGCGTGACCTTTGCGTCGTCGCACGCCTACCCGGGCGCTGGCCCGGGCAGCACCTCCGCAAACGCCACGGGCCTCGTGAGCGACAACGACAGCCGGATTGCCCAGATCACCGGCGCGGGCTACACGACGGCGTCGGTCAAGTCGTTCAACACCGAGTGGAATTCGTCGTATTCCGGCCAGGGCGGCCAGGAGGGCGACGTCCTCACGAGCATGGACAACCACTGGAACGTAGGGTTCATCCTCAAGGGCATCAAGTTGCTGTCCGACAAGAACCAGGGCGAGACGGCGCCGCTCGATGTGTTTTCGTACTGGGTGGCGTCGGACGTCTTCGACGAATCTGGCGGCCCCTCCAATTCCTACATCCTCAGCCAGGGGGGCAACCTTCCTTTCGGCCGCGTGTTCGGTCTCATGACCTTTCAAGGCGTCCGCAAGGCCCCCTTCAATGCCTTCAAGATGCTGAGCTACCTCGGTCCCAAGCGTCTGATGTCTGGCGGCGGCACCAGCAGTGATGGCGTCGACGGAATGGCCACGATGTCCGCTGGCGACGATGAGATCCAGATCCTGGTCTACAACTACTTCGCCACGCTCAACACGACCGGCTCCGATGACGTGACCGTCACGGTGAACAATCTCCCCTCCCCGCTGGTGGGGCAGGAGGTCTTCGTCACCCATTTCCGCGTCGACGAGACTCACAGCAATCCCTACAGCGTTTGGGTTGGTCAGGACAGCCCCCGGAACCCGACCGAGGCACAGTGGCAAGCCATGCGCCAGGCGCAGCACCTGGCGCTGCTGCAGCCGGTGAGCAAGACGACGGTGACCAGCACGTACACGACGACCTTCAGCCTACCTAGGCAAGCCGCGTCGCTGGTCATCATCGGGCGGAATCGCCCGCTGACCGGCCGCAACGCCTTCGTCGAGATCGAAGGTGAGGACTACGACGGCCAATCAGGTGCGACCAAGCAAGACAGCGGCGACACCACCCTGGGACAATCTATCGTCGGCAACGCCGGCAGCCATGTGTACTTCGAGAACGTGGACGTCAGCGACACCGGCGCCACGGTCGTTCAGTTGCGCGTCGCTGCGCAGAGCGACGCAACCCTGGAGCTGCGTGCGGATTCGCAGACCGGCCCGCTGCTCGGCACGTGCGCGGTAACCGCTACAGGCGGTTCCTGGGCCACTCAGACCTGCACGCTGACGCAGATTTCAGGTGTAGTAGGCCGCCTGTTCGTCGTTTTTACCGGCACCGCCCGCCTCAATTGGCTGAAGTTCCAGCGAGCATAGGTACAGCGATGTCGAGCCGGTCTCTCATGACTACCCCCGAGCAGAAGGGCCACGTGGCCGCGCTAGCGGAATCCCCCGAGAGGCAAGGGAATGCGGAGGGTGACGACACCACTGTGCTGGCAAACGCGCTGCGGGGCGGTGATCCGGCGGCGCCCGCCGAGCTGTTCGACCGCTACGGCCTGTTCATCCATCGCGCGCTCGTGCGCATCATCGGCTCGGATGATCCGGAGAGCAGCGATCTCCTCCACGACACGTTCGTGCGGGCCCTTCAAAGCGTCGGTCGCCTAAAGAAGCCCGAGGCCCTGAAGAGCTGGTTGCATAGCATCGCCGTATTTACGGCCAAAGAGTGGTTGCGGGCGCGCAAGCGTATGGGGCATCCCCAGCCGCCCGCATCAGGGCCCGATCGCCCCGCGGTGTCAGCCTCGCCAGAGGCGCGCGAGGCCGTCCGGGCGCTGTACCAGGTCCTCGACACGTTCCCCGAGGACGAGCGCATCGCCTTCGTCCAGCGGTTCGTGGAGCGGATGGATCTCGCCACGATGGCCGAGATCTGCCGGGTGTCGCTTTCGACGACGCGGAGGCGCATCAAGCGAGCCGAAGCCCGCTTTCGCAAGGCGCTTCCCGCCTATCCGGCGATCGAGGAGCGCCTGAGGCGTCAGCCATGAAAGACCGTCACGAATCACCCGCGCCCGAGCTGGATCTCGGTGCTCTGCCCGACGAGATCGCCACCGTCCAGCGTCCCGTCGTCGAGAGCGCGGCCCGACTGCGACAAGCGCGCAATCGCTTGCTCCGTACCGGACCCTCGCTGTTCCCCGGACGCGCGTCCCGAACGTGGGCCGCCCGCGCCCTCCGCTGGAGTCCATTCGCCCTGGCCGTCTGCGCGGTCGTGGTCTTCGCGCTGGTGCGGCGCCGCGGTGAGCCCACGCTGACCTTCGAGACCGGGTCGCTGGACATGTCCGCTCGCCTGGGAGCCCCACTGCGGGCACCCAGCGACGCGCCGTTGCCGCTGCGGTTCTCCGACGGCTCTGCATTCACGGTTGGTCCTCGTTCGCAGCTCACCGTTGCAGAGGTGACTGCGCGAGGCGCGGGTTTGGTCTTGAACGAAGGGTCACTGGTGGCTGCGGTCGTTCATCGGGCCGCCAGCCGCTGGCGCGTGCAGGCGGGGCCGTACACCGTCGCCGTGACGGGGACGCGGTTCGCGCTGGAATGGCATCCGCAATCGCGGTCCTTCCAGCTCACGCTGCACGAGGGCGCCGTTACCCTGTACGGTCCTTCGCTCGCCGCCGGCGGGCGGCGCGTGGCGCCGCGCGAGACGGTTCGTCTCGGGCCAGATTTGGAACCGGCGCCGGCTGCCGGGCCAGCGCCACCGTCACTGCCACCCCCTGCTCCTGCGACTGCCCCGGCTGCGCCCACCATTCCCACCAAGCGCGACCGCGTCCCCGCCTCGCCGCCGCCGCCCGGTCCAGCGACCTGGAAGACGCTGGCACAAGCCGGCCGGTACGCGGACGCACTCACGCTCGCCGAGGCGGAGGGCTTCACGGCGCTGTGCCATCGGGCGCCGGTGGCGGATCTCCTCCTTCTTGGCAACACCGCTCGCTTCGCTCAGCAACCCGAGCGCGCCGAGTTGGCGTTTCGCGCTACCCGCACGCGCGGCGGCGCTAGCCATGAGAGCGCTGTCGCGGCGTTCGAGCTCGGTCGCCTCGCGCACGACGTGCGCCGCAACTATCAAGAGTCTGCTGAATGGTTCGCGGTCTATCTGCGGGAGGAGGTCGGCGGAGCGCTGGCCCATGAGGCATCCGGGCGCAGAATGGAGGCGCTCCATCGGGCGGGTGACGTTCGCGCTGCCGCCGTCGCGGCCGAGGCCTACCTGCGGGTCTACCCCGACGGGGCGTACCAGCGGCTCGCCCGCCAGGTCTTGCGGGAATGATCGATCGGGCGCAGGCCAAGGCGACGCAGCGTCGGACGGTGGCGTTACTGGCAGGCGCTATGGCGGTGGCCGCGGGGGCGTGCGGCCCCGTCGTGGGGCAACCCGTCGTGTTTGTCGACGGTGGCGCCAGCACACTGGCCCTGGGCCTGGTCGGCTATTGGAAGCTCGATGAAACCGGCGCCGATGAACCGGTCGTGGATTCGTCAGGCCAGGGGAACACGGGCACGCCGATCGATCAGCCCCTGCCGTCGGGTGCGGGCGCCCCCGTACGCATCGCGAACGCCGGCAGTCGTTCCTTCGATGGCGGCAGCCAGCTCGTCGATCTAGGCAATCCAGCGGCGCTCAATTTTGCGGGCGACGTGACGCTGGCGGCCTGGGTGTACCTGACGGCGATGCCGGCGAACTGTGCGGTGGTGTTGGCCCATGGCTACCGCCACAACCCCAACGCCGAGCTCGCTCTGCGGGCGTCGGGCGACGTGCCATGCGAGGTCGACAACGGGCCGGCGAGGTGGAGCGCCGGAATCTGGGACGACGGCGGGAACCACATGGCGGAAACGCCGCTTCTGGCGTCGGACATCAACGTGTGGATCCACATCGCCGGGACCTTCGACGGCAATGCGTGGCACCTCTACAAGAACGGCAGCGAGATGTCCGTGCTCGTCCATGACGTGGGCGCTTTTCCCTTCGATGCCCCATGGGGGATCGGGGGCCGATCGACGGTCAGTCCGCCGGATCCGCGCTCCTGGCCGGGCCGCCTCGATGAGGTCCGCATTTACAATCGGGCGCTGTCGCCGTCCGAGATCCTCGCCCTCTATCACCTGTGATGCGCGCGGACCGGGCGAGCAAGGTGTTCGTCTCGCTGGTTGTCGCAGGGGCGGCCACGCTGACCGCCCCCGCGGCGGTGCTGGGGGCCGAGCCGGTGTCCAGCCCGACCAGCTCGATCAACGAGGCGCGGCCACGCATCCTGGTTTTTGTTTCACCGACTGGCGGTGGCGAAATGTTGCCTCGCCTCCGCGCCGAGCTTGCGGTGGCGGGATTCGACCTGCGACTCCCGGCGGCGGGGGCTGCCGGGTGGCCACCCACTCGCGATCAGATGGAGCAGCTGGCCCGGCGCGATGCTGCCGTCGCTGCCCTGGCCTTCATTCCGACACCGCCACCGCCGCCGGCACCACCAACACCGCCGACACCGTCGAACCAGGGAGGCAGCGCCATCGAGATCTGGGTCGTGGATCGGGTCACCGGCAAGACTGTGGTACGCGCGTTTTCGACCGCCTCACCGGGGCACGGCGACGAAGCGGAGCTGCTGGCTGTCTCCGCGGTCGAGACGCTACGCGCGACGTTGATGGAGATCAATCTCGCCGAGCCCAGCCGTGGCGAGATTCCGCCGCCCTCGGCCGTTCGCGCTCTGGTCGGAGCGAAACCGCAGCGGTTTGCCGCCCGTCTGGGGCCTGCGATCGGCTACGGTCGCGGCCTTGGCGAGGCGTGGCAGCTCGCGATCGGGGTCACCGCGGCGTTGGGCCCGCGGCTGCGCCTGGGCGTCGACGCCGCCATGCCGCTGACGGCCGCGGGCGTCAGCGGTCCGGAAGGGCAGGCGGACGTTCGACTGTGGCTGGCAGGGCCCTTCGTCGAGCTCTCCCTGGGCGATCCGGCGTCACGGGCGGCGGTGAGCTTGGGCGTGGGCGCCTGGGCCGCTGCGCTGCAGATGCGGGGGAGCGCCGCGGCGCCCTATGCGGGCGTCGAGGCCAACGTCTTCACACTGGCGTCACATGTCGATCTGTTGTTGCGGTGGCGCCTGGGTCGCCGCCTGGGGCTCGGCGCACTCTTCTCGGTCGCACTGGCAGTGCCCGAAGCCACGGTGCAGTTCGCGGGTCGGGACGCCGCGCGCTGGGGACGGCCCTTCGGTCTGGCAGCGCTGGTCGTGGAAGCGCGCCTCGACTGAGGCCTTGGCCCGATCCCTGGATCTGGGGTGAACAACTCTGGGGGCCTTCGATCACTAGATAGCGATGCCATTGTTGTATGCGCCTGCCCGGCACTGCCGTAATGGCTACCCGCCCTGGCCCTGGAGCCCCGCGTGCTTCGCAATCCGGGCATGAAACTCCCTCGCCTCCCTGGACCTGTGGTCCTTCTGGTCCTCGTGCTGGCACCCGTGCCGGCGTCTGGGCAGACGCCCTACACGGCGAGCTGGGCGTCGATCGACACGCACCCGCCAGCTCCTGAATGGTTCAAGGATGCCAAGCTCGGCATCTACTTCCACTGGGGCGCCTTCGGCACTGCGCAGTACGGCTCGGAGTGGTACCCGCGCAACATGTTCAACCGAAACGACGGCGCCTATTCGTATCACGTCGCGACTTTCGGCGATCCATTCGCCGACTGGCCGTACGACAAGTTCATCACGGGTGCGAACGACAAGATGGGCCGTTTCACGCAGTTCGCTCCCAAGCTCGTCTCCGCGGGCGGCAAATGGGATCCCGATGCGTGGGCGCAGCTCTTCGTCGACGCGGGGGCGCGCTTCGCGGGGCCCGTCATGGAACACCACGACGGGTTTTCGATGTGGGACAGCAAGGTGAACGAGTGGAACTCGCTTTCGAAGGGGCCGAAGCTGAACCTCGCCAAGCGACACGTCGACGCCTTCCGCAAGAAGGGTCTCCGGATCCTCGCGGCGATGCACCATGCCTTCCACTTCACCGGGTATTACGAGTTCGCACCCAATCCGAGCGACGCGAGCCTCAAGAAGCTGTATGGCAAGCTGGGCGCCGCCGCCGAGAATCAGCTCTGGGTCGACAAGCTCAAAGAGGTCGTCGACGAGTTTCAACCCGACATTCTCTGGCAGGACTTCAACCTGCCCGCCGTCGATGAGAGCCGGCGGCTCGAGTTCGCGGCTTACTACTACAATGCCGCGCTCGGCTGGGGGAAAGAGGTCGTCGCCGTCTACAAGGACGGCTACAACAACCGAGGCGAGGTTTTCGACTACGAGCGGGGCGGACCGGGCGACATCGTCAATCCGTACTGGATGACCGACGACACCGTGAGCTCGCAGAGCTGGTGTTACGTCACGGGCATGCCCTACTACAGCGACGCTGAGATCGTCCACTCGTTCATCGACCGCGTCAGCAAGAACGGCAACCTATTGCTCAACATCTCGCCGTTGCCGGACGGGTCGATCCCGCAGCGGCAGCAGGACATTCTCAGAGCGCTCGGAACGTTCCTCAAGCAATCCGGCACGGCGATCTACAACACGCGCGCGTGGGTGATCTACGGAGAAGGGCCGACCAAGATGGGTGGGGGCGCGTTCACCCAACCGACGGCGGGGACCGCCAGCGACATCCGCTACACGACCTCCAAGGACGGCGACGCGGTCTATGCCATCCTGCTCGGCTGGCCGGGCAATGGCCGGCAAGTGACGCTCGCGTCGGTGACGACAAGCCGTTTCAACGTCGGCACGGGAAAGGTGTTCCTGTTCGCACCCGTCGGGGGCTCGGCGACGAGCCTGACGTTCTCCCAAGATGCGTCGGGCCTGCGCGTGACGTTGCCGAGCGCGCAGCCTTACACGTCGATCGCGTACGCCCTCAAGATCAGCAAGAGCGGCACGGTGCCGGCGCCGACGCCGACGATCGACAATCCAACGCCTCCGGTGGACGGAGGGACTGATGGCGGAATCACCGACGGCGGCGCGGGAGCGGACGGCACGGCCGGTGCGGGCGGGACCGGCGCTTCCGGCGCTGGAGGCGCGTCAGGGGGGACGGCCGGAGCTGCGGGCGCGACGGGACGCGGCGGTGCCGGCGGGAGCATGGCCGGCCGGGGCGGTGCAGGTGGAACCGCTTCGGCGGGAAGCGGCGGCGCTGGCCAGTCCGGGACAGGAGGCGTTACCGTTACCGGCAGCGCGGGTAGCGGTGGATCGGGTGGCGGCACTACGGGGACCGGCGGTGGCGCCGGTGGGGCCGCAGGCATCGGCGGTGCGAATGGCGCCGCCGGAACCGGCAGCTCCGGCAGTAGCGGCGCGCGCGGCGGAACCAGCGGCGCCGCGGGCGGTGGTGGCGGCACGACCGCCACCGGCGGAAGTGGATGCGGTTGCGATCTCGGTGGACGCCCTCAGCGCGGTGGCGCATGGCTGTTCATCGGCGCCGTTGCGGTCGTGGCGTTCAGACGGCGGCGATTGCGCACCGATCCGGCTGGTCGCGCCATGAGACTCCCTCGCCTCACTAGACCGCTGGTTCTTCTCGTCCTCGTGCTGGCACCCGTGCCGGCGTCTGGGCAGACACCCTACACGGCGAGTTGGGCGTCGGTCGACACGCACAACCCGGCGCCGGAATGGTTCAAGGACGCCAAGTTTGGCATCTACTTCCACTGGGGCGCGTTCGGCACCGCGCAGTTCGGCTATGAGTGGTATCCGCGAGACATGTACAACATGAGCAATCCGGCCTATGCCCATCACCTCGCGACGTACGGGGACCCTTTCGCGGATTGGCCGTACGACAAGTTCCTCACCGGCGCGAACGACAAGACCGGCAGCTTCACGCAGTTCGCGCCCAAGCTCGTGTCGGACGGCGGCAGCTGGGATCCCGATGAATGGGCACAGTTGTTCGTCGACGCGGGCGCACGCTTTGCCGGGCCGGTGATGGAGCATCACGACGGGTTCTCCATGTGGGACAGCACCGTCAACGAATGGAACTCAGTGGCGATGGGACCAAAGCTGAACCTCGCGAAGCTGCACCTGGACGCCTTCCGTAAGAAAGGCCTCAAGACCGTGGCGGCATTGCACCACGCGTTTCATTTCACCGGCTACTACCAATTCGCGCCCACGCCCACCGATGCGAGCCTCAAGAAGCTCTACGGCAAGCTCGATTGGGCGAGTGAAAATCAGCTCTGGTACGACAAGCTGAAAGAGGTCGTCGACGAGTTTCAGCCGGACATCTTGTGGCAGGACTTCAACCTAGCGGCCGTCGACGAGAGTAAACGCCTGGAGTCTCTCGCCTACTACTACAACGCCGCGCTCGGTTGGGGGAAAGAGGTCGTCGCCACTTACAAGGACGGCTACAACAACAAAGGCGAGGTCTTCGACTATGAACGTGGCGGCCCCGGCGCCATCGTCACGCCGTATTGGCTCACCGACGACACCGTCAGCGCGCAGAGCTGGTCCTACGTCACCGGCATCTCGTACTACAGCGACACGCAAATCGTTCACTCGTTCATCGATCGCGTGAGCAAGGGCGGCAACCTCTTGCTCAACATCTCGCCTTTGCAGGACGGGACGATCCCGCAGCGCCAAAAGGACATTTTGAACGCGATGGGAACTTTCCTCAGGCAGAACGGAACGGCGATCTACAACACGCGCCCGTGGAACGTTTACGGCGAAGGTCCCACGAAAATGGGCGGCGGCTCGTTCAGCGCGCCCACGATCGGGACCGCTCAGGACATCCGTTATACCGCGTCCAAGGATGGCGACGCCCTCTATGCAATCGTGCTCGGCTGGCCCGGCAATGGACGACAAATCACATTGGCGAACGTCACCACCGCGACCTTTGATGTCGGCGCCGGGCAGGTCTACCTGTTCGCGCCCGTCGGCGGGTCGGCGATCGGCCTCGCGTTCACGCAGGACGGCTCGGGCCTGCATGTCACTTTGCCCGACACGCAGCCCTACACCGCGCTCGCGTACGCGATGAAGATCAGCAAGAGCGGCAAGATCCCCGATCCAACGCCGGTCATCACGCCGCCCCCGCCGACCGACGGCCCGCCCGATGGGCCTACCGGAAGCTCCGGTTGCGCGTGCGCTGTCTCGGACCCGAGTGGCGAGAACAACCGGGCATGGGGGCTCGCCGGCCTGCTCGTAGTCGCGGCGCTTCGAGTCCGGGGTCGCTCGGGGCGGGCTGATAAATGTCTCTTGGCGGAGCGATGATGACCACGAATCATAGGGCTGGAAGTCTTGGGGCAATCCTCCTCGCGGCGGGCGGGCTCATCGCCTGCGGGAGCACGGCAGCGAAACCGGACGGCGGCGGCGCCAACGGCGGCCACAGTGGCGACGGCGGTAATAGCGGTAACGGCGGCGGCGCCGGGACGGGTGGTTCGGGCGGCAACTACACCGTCGTTTGCGGGTCCGGTCCGTACGCGCCGACCCTCGGCATCAAGTGCCTGCCCGTGGATTCTTCGGGCGTCATCAGCAACTTCACCTACGACCCGGACGGCGGCGCGACGGACCAGGTGCGTTTCGGAACGTTCGGCACGACGTTTTCCGGCGGTGGATCGGTGTTCGCCAATTCCCCGGGCATGCTCATGTCCAATGTGGCCGGGAGCGATTGGCACATCAGCGGGAACATCGCCAACTACGCGGGTATCGGCCTCTACTTCGACAATTGCAACGTGCTAGACGCGGCGGCGTTCGGGGGAATTTCGTTCACGATCTGGGGAACGACCGCGAACAACATGATGACGATGGCTGTCGGCATCCTCGACGACACGCCGGCGCCCGCCTGGGCGAGCTCCGTGAACGCCGACTCCAATGCGCCCAAGGCCGGCGCCTGTATTCCAAGCACGGGCAGCCAGTACTATCACCCGGGCTGCGCGGACCCGACCTCGTCGTTCAACGTCACGGGCACCCTGGCAAGCCCGCAGACGATCACGCTCCGCTGGACCGACTTCACGGGCGGAATGTGCAGGCCCAATGTCGACCCGAGTCAGATCCTCGGGATCGGCTGGCAATTACCCTGGTCGGACACGGCGACGCCCTATGACGTCGACATCCACATCGACAATCTCATGTTCATTCCGTAGCGAGGTCAACGGCGTCGATGGACAGCGAATCCACGATTCGCAGAGCAGTGCGTTGGCAGAATGTGCCGCCGTGTTCAGACAGACCAAACGCGTCCGGCCCACGGTGAGCCTCGGCGCCGGCGCCTTGAACGTGACGGCCACCGGACAGGAACGGTGCCCTACGAAGGCCGTGAACTGGAGCAGTGGTCGGCCGCGTTCGACGGCGGCGTGGGCGTTGGGTTCGCAGTCAGCTCACGCGCCGCCCTTGTGACCGAGCTGCACGCCCTGCTGGCGTCGCCTCATCCCGTCGTGCGCTTCGTGGACACGAGGGCAGCCACGATCGGCTACGCGGCGGTGATGCTGACGCTGGCGCTGCAGGTCGCGCTGTGAGGAACAGCGCGACCCTGTTTGCCGCCGCCCTGGTGTGGCCGATCATCGGCTGCGGCGAAGCCGTGCTGGACGCCGTCGGGCTCCCGTCGCGGGTCCTCGCCGACGGCCTGGCGGCGCACTGGACCCTGGACGAGACAGACGGAACGATTGCAAGCGATGCCTCCGGAAACGGACACGACGGCCAACTCGCCGGCGGCACGTGGATCTCCGATGCTCGCTTCGGGGGCGGCCTGCGTCTCACCGCCGGAGAAGCGGTCGCCGTTCCGGGTTTTCCCGCCCCGGCGCCGAATTGGACCGTTTCGTTGTGGATACGGATGTCCGACGAGCAGAGGGCGTCCAACAACGACGATGTCTTTACCTCGATCCTCAGCACGGAGATCTTTCGCTCGGGCGGCTGGCAAATCAACATAGACAAGCGCTTGGCCGAGCCACGGTTCATTCTCTCGTACTGGTCCCCCCCACTGATGGCGTATGTGGAGGTCGAATGCAGTTGTGGCGACACCGGCGCGTGGGTCCACTTGGCGATCACGGTCGACGTCAATACCGACCGCGTCACCCTCTATCGCAATGGAACCGTCGCGGATCAGGAGAACCGACCCTCGGACATCGTTCCCGGCGACACCACGCTGTATTTCGGCCGCTGGAACATGGACGGCCGCTTCCTGCACGGCGACCTCGACGATGTCGCCATCTGGCAACGTGCGCTGACCCCCGAAGAGGTCATCGTTTTGACCACGCACCCGCCCCCGCGCGCCGCCGCGACGCTCTGAGCTGGCTCGCGAATCCGAGCCGCTGAAGCCGCCAGTGTCGGTGCGCTGCTCGATGATCCGCCGCAGGCGTTCTCTGATCGAGCTGGCATCCTGATCCATTGCGACCGTCATTCTTGACTGGGCGACCGATGACGTCCCGTCAAACCCTGAACCCAGGCCCGGGTTACCCTAGCGGGGTGCCCGCAGGGGCGCGGCGACGACCAATTTCCAGGGCCGGCTACGCTCGGGCAACGAGGTCGGGCCGTTCGAGACCGACCCGCAGCCAGCTCGCGCGCAGGCCGTCCCCGTCCGAATCGTCGGCGGTCAGATCCTCGGGCTTGGCGGGCGTGAAGATGGCGCCCGCCAAGCCGCATTCGGGGCAGACCACCGGCGCGGCGGGACGGTGAACATGGCCGCCGCATTCACTGCATTCGAACCACATGGTTACCTCCTCTCGTTCGCGACCTCGGACTCCACGAACACGTGGAGCCGCAGATAGAAGTCGTGGATTCTCAAGCCCCGAAGGGGCATCTCGAAGATCGATCCGGACCGCGCCATCGGCGGGATGCGCACCCGCACGATCGCCTCGTCCTCGATCGTCCCCTGCTGACCGCACGCCAGGCACGGGGATAGCCAGTCCCATCCGGAGCCGCGGCACTCGGGGCAACGCCGGAAGACGGGAACGCCTATCGGCAGCACGCCGCCGCGGCATCCTTCTTCCGGCGTGAGGACCACCTCGATGTTCAGCCCGTCGAGATGCGCGGAGGAACGAATGGCCTCGGCGGCGCCGAAGATCGAAACAGGCGCGCGCGCGGGCGGACCCGGCGGCGCGCGCCGTACCGGCGCGACGTCGCCTCCCTCCACGCGCCGGAGCTCGTCGTTGTACGCCCGCCGCCGCTGCGGGTCGGACAGGACGTCGTACGCCTCGGTGATCTCTTGAAAGGCGCGGGTCGCCTGCTGGCCCGCGACGTCGGGGTGCATCCTCCTGGCGAGGTCGCGATACGCAGATCGGATCCCTCCCGGGCTCTCGGTGCGCGGAACACCGAGGATCATGTAGTACGTCCGCCCATCCATCGAGCCCGCGCTCCTGCCACGAAGGCACCCCGACTGGCCTTAGGAGGAGCGAACCGCAATCTGCCGTGGCCGCGCCTTCTCGACCTTCGGCAGCTCGAGCCTCAACACGCCGTCGGTGAGCTGAGCGTCGATCTTCGGCTGATCGATCGCCTCCGACAGCGTGAACTGGCGGAAGAACGCCCCGGGCCGGTACTCGCGCAGGACGTTCGATTCCTTCGCAGTCCCCAGCGGCGTCACCCGGCCGGTCAGCGTGAGCACGTTCTCGCGCAGATCGATCTCCAGGTCCGACGCCTTCACGCCCGGCATGTCCGCCAGCAGCGTGATGGTGTTGTCGTTTTCGAATATGTCGACGGCCGGCGAATAGACCGGGCCGGTGCGGGTCTGCTCGGGGGTTGCGACGGTCGCTGTCTCTGCCTTCTGGACATCCGTGGTGGCTTCCGTGGCCATGACTTGTTCCCTCCTGTTCTTGTCCATACCGTTCAGCTCTTCACCGCGATCTGCCGTGGCTTCGCCTGCTCCGCCTTGGGCAGCGTGAGCGTGAGGATGCCATCGGCGTAGCGCGCGTCGACGCGCTCGGCGTCGACCTCGGTCGGCAGCGTGACCGTGCGGTTGAACGCCCCCTCGGGACGCTCCTTGCGATGGTAGCTCACGCGCTCGTGCTCGCGCGGGATCTCCCGCCTGCCCGAGATCGAGACGCGGTTCCGCAGCGCGGAGATCGACAGCTCGGCGGGCTTGATGCCCGGGATCTCGGCGCGTAGGTAGAATTTGTCGTCGTCCTGCGTGATGTTCATCGGCGGGAAGACGCCTGCTCCCTGGTCTGGCGCGCCGTCGGTGGCCGCGTCGAGCAGGCGCAACACCTCGCGCCGTATCTGGTCGAAGTCGGAAAACGAACCCTCGAACGTTGGCCTCGAGGGCCAAACCCGTCGGACGAGCATGGTGGACCTCCTGGGCTAAGTGCCCGATTGGATGTGGTAATTCGCCTCTGCGGTGGGAAGTAAAATCACCGGCGCCGGGGCGTCAAGAGGAGCGATTCTGGACGAGGCTCAGGCGGTCAGACCGCTGCCCTGGCCGGGCCGCGACGCCGGAGGCGGCGGGAAAAACTCAGCCGTCGATTCCGGGGAGAGCTTTCCGCCGCTCAAGTCGAGGCGTTCGATCTCCGCGAAGCCGACCCGTTTCTGAATCGCGGGGATCGCCAGCAAGGTCGGACAGTCGGTCACGACGTCTCGGCCGAACTGCTTGGCCGAGTACCCGTACGCCTCGAGCACGTTCACGGCGGCCCGGGCCGTGGTCATGGTCGAAAACGAAACGCGCAGCATCTGCAAACTCCTTGGTTCCGTCGCGGCAAACCGAGCGCCGATCGAGATTTATTCCCGCGCGCGATCCGCGGTCGCGCGCGCTGGGATGAATTTCGAACGGCGCTCGGTTGGGGCCTTCGGATGGCAACTTAGAAACTGGCGGCGCGATCACCCGCGGCGTCGGCGTTGTCGATTTGGAAGCGGTGATTAATCGGCCGGACGAAGGAGGTGAAACATGGCGAACCTGATCAAGCGAGAGAACCGAGACGTAACCCGCAGACCGAGCCCGGAGCACCGGCTGGATCCGTTCCGGATGATGGACGCGCTCCTGCGATGGGATCCATTCCGTGGCGACTGGGGCGGCTTCAGCCAGACGCTGGACTTCGCGCCCCGCTTCGACGTGAAGGAGGCCAAAGACGCGTACGTGATCAACGCGGACCTGCCGGGCGTGAAGGACGAGGAGCTGGACGTGTCGCTGAGCGGCAACCTGCTCACCATCAGCGGAAAGCGCGAGGAGGAGCACCGCGAGGAAGGGGAGAGCTACTACGCGATGGAACGCAGCCACGGCAGCTTCGCGCGGAGCTTCACCATGCCGGACGGCGTGGACGCCGAAAACGTGGCCGCCGACCTCAAGCAGGGTGTGCTCACGCTGCGAATTCCGAAGAAACCCGAGGCCCAGCCGAAGCGGATCGCAGTCGGAAAGGGAGGTGAAACGACGGCGAGGGCCTGAGGCACGGTCCCGGGCCATTTCGTCCGCCAGGGGCGGGCGGCCGCTGTCGAGAACAGCGGCGCCCGCCCGGCTTTATGGCCGCCGCCGGCGTCCAGCCGCGCGAAGGAAGACCAACCAAAGACAACAGCGCACAGGACACGATCATGAGACTTCGAAGGCACACCATTGTCGCGGTGATCGGCATCGCTGGCTTGTTGGGCTCGTGCGAGCAGAAGGCTCTGGCACCTGCCGCGAACGCCGGCGAGTCGCGTCAGGCTGCAGCGGCGCCGCCTCCCGCGCCGGCCGCGCCGCCAGCCGTCGTCACGCCACGCACCGAGTCGCCCGACGTGGCGAAGAATCTCTCCAAGGCTTTCGCGGCAACGGCCAAGGCGCTCGCGCCCAGCGTGGTGCGGATCGACGTGCGAGGCGGCCGGCCGCCAATCGCGGAACGAGGCGGCGGCCGCCGCAACGATCCCTTCGCGGACGCCCTACCGCCGGCGTTCCGGCGCTTCTTCTTCGATTTCGGCGAGGCGCAGCCCGACTTTCCCGGGCCGGGCATGCCCGGCCCCGTTGCCGGCACCGGGTCGGGGATCGTCATCGACGGGGCGGGCAACGTCGTGACCAACAGTCACGTTGTCGACGGTTCCACCGAGATCAAGGTGACGCTGTCGGACGGGCAGGAGATCCCGGCGAAGCTGATCGGACGCGACAAGCGTACGGACGTGGCGGTGGTGCGCCTCAACCGGATTCCGGAGAATCTCGTCGCGGCGCGCCTCGGTGATTCGGATCGGATCGAGGTCGGCGAGTGGGTGCTTGCCATCGGCAGCCCGCTCGGACTCGAGCAGACCGTGACGGCCGGGATCGTGAGTGGGAAGGGCCACGTCGGCCGGTTCGTCCAGATGTCGGGCGATCGCGTGCGCCGCTACATCCAGACCGACGCCAAGATCAACCCCGGCAACTCCGGCGGGCCGCTCGTGAACCTCGACGGAGACGTCGTCGGGCTTAACACGCTGATCAGAACCGGGGCCGGCGGCGCCTACGGGTTCGCCGTCCCGATCAACGAGGTGCGGCGGGTCGCGCAGTCGCTGATCAAGGACGGCCGGGTCCGCTATCCGTTCCTCGGTGTGAGCGTGCGCGACCTCGCGATGCTGGACGAGGCCGCGAAGGAGAAGCTGGGGCGCGGCGCGCCCGGGGAGGGCGCATACGTCGCGGAGGTCACGCCCGGCAGCCCGGCCGCGCTCGCCGGCATCAGGCAGGGGGATGTGATCACCAAGCTCGACGCCGAGAGCATCAAGACGAGCTCCGACGTGGTCGACTACGTGTCGTCGCGCAACGTCGGCGCGGCTGTGACCGTCACAGTCTTTCGGGACGGTAGCTCCCGGGAGCTCCGGGCAACGCTCGCGCCCGCGCCTGGCGACGCGGCCGAGGGCAACGAAGCGCCGAAGCTCGGGCTCTCCTTGCAGACGCTGACGCCCGAAATCGCCAGCTCGCTTGGGCTGCCCGCCGGGGCGCGGGGCGCCGCCATCACCGAGGTGGCTGAGGGCAGCCCGGGCGCGCGGGCCGGGCTGGTGCCGGGCGAGGTGATCATCGACGTCGATCGCCGTCTGGTGACGTCGGCCGACGAGGCGTCACAACTCCTTGCCGACGGCCGGAGCGCAGCGCACCTGCTGCGTGTCTACGGCCGATCCGGCGTCCGTTTCGTGACCATTACCGGGTGAACCGCACGGAGAACGCGATGCAAGAACGTGAAGAACGAATCGACAAGCAGACGGAGGTCCGGCACCTGCTACGCAACGTGAAGACGTCGCTCGAGCTGGCGATCGTCGCCAACGCTCCGCCCGATCTCTTGAACCGGCTGGGCCGGGTGGCGGGCCTCCTCGATGCCGTGACCCAACTGCCAACCGACGAGGGGCCGGCGCAAGCCCTGACCGCCGGCCTGATCGCAGACGGTCTGGCCGCCGTCGACGCGTGGAACAAATGGTACCGGTCCCGCACGCCGGCCGCGTAGACGCGCGCACCGTGCTCCTCGCCGACGACGACGAGGACTTTCGCGTCGCGCTCGCCGAGGGCCTCGATGCGGACGGCTACGATGTCGTCGCCGTCCCGAACGGCGAGGCCGTGCTGGCAGCGCTTGAGGACGCCGCGAAGGGGCGTGCGCGCCCGCCCGACCTCTTGGTGCTCGATCTGCTGATGCCGAGAATGGGCGGAATCGAGGTTCTCCAGCGGCTACGCAAGTCGGCCCGGTGGGCGAGCTTACCGGTCCTCGTCGTGACTGGCGTGAACGATCCGATGCTGCCGGTGCGGCTGGACGTCCCGATAGCATTCAAGCCGGACACCAATGCTGTGGTCGCCGCCGTTCGGCAGCACGTCGCAGGCGGGCGCGCTACGGCGCCGGCGAAGGGTACGCCGGCGCCGCGTCTCTGAGCGCATGCCTCGGCAGGCGCACCGAGAAGCGGCAGCCGGAAGGGCCCGGGCTCTCCGCGTGGAGCCTGCCGCCTTGCGCTTCGACGGCCCGTCGAGCGATCGCCAGCCCCAGCCCGGTTCCGGTCTTCTCGGTGTGCCCGCGCTTGAAGGGCTCGAAGATCGTGCGCAACTCCTCGGGGGACAAACCTTTGCAGGTGTCGCGCACGTCGATGACGACTTCGTCGCCTTCGTCCCGCGCGGAGATTTCCACCTCGCCTTCGTCGGTGTACTTCACGGCGTTTTCGGCGAGGTTCTGGAGCGCCGACCGCGTCAGGCCAACGTCGACAGCCAGCGTGAGGTCTGGCTCGTACGCCGTCCTGAAGCGCAGCCCCTTCTGTTCCGCCGGTCCGCGCAGCGTCTCGAAGGGCTCCATCAACTGCCCGAGCGTGGTCTCGGTCGGCATGATGGTGATCTCGCCGGCTTCGAGCTTCTCGGTCAGCAGGACGCCGTCGATCAGCTCGCCGAGGCGCTGGAGGCCGCGATCGAGGATCTGCAGCGGGCGCTCCTGTTCGGGCGAGGCGTGCTGCTTCAACCGAGCCGCGGCCAGCGATGCCGCCGCCAGCGGATGACGAAGCTCGTGCGTGAGAAACCCAACATTGGCTGCTTGCGCCCGCCGCGTCTCGAAGTCTCGCGCGTCCACGTACGCTTGCACCGCCACCAGTACGGCCGCCTCGAGCATCTCGGCCAGCACGTCGGCGGATGCCAGCGACGGATCTTCTTCGCGCACCACTTCCTCGATGGTGCGCCGCAAGACGATGAACTCGTGGACCAACTGGCTGATGTCGAATCCGAGGCGGACTCGGGTAATCCCATGATCTCGCGCCACGTGCGCCCACGCGGATTCCGCGCGATGGTCCAGGGGCTCGGCCCCGTTGCCCAGCGCCTTGGTGAGCTCGAGCAGATAGTCGGGCATTCCGTCGCGAAGCAGCGTCAACTCGACGCCTGGCTGCTTGACGATGTCCCGCTGGACGCGGTCGAGCCAGCGCCGTTCGATCTCTTCGGTGCGCTGCTCGATGATCCGCCGCAGGCGTTCTCTGATGGAGCCGGCATCCTGATCCATGGCGAAGCCTCGTTCTTGACTGGGGGACCGATTTCGTTCCGTCAAGCGCGGAGACGACGTCACGGGGCCTACCCTAGGGCAGGTCCCGGCCGCGCCGGAGGTGCTGTTACCTTGGTTCGGGCGGGTCTCCGTGGGGACGCACGCATGAGCGCGGCGAGGACAGTCAACTCGTGCTCTGCCGACGCTCAACCTCCCGACCGCGTCGGCGCTATCGCTCGCCGGCGCTACGCTGTGCAACTCGAGTCGTGCGGCGCTACATCTCGTCGCGACCGGCGATCCATTGCGGGTGCTTTTGTACCGGATGCGCGCAACGCAGTCGAACGTTGCGAACCTCTGTGCAACTTCGCGCGAGCCCGGTCGGGCGTAAGTCGTCGATTTTGCTGGATGCAGCCTACCGGAAGACCTTCGAGCTCATAATTTCGCCGCCCGCATCGTTCCGCGGACTTAGCGATGCGTGGCGTTTCACCACGATCGACGACGACGCGCTGAAGATTCTGTCCGTCCGGTACAACGGCCGGTACAACGGAATCGGCGATCCGCAGCGGCGTTCTTCGACGCGTATTCGAGCCGACTGCTAGGGCCTCGCCGCTGAGACGCGTTGAGGCCGACGTCGTAGCCGGCTTC
>Ga0207681_10000860_pt1 | contig 19972 bp, 13 predicted proteins | sample KBSS53metaG_FD_184324 | JGI IMG/M metagenome (GOLD analysis project Ga0207681, IMG submission 184324) | Switchgrass rhizosphere microbial communities from Kellogg Biological Station, Michigan, USA - KBS S5-3 metaG (SPAdes) (version 2) | ecosystem: Host-associated > Plants > Roots > Rhizosphere... | reverse complement strand
TGCAGGCGGTTCTGACAAAGAATGGTGGAGGCGCCGAGAATTGAACTCGGATCCAAGAGAAGCCGCCGAAAGACTCTACATGCTTAGTCACTTCTCTTGCCTGGCCATCGAGGGACCAGCTTTTCGCTTTCAACGAGTAAGTGAAGTGACAAGACCTCGATGAAAGCTAGTCCGACTTAGTTTCGCCTGAACCCACGGACCGAAGATTCAGGCTAGCTTATCTGAGTGACATCTCCCTCCGCGCGCATAAGCAACTTGCGGCGAGACGCTGGCGGCTAATTAGGCAGCCAGTGCAAACTCGTTAGAGTTGGCAATTGTTTTTTCCCTACGCTTTTTAACGAGCTGCATAAGGTAGCCCGGCATGGCATCCGTCGGTCGTCCAAACCCCTGTCGAAGCCTGTCGCCCCCGTTTGCAGGAGGGATTATAAGGGATGGCGGGTGAGATGTCAGGTAGGACTCTAAATTCACCGAGATTATGCCTAAGACTTTGCTTCACTCCGAAAAACAACGCCCGCGTCCTCCAAGGTTGTCAAGAATCTATAAGGACTTTCTCTTTCACCTTTCTTTACTCTCGCATATGCGGTCCCTCCGTGTGTGAGCAACCCTATAACCAAACCTGCACCAGCTCCGATAACGCCGCCCGCCGCAAGCGTGCCTACCCAACCGCCACTCGCGGCGGTCACTGCGGTCGTCGCTGTGCCCGCTACCAAGCCTGTTAGCGTCTTGTCGGCCACTGTACTAGCAAACTTGGATACTTGGTTAGCGGCATCGAGAGTAAAAAACTCGCGAACAAAACGCGAAAAATTCCTTCGATCGCTCTCCCAGCTCTCTAAGGACTTAGTAGCCGCTTGTTTGAACGCCTGGTCTCTGGCCACGCCGTAATCCATCGCAGGTATCTTTGAAGCGTGTTCTCTTAATGCGTTGATTAGCTTGTCAATGGGTTCACGCTCGGAGGCAATCTGATGCAGCTTTTCCACTGAGAGACTCGATAGATCTCCTGGTATCCCCAGAATGAATTCCATCAATTGCTCTCCCGAAGCCGGCAATGGATCGTCCATCTCGGAATTCAGATCTAACCAGGTTTCGTAGATGCTTCTAGCGTCCTTCTCAACCAAGCAGCGCCGAAGTCTGCCGGTACGCTCGTCGCCGACAATGTCCAACCCTTCAGCCTGTGCACACGCGACCGCTAACGTTGACATAACCGCCTCTCCAACTCGGGGATGAACCTCGACGTACCCCTCTCCGTCGTTGGGCTCGAGAACGTCTGGCTTCCAAGCCAACCTACTTCCCGCAGTTAAAGCTATTCTTAGCTGGTCGGACAGTTTCGCGACGTGAATCTGAAAACCGAACTTATTCCGTCTCTCACTCCGCGCCGCTTCCAGGCCATAACGACGTAAGAACGCTTCATTCTGTGAATCAACTTCAAGCTTTCTGGCTAGTACCGCTTGCGCTTCGGTCGATCTCTCGCTCCATAGATTCGCCGGTTGAAGCAAAGGCGGCTTGTCATGGAAATACTCTGTCAGCTCGCGGACGCGGGGATCGTCTTGAGGAGTAAAGTTCATGGGCACCATTCGTTTCACGCAAGGAAATATGATCAGATTGGCTCTCAACCAATTGATATCGCGCACATGAATGTATGGATAATAAAGACCGCCAGCGGACATCGGTTTTGTCAAATTCATAAGACTCCAGAAATATCTTGCCTTCGCTTTCTAATTGGTCGCTTTGTTAGATACAGGAAATGTAAACGCGATTGTACTTACCTAATCGACGATGAGTTCAGGTACGTGCTCGTCCTCGTATCTCTCTATCAAGACTCCGATAATTTCCATGAGTGATGCGAGCGGGTGCGATTCGTTTTCACCGACTCCATCGATTAGCGAATCGAGCAGAGAGACGAGTTGCCGATACTCCCCTTCGGAATGAGGCACGTAGATTTTGTTTGCTAATGAAGACCAGGCATCAGCGGTCTGACTCACATCGAGGTTTTGCATACTCGTTCTTCCCTGATGCTTCGCCCCAAAAGGGGCGAGATGTTTATAGCGTTCGCGTCTTTTCTTATTCCAAAGCTCCATAGGAGCGCAAGCGCCATTGCCCCATCGCATCGTTTCGCTCCTATGGAGCGAGGTCGTTTAGGGGCCCTCGTAACTATAAACATCTCGCTCCGCTGGAGCGAAGAAGGACGGAACTTTCCCGTGTGAGTTTAATTCATCTTTCAACAGCCGCAGTGGCCAGTAAAGCAAGCCCTGCGTGGTCACGGCCGCTCGTGGGCGCCTGTCTGCCTACGTTATAATCCTGCGCGCTGGTCGCGAAGTCCCCTACTGTGGGAATCCACGTTGCCCGATTTCGTCATCGTAAAGCAAGCTGGCTGTCGAGAGGTCGAGAAATAATGGCTGCAAAATCTCCTGGTTCGAAGTTAAGAGCTTATTCCCCAACCGCAATTGTCACCGCGCCGCCCGAGCAACGAAAGCACATTCTTCGCCGCTTTTGGCTGCCGGCTGTTTTATTGCTAGCGCTCGCTGCCGGCGGTTTGACGGGCATCATCGCGGCTTACGAGCTCAACTATTCCCGCGCCGCCAACGAAGTCGCTTCGCTCGCAACCTATCGCCCCAGTGTCGTCACGCGCGTTTACGCCGACGACGGCAAGACTGTGATTGGTGAGTTCGCGCTTGAGAAGCGCATCCCGCTTAAGTATGACGAGATTCCTCCGGTCATGAAGAACGCGATCCTCGCGGTTGAGGACGCTCGCTTTTACGATCACGTCGGCATCGATCCCATTCGCATCATCGGCGCCACCTGGAAAAATCTAACCAGCGACAAAGTTGAAGGCGGATCGACGCTCACGCAACAGCTCGCGAAGAATCTGTTTCTCTCCAAAGAGCAGACGCTCAAGCGCAAGATGAACGAGTGGGCCCTCGCACTGCAGATCGAGCGTTACTACACCAAGAACCAGATCATGGAGCTTTACGCGAACCATATCTTTCTTGGCGCCAATGCTTACGGCGTCGAGGCGGGCGCGGAAACTTATTTCGGCAAACAAGCTAAGGACCTGACTATTGGTGAAGCGGCCCTACTCGCGGGTGTTCCCAAAGCGCCGAGCGAGTATTCGCCCACTTCGAATCCGGTGCGCGCCAAAGAACGTCGCGACCTTGTGCTCGACTTGATGGCGAAGAATGGCTTTGCGACTCAAGCGGAAGTAGACGCCGCCAAAGCCAAGCCGATTCAACTTGCCGACACGGCTTATTACCAGTCGCAGCCGAAGTCGAGTGCGTTTGATTATCCGGTTGAAAATGTCAGGCAAGAGCTGGAAGACAAATACACCACGCGCGTGGCCCAGGGCGGGCTCTCCGTCTACACCACCATCAACGTCGCCGCACAAAAGAAAGCTTACGAAGTGGTGCGCGCCGGCCTGCGACGTTATGACAAATCGCACGGCGGCTGGCGTTCGAATTACCGGATGATCCCGAGCGCAAATGGCCAGCCAACTGCGCAGGAAATAACCAACTACAAAGACCCTGATTGGTATGGTAACGACTACGAAGTGGGCCGCTATCTCACCGGCTTGGTCACAAAGGTAGATCGCGCCAAAAACGAGGCGACTGTCAGGTTCGGCAACTACACCGCCACCGTTGGCCCATCGGATATGGGCTGGTCCAATCGTCAACCTAAAGACGAGTTGAAGCCTGGTTACCTTTCAGAGTTCAAAATTATCGAGGTTGACGACAAGAGCCGCCGGCTCAAGGTCGAGCTGTCGCAGGTGCCCGCGGTTGCCGGCGCGATGATGACGCTCAATGCCAAGACCGGCGAAATCGTCACGATGATTGGCGGCTACGATTTCTACAGCGCCAGCAAATTTAACAATGCGACGCAGGCCTACCGTCAAACCGGTTCCTGCTTCAAACCTTTCGTTTACACGGCCGCGGTCGAGTGGGGCATGACGCCGGATACGACCGTCAGCGGCGCGCCCATATCAATCAATAACTGGCAGCCACACAACTACGACGGCTCGCTAGGCAACGGCGACTTGCCGCTGAAGATGGCGCTCGCGAAGTCGATGAACGTTCCCGCGGTCCATCTTCTGCAAACCGTCGGCATACAAACCGGCGCGCAGATGGTCAGGCGTTTTGGAATCAAAGTTCCCATGGCGCCGTACCTTCCGTCAGCATTGGGCGCGACCGAAGTTCCCCTGGACCAGATGGTCTCGGCGTATTCCGCGTTTCCGAATAAAGGCATACGCGTCGAGCCGCACCTGATCCGCCGCGTGCTCGATCGTGACGGCGCCGCGCTCGAAGAGTGGGAGAAGACGACTTACAAAGTTGTGAACGAGTATGTAGCGTTGACGATGGTCTCGATGATGCGCGGCGTGGTCCAGTTTGGCACCGCCACGGCCGCGAGTTCTTTAGGCGTGCCGCTCGCGGGCAAGACGGGCACCGTTAACGACCACACCGATGTTTGGTTCATCGGTTACACGCCGACTTACGTAACCGGCGTGTGGATGGGTTACCCCGGTAAGAAGAAACCGCTGGGAAATGAAATGACTGGCGGCGTCGGCGCGCTTCCGTTTTTCATTGATTTCATGAAGGATTTTCTGAAGGACAAGCCCAAGGAAGACTTTCCGAAACCGCCGGGAATGCCGGAAGACATGAAGGAGCTTTTCCGTCAGCGCCAACGCGAACTGCAGGCCGAGCGCGCGCAGTTTAATGAAGCCTCGGCTAAAGATGAAGACGAAGACAACACCACTTTGCCGGCTGCAAACACTGAGCCCAAGCTGGAGCAGATGACCTTACCGCCGCCGCCACGCGCTGAAGAGGGGCCGGCGAATCCGCAGCCGCGCACCGAGCCGGTGACTCCACACGACGATACGCCACCGCCGCCGGCTACGCGTCCACGCGAAGCCGATCCGCAAAAGAAGAAGGGGAAGAAAGGCGGCGAAGACCCGCCAGGGTAAATCAAAGGATGAAGGCAGAAGGATGAAAACGGATCAGCGCTTCCTTCGTCTAATTCGCAGCTTGACGCGTTTAGTAATCGTAACAAGTATTGCAATCAATTCTTCTGCTTCTTGATGTAGCGGAGCCAGACGCGTTGCTGGGAGCACTCCTGACTCGCTAATCAACTCAAGCCAATATTGGTTCTCGTCTAACTCCTGCAAAGCGCCCTCGAGCTTGCTGATCAAATCAGCATCTGACTTGGCTCTGCGAGCTTCCCGGTACTGAGCGCCGGGAGAAGTTCCAGACCTCAATATCTGCGATCCCATTACAAGGCCAGCGCCTCTCTTGGGAAGAGCCGAATATAGACCTATGATTCGAAGCGCAAATTTCTTAAGCCGCTCGCTTAGATCGGTGTCCATAGTAAGTCTCCTTATTGTTAGAGTCTAAGCGGCGAGTAACGCGAAGCGGTTCTTTGTGGGTGAAGCGTTCGCTGTTTGATCGGCAGTAGATTACCGATTGGTTAATTCATCCTTCATCCTTCATCCTTCATCCTTCAGGATCCTATCCAGCGTGTACGGCAGCATCTTCCGCCACCAGGGCCAGTCGTGATCGACATCCGCGCCCCAGAGATCGAGGTTGTGTGGGATCTGCTTCGCTTTCAAAATGTCGGAGAGGTTCTGGCTGCGCTCGGGCGCTTCGTAGTTTCCCTGGCCTGAGAGGATGTAGATTGCGTCGGCTTTTTGCAGCAGTGGCAGATAATGTTCGTCGTTTAGGTTCGGAAGATAGTCGGCGGGGTTATTGAAATAGACGTTGTCGTCGTAGTACCCCTTGAGATAGGAACGCACGTCGTAGCTCCCGCTCATCGCGATCACGCCCCGGAACAAGTCCGGATGCTTGAAATAAGCGTTGGCCGCGAGGAACGCGCCGAGGCTGGCGCCGGTTGTTAAAGGCCTGGCATCGTTGCCGGCGTCGTTTTTGATCAACGGCAAGACTTCCTCGGTGATGTAGCGATCGAAACGCGTTAACAGTTCGGCCTTCATGTGCGGCGGCATCTGCTCGTTCAATAAGCTGTAGCGGTTCACGCTGTTGATTGAGTAAGCACGAAGCTTGCCGCTCTCGATGTGTGGACGGATTGCGTCTACCAGATGAAAGCGTTCATATTCGAGATAGTCGGCGGCGGCGGTGGGAAACATGAGTAGCGGCTGGCCCGCATGCCCGTAGGCCACCAGCGGCATCTCGCTGCTCAAGTTTTTACTAAACCAGGATGTGATTCGGCGTTCCATGAAACCTCTCTGTGCTCAAGCCGCGGCCCGACCGTTAGCAGGACTCATTAACCGGCTGAAGTTGTGTGTTTGTTTTGGCAGTGCGAAATATTCTCGCAGTTCGCGGCTAAGCGCAAGGATGAGTGTGTGCTTATTTGTAAAGCAAACTGTTAGTTTGCGATGGTGAACGGCATTCAACCCGCGCAAACTAACAGTTTGAGTTACGAAGAAAAACCCGGTACCGCTTACTGCATCAGTGTTGTAAAAACCGTCGCCTTGACGCTCTATGCCTCATCTGTTATAAAAATTTCTTCGCGCCCGCGCATGGTTTCACGACTATGTGAGGGCGCTTATTCCGCAGTAGCTCAATGGCAGAGCATTCGGCTGTTAACCGAAGGGTTGTAGGTTCGAGTCCTACCTGCGGAGCCACATTGCAAACAAGGCCGCTGGAGCAACTCCAGCGGCCTTTTTGTTTGGCCAAGCGGTGTTTGGTAACTAAGTCCCAATGCGTAGGTGAGCCGGTGATTCTTCCGAGCTGACGTCAGCTGAATCGACGCTAGTTCGTCGCCTTCTTATGCGTCAATACGTTGCAAGCTTCAGCGGCTGAGGTCGGATCGATCGCCACGGTTCCTTCATCGATGTGTTGAATGATGCCATTCTTATCGATGACGAAGGTGGCACGATTGCCGAAGCCCTGTTCTTCATTAAAAATTCCGTAGTCTTTAACCACGGTTCGCTTGAAGTCGCTCAGCAGTGGAAAGGTTACCCCAATGTCTTGTGCAAAACGGCGGTTGGCGGGAACGCTATCGACGCTGACGCCGAAGACCTGCGTTTCTGTTCCTTCGAATTTGGCGATATCAGCCTGATACGCCTTCAATTCTTTCGTTCAACCACCGGTGAAGGCCAGCACATAAAACGCCAGCACCACATTTTTCTTTCCCTTGAAATCGCTCAGCTTCACCTTCTGACCGGCCGTACTCGGCAGCGTGAAATCCGGCGCCGCGTCACCAACCTTCAAGTTCGTTTTCGGCGGGGCTGGCTGTTGCGCATTAGCGATCATCGCCGCGATTAGCAGCAAGCTGAGACTAAGAGCTCTCTTGATCATTATCGTCCACCTCCATTCATCAACTGAATCTGGAAAGCAGTTTACTGTGTGGTCAGACTTCCTACAAGATTCGGAAGATCTGGAGCAGGGTCGTTGCACTGGAAACCTGGGGATCTAATTCGTGTTGCTTGCTTCGGGTTTCGCTTTACTTCGTGGTTCGTAGGTTTGTTAAAGAAACCACCAAGCCACACGAACGGGAACTAAACTTACACAAAATAAACCACGACGCACACATCAGTGCCCAGGAGCAAAAGAGGTCGCTTAACCTGAAACTTCGGATCTCGCCACGCAACCGATCTCCTCAGTTTTTGCCGTCATTCCTTAAGGCCGTTCCGGCAACACGCGCGGCCAGTTCATCACAATCGCGTTGTTCCACCGCCAGTGATCGTCTAAAAATGCGATTCGCCCAATCTCGCATTATCCTTGCCGTGCAGTTTGCGGAAATTTGGCTTGGGTGAAAGTTGCGAACGCATTTGGAAAACCTGAGTCTTTGTCCAGCGATAACAGTCCCACATTTTGTGCACCATTTCAGGAAGGGAGCTTCCAACGCGGCAACCCGCTGTCTTGCTCCTGGCTTGCACTCCCAATGCCCGAAAGGTTTACTCTAACCTCGTCGGTTTTCAAGTTGACTCTTTGGCCGGTCGCTACAGCGCCCGGTTCTGACAAGTGGATTAATGACTGACATCGGCTTCACAGATCTGGAGAGCAATGGCTCGACCATAAGGATTCGCCGCCGGCGTTGGGTTCGATTGGCGCTCATCTGGGGAATTTGGACCTTCATTGGCATTGTCTTTACGCTTCAAAGCTACTTCACTTCCTATCGCTCAGAACGCCCGATGCCTCTCACCGACTCGCTTTACCTCCAGATGACCTGGTCGTATCTCTGGGCGCTGGCAACACCACTTGTTCTTTGGGCGGCCGCGCGACTGCCTATCGAGCGCAACAATTGGATTCGCAGTTCGCTCCTTCACGTACCGATTAGTATTCTTCTCAGCTGTCTCATTACGGCGCTTGGCTATATCGCGGTTTGGCTTTATTGGAGCTACCCGGCCGGCAAACCTTTCTTGTTCGCAAGCATGGGCCGGTTCGTCACGGCTAATTTCAGTGAAGGCATTGGAATCTATTTGCTTATCGCCCTGACGAGTTATGCCATTGGCTACTACCGTCGTTACCGCGAAGGACAGGTAAAGACGCTTCAGCTCGAGGCCCAGTTATCACACGCCCAACTGCAAGCGCTCAAGATGCAGCTTCACCCGCACTTTCTTTTCAACACGCTCCATTCAATCTCAGCCTTACTCAACAAAGACGTCCCGGCTGCGCGCAAGATGATCACGCGCCTCGGCGATTTTCTTCGACTGACACTGGAAAACTCCGGCTCGCCCGAGGTCACACTGCAACAAGAGATGGACTTTCTCAGTTGTTATCTGGAAATTGAACGCATCCGTTTTCAAAACCGCCTCGCCACTCACATCGACGTTAGTCCCGACAGTCTGCAAGCCAAAGTACCCAACCTCATCCTCCAACCCATCGTCGAAAACGCTATTCGCCACGGAATAGCGCCGCGCTCCACGCCCGGCCTGCTCGAAATTGAAGCGAAACAACAAGATGGAACGCTTCGTATTCAGGTTCGAGACAACGGCCCCGGCCTTCCGAAACATCGGACATCCCAGAATCTGATTAAGAAGGGTCTGGGGTTGGCCAACACCGAGACTCGGCTGGAAAGATTATATGGAGCGGATCATCTCTTCGACCTGACTGACAATCCCGCCGGCGGACTGACAGTCACATTGGAAATACCCTTTCATACAGACGACACCGCTCCCAGCCAACCGGAAAACGAATAAGTTTCAAGTTCCAAGTTTCAAGTTCAGTCTGAAGTTAAGTCTGAACCCGAAACTCGAAACTCCGAACCTGGAACTTGGAACTTGGAACTTGGAACTTCCATGACCGACACTCCCCGCATCCGAGTGCTGTTGGTGGACGACGAGCCGCTCGCCCGCGAGATGTTGCGCGAGATGCTGCAAGGCGATCCGAGCGTGGAGATCGTCGGCGAGTCGTGCAACGGCATGGAGGCGCTGGAGGCGATTCGCGCCGAGGCACCGGATTTGATCTTCCTCGACGTGCAGATGCCGGAAGTAGGCGGCTTCGAAGTCCTCACGTCTCTCGGAAAAGAGAAACTTCCTTACGTCATCTTTGTAACTGCATACGACAAGTACGCGGTGCGCGCTTTTGAGGTGCAGGCGCTCGACTACCTGCTGAAGCCGTTCGACCAGGAACGCTTCGACGTTTCCTGGCAACGCGCCAAAGCCCAGATGCAGCGCGACCGCGACGGCGGCACCGACCAGCGCATCCTGGCCCTACTCGAGGAAATGAAAGCGGGCAACAAATATTTGGAGCGACTGGTTATCAAGGCGGGCGGCCGTATCTATTTTCTGGAGACGAGAGAAATCGATTGGATTGAAGCGGAAGGCAATTACGTCTCGGTCCACAGCGCGCGCAAGTCTCACCTGCTGCGAGAAACCATCAGCAGCCTTGAAGCGCAACTCGATCCCAAAAAGTTCGTCCGCATCCATCGCTCCTCGATCGTTCGCCTCGACTTTATACAGGAACTGCAGCCCTGGTTTCATGGCGAGTATCGCGTGATCCTTCAGGACGGCACTCAACTCACCCTCTCACGCAATCATCGCGACAAGCTGCAGGAAGCCCTCGGAAAACTCCCGTAGCCAGCCTTTTTTGCAATACGCTGCATACGCCGTGGCAGTAGCCCGACCGTCAGGGAGGGCGTTTATTCGACGAGTCACGCCCTCCTTAACGGTCGGGCTACTGCCCCGGCTACGGGAACTGCGTGTCTAAAAGCGAAGGGCGTTGCCGTCTCTTACAGCGGCAACGCCCTTTCTGTGCGGGTCACTGTCCTCACCCCAGCAACCGCGCGGGACGGATACATTCAGCATCCATCCAGGTTAATCAGGTTATAGTCCGATGCAAATTATTCGGCAAGGAACGTGGCGATAAGGATAAGTTTAGAAAGATGCAAGAATTTTTGTATGGCTAGAAACATGCTTCTTGACTCACCCACCTGATGAGCATATCGTGAGCACGTTGAAAGAGTTTCCCTCTGTCGCAGAAGATATGCTCTACAAAAGCGGCCTCAATCGGAAGGAGAACCTCATGAGTCCTCAACACCAATCAGCCATCTCTCTCACGAAAAGACTGTTGCTGTTAATTATCTTCGGTATAGCGTCGATCTTTCTAATAAGAACTATCTACGCGCTTGCTCCCTCGCAATCGAACAACGCCTCTGCCCATGAACGAAAAATCAAGGTACGAACTTTTAAAGACATACCGGTCTCTCTGGTTGAGGTTAGGAACCTGCAATCGGAGACTTGGTACGAGGATTTAGAGATTGAGCTTAAAAATGTCTCAACTAAGCCTATTTACTTCCTAACTGCCTATCTTGAATTTCCTGATGATAGATGGGGCGATTCAATTTATGGTGTCAACCTGGCTTGGGGAGATCCAACAAAATTGGACATGTGGAAAGTTGCGCCTGCCGGCGCCGAATACGTTGAGCCAGGCAAGACTTTTGTGCTCACTATTCCTGAAATGTATAGAAAGGGTCTTAGGGCGATGCACCGGATGCGCCCGCACGTAACCAAGAATCTTAGACTTTGGTTTGAGAAAACATACTTTGGCGACGGTACCGGGTTTGAGTCGGAAGGCCATTGGCGAGACTTCCGAAGCAATGGTCCACCTCCCAAGCCTGACATCAATCATCGTTCGCCTGAGCGGAATCATGCAACTGCCTCCATCCCGGAACCGATCTGTGGTGGAGGTAATTGTTTTAGGTGGGTCGTACCGGATCAGCGTAGTCCTTCATCATGTTCTGGATGTTTGACGAAGAATGCGACATCGTCGCCGAGTGCGGCGTGCAGTGTCTTGGGATACCGGCCATTTGATTGTGATGGCGATGGCCTACCCGAGTGCTACGACGAGTTCATTGACAACGCGGCCTCCCTGTCGTGCGAGGGTGCGACACCAAGTCCAACAGCGACGCCCACGCCCGCGCCGTGTCCCCAAAGCCTTCCAGAATATTGCCCGGGTGGACCGCCCGTTGACCCATGCACCTGGGATAATCCGGAAGGTATTGAAGACGGCTGCCCACCGCTCTATCATCCGGAAGGTGCTTGCTGCGTCCATGATCCAACTCCGACTCCGACGCCCACCCCAGGCCCATCGCCCTCCAGCTGCCATCCCAGTTGGTGGCAAATATCGAACTGTCCTCTCGAATTCGACTATGTTCTTTGCCAGTGTCCTCCCGAGTATGTCCCGCCTCCCCCATCGCCGATCATCGTTGACGTGCTTGGCAACGGCTTTGCTCTGACGAATGCGAGCGACGGCGTCAATTTCGATTTGGACAACAACTCGATTCCCGAACGACTGTCATGGACAGCGACAAACTCCGATGATGCTTTCCTTGCGCTCGATCGCAACGGCAACGGCTGGGTAGATAACGGAAGCGAGCTTTTCGGAAACTTCACACCGCAACCCGAGCCCGCCGCCAGTGTGGGAAGGAACGGCTTCCCGGCCCTTGCGGTCTACGACAATCCGGCGAGTGGCGGCAATGGCGACGGCACGATCGACAGCCGTGATGCGATCTTCACCTCCTTACGTCTCTGGCAGGATACGAATCACAACGGCGTGTCCGAACCCGGTGAGTTGCACGCTTTGCCCGCGCTCGATCTTGATTCGATCGCGCTCGATTACAAGGAGTCGAAGCGAACGGATCAGTACGGCAATCAATTTCGTTATCGCGCGAAGATTGACGACGCCAGGCATGCGCGCGTCGGCCGCTGGGCGTGGGATGTGTTTCTCGTCCGCTAAAATGTCCAATGTCCAATGTCCAATGTCCAATGTCCGCTCGGCTGGGAGCGCAGACATCTTGTCTGCCTGGGGTTTTTGACGTTGGACATTGGACTTTGGACTTCCCTCCGAACTTTGGATGCAATTGAGGCCCGCTAGTCCCAACCGTCTGCCCTTCTGTCACAAAACTTACAAACCCCTGAAGAACCTCGCGTATAAGTTGCCGTGTTAAAGGCCGGTAATTGATACGTCAATAGCTACAGCGAAAGGCCCCGGGTAAGTGGGGCCGCGACGTCGATTACCCGCCGGTTCACCAGTTCCTGCGGCGCCCACCACTTTCGAAATTGTTCGTCACCGCGGTCCAGGGGAAAAATCGCCTGGACCTCCAGCGGAAACGAACTCCCTGAATTATGGAAGAAGGAGGCGCCATGAAGCTAAGAGGACTTTTATTTGTGACGGCGTTATTCGTGAATCTGACTTCCGCGAAAGCCAATGCGATCCTGCCCGATCCTTCGTGGAACGAAGAGATGGCGAGTCTGGAAATCGCAGGCGAGGGCAAGACGAGCGCGCTTGAAGCAACACCTGAATCAGCCCCGGTGAGCATTGCGCCGCTCGCCTCGAAAGACAAAGTGTTCGCTTCCGCCTACTTCGATACCTTGAGCATTCTCGCCGCCAACAATGCGTGCAGCGATTTCTTTGGCGGGCCGCAAGCGGCGGCGGATGTATTCGTCAGGCTGATGGAAAAAGTGCAAAAGAATTCGCTGCCGAGCATTGTGGCAATGCACATGACCGGGCGCCTGGTTGAAGTTACTGACAAGCGCACCAGGAGCCGGTATCGCTTGTTCGATCGTGTGATGATTAACAGCAATGGTCCCTTTTATCGCCAGCGCGTTCCCTACTCTTTCGCCCGGATTCCCGGGTTAGGGACGTTTCAGGCAAACACCAAAGAGGTTCGCGTGTTGATGTTTCTGCATGAGCTGGGCCATGCGATAAAGGGCGACGACGATAACTGGCTCCTCCCGGACGACGGCAAAGACGACGCACTCAGTCGCCAGAATTCTCAGAAGATTGAAGAAGTTTGTGGTGAACAAATCAAAGCCCTGCGCAGCTCAAACAGGGGCAGTAGCCCGACCGTAAGGGAGGGTTTAGAAGGAGTTGAAACAATGAAGCCCTTCCTGACGGTCGGGCTACTGCCCCGATTTGACTCCCCGCAATAGAACTTTAGGACAGAACAGCGAGGTAACCCATCATGGAAGAGCGAATGAACTTGGCCGCAACCTGGGAAAACGACGACCAGACGCAAACGCTGCCGCTTGAGGAAAACACCCAGGCAGCTACGCGCAATAGCGTCACTACTCTGAGAGAGTTGGTGCTGCGACTTCTTTGCGAGGTGCAAAGCATCAACGAGGTGAGCGCCCTGACTATCGGTAACGACTTCGATTTTTACGACGAAGTCAGTCGCTTCGAGATAGACCTCATCAAGCGCGCGTTGCTTCAGACCGGCGGACATCAGGTAAAAGCCGCGAAGCTGCTGAACCTGAAAGTGACTACGCTTAATTCCAAGATCAAACACTACCAGATCAGTCTCACCGCGTTTGGGAACGTCTATCCCCTCGTGGCCGCGAAAGAGAGCGAGCCGCAGCTGCAACACGCCTGAGCCTTCAATCACTGGCTGCCAACCGAAGACCCGGTCCGTAAACAGGGCCGGGTCTTTTTTGGAGTGCAGATTTTTTATTGAAAAACACTTTCGTGTGCAAGTACCATCGGCGCCTGGACGAGACGCAGTCGCGCCTGTAGTGCTCGGAGGGCAAAGCACAAGAGACGTCGCAAGAAATATGAAACAGTGACGGCCCGGGGATTGAACTAAGGGGGGATGACATGAAGAGTCGGCAACGAACAAGGATTGCATTGGCGTCTTGTCTCGTATTCGGATCACTTCTACTTGCGCAAGCATTCACGCAGCCGCTAACTCGAGTCGGTCTAGCGAACGACCGCATCGCCAGGATCGACGATTTTTCACCAAGTAGTCCAAACCAAAATCTCGAGGCTACACTGCAAACATTACGTGACGAATACGCACGCATCGTCGCCAAATTCAACGCCCTGCGCTTTGAATGTAAGTCGAACATGCGGATACGCGTTAATGAGGCCATCGCCGAAGCAGTCAAATGGAAACACTCAGTAGATGTCCTTGGTCTGCTGGAAGAAATCGATGCTTCCGATCTGAGCGAGAGCGAAAAGCAGCTAATCATTCGTGAACGGTTCATCGCTCAAGGTCTAACTGGCGAAGCTCTCGAAGCGCGGGTGCGGTCCTTCAATCTCAACAATCTCGGCAACATCTCCGCTAGCGAGAGCCAGTTAATTCGAGTAAAGCGTATGCGCCAGCGCGGCATGACTGAACAACAGATTGCCGACGCCTTGCGAGCAGATGATGCCATTCGCCGCGAGTTGCGGCCGATGTACGACAATCTTGATCGACTTATCTGGGACAGCCTGAGGAATGCTTACGAAAAGGCTTACCAGTGTTGTCTTTGTTCGGCCCAGGACTTTTGGCCTTCGATGATGGCGTCGTTATTTCAGGAGTTATCTCAAATCGATGAAGCCGCGGCAGTGAAGATCGGCAGTGTTGAAAAGAACCTGGAATGCGCCCGCGCAGTGCAACAGAAAATCTCAGGTGGAGCTGGCTGGCGCGGCACCATTACCTACATCAGTAAAACTGAATACAAATTTCAGGGAGAAAAAGCGAACAACATCAGCTATGTCAACGAACACTCTCAGTATGAAGCGACCTTACAGGTTGACGGGCGGGTCGATCAGTATGGAAAGCCGTTGGCGAAGGTCAATGCGACCGCGGATGAAACGAAGATAAACGGCGGAAGAGGAACAACTGGTTGTTATCGGATATCGGAACAGAAATACGAAGTGGCCGGCTCAGCGAATGATGACAACAGCAATGTTACGATCAGCGTCAATTCGCGGTCAGGTGAATACAACATCACTTATTCGCTAATCGAAGTGAAGGGAAGAGGCGAACATCACGTCAGTAGTAAGGTCGGCGGCACCTGTAACAATCCCTTTAATAAGCCGGTCGATAATTCGGATCCGTTGGAGGACTATCCGATCGAAAGCGGACCCGAGGTCGAGATTTCGGGAACTGTATTGCCGGAAGATTCGGATCAGCTGGTCGGCAGCAAAACCGTCAAAGTGCCGGCTCGTAACGGCGAACGAATAATTACGGTGACATGGAATTTGTTGTACTGCAAGAAGTAGATAAGTCGACACGATATGGTAGTGCCCTAGTTTGAGAATCTCTGTGCGTCCTCCGGTGACGATACAGAGAAGACCTGAAACTCCGCTTTCGGCTGCTCCGCAGACTAGAACAGCAAACGAAAAAATGCAGCAACGCTTCTTGCTGTTCCCTTGCTTGCCGAATTTGATCCGATAACCGCAATCAACTTCCTCGCTCGAATCCATATTCCACAATTCCAATTCCACCCGCGTGCTGTGAGTTGGCCCGTGCGAGTGACGAATCGGCTCAGCGCCCGGATGGTCCAACAGGCACAGTCGTTGCACTCCGGAAATGGCGTGACTGCAAACGCCTTCCAGCTTCTCGGAAGAAGGTACGCGTCTTCAGTCATACGAAGCTCCCCTTCATCGCGCTCCATTCATGATCGATAAAGCACACGCACAAACCACGAGTGGACGCGACCAATGAAGTTTCGAAGCAGGGAAAGGAATTAATCATGAGCAAGACCAAAACCAAACGACCGCTGGTAACGAAGGCGCTGGCATTTCTGTCAGTCGTATTTGTTATTGCGGCAATGACCGGCGCGGCGCTGGCCCAGAGCGCCACCGGACAAATCATCGGCAAAGTCACCGATCCGAATGGGGCGGTGGTTGCCGGCGCCAAGGTCACGGTAAAGTCGGTCGACACCGATCGCGAAACCACCGCGACCAGCGACAACGACGGCATCTACACTGTCAATGCACTCACGCCCGGCCTTTATGACGTGACGGTGCAGGGCGGTAACTTCAAAGCCAGCAACCAACGCGTGCAGGTAACTGTTGGTTCAAAAGTCTCCGTCGACACGCAGCTCGCGTTGACCGATGTTACCGGTGAAATCGTCAGCGTAATCGCCAGTGAAGGCGTCGAAGTCAACACTCAAAGCGCTGAAGTTTCAAACATCGTCACCGGCACGCAGATTCGCGAATTGCCGACGCTCACCAGGAATCCTTACGACCTGATCGGCCTCGCCAACAATGTTGCCAGCGACGATCCGGGACCGGCGGTGCCGGGCGTCGGCGTTTCCGGACGCGGCGCGGGTTTCAACATCAACGGCCAGCGCGCTGCCAGCACGAATGTGTTGCTCGACGGCGTTGACAACAACAACGTCTACTACGCCGCTCTCGGGCAAAACATTCCGCTTGACGCGGTGGGCGAGTTTCGCGTTGTAACCAGCAACTTCTCAGCCGAGTATGGCCGCGCCTCAGGCGGAATCATCAACGTGATGACGCGCGCGGGTTCAAATGCATTTCACGGTTCGGCATTCGAGTTCAACCGCATCTCGCGTCTGGCGTCGAACGGGTTCAACAACAATGCCAACGGAGTGCCGCGCGGAGTTTTCACGCGCAACCAGTTTGGCTACACGCTCGGCGGGCCGGCCATTAAGGACAAGCTGTTTTTCTTCAACAGCACCGAGTGGACGCGCGTTCGCAGCGCGGGCGACGTGTTGTCAGTCATTCCTACCCCGGCATTGATCAATGCCTCGGCGGCGGCGACGCGAAATTATTTCGCCGGCTACACACTGCAAAGCACGCCGACGCAAACCTTCTTCACGGTCGGGCAATTAACGAACACCTTCAATCTTCCCGCGGGCAACGCTTTCGCAGCTTTGCCGGCGGACCTGCAGGCGTTTCAGCTCGTCAGGTTCACTGAACCGACAAATCTCGGCGGCGGCGTGCCGCAGAACACTTATTCAACCGCAGCTCGCGTCGACTGGAACCTGAGCAGCGACACTCTGCTCTATGGCCGTTACGCTCGCGAGAGCAAAATTTTCCCGAACGGCAGCTCGGCCTTCAGCCCGTGGGCCGGCTTCGACACTCCGGCGACCACGCTCAACAACAACTTCCTGGTTTCTTTGACGCACACGTTTTCGCCGCGTCTGATCTCGGAAAGTAAAGTTGCCTTCAATCGCCTGAACAACGATCAGCCCTACGGTGACAATCCAGTCGGGCCGGGTCTGTTCATGTTTCCAGGCGCGACCGGAACCATCGGCGGGAACGCCATCGCGATGCCCGGTTACTGGCCTTACAACGCTGCCAACTCGCCCGCGGGTTTTGGTGGACCACAGAACATGGGCCAGGTTTACGAGGACTTGAGTTACACGGCGGGCCGTCATCAGCTGAAGTTCGGCGGTCAATACGTCTACATCCAGAACACGAACGTGTTCGGCGCTTATGAAAATGCGGTCGAAAGTCTCGGCGCCCAGGGAAATTACGCGCAGGCGTTGGGAAACTTTGTCACCGGCAACATCAATCAATTTCAGGCGGCCGTGTTTCCGCAGGGTAAGTTCCCCGGCCAAAGCGTAAACCTGCCGGTTGGCCCGCCGGATTTCGCGCGCAGCAATCGTTACAACGAATGGGCTGCCTACATGAACGATTCGTTTCGCGTCCGGCCGAATCTGGTTCTGAATCTTGGTTTGCGCTACGAGTACTACGGCGTACAGCACAACAAGAACCCTGAGCTGGATTCGAACTTTTACTTTGGACCAGGCGCGACGCTGCAGGAACGCATTCGCAACGGCAGCGTGCAGATTGCCGGCAACAGCCCGGTCGGTGGTCTGTGGAAGCCTGACAAAAATAACTTCGCGCCGCGGCTCGGTTTCGCCTGGGACGTCTTCGGCGACGGCAAGACGAGCATTCGTGGCGGCTACGGGCTGGCTTACGAACGCAACTTCGGCAACGTCACTTTCAACGTGATTCAGAATCCGCCGAACTACGCGGTGTTGTCGCTATTCAACAATGTCGACGTAACCGGTCTGCAAATCACGACCAACAACGCCGGACCATTAGCCGGCACCACGCCGCCTACTAAAGTTTTACCGGCGACCAGTCTGCGTCATGTGCGCGAAGACATCGTCAACGCCTACGCACATTTCTACAGCTTTGCGTTCCAACGCGAGCTGAGCAAAGGCAATGTGTTGTCAGTTGAGTATTCCGGTTCGCGCGGTGAAAAGCTTTACTCGATTTCACCATTGAACATTCAGGGGTCGGGCGCTTTCTACCTCGGCGATGCCAATCCGAATTCGCGTCTGAACAACACTTACTCAAACATCAACACGCGAGGCAATGAAGGCTTTTCGCGTTACAACGCTTTGATTGTGGCGCTCGATGGCAACAACTTCCGCAACACGGGGATGCAGTTCACGCTGCATTACACGTTGGCATCGGCGAAGGACAATCTAAGCTCCACCTTCAGCGAAGGCGCCTTCAACACGAACCTCGGACTTACGAATCCCTACGATCCGCGTTTCGATTATGGACCGGCGGATTTTGACGTCAGGCACCGATTCGTCGGCAGTCTGATCTGGCAGATACCCTTCGCGAAGGACAGCGATGGTCTAACGAAGGCCTTGTTTGACGGCTGGTCGATCACGGGCATCTTTAACGCCCGCACCGGCACGCCGTTCACCATCTTCGATGGCAGCAACGCCAATCTCTCGAGTCCGAGATTGGTAGCAACCGGACCGCTGGCAGTTCACGTAACCGACACCGGCAATGCCAACTTCTTCAACTACATTGACCTGACCGGTCAACCGGTGGGAGCGTTTGGCAACGCAGTGTGCGGCGGCTGTTCTGACTTTGGTCCATATCCGGCAAACATGACTACGCGCAACCAGTTTCGCGGTCCCGGAATGTGGAACCTCGATGCGGGTGTGAGCCGGAACGTGAGGTTGAACGAAAGATACAGTCTTCAGCTTCGCGCCGAACTCTTCAACGCGCTTAACCATGCGAATCTTTACATCGCGCCGGGTACACAGGACGTTACCAGCGGATTCGTCGGGGCCGTCAAAGGCGTAACGCCAAACGGCAACATCGAACGCCGCAACGTGCAACTGGCGTTGAAGTTTATCTTCTAAACAGGCCGGCCAAAAATATTGGCCGCGGATTTACGCGGACGCAGCGCGGATCAGGAAATCCATTCTGATCCGCGTTCATCCGCGTTCATCCGCGGCCGTTTTCTAGGGCGAAACCCGTTCAACGTTGACCGCCGATTGCTTTGGAAGTATTTTTTTGCCTGACTCAAAAATGCATCGGAGGTTCCCCCCATGAAATTCAAGTTGGCCACCATTGCAATTCTGATCTTCGCTTCTCTGGCAACCGCACAGACCCAGCAGGAAAAGGACGCGGCTCGGATCGCTAACCGTGAAAGGCTAAGGCAACTGCTTACGGCTTCCGGTCCCAAAAGGGGTATCGAGGTTGCTTTCCGGCAGAGTGACAAGCAGCCTTTCAACTTCGTGGGCGTCAAGCGCGGCGGATTCACGAACGCCGAAGGATTTGAGATCGTCATCGGCGTCTCTAATGACAACACCATCGGCTTCCGTATCTATCCGTACTACAAGGACAACTACATCAACATCGGCAAGGCGCGCGACGGCACGGGATTAATGCGCAAGTTGCTAAACCTGAACGATCACAACTTTCTTTTTTGGGGAGATGACGACACGGGCGACGTTTTTGCGGGCTACACCTTCACGCTCGAGTCCGGCTTCCCGGACAAGTCAATCGAGATCGTCCTCTACAGCATCGCGCCGCTT
>Ga0207681_10000857_pt1 | contig 19987 bp, 20 predicted proteins | sample KBSS53metaG_FD_184324 | JGI IMG/M metagenome (GOLD analysis project Ga0207681, IMG submission 184324) | Switchgrass rhizosphere microbial communities from Kellogg Biological Station, Michigan, USA - KBS S5-3 metaG (SPAdes) (version 2) | ecosystem: Host-associated > Plants > Roots > Rhizosphere... | reverse complement strand
CATCGCCAAGGCCAGCATCGTCGGCCACGACATCGGCCTGATGGTGGCCTACGCGTACGCCGCGCAGTTCCCGGCCGAGACCGAGCGCGTGGTGCTCATGGACGCCTTCCTCCCCGGCATCGGCCAATGGCAGAACGTCTGGCTGCTGCGCGACCTGTGGCACTTCCATTTCCACGGCACCACGCCGCTGGCGCTGGTGAAGGGGCGCGAGCGCATCTACTTCGAGCACTTCTGGAACGACTTCGCGGCCGACCCGAAGCATTCGGTGCCCGAGGCCGACCGCCGCCTCTACGCCAAGGCCTATGCGCAACCGGGCGGCATGCGCGCCGGCTTCGAGTACTTCAAGGCCTTCGAGCGCGACGCGGCGGAGTTCGCCGAACTGGGCAAGACGCCGCTGCCCATGCCGATGCTGGTGCTCTCCGGCGAGAAGGCCGGCGGCAGTTTCCTGATCGAGCAGGGAAAGATGGTGGCGACGAACGTCGAAGGCGTGATCGTCAAGGGCTCGGGCCACTGGCTGATGGAGGAAGCGCCCGAGCAGGTGATCCCGGCGCTGCTGCGCTTTCTCGGCTGAGCGCGCGTCAGACCTGCGGCGCCGCCAGGAACGCCGGCGTGCGTTCCGCGCGGGACGAGAAATCCGCCAGCGTGGGGCACGTTGCCGGGTCGATCGCATCGGGCAGGATCATCTGCAGGAAGGCCCAGGCCACCGCGGCCGAGACGCCGGCCTGGGTCATGGCCTGCGGCTCGGCCGCCAGCGGGGTCGCCGCCAGTTCCTGCTCCAGCGCCGCACAGGCCGCGGCGAGCTGGCCCTGCACGCGGTCGAGCCAGGGCTGGTGCTGCTTCTCGGCCGGCCGCAGATTTCGTTCGTAGACGATCTGCACGGTCTTCTCGCAGGCCGCCAGTGCCAGCCCCGTGAGGCGCAGGTCGCGCAGCCGGCCGGCGGCATCGGCGGGCGTCAGGCGGCGCCCGGCCGCCGTCTCAGCGTGGTCGATGATCAGCGTCGAATCCATCAGCACCGTGCCGTCGTCGCAGACCAGCGTGGGCGCCTTCACCACCGGGTTGATCGCGCGGAACTGCTCGAAGGTGCTGAACACCGAGATCGGCCGGTGCTCGAAGGGCAGGCCCAGCAGCCGCAGCGAGATCGCGGCGCGCCGCACGTAGGGGGAGTCGAGCATTCCGACGAGTTGCATGGGTTCTCCAGGATGAGGTCGGGCCACGATAGCGGCGCACGGGCGATGGACGAATGGCGACTCATCGAAAATCCGCCGTGCAAACCGATCGCTCATCGGCACCGAGACCCCATCACCCCTCCCATGAACATCGACAAGAAGGATCGCCTGATCCTGGAAGCCCTGCAGACCGATGCGCGCCAGAGCCTGGCGGCGCTCGGCAAGCGCATCGGGCTCTCGCAACCGGCCATGAGCGAGCGCGTGCGCAAGCTCGAGAGCGCCGGCGTCATCGAAGGCTACGGCGCGCGCGTCAACCTGCGCGCGCTGGGCGTGGGCCTGGAGGCCATCGTCCGCATCGAGACCACCCACGCGTGCATCGCCCGCTACCTGGCGCTGTTCGAAGCCATGCCCGAGGTGCTGAGCGCCGATCGCGTGACCGGTGCGGATTGCTTCGTCGTGCGGTGCGCCATCGCCGAGCCGGCCGACCTGGAGCGCGTGGTGGATGCCCTGGCGGTGGATGGCGCGGTGACCACGTCGCTGGTGCTGTCCAGCCCGGTGCGCAAGCACGCGACCGTGCGCGCCGCGACGGCGCCGAAGTAGCCGAGGGGCGAACGCCTCAGGCGCGCGCGCCGCGCCGGCCCTGCCTGGCGGCCCGGCGCTGGCGCTTCTGCCAGCGCGTGACGGCCGCGCTCGCGACCGTCGCCACCGCGAGCAGCAGCACCTGACGCACCAAAGCGGCCGATGCCTGGTGCATGTGCCGTTCGATGTTGCGCTGCATGGAGGTCGTCCGGGCGAGCCCTGCCTGCGAAGCGCGTGGTCGCGTGCCGCTGTACGGCACCGCGCCTGCGGCCACGGCGGCCGGTGCGGCGTCGGTGCCCGCCTCGGCGGCCGCTGCCGTGGCCTGCGTGCTGGCGACCGCCTTGGCGCCGGCCACCGAGCCGTGCTCGTCGGCATACACCTTGGTGAACTCGGCGCCCAGCAGGAAGACCTGCGCGGCGTAGTAGACCCAGGCCAGCAGCACCACCAGCGAGCCCGCCGCGGCGAAAGTCTCGGCCACGCCGCTCTTGCCGAGGTACAGGCCGATCAGCGTCTTGCCGATCTCGAAGAGCACGGCCGTCACGATGGCGCCCACCCACACGTCGCGCCAGGCGATGCGGGCGGTCGGCATCAGCTTGTAGATCATCGCGAAGAGGACGGTGGTGATGCCCACCGAGATCGCGGTATTCAGCACCAGCAGCAGGATTTCCGACCCCGGCATCAGCCCGCCGGCCCAGCTGCCGAAGGCGGCCACCGCCGCGCTCACCAGCAGTGACACCATCAGCAGGAAGACCAGGCCCAGGATGAGCCCGAAGGACAGCACGCGCGCCCGCAGCACGGCCCACATACCGCTGGGCTTCTCCGCCGCAGGCACATGCCAGATGCGGTCGAGCGAGCTCTGCAGCTCGGCGAAGACGGTGGTCGCCCCGACCAGCAGCACCACGATGCTGATGCCGCCGGCCAGCAGCCCCTTGCCGGGCTCGCTGGCGCTCTGGATCATGCCCTGCACCGCGAGCGCGCCGTCGCGGCCGATCAGCCCCTGCAGCTGCAAGACGATTTCGCCCTGCACCGCCTCGCGCCCGAAGATCGCGCCGGCGATGGCGATCACGATCACCAGCAGCGGCGCCAGCGAAAACACGGTGTAGTACGAGATCGAGGCGCCCATGCTGGGCGCGAAGTCGTCGATCCAGGCGTTGACGGCCTTCCGGCAGAGGTTGACGAGTTGGGAAGGCTTCATGGGGCGACCATCGCGAGGGAATGGGCCCACTGTGAATGCCCGGACGGCGCCGCCGATGCGCCAAGCGCGGAAGCTGAAGTAGGCGGGGACCGCGCCGCCCCTGCCTCAGCGCGAGGCCTCGACAGGCCGCGCCGCCGGTGCCCCGCGCTCCCGGGCCCAGACCACCGGGCCGACGCGGACGATGTCCAGCGGCAGGGTCTGGGGCAGCGTGTCGAGCCAATCGTCGATGTGGTCGAAGGTCACCACGGTGCTCAGCCGCGTCTCGGCGACCGCACCCACCGGTCCGTACCAGAGGCGCCGGTCGTAGCGGCGCACTTCGTCCATCACCCGGCCCAGCGCCTCGTTCTCGAACTGGAGTTCGCCCTGGCGCCAGGCCAGTGCGCGCGGCGCCTCCTCATGCCGAACACCCGAATGCACGCGCCGGTCGAAGCGCAGGACGTCCCCTGCGCGCAGCATGGCGGGTTCGTCCAGCGCGGTGCCCACGACCTCGGCCTCGCCGCGCTCGACAGCGACGGCCACGCTGCCGTCGCTGTCGCGCCGCACCGACAGCGCACCGTCGTGCACCCGTACCTGCCCGATGCTCGCGTCGATCAGCAACGGGCGCGGCGCCACCGAGGTCGTCTCGACATAGATCCCGCCGCGCGCCAGGCCGACGCGGCGCTCCCTGTCCCCGACCTCGATGTCCACGGCGCTGTCGGTGTCCAGCTGCAGCTGGCTGCCGTCGGTCAGACGCATGGTTCGGCTTTCGCCGACGCCGGTCTCCGCGTCGAAGCGCTCGTTCGACCACCACAGGCCGGCCGTCACCGCCAGCACCACGGCGGCCGCCAGTGCCGGCCGGCCGGCGCGCGTGCCGGCCAGCGCCTCGACCTCGTCCAGCTTCGGCACACCAAAGAATTCGGTCGCGGGCGGCTCGTAGGCGTAGCTGTGCCACCGGGATGGCGCCGGGGGCTGGACCGTGGCCGGGTCCGACGCGGCGGCGGGCGCCGCGTCCGGGGGGGCGGCCGGCGACTGCCTTGTGTTCTTTTTCTTCCAGAAATCGGAGAGAGGGTTCATACGAGCTCGACGAAACGCAGACCATGGGCGGGCGCCGGCAGGCCCGCTACCGTTTCTTCCAGAAGCAGGGGGCATCGGCCATTTTGCGCAGCGCACGGCGGCTTGTCTGTACGCCTTCCGCCTGCCTTGCGCTCAACCAGCCGACCGCGAACCAGGCGCGCGGGTCGCTCGCGGCAGCAGCGCGGTAGACGCCGAGCGCCACCTGCTCGTCGTTGGCGCGGCCCAGCGCGTCCTGCGCCGGCGTGAGGCGCTCGAGGTAGCGCTCGGCCCGTGCAGCATCGAACAGCGGCGCGACGAACTCGGCCAGGTAGCGCAGCCGCTTGAGGCGCTTGCGCACCGCGTGCCGCGCGGCGATGTCGAGCGTGTCGAAGCGCTTGCCGTCCTTGCATGCGCGGTCGTGCAGCGTGCGCAGCTGCCCGCGCAGGTGGCGGCGCGCATCGGCCGGCGCCATGCCCTCGGGCGGCAACGGCTGCGCGGCGAAGCCGATCAGCCCGATCAGCGCCGCCTGGAAGCCCGGGCTGCGCACCACGGTGCCGGGCGACGGCGCCTCGGTCGCGTCGGCGGGCAGCGTGATGTCCGGTGCGTCGGCCGCACGCAGGCCGGGGGCGACGACCGCCGTCGCGATGTCCGCGTCACGGTGGGCCCCGAGTGCGCGGAAGGCCGCCACCAGCGGCGCCTCCCAGGCCGGATCGAAACCCGTGCCGAGCGCGTCGAGTTCGCGCAGCGCGGTGCGCAGGCGGCGGATGCCGACGCGCAGCTGGTGGATGTGCTCGGTCTCGTCGCTGCCCGCGGCCACCTCGCTGGCGTTCGGCAGGATCTGCGCGAGGCAGGCGGCGACCACCGCCCGCTGCACCGCCGGCCCCGACGGAAAACCGTCGCCGGTGGCGTAGCGCGGGGCCGCGGCCTTCACCGCCGGGCCGCGCGCGATGCCGGCCAGCAGCCGCTCGCCCCGCTCGGCCTTGGACACCGTGTCGAACCAGAGCCGGTGCTGCTGCGACCAGCGATAGGCCAGCGCGACCAGGCCCTCGACCTTGCCGCTCACCAGCTCCAGCTCCAGCTCGCAGACGGCGGCCATGCGCGGCGTGCCCCCATCGGCCGGGTGGGCGGTGATGGTGCCCGTGTCCAGCGCCAGCTCGACCACCGCGCCGGGGGTGCGCAGCACGCGCGTGAGGCGCCAGATGTCGGTGCCGTAGGTCTCGGCAAGCGGCTGGCCCGCGTCGGCCAGCAGCCGCGTCAGCGTATCGCCGACCGGCGTGCCGGCGTGGCGCTGCACGTCGGGCATCGGCGCTGCGCCGGCACGCGCCAGGCCGAGGTCGACGTTGTGCTCCAGGCGGTGCAGCGGGCTGTCGCCCAGCGCCTTGGCCGTCTGCACCCAGCGCCGGCCTTCCTGGCGCAGCCGGAGCACGGCGCCGTGCGCGGCCAGGGTGCCGTTCGCCGTGTCGAAATAGCGCGCCCGCAGCCGGGTGCGCTGCACCGGCGCGCGGCGCACGGCGGCTTCGAGCGACTTCAGGCGCTCGGCGGGGATGTGGAACTTGAACTCGATTTCCATGGCGTGTCTCTGCAAGGGCGGCGGACCCATGGCATCGTCGCACGTCCGACGCGCGCCGCGTCCCTCTCCTTGTTCCGAAAGATGTCCCATGACCCATTTCCGCCCCGTCGCCCTCGAACACGCCAGCCGCCTCATCAACCACGGACCGACCGTGCTGGTGACCAGCGCGCACGGCGGCCGCCGCAACGTGATGGCGGCGGCCTGGTCGATGCCGGTCGAATTCACGCCGCCGCGCATCGCCGTCGTGATCGACAAGAGCACCTTCACCCGTGAGCTCGTCGCAGCCAGCGGCGCCTTCGGCATCTGCATCCCGGGCACCGCGCTGGTGGACCTCACCTACGCCGTCGGCAGCGTCAGCGGGCGGACGACCGACAAGTTCGCGCAGCACGGCATCGAGGTCGCACAGGGCCCGGTGCTCGGCCTGCCGGTGATCGAGGCCGGTTGCGCCGCCTGGCTCGAATGCCGCCTGATCCCCGAGCGCCACACCGAGGACGCCTACGACACCTGCTTCGCGGAAGTGGTGGCCGCCGCGGCCGATGCACGCATCTTTTCGGAGGGGCACTGGTCTTTCCGCGACGACAACAGCGACCTGCAGACGATCCACCACCTGGGTGCCGGGAATTTCGTGCGCGCCGGGGGCGTGCTGACGGCCCAACGGGCCTGAACAACGCCGGCGATCCATCACACGCCCGATCACACGGGCCGTGCCTAACCTGGGCAGCTCCTCTTCACTCCAAGGAACTGCCATGCCTCAATTCGTGATCGAACGCGACATCCCCGGCCTCGGTGAACTCAAGGCCGACGAACTGCAAGCCGTCTCGCAGAAATCGTGCGGTGTGCTGCAGGCGCTGGGCACCGACGTGCAGTGGGTGCACAGCTATGTGACGGCCGACAAGATGTACTGCATCTACAACGCGGTCCACGAAGACCTCGTGCGCGAACATGCCCGGCGCGGCGGCTTTCCGGCCACGCAGGTGGCACGGGTCGTGAACGTCATCGGCCCGACCACCGCCGAGGCCTGAGGCCGCGCTTGCAGCCTGCGGGCACGCGCGCGACGATCGGGCCATGGGCCTCGCGATCCAGCTCCTCGGCGCGCCGCGTGTGGAACGCGACGGCCAGGCGGTGCCCGCGCCGCGCGGCCTCAAGGTCTGGGCCTTGCTCGCCTACCTGCTCCGAAGCGACACCCGCGCGACGCGTCAGCACCTCGCGGAGCTGCTCTTCGAAGACGCCGAGGACCCGCTGGCCGCGCTGCGCTGGAACCTGAGCGAGCTGCGGCGTCTGCTCGGCGACGCCGGCCTGCGCGGCAACGTGCCTGCGCTCTCGTTCACCCCCGAACGCTATGTCGATGTCGAGGCCCTGACCCAGGGCGACTCGGCGCTCGCGCTGGCGGTTCCGGGCCTGGGGCGCGAACTGCTCGAAGGCATGGGCTTCGCCAGCAGCCCGTCCTTCGAGGTCTGGCTGGCCACCGAGCGGCGCCATCTCCAGGCCACGGCCGAGGCGGTGCTGCGCGAAGCCGCGCTGACGCGCCTGGCGAACGGCGCGGCCGGCGAAGCCGCCGACCTGGCTGCGCGCCTGGTGCGCCGCAATCCGCTGGACGAGAACTTCCAGGCCTTGCTCGTGCGCAGCCTGGCCGCGGCGGGCGACGGCGTCGGCGCGGCCCGCCAGGCCGCGGCGTGCCGCGAACTGTTCCGGCGCGAGCTCGGCATCGAACCCGGCGCCACGCTGGAGGCCGCGGCGCGCACCGTCACGGCCCTGCCCACTGCGCGGCCGGCGACCGGCCGCGTCGCTGCGCTCGCCCAGCTCGAAGCGGGCGAGGCGGCCATCGGCGCCGGTGCACTCGACGCCGGCCTGCAGTGCCTGCGGCGCGCCATCGTCGAAGCGGACCACACCGGCGACCCGGTGCTGCGCACCCGCGCCCGCCTGGCCCTGGGCGGCGCGCTGGTGCACGCCGCCCGCGGCCACGACGAAGAAGGTGCGACCGCGCTGCACGAGGCCTTGGCGGTAGGGCAGGACGCCTCGCCGCCGCTGGCGGCCGCCGCCTGCCGCGAGCTCGGCTACGTCGAGTTCCTGCGCGGACGCTACGAACGGGCGCAGGTCTGGCTCGCGCGCGCACGGCCCCTGGCCGGTGACGACCGGGCCGAACAGGGCCGCATCGCGATCGTGCACGGCGCGACGCTCAGCGACACCGCGCACTACCCCGAGGCGATCGCGATGCTGTTCGATGCCGTGGCCTTCTCCAACGGCATCGGCGAGCCCAGGCAGCTGGCCTATGCGCTGTCGATGTCGGGGCGCGCGCTGATGCTGCATGGCGAACTGGACGCCGCGGCCGAGGCGCTGGACCGTTCGATCGCCATGGCGCAGTCCCGCTGGACCGCCTTCCTGCCCTGGCCGGAATCATTGCGCGCGGAAATCGATCTGCAGTGCGGCGACGTGGCGGCCGCGTCGGACCGCTTCGAGCACGCGTTCGCGCTCGGCTGCCAGCTGGGCGACCCCTGCTGGGAAGGCATCGCGGGCCGCGGCCTGGGCTGCGTGGCCATCGCACGGGGCGAAGTGGCACGGGCCGTCGAGACCCTGACGGACGCCATCGCACGCTGCATGCGCCTGCCCGATGCCTACCTGTGGGGCAAGTGCCATGCGCTCGACGCGCTGTGCGGGCTGGCGGCCCGCCAGTCGCTGCCGCAGGCCGCCACATGGATCGACGAGATGCTGCAGCTCGCGGCGCGCAGCGGCATGCGCGACTTCACCGTGCGCGCCCACCTGCACCGCGCCGCGCTGGGCGACGGCGCCAGTGCCGCCGCGGCACGGCTGCTCGCCTGCGACATCGACAGCCCGGCGCTGTGCGAGGCGCTCAATCCGGCTGGAAGGCCTTCGCGGCCGCCGCCGTATCGAGCGCCTCCCGCAGCAGCCTGATCTTTCCGTTCTCCGCGATCAGCAACCCCGCATAGGTCTGGCGGTAGATCTTCGACGAGTCGGCCACGGCGGCCTCGACGTCGTATTCGGCGAAAGCCTTCTCCGGCGTTTCGATCCAGAACCTGATGTTCTTGAAACCGAAGGCGGGGACCTTCTTCAGCAATCCTGCGATCAGCGCTTCGATGGCTTCGGGGCCCTGCGCGCGGACGTGGATCCACGGCAGTTCGAGGACGCCGTCGCTGGCGAAGAGGCTGGCTGCGGCGGCCGGCGACTGGATGCCGGCGAGGTAGGTGCGAAGCAGTTGGGGGGCGGTTTGCATGGTGTGCTCCTGGTTGTCGCCGATCAGACCTGGGCCTGTCCGCCGTCGGCGAACAGTTCCACGCCGTTGACGAACGCGGCGTCGTCGGAGGCCAGGAAGACCGCTGCCTTGGCGATGTCTTCCGGCTGGCCTATGCGGCCGAGCGGAACCTGCGTCGTCAGGTAGTCGAGCAGGCCCTGCTGCTGTGCCTTGTCGGGGCCTGCCAGCTCCACCAGCCCCGGCGTGTGGATCGGGCCGGGCGACAGCGTGTTGACGCGGATCGCGCGGCCCTTCAGGTCGAGGATCCAGCTGCGCGCCAGGTTGCGCACCGCGGCCTTGGTGGCGCTGTAGATGCTGAAGTTGGCGGTGCCCAGCACGCTCGTGGTGGAGCCGGCCAGGATGACGGAGGCGCCGTTCACCGCCTTGTCGAGCAAGGGCAGCGCCTTCTGCACCGTGAACACCACCGCCTTCACGTTCCGATCGAAGGTCTCGTCGACGTGCTGCTCGGTGATGGCGCCCAGCGGCAGCATCGAGCCGCCGCCGGCGTTGGCGTAGAGCACGTCGATGCGGCCATGGCGCGTCGCCACCTGGTCGTACAGCGCGTCGAGGTCGGCGAGCTTCGTCGAGTCGGCCTGCACGCCGACGGCGGCCGGTCCGATGGCCGCCACGGCCGCGTCGAGTTCCGACTGCCGGCGACCGGTGATGTAGACCGACGCACCTTCGGCGGCGAACGCCTTGGCCGCGGCCAGGCCGATGCCCGTGGTGCCGCCGGTGACGACCGCGACCTTGCCTGCGAGTTTTTGAGCCATGTTTTTTCTCCGTGAATGAAAGATGGCTCGAGGTTATTCAGTTCACCCCTGGGAATAAACTGCTACTTTGCTAGAAGATAATTCATCAATTTGAATAATCAGCGGCTGGCATGGACCAACTTCTCGCGCTCAAGGTGTTCGTTCGCATCGCGGAAACCGGCAGCTTTTCGCGCACGGCCGACGCGATGAACATCCCGCGCCCGACCGTGACGAAGCTGGTGCAGGACCTGGAGCAGCACCTGGACGCCAAGCTGCTGCAGCGCACGACGCGCCAGGTCCACGTCACGGCCGAGGGCTCGGCGTATTACGAGCGCGCCAGGCGCCTCATCGCCGAACTGGAAGACATGGACCAGCTCACTCGCCGGTCGCGCTCGCAACTGCGTGGCCGGCTCCGCGTCGACGTGGGTTCGGTGCTGGCGGATCGCATCCTGATCCCGGCGCTGCCGGACTTTCGCGCGCGTTACCCGGACCTGCAGCTGGAACTGGGCGTGAGCGACCGCCCGATCGACCTCGTCGGTGACGGCGTCGACTGCGCGATCCGAGGCGGCGAGATGCCCGACACCACGATGGTGGCCCGCTACCTGGCCGAACTCGACTGGGTGACCTGTGCCGCCGGCACCTACCTCGACCGCCACGGCGAGCCCCGGCATCCCGATGAACTCAGCGCCACGGCGCACACGCTGGTCGGCTATTTCTCGTCGTTGACCGGCCGCGCGTTCCCGCTGGAATTCCACCAAGGCGAAACGCGCATCGCCGTGAAGCCGGAGGGCGCGATCTCCGTCAACGAGAGCACCGCCCACGTGAACGCCCTGGCGTGCGGCCTGGGCATCGGGCAGACCTTCCGCTTCGCGGCCGCCCCGTACCTCGGCGATGGCCGCCTGCGAAGCGTGCTGGTGGACTGGTCGCGGCCGCCGCAGACCTTCCGGCTCATCTACCCGGGCAACCGGCACCTGAGCGCGAAGATCCGCGCGTTCTCCGATTGGGTGGTGGAGGTCTTCGAACCCCTCGATGACCGCGCCCGGCGGCCGCCCCCGGCTCCTGCGCGGGCATGATCGCGCCATGTCCGACGAATACCAGATCGATATCCCGCCCTCCTTCTTCGCCGTGTTCAGCGACCCGGTGCGCCAGCGCCTGCGCGAACCCATCGGCGTGGTGCGCGCGCGCTACGAGGTGTGCGAGGACCTGGCGACCGCGCTGGTCGAGCAGGCGCGCATCCTGGCGCACGTCGAGGTGCCGTCGGAAGACGAGGTGCTGCAGCGCATCCACGCCGGCCTGCGCTCGGCGGGCTCGGGCGTGTCGCCGGACGAGGCGCGCTGGGTGGTGCTGCGGCTGGCCGAGTTGCTGGGGTGGCAGACGCCGCAGCTCGACGAGGGCGAGACCCCAGCCGCCGGCTGAATCAGCAGCGGCTGATCTCGACCGCCGTGTCGTAGTAGGTCGCGCCGCGGCCGATGTCGGTCAGGCCGTCGGAGGTGACGGCGTTCGAATTCTCGCCATCGGCCGACTTCTTCTGCCACCAGATCGACGGCGCCACCAGCACGCCGGTGCGCGCCTTGGTGCCCACGCGCGCCACCGCCTCGAAGGCGCCGCGGGCGTTGAACACGCGCACCCGTTCGCCATCAGCGATGCCGCGTGCGGCTGCGTCCTCGGCGTGCAGGTCGACCCATGGCTCGCCGACCTCGGCGGCCAATGACGGAATCGCCGAGAAGCTCGAGTTCAGGTAGTGCCGCGCAGGCGGCGTCAGCAGCATCAGCGGGTAGCGCGCGGCCAGTGCCGGGTCGGCCAGCGCCGATTCGCGCGGCGGGATGAACTCGGGCACGGCGCTCCAGCCTTGCGCGGCAGCGCCCGTGCTTTCGAATTCGCACCTGCCGGACGGCGTGGGGAAGTTGCCGTTGGCGAAGGGCGCGTAGCGCTCGGGCACGTCGAGGCGGCGCCAGCCGTCGCGCTGCAGCTGGTCGAAGTCGAGCGTGGCGTTGACCGGCGACTGCATGTCGTGCGCGGCACGCGCGATGGTCTCGTCGCTCTCCTGCAGCGCCGGGTCGTCGAAGCCCATGCGCGTGGCCAGGCGGCGGAACAGCTCGGCGTTGGAACAGGCCTCGCCCAGCGGCGCGATGGCCTGCTGGTTGAGCATGGTGTAGAGCGTGCCGTATGGCCGGTGCACGTCGAACTGCTCCAGCTGGGTGGTGGCGGGCAGCACGATGTCGGCGTAGTCGCAGGTGTCGGTCAGGAAGATCTCGTGCACCACCGTGAACAGATCGGGCCGCAGCATGCCTTGGCGCAGCAGGCCGTTGTTGGGCGCCACGGCCATCGGGTTCGACGCATAGACGAACAGCGCCTGGATCGGCGGGTCGTTCAACTCGTTGAGCGCACGGCCGATCTGCGCCATGTTGATGGTGCGCGGCGGCCTGGCCGGGTCGGGCAGCAGGGCACGGCCATCGAGCGCGGCCAGGTCGACCGCGTGCGCGCCGGCGTTGTCGAGCAGCACGCCGCCCGCGGCCTCCCGCCAGGCGCCGGTGAGCGCCGGCAGGCAGGCGATGGCGCGCACCGCGTTGCCGCCGCCGGCGTGGCGCTGCATGCCGAAGTTCATGCGGATGGCGCTGGCGCGTTCGGCACCGTAGAGGCGCGCGAGCTTCACGACATCGTCGGCGGCCAGGCCAGTGATCTCGGCCACACGTTGCGGTGTGAAGTCCTTCGCGCGTGCGGCCAGCTTGTCGAAGCCCAGCGTGTGCTGCGCGATGTACTCATGGTCGAGCAGGTCTTCTTCGATCAGCACGTGCATCAAACCGAAAGCCAGCGCGCCGTCGGTGCCGGGGCGCGGTGCGAGGTGCCAATCGGCCTTCTCGGCCGACTGCGAGCGGAACGGGTCGATCGCGATCACCTGCGCGCCCTTGCGCTTGGCCTCGGCAATGCGCGTCCACAGGTGCAGGTTCGAGGTGATGGGGTTGGTGCCCCACAACAGGATCAGCTTCGCCTGCGCGAAGTGCGTGATGTCGGTGCCGATCTGCGCGCCGATCACCGTGTTGTAGCCCATGCGCCCAGCGGTGGCGCACAGCGTGCGCTCGGGCTGCGAGGCGCCCAGCCGGTGGAAAAAGCGGCGCGGCATGCCGAAGTTGTGCACGAGCCCCAGCGTGCCCGAGTACGCATACGGAAAGATGCCCTGCGGGTCGACCGCGGCGATGGCCTGGAGCTTGCCGGCCACGATCTCGAGTGCCTCGTCCCAGCCGATGCGCTCCCAGGTGCCCCGGCCGGGGCCTTTGGCGCCGACGCGGCGCATCGGGTACAGCACCCGGTCGGGGCTGTAGGTGCGCTCGAGGTAGCGCGACACCTTGGTGCACAGCACGCCCTGCGTGGTCGGGTGCGACGGGTCGCCGCGCACCTTGGTCGCCACGCCGTCCTTCACCGTGATCAGCATCGCGCAGGTGTCCGGGCAGTCGTGCGGGCAGGTGCCGCGCACGATGCGTTCGCCGGTGATGCCGGTCGCGGGCATGGTCGTCAGGCTGCGGCGAGGAGCATGGCGTCTAGCAGCACGTTGCAGCCGGCCGTCAGGTGCTCGGGCTTGGCGTCTTCCACTTCGTTGTGCGAGATGCCGTCCTTGCAGGGCACGAAGATCATGCCCACCGGCAGCTGGCTCGCCACGTAAACCGCGTCGTGGCCGGCGCCGCTCACCACGTCCATGCAGCTGTAGCCGCGCGTCTTCGCGCCCTGGCGCACACCTTCGACCAGCGCGGGCGCGAAGGCGGTCGGCGGGAAGTACACGACCTGTTCGATGTCGACCTTCGTCTTCGTGGCCGTGGCGACTTCGGCGCAGGCGGCGCGGAGCTCGGCGTCCATCTTCGACAGCGTCTCGTCGTCGATGTTGCGCAGGTCGGCGGTGAACTTCACGCGGCCGGGGATCACGTTGCGCGAGCTGGGGAACACGTCGACCGTGCCCACGGTGCCGCGGCCGTGCGGCGCGTGGCGCAGCGCGATGGCGACGGTCTCCTGCATCAGCTTCGTCGCAGCCTGCAGCGCATCGCGGCGCAGCGCCATCGGCGTCGGGCCGGCATGGGCTTCCTGGCCGGTCACGGTGATGTCGTACCAGCGCTGGCCGAGTGCGCCGGTGACGGCGCCGATCACCACGTCGGCGTCTTCCAGCACCGGGCCCTGCTCGATGTGGGCCTCGAAGTAGGCCGCGAACAGCGGTGCGCCGGCCGAGACTGCTGCCGGCGATTCGCCGGCGTAGCCGATGGCCTTGAGTGCGGTCTCGACGCTGATGCCCTCGCGGTCGACCGCGGCCAGTGCGGTCTCGAGCGTGAAGGCGCCGGCGTACACGCCCGAGCCCATCATCACCGGCACGAAGCGCGAGCCTTCCTCGTTGGTCCAGATCGCCATCTCGAGCGGCAGGCGGGTCTGGATGTCGTGGTCGTTCAGCGTGCGGAAGACTTCGAGCACGGCCAGCACGCCGTAGTTGCCGTCGAACTTGCCGCCGGTCGGCTGCGTGTCGATGTGGCTGCCGGACGCGACCGCGGGCGCATCGTTCTCGCGGCCCGCGCGGCGCGCGAAGATGTTGCCGATCTGGTCGATGCGGATGGTGCAGCCAGCCTCTTTCGCCCAGCCGATGACGCGCTCGCGGCCCTGGCGGTCGAGGTCGGTCAGCGCCAGTCGGGCCACGCCGCCGGCGGGCGTGCCGCCGATTTCGGCGAGGGACATCAGGCTGGCCCAGAGGCGGTCGCCGTTGATCGAAAGTGCGGTCATGTCAGGTGTTCTCCGTGTGAGGCAAGGGGGTGTCGGTGGGCAGCAGGTGGCGCAGCACCGCCGCCGTCGCGGCCGGGTAGCCGGGCGCGGTGTTGACGATGTGCGGCGCCAGCATCGCGTTGAGCTTGGGCAGCGCGTGGAAGGGCACGGCCGGGTAGGCGTGGTGCTCCACGTGGAAGGGCATGTTCCACGCGAAGAAATGGACGAAGCGGTTGGTGTACGTGGTGCGCGTGTTGGCCAGCATGTCGCTGCTGTGGGCACAGCCGGTGTGCTCGGCCAGCAAGTACGGGCGCAGGAAGAGCTGGCCGGCAATCAGCGGCACGACCCACAGCCACAGCGCGGCGAGCGAGCCGGTGGCGATCGACACGGCCACGATCGCCGCGTAGCCCGCCAGGTAGGCACGCGCCTCGCGCACGATCAGGCTGCGCTTGTCTTCCGGCACCCATGGCACGGTCACGCGGCCGAGCACGCCGTGGCGCCACAGCAGCTTCGCGCGGCCGACCCAGATCGGCATGCCGGTCCAGTACCAGGCGATGGCGGCGCGGGTGCGCGGCAACGGGTTGGCCAGCTCCGGGTCTTTCTCCGGGTCCTGCGTGTGGCGGTGGTGCACCCAGTGGTAGGCGCGGTAGTACTCGTAGGGCAGGACCACCGCGAAACCGGCGAAGTGGCCGAGCGCATGGTTGAAGGCGCGGGTGCGGAAAGCCGTCTGGTGCGCGGTCTCGTGCACCACGTTGAAGAGGAAGGCGATGAAGTACCCCTGCAGCAGCGTGAGCGGCACCGCCCACACGGTGCCGAGCGCGTGCCACAGCGCGACGCCGCCGAGCACGATGGCGCCCAGGTGGCCGAGGGCGCGGCGCGCGCCGGCCGCGTCGGAACGCACGGCCAGCGCCTTCAGGTCCTGCGCGCTCACACGGAAGGTGGCGGGCTTGCGCACGGTGCGCGGTGCCTCGGTGTCGGTGATGGGCGTGGTGCTCATGTGGCCAGCAGCGCTTTCACGCGCGTCTCGATGAAGGCCCGGTCTTCGGGCTGGTGGACGGCACTGGGGTTGCCCGCGCGATGGCCCCACACCGACGGAATCGGCTGCAGGTCGCCATGGCGCAGGTGCGGCAGCTCGGCCCGGTTGTCGTCGACCTGGAAGTACAGGTCGTGGTCGCCCGGCATCAGCAGCACGCGGGCGCGGATGGCGCCGAGCGCCTTCTTCAGGTCGCCGCCGTACAGGTCGTTGGCGCTGATGTCGCCCGTCTGCCAGGTGTGGAACTGCGCCAGCAGGTCGGCCGCATCGCGCCGCGCGAAGGTGGTCTCCCAATTGCTGACCAGGTAGTCCTCGAGCGACGAGGCGCCGAGTTGGCGCCACATCTCCTCGCGGTAGAAGGTCTGCGACAGCGCCCAGCCCGCGTAGACGCGGCCCATGGCGCGCAGGCCGCGCACCGGCTTCTCCGTGAAGGCACCGTCACGCCAGGCCGCATCGGCCATCAGCGCGTGCGCCGCGCCTTCGATGAACACGCGGTTGTGCGGCGCGCAGCGCGCGGCGCCGCACACCACGGCGATGCGGTCCACCGCGTCGGGAAACAGCGCCGCCCAGTGGTAGGCCTGCATGGCACCCATCGACCAGCCGTAGACCAGCGCCACGCGCTCGATGCCCCACAGCTGCGCCAGCATGCGGCGCTGCACATGCACCGCGTCGTAGTACGTCACGTCGGGGTAGCGCGTGCCGACATCGGGCCAGGGCGTGTTCGACGGCGAGCTCGACAGCCCGTTGCCGAACAGGTTGGCGATGACGATGAAGTACTTCGACGGGTCGAGCGCGCCACCCTCGGCCACCATGTGTTCGATGTCGGTGTGCTGGGCGCTGTACGAGGTCGGGTAGAGGATGACGTTCGAGCGCTCGGCGTTCAGCGTGCCGAAGGTCTTGTAGACCAGGAACATGTTGCGGAAGGTGCGGCCGGACTGGAGCACCACGTCCCCGGCCTGGAACACGCCCGTGTCGGAGGGTGCCGCATGTGCATCGGCTGCGGGCGTGGCGGTCATGGGCGGTGTCCTTTTTTGGTGCTTCGTTCGTGCGGCTGAATAACTATACTCCGCGTACAGCAAAGCCGACGCAACATGCATGCCACCCCGCCCTCCGATGCCGAAGTGCCCGACGCGCCCCGGCGCCGCGGTCGCCCGCGCTCCGACGCGGCGACCAGCGCGGTGCTCGACGCCGCCTACCGGCTGAGCGCCACCGAAGGCCTGCGCGGCGCCACCATCCAGGCCATCGCCGCTGCATCGGGCGTGTCGAAGATGACCATCTACAAGTGGTGGGAAGGCCGGCTGCAGCTGCTGATCGACGCGTACATGCGCCAGGCGACGGTGATGCTGCCGCTGTCGGAAACGCTGCCGCCGCCCGAGGCGATCCGCGCCCACGTGCAGCAATACCTGGTGGCGTTGCGGGGCGACCTGGGCCGGGTGCAGCTGGCGGTGCTGGCCGAGTGCATGGCCGAGACGGGCAACTCGGAGCTCTTCGTCGCGCGCTACCTCAGCGTGCGCCGCGCCCTGGGCGTCCGCGTGATCCGCCGCGGCCAGCGCGACGGCAGCATCGCGTCGCAGCGGCCGGCCGAGGCGCTGTACGACCAGATCTACGGGACCATCTTCTACCGCTTCCAGTTCGGGCTGAAGGGGCTCGACAAGGCTTTCGTTCAGGCGCTCGTCGACACCGCCTTCGCGGCCTGACGCGACGGCGGCTCAGACGCCCCCGTCGGTCATCCTGTACCAGCCGATCACGGCCGAGACGTAGAGCCGGCGCAGGCCGTACAGCGGAAACGGCTTGATGCTCGACGGCGCGACAGGCAGCGCCTGCTGGTTGCCGGTCGCGATGTACTCCGCCAGTGCCTGGCCCATGCGCGTCTGCAGGCCGACGCCACGGCCCTGGCAGCCGATGTCGATCAGCAACCCCGGCGCCGGTTCGTGCAGGTGCGGCATGTAGTCGCGCGTGATCGCAACATGCCCGCACCAGCGGTAGGCGATCGGCACGCCGGCCGCCTGCGGGAACAGCTTGCCGACCACGTTCTCCAGATGCGACCAGTTGCCGGGCTGCGACGGATCGGGCTCGCGGAAGCTGCCGCGGCCGCCCATGATGAGCCGGCCCGTGTGGTCGATGCGGTAGTACAGCAGCAGGTTGCGCGCGTCCGACGTCACATGCCCTTCGGGCAGGATGCTGCGGCGCACCGGCTCGGCCAGCGGCTCGGTCGCCACCTGGAACGAGTTCGCGTTGATGATGGATTTGCGCAGCTGCGGCCAGAGGTCGTCGGTGTAGCCGTTGGTGGCCAGCACCACACGTTCGGCCAGCACCTTGGCGCCCTGCTTCGTGGTGACGTGCCACTTGCCGCCAGCTTGCGCCAACTGCGTGACCGGCGATGCGGTGTGGATCACCACGCCGGCGGCGATCGCGGCCCGTGCCAGCCCGCGCGCGTAGCTGAGCGGCTGCACGCCGCCGCCGCGCGGATCGACCCAGCCGCCGAAGTACTTGTCGGTGCCGAGCAGGCGTGCGGTCTCTGCGCGATCGAGCAGCTGCGTGGCGACGCCCTGCGCGCCCCAGTCGCGCGCACGGCGTTCGGCCAGCTTGAGGGCATCCGTCGTGTGCGAGCCCTGGATCCAGCCGCGCCGCACATGCGGCACGTCCATCCGGTGCTTGTCGATCAGGTCGAACACTGCGTCCGCGGTGCTCCCCGCGAAGTCGACGAGGCGCTGGCCTTTCTCGGCGCCGAACATCGCGATCAGCTCGCTCGGGTCGTGCTTGAGGCCGGGGATGACCTGCCCGCCGTTGCGGCCCGAGCCGCCGAAGCCGACCTCTCGCGCCTCCAGCACCACCACGCGCACGCCGCGCTCGGCCAGGTGCAAGGCCGTGCTGAGGCCGCAGTAGCCGGCGCCGACGATGACCACGTCGGCCTGCGCGTCGCTGTCGAGCGGCGCCGTGTCCGGCGCGGGCGCGGCGGTCGCGGCCCAGAGCGACGGCGTCAACGGAAAGAACTCTTCTTGCGGCATGGTGCCTTTCACATCGGATGGAGAACGCGCCGCAGGAAGTCCTGCGTGCGCGGGTGTTGCGGGTTGCCCAGCAGCTCGGCCGAGGCGCCCTGCTCGGCCACGACGCCGCCGTCGATGAACAACACGCGGTCGGCCACCTCGCGTGCGAACTGCATCTCGTGCGTGACCACGACCATCGTCATGCCGGTTTCGGCGAGCTTGCGCATCACGTCCAGCACGTCGCCGACCAGTTCGGGGTCGAGTGCGGACGTGGGTTCGTCGAACAGGATGGCCTTGGGGTTCATCGCCAGTGCACGGGCGATCGCCACGCGTTGCTGCTGGCCGCCCGAGAGCTGCGAAGGCCGCGCGTCGATCTTCTCGGCGAGGCCCACGCTGGCCAGCAACTCCTTCGCATGGTCGATGGCCCCCGCACGCGGCTCGCCCTTCACGAAGACCGGCCCCTCGATGATGTTCTCCAGCACGCTGCGGTGCGGGAAGAGGTTGAAGCGCTGGAACACCATTGCCACTTCGGTGCGGATCAGCTTGATGCTGGGCGCCTGGTGGTCGACGTGCACGCCGTCGATGTCGATGGTGCCACCGCTGTAGCTCTCGAGCCCGTTGATGCAGCGCAGGATGGTCGACTTGCCCGAGCCCGAGGGGCCGATGATGCAGACCACCTCGCCCTTGGCAACCGAGGCGTCGACGCCTTTGAGCACATGGTGCGTGCCGAAGAATTTCTGAAGTCCGTGGATTTCGATCATGGCTTGTTCCGCTTCTCGAGATGCCGCACGAAGAGGATCAGCGGCACGCACATGACGAGGTACATCACCGCGACCATCGAGAACACCGTGGCGTTCTGGAAGGTCGAGGTGGCGATCAGCTTGCCCTGCAGCGCGAGTTCGGCGACCGTGATGGTGGAGGCCTGCGACGAGTCCTTCAGCATCATGATCATGATGTTGCCGTAAGGCGGCAGCACGATCTTCACGGCCTGCGGCAGCACCACGCGCCGCATCATCAGCGGCCAGCCCATGCCCATGGCACGCGCGGCTTCCACCTGCCCATGGTCGACCGCTTCGATGCCCGCGCGGAAATTCTCCGACTGGTAGGCCGAATACGCGATGCCCAGGCCGAGGATCGAGGCCTGCATCGCCGACAGCGAGAGGCCGAAGTCCGGCATCACGAAGTAGAGGAAGAACAGCAGCACGATGATCGGGATGCCGCGCAGCAGGTTGACGATGGTCGTGGCGATGTTCGCCAGCCAGCGGATGCCCGACACGCGCATGACGGCCCACACCATGCCCAGCACGGTCGACAGTGCCAGCGAGCCGAGCGTCACCAGGATGGTGAGCCAGGCCCCCTGCAGCAGGATCGGGAAGTACTCCCGGATGCGCTCAAGCAACACGAGCATGGCAGTGCACGCCGGTCAGGACGCCAGGCCCCACTTCTTCAGGATGCCGTCGATCGTGCCGTCGGCCTTGAGCTTGGTGAGCGCGGCGTTGACCTTGCCCATCGTCTCCGTGTCGCCCTTGCGCGTTGCGATGCCGATGCTGTTGACCATGGTCGGCTTGAAGGTCGTCGCCATGCGCAGGTTGGGGAACAGGCCGCGCGAGATCGCGAAGCCCGCGATCGGCGAATCGAGGAAGCCCGCGTCGATGCGGCCGGCGTTGGCGTCGCGCATCAGGTCTGCGGTGGTGTCGT
>Ga0207681_10000856_pt1 | contig 19992 bp, 17 predicted proteins | sample KBSS53metaG_FD_184324 | JGI IMG/M metagenome (GOLD analysis project Ga0207681, IMG submission 184324) | Switchgrass rhizosphere microbial communities from Kellogg Biological Station, Michigan, USA - KBS S5-3 metaG (SPAdes) (version 2) | ecosystem: Host-associated > Plants > Roots > Rhizosphere... | reverse complement strand
GTCGACATAGACGTCGCCGCTCGTGGACTCTTCGCCCTCCAGGCTCATGTCACAAAGCAAAATCGCGTTGCGCAGCAGCCGATCATACAGGGCCTTTTCCTCGCGCATCATTTCGAGAATCTCAGCCCGGATGGCCAGCAGGCTCTTGCCGGAAAACTCAGTGTTCAGGTAGCGTGCTGTCTGTTCGAGTTCCTCTTCAGTCAGACTGTCTTCCAGGCGAATGATCTTGTTGTGGATGGTGTTCGCGCCGGTTACTAAAACAACCAGGATGCGCTTATCGGAGAGCTGCACGAATTCGATGTGGCTCAGCCGGTTCTCAGCGAGCGAAGGCGAAATGACTATCCCGACGTTCGTGGAAAGCTCCGAAAGCGCGTGGGACATTCTCTCCATGATCCGTTCGGAGGAACTGGCGGAGTCAACGCCGGTTGACGTGAAGACTTTGTCAATGGCGCGCAGGTCGGCCCGCGACAGGCGCGCCTCTTCGAGGATGTAGTCAACGTAGTAACGATAGCCCTGATCCGTCGGCACACGACCCGCTGAGGTGTGCGGCTGTTCCACCAGCCCCGCTTCTTCCAGTTCGCCGAGAACATTGCGAATGGTAGCCGAGCTCCAGCCCGAGCTGTGGGAGAAACGATCCGAGAGCACGAGCGAGCCCACGGCTTCACCCGTCACCAGGTGCTCCTTGATCACAGCGGAAAGTACCGCTTGCGCGCGAGCATCGAGACTGTTTTGGGCAGCTGCCTGGAGGGTTGGATTACGTCGGGGCATCTAGTTACGGGCTTGAATCGCTTCCATTGACTTCATTAACTACGAAAATCTCACAGGCAGTATAAGGGAATCGTTTGTCGCCCTGCAAACATTAGCCGTAGCGCTGATCCGCGGCCGGGATGGGGGGATAATTTACTCCGCTGCAAAGATTTAGAAGGCACAAGCTAAGGTGCGGTTTCAAACAACAGCAAGGCGAGCCCTGCAAGAAAAGGGGCAGTAGCCCGACCGTCAGAGAGGGCTTCGCACGAAGCCCATGAATAGCGGAGCCCTCCCTGACGGTTGGGCTACTGCCACACCTGCCGAACAAGCCTCAAAACCATGACTTTTATTGGCCTTTTTCGCGCCTCATCCAGCCGAATTGACCTTCGGCGAAGGTTCTCCTTAATATGACAGTCGCCTCCAGCATCCACCCTTGCCCCCCGGGTGCCGCCGGAGCGAGCGTCCAAAAAGCGTTACCTGCATCGTCCTGCGCCGGAAAATATTATTGAAAGACCGTTTAGTTAATTAGTTGTCAGGAAATTGGGGATGACTGACGTTAAGAAATTCTTTGTCGACGCCTTCCACCACCTCGGCGGCAATCGCGGCGTGCCCGTCATCGACGTGCGCTTTTATCCTTACGCCGGGCTGCGCCACACAATTCGGCTGCGCTCGGGACAGGTCTACGTGCGTTTGTCTGACATCTGCAAAGACAGCCCGCCCGAAGTGATGCGTGCGCTCGCGTTCGTGCTCGTCGCGCGACTGCTGGGAAAGAAAATTCCTGCCGTTCACGATCGAACCTATCGCGAATACTCGTTAACACCGGAGTTAATGCGCTCTTCGGACATTGCCCGGCGACGTCGCGGGCGAAAGATGATCTCGAGCGCGCGCGGTAATGTCTACGACCTCGACAAAATGTTTTCCAAATTGAATCGCCGCTACTTTGACGCCAGCCTCGACAAGCCAACGCTGACGTGGTCACAACGCAAGACGCGCAGCATATTGGGTCATCACGATCGGGTGTACGACACGATTACGATTAGCAAGTCGCTGGACTCCGCAGCGGTGCCGGAGTGGTTCGTCGAGTTCATCCTTTATCACGAGATGCTCCATATCAAGCATGTGGCGCGCATGATCAACGGCCGGCGCTATTATCACACCGCCGCGTTTCGCCTCGATGAACGCCGCTTCCAGAGATATGAGGAGGCACAACGCTGGCTGGAACAAGTGGCCCGGCAGCGTCGCGTGCCCCGAGCTCGCGCGGCATAAAAATCCACCGGCGATATTGGAACCTTTCAAAGAGACGGGCGTTTACATAAGCGAGGTAGGTGGGCTCCTCAAAAAAGGGCGGCTAATCCGGGGATGTTTCCTGGTGCAGCTGCCCCTTTTGTTTAGTTCGGAGCGCTGAAAGCGCGGAATATAATAGCCAGGGGCAAGCGACGAAGGAGCGCCGCTCCTGGGAACCTTCCTGTAAGCTTCGCTCTGACTAAACCGATAAAGATCAAGTTTCTTGCTGGGCGCGTGTGTTTGTACTTAACGCTCAATGCACCCGTTTCAATTTCGCCCCTTCAGGGCTCAGGCCGACATCAAAACTGATTCCAGGGGCGGCGCTCCTTCGTCGCTTGCCCCTGGCTATTACATTTCGCGCCTTTGGCGCTTAGGGAGCACCTTGATTCCTTTTTCGTCTGCTGGACAAGGCCACAACCGCTCGCTAAACTACGCGTTTCCTAATGAGACCCTTTTGCTAACCAGCTGGTTACGGCCGAAAACAAACGCTATCTTACAAATCTATTTAGACGGAGACCGAAACTAACTCATGGCTATTCAGGCGACTCAAATTCGACGCGGGATGATGATTCTATTCGAAGGCGAACCATGCAAAGTTATGGAATTTCGCCACCATACCCCGGGAAATCTGCGGGCGATGGTGCAAACCAAACTCCGAAATATCAAGACGGGATCCTCTTTTGAGCACCGGTTTCGTTCGTCCGACACGATCGAACGCGCCATGCTCGAACAGCACGAAATGGAGTTCATGTATTCGGATGGCTCTCATCATCACTTCATGAATACGGAAAACTACGAACAGGTGGCCCTGAGCGACGAGGAATTGGGCGACGCGGCGCAGTGGCTAACCCCCGGACTGAAGATTCAGGCGGAGTTCTACGAAGGCGCACCCATCGGCATCGACCTGCCGCCCTCGATGGAGTTGACGGTCACGCGCACCGATCCCACCATGAAGGGCGCGACAGTTTCGAACGTCAACAAGCCGGCCACCCTGGAGAACGGCGTAACCGTCTCGGTACCCCCTTTTGTGAATGAAGGCGATCGCATTCGCGTCGACCCCAGCGAGGGACGCTACATCGAACGAGCTAAGTAGGACAGACATTCCTGTCTGTCCCAAGTCTCCATTGAAGAACGAAAACATTTTCCATTTCTCATTTTAGACTTTTCATTTTTCATTGAAAACGACAACAAGGTTCAATGGTCTTCTTCTAAGAGAATCTAGACGATGCGGTAAATGACAAATGAAAAATTTCAAATGAGAAATGGAAAATATTCTTGGTTCTGCAAATAATCGTAGACTCAACTGACAGGCAGGAATGCCTGTCCTACACATGTACTTCATCTACAGTCTTCTGCTGAGTCTTGGCTTCCTCATACTTCTTCCACGTTTCATTCTTGACGCTTTTCGACATGGTAAATATGTCGCCGGCTTTGGCGAGCGACTGGGTTCCGTCGCACCACTCGCGAGCCGCGGCCGGCCGGTAGTCTGGATTCATTGCGTTTCAGTTGGCGAAGTGCAGGCGGCACGCCCGCTCGTGCATCGCATAAAGGATCAGTATCCGGACCATCTAATCGCAGTTTCAACCACGACCCTCACGGGGCAAAACCTGGCGCAGGAAGTGTTCAAGCTTCACGCCGCCAAAGTTTTTTACTTTCCCTTCGACTGGCGCTGGACCGCCCGGCGCGCGCTCAAAGCCATTCGCCCGAATTTCGTGTTAGTGCTCGAGACGGAACTGTGGCCAAACTTTCTGCGCGAATGTCGTCAGCAACAAATCCCGGTCGCACTCGTAAACGGGCGACTCTCGGAACAGTCGTGCGGTCGCTATCGCCTTATCAAGCCGTTTATGCGACGAGTGCTCAGCTCGCTCGAGCTCGGCATCATGCAAACGGAAGCGGATGCTGAACGCATTCGCGCGCTGGGGTTGGCGGAGGAAAGGACGTTGGTGTTTGGCAGCATGAAATTCGATGCCGGCGCCGCCGGACCGGCCGATTCGCTCGCTAATGAATTTCGACAGCGTTATCGGCTTAGCGATGAATCTCCGCTGATTCTTGCGGCCAGCACTCACGATCCGGAAGAAGTCGTACTGCTCAATAGCTTCAGACAGATTATTTTCCGAGCGAAAGTGAAACCGCGGTTGATGATTGCGCCTCGCCATCCCGAACGCTTCGCCGAAGTCGCCGAGCTGCTGAATTCTTCCGGCCTACCATGGGCACGACGCAGTGCGCCGCCCGATCCGAGTGATGCCCAGGCCTCGATTATTCTTCTTGACACGATCGGCGAGTTGCACTCGGCCTATCCCCTCGCGTCGCTGGTCTTCGTGGGCGGCAGCATCGCGTCCACCGGTGGACATAACATTCTCGAACCGGCGGCGGCGGCAGTGCCGGTGATAGTCGGGCCGCACACATACAACTTCCAGTCGATTGTCGAATCGTTCGTAGCGGCCAGGGCTATTATTCAACTGGAGCCGGCGACAGATTCGGCAACGATCATTCAACTGGCAGACGTGATTTTGGAGTTGCTTGGCGATCGTGGAAGGCGACGTGAACTCGGCGAGCTGGCGCAGCAACTGGTCAACGAAAACCGCGGCGCCACCGAACGCACGCTCGAAAGTCTGCGCTTTCTCCTGGTCCATTCTCCCTCCCCGCTGGGGGAGGGTAGGGGTGGGGGTTTTACACGCGAGTAAGCCCTCTCCCCCAACCCCTCTCCCAACGGGAGAGGGGAGAACAAGATTTGCCCTCTCCCCCCGACCACTCTCCCAACGGGAGAGGGGAAGATACAAAGTCATGAGTGACTTAATGCACATAAGACTGCTGCGCCCGCTCAGCGCAATTTACAGCGCGGTAATGCGGGCACGTTCGACCGCTTACCGGCGCGGCTGGTTTTCAGTTTCACGCCTTCCCGTGCCGGTGATCAGCGTCGGGAATCTCACCACCGGCGGAACAGGCAAAACTCCGCTCGTCGATTGGGTATGTCGTCGTGTTGCCCGCGAAGGTCCATCCGCAAAGCGCGTTTGCGTGCTGACACGCGGCTACGCGAGGCCTAATCAGAAATCGCAACTCGTAGTTTCAGACGGGAACACAATTCTCGCCGACCAATATCTCGCCGGCGACGAACCTTACCTGCTCGCAAAAAATCTCCTGGGAATCGCGGCCGTAATTTGTAATCCGGATCGAATTGCGGGGGGCCAGTGGGCGATTGAGAATTTAGCCTCCGAAGTGTTTGTACTCGACGATGGTTTTCAACATCAGCGGCTCCATCGTGATTTAGATATCGTGACCATCGATGCGACGAACCCGTGGGGCGGCGGTAGTCTGCTGCCGTACGGGCGTTTGCGAGAGCCGGCCACCGGTTTGTCTCGCGCCGGGTGCGTGGTGATCACACGATCTGATCAGGTTGAAGAGGTTGACTCACTCAAAACTTCTATACAGCAGCTTGCGCCCGGCGTTCCGGTTTTCACTTCACGGATGGTGACAACTGGAATACGCACGCTCGACGATCAACCAGCTCCCTTCGATAGGGAGGTGCCGTTGGCCGCCTTCTGTGGCGTCGGAAATCCTGGTTCGTTTTTTGATCACCTGCGTCGGGGAGGTTTGGCGCCGGTGTTTAGTCGCTCATTTCCGGATCATCACAACTACACAACAAATGAACTTGTCGAAATTGAAAACTCTGCTGCGGCGCATGGAGCGAAGATTCTCTTAACGACCGCAAAAGACGCGGTGAAGCTCTCGCCCGAGAGGTTCAGTCTTCCCTGCTTCGTGCTTGATGTCCAAATCTCGATCGACGACGACGCTCGCCTCATCGAAATGATCCGCAGTGCTTGCCGTTTCAAACTCAATTCCGGCAAATAACTTCGTGTAGTTTCGTTTGGCTTCGTGTCTTTTAGTGGTTCTTGATTTTTGAAGACCCTAACCACGAAATCACACGAACGGTAACTCACGAAAAAACACGAACTACCTGATTGGACTTGGGACGTTCGACTTTGGACTTTGGACACCGTCGGGCGGTGTAGCACTCGGAGGCGGCAATGTAGGTTTCGGCGAGGCCGCCGGTTTAGTTCCGCTTGGAGAAGGCGGCGGCGCGTTTTCCTCTACTGTCTTTCTTGGCGTGGGCAGTGGCAAGGTCGCAGGCTTGTTGCTGTTTGAGTTGTCGTTTGTGTTGTTGTTCGCGTTGATGTCTTCCGGCACAACTTCGCCGGGCGTCTCTGCGGCCACGGAAGCATTCTTGTTCTCGTTAGCATTCGCCGGCTGATTGGTGTTGCCGCCCAAAGGAAGTCCGGCTTCACCCTGACCAGTGGCCGGAGACGCGGCCTCGACGGGACTACTATTCGGATCGGCCGCGAGTGCCGGGCCGGTCGGGTTCGCGTTTGTTGGTTGACTATTCCGAGACAACGCATAGATGACTCCGAAAATAACCAGCAAACCGATCATCGACGGAATCAAAACCTTCCAGGGATTGAAACTACTGGGGGGCGGCGGAGGCGGCAGCTCATCCGGGATCGGCGTAACAGCAACCGGCACAACGTGGGGAACGTCCTGAGGCGGCGCCATCGGTCGCGTAACCCGGCGGCGTACTAAAGTCTCTTCATCGGCGTCGTCCAACAGTTCATCAGGCGGTGGGGCGATCGGCTTGCTATTCGCAGCCGCAGCCGCGCCGGCCGGTTCCATGCCCGCCGCTACAGTGAAATCCTCAACCAACTCGCCGACCGTGTTGTAACGTTCTTCGGGACGCTTCGCCAACGCGCGCGCAACTACGCGTCCAATTGCCGGCGGCAAGTCGTCTCTCTCAGCCAGTACCGACGGCGCCGGTTCCTGTAAATGTTTCAGCATGATCGCCGTGGGTGAAGCACCGGTGAACGGCACGTGGCCCACCAGCATTTCGTAAAGAATCACTCCGAGAGAATAGATGTCGGAACGCGCATCAATATCCGGAGATTGCGAACACTGTTCGGGAGACATGTACTGCGGCGTGCCGATCACCAGATCGGGATTAGTGAGGGCGGGATCGTAACTGCCTTCCGGCTCTTTTATTTTGGCGATGCCGAAGTCGAGCACCTTGGCGTAGTCTGTACCCGAGCTGCTGAGCAGCATGATGTTGTCGCTCTTCAGATCGCGATGCACGACGCCTTCCGCGTGGGCCGCATCGAGCGCGCCGCCAACCTGCCTGAGAATCTCAGCTACACGCGCCACCGGCATTGGGCCTTCGTTACGGATGATTTCCTTGAGCGTTTGGCCGCTCAAATATTCCATCACCAGGAACACGACACCATTTTCGCCTTCACCGAAATCGGTGACGCTGATTGCGTGCGGATGCAGAATTTTTGACGCGGCGCGCGCCTCGCGGGAAAAACGAGCGACAATCTTTTCGTCCGCGGCCAGTGACGGCTTCAACACTTTGACCGCCACCGTCTTGTCCATCAAAACGTGCGTGCCGCGATACACGGTCCCCATGCCGCCGCCGCTGAGGCGCTCATCGATGCGATACTTTCCGGCCAGAGTTTGACCAAGCAAAGAATCGTCGGTCTTCTCAAGGGCGACGCCATCAGCGGGACAAAGGGTGGTGGCGTCGGAATACTCCGTGCCGCATTTTGGACAAGCCTTCATCGAATGTTCATATCCTCGCTCACCCCGCCTCAGGCAGGCAGCCGCGCCTGCCCAAGTTTTTCGAAGCTAAGCGACGGGAATGTCTTTTTCTGATCAGAGGGAAACTAAATTATCGGGAGAATACGCAAAGCGTAACACACAGATTTAAAGGCGGCAAAGAGTTGCTGTTAACGCATCTTGTTCCTGGTCTGATTTCGTGTAATTCTTCTACTGGATAAAACCAAACCACGAAATCACACGAAACCTTTCGGCAAAAGCTGGTGAAATTTTCGTGTGTGTCAGTGGTAAGTTTTTGCTTGATTCGAAAACAATCAGCCATCGAATCACACGAAAAGGCCGAATCGAAAAAGCGGATGCGAGCGAAGCTCAATAAGAGCGTCGCTCGCATCCGAGCTTTATCGCGACCAAAGTAAACCGGTCTAAACCAACTACACCTTAACAAACACGATCACCAACGCGAACAAGACCAACGACTCGATCAGCGCCAGGCCGAGGATCATCATCGTTTGAATCTTCGCAGCCGCACCCGGATTGCGCGCCGCGCCTTCGCAAGCCGCCGCACCGATTCGTGATTGGCCCAGGGCGCCACCCACGACTGCAATCGCAAAGCCTACGCCGGCGGCGATGGCCTTCAATCCGGCGCTGTTATCTACCGCGTGGTCCGCGGGCGCCTGCGCGAGCACAGGCATTGCCGCCATCATCACGCCCACTGCGGCAAAGAAAAGTAAACTCAATCTTCTCATTTGGATTCTCCTGCTGAGTGGTATCTCAGACAATCAATTTGCCAACCCTAAGCCGAGACCGGCTGTTATGATTTCGCCTGCATCCGGTATCCACCGCCCCTCTTACAACGGCGCTCCAGCGAGACAGACACTAGCTCAGGATGTTTAGTAATCGCCGATCTAACTTTAAACTGAAATTTTGGGTCAGCGTTGCTTTAACCACGTGCGTGACAACGTGCGCAGGACCGTTTGCCTGCATCGCTCGTCACACGCTTGTTTTAGTAGTTCAGGAAACTGCCAGAGCCGCATGCTCCGTCTGCGCGTGCCCATGTTCGGACATCTCAACACGATCGGCATGTTCGTCATGAGGCGCGTGCGACACCTCGCTCAAATAAAGTTGTGAAAGCAGCACAAAGACAAACGTCTGAATAAAGGCGACGAAGATCCCGAGCGGCATCAGTAACACGGGAATCACCCAATGTGTCACCGCTGGATAAAGGCCGGCCACGGTGTGCGAAACCTTTTCGTCGGCAAACATGTTGCCGAAAAGACGAATGCCCAGGGAAAAGGGACGGATGAAGTTACTGATCAGCTCGATGGGAAAAATCAACGGGCCAATCCACCAGATCGGTCCCCAGAGATGTTTCAGATGTCCGAGCAGTCCGTTTTCCTTGATACCGATCCAGTTGTAGTAAAGAAACGAAGACAAACCGAGCGCGAAGGTCACGCTCACCGCCGCGGTCGGCGACATGAAGAGCGGAAACAGTCCCATCAGATTCGAAACCAGAATCAGGACTGCGAAGGTCATCACCACCGGGAAGTATTTCAGTCCCTGCGGTCCGATGATGTCTTCAATCATGCTGCGGATTGCGAGCACTCCCACCTCGAGTGTTTGTTGTCCGTAACCCGGCTCGTCTTCGGAAAGCTGGCCTTTGAAGATCCAGATGATCACCACGCTGAGAATGCAGGCGATGACGAACATCACCGTGTACCAGGGAATAGCGGTCTCCGGCGAGTACGGACCAAACACGGCTTCGGGTGTGGTGCCAAACTTCGCGAAGAACTTCGTCCACAGCGGATGCGTGTAGTTCATTTCAAACCGGTACGCCATCTCGCCGAAGTAGTGGTTCACAAACTGCACGATGATCGGCGCCTGCTCCACTTCCTCGGCATGCTCCGCCCCGCTAGCCGCTGCTTCCTGTAACCAGAACATCAATTAGTTTCCTCTCGGTGAACAACTGCAAAGTAAAATTCTCTCAGCGCCTCGACGAACAATGCCGGCACAAAGCTGCACAAGCCGGCTATCGTTGCGCCCAGAGAAACGAGCCTCAGTTTGTAGGCGAAATAAACAACGGCGGCGACAAAGAGATAGCGCAAGACGTATTGCGCGAGCTTCAGCTTTGGCTTGGCGCCATGCGCCAACACACTGAACGCCGCCGCGGTAGAAGTGGTCAGCCAGTGATGATTCATCAAAGAAAGCAGGCCGCCGAGCAGGAGTCCAGCGGTTATGCGCCACGGAGCGAAAGGCGCGCTGACGACTACCGCGAGTGCCACGGCCACGGCCATGCTGCGCAAGATGCGGCGGCTGAGACCATCGTCGGCAGTGATCGGAGTTAAAGCTCCGCCCGCATTGTCGGCAATCTGTTTCATAACAAAGCTGGGGATTTTACACGGGAAATTGGGCGATTGTCGAGCACGGCACTTTGACGGTGCTCACGTAGTTCAGAGTTCAAGCTTTAGCTTGCGTGGTCGACGCAAAAGCGCAGCCTAAAGGCTGAACTCTGAACTGCAAGACTCATAACGCACATTAGTATTTCTAGAGTCGAGAAGTGAGGCGTACAAACTGATAGAAGCCAGCGATCGCGCCGAGGACAATTCCGGCGACCAGCAACCAGGGCTTTGTGCCCAACCAACGGTCAAGTAGCCAACCGGCGCCGCATAACGTAATCACGCACGAAAAGAGCGCAATCGCAGCCGCATAGGCGATCCCGCTCTTGCGGTTGGCTTCGTTGTTTTCAGTCGCCGGCATTTACTCAGTGGGATGCGCGTCAGGTTCAATCGTAATCCGGTCGTAAATATCACGCAGCGTCAGGGAACAGTGGATCGACTCCAACTCAATCGTTGCATCGAGCGAACGTACTTCGGTCAAGAGCCAGCGCCCAGCGACTTGTTTGACGTACTGTTCGATGCGGTATTCCTCTTGGGCCACCAGTAGGTATTCGGAAAGCGAATCGATCGTGCGGTAGTACGCCGACTTCGCCAGTCGATTGTAAGACTCGGTGGATTTTGAAAGTACTTCAAAGACCACGGTAGGATTAAGCAGTGTGTCGAGGTAGTCATCTTCAAACTGCGGCTCATCACAAACAACCACGACGTCAGGATAAACGTACGCGCGACTGGCGGGCACCTTGACTCGCATTCTGCCTGGATAGACTTCGGAAGGCTTACCTTTTAACTGCTGTGCTAACTCGCCAAGGATATTTCCAGCGATGAGGCTATGCTCTCGACAAGCGCCTGACCACGCCCATATCTCGCCGTCAACATACTCATGCTTCGTGTCAGACTGGCGTTCAGACACCAGATATTCATCCGGGCTTACGTAGGGTTTTACTTGTCGTGACATTGCGGGTTCCTGATCGCAGTCTACCACGATTCGCGGGTGAGATAATTCTTCGGAACTTCATACAACATCGCTCGCGTTGAGTGGCGCATCGAGTCGTGTATGAAGCAAACATGAGTGCACCAGCAGGCCTTGCCGCCGTCGATTTCTTTCAACTCCACTTCCCGCTCGTGCGCGTTCCAAAGCGCGCCGAAGTCGTAGTCGTGATCAGCCAGCGTGGCAAATTTTTCGCGCAGCTCGCAGGCGCGGACGTCGCCGTTGTAGTCGATCACTGCGGTTGTCTCTCCGGCTGAACAGGGAAAAGGCCAGGCCGTGGGCGTCCCAAAGTTTGCGTGCTGGGTTCGGTAATGCGTGGTGATGGCGCCAACGTAAGCCACATTCTTGACGAAGCGTTTGCTCGCGTCGTCGTCGGCAAACATGCGATCGCCGTAACGTTTTGTCAGACGGGAAATATATTCGTACATCGCCGGCAGCGTTTCCGGCGGCACCTGCTTGATGTCGTCGCCGACAAGCGTTTCGCCGCGAACGATATTGAAATACTGGCCGTCGAGCAGGAAGTTCGTCCACATGAACTCGCCGAGCTTTTCGATCTCAGTGTAGTTATCGGCACAGACGACGGTGTTAACGTTCAAGCGAAAGCGATCGGCAAACCTTTCCTTGAGCGGATAGAGCGAGCGGATGCACTCGAGCGCCTTCTCCCAGTTTCCCGGCACGCCGCGAATTTGATCATGCGTTTTGCCGTAACCGTCGAGCGCGATGTTGAGATAGAGATCGAGTTGGGGATGCGCGGTTAGCGCTCGATCGATAATTTCATAAACGCGGGCTTTGATCAGTCCGTTCGTCGGAATAATTACGCGGTCGACTCCATTCCGGTTTACAAACGCATCGATGATTTCAGAAGCGTCGCGGCGCAGGGTGGGCTCGCCGCCGGAGAGCCACAGGTCGGTGATCGGCGGCATAGTTTGCGAGATCTTTTCGATTTGAGCGAAGGTGAGGTCGCCCGGTTGATTCAACTCCGCGTGATAGAAACAGGTCTTACAAAACGCATTGCAGCGTGAGGTGACGAAGAGGATGACAGTGTCGAGTCGCTTCTCTCGCCGGGTGGAACGCAGCAGTTGAACCAGTTGTACGGCTTTGTTCGGCATAACTATTTTCGAGTGCGCTGCCCTGAAGTCCAATGTCGAAAGTCCATGTCCAATGTCCGCGTGCGCTACCAAGCCTGGTGAACGAAGTCATCCCTCATCTGAGAGACAGACGTTGGACATTGGACGTTGGACATTGGGCCTTGGACTTCTATCAGCGCACTCCAAAGTCGATGATGACAGCTTCAGTAGCCGATTTCAATTCGTAGGTAATCCCGCGCCAGGTAATCTGTCGCGAGCCGGCGGCGGCCAGGGCGTTGAACAAATAAAGCGCGGACGAAATCGGCCAAAGCAGCAGATGCGCCGGCAAACTTTTATTCAACTCTTTTCGGTAGGTTGGAAGCGCAATCGCGACTGCTCGAAGACGAATGTAAGCCTTGGCGGCGCCAAGCACATAGATCAGAAACAGAATCAGCAGCGGCGTTCGCCAGGAAAGGTGCAGAACTGCCCGCGTGGTACTGAGCAACAAACCTCCATAGAACACCGCACAAAAAAGTAAGCTGCCGGCGAGCAACGGCCGCCAGAGATGTGCCGCATAAACGCGCGTAATCTTCAGTTGCCGGTTGGTGAATTCAAGCAACTCTTTCCAATTGCAATCGCCGCGGGAGGGAACGAGACAGGCTGGCACAAAGTGGATCGGCAACCCGGCTTCCTGTAACACTCGCGTGACAGTGAAATCGTCGGACACAGTTCCTCGCCAGCGCTCTGCAATCCGTAGCCCATCGAATGTTGAGCGGCGAATAGCCGTCGAACCGCCCCAGCAAAAGTTTTTGTCCTCACGTTCGCCCAGCGCCGAGGCAATCGAGGCATTCCAGACCGAACGCAGCTCAGAAGCAAAACCGTCGCGCACAGGAATGAACCAACGATAGCCGGTTGCCGCGCCGAGATTCGCATCCGCTAACGGCGCTACCAGTGACCGCAGCCAATTTGCGCTGGGCCGTGCATCGGTATCTACAAAGACCAATGCCTCGCTGCGTGGATCGAGACGCGACACCGCCACTGTCAGGTTGTGTACCTTCTGCCCACGATCGATTGCGTCGCCGGCTATGACGACGCGAGCGCTCGGCGCCTCGCGGTCCTTTATTTGTTCAATGAGATCGAGTGCTGGATCATCTGAACGCCCGGTGACGAGAATAATTTCATACTCGTGGTAGTCCTGATGAAACAGCGCAGCAATGTTTTCCTCGAGCCCGCTTTCGAGACCGCGGCACGGAGCAATAACGGAAACGAAGGGATTGTAGTCAGGCAGAGGCCGCTTGAGTTCGCTGCGCACGTAACTGGCGAAGCGAAGACCGCCGCGAAGCGAGAGGACACCAAGCCAAAGAACGATGGCGGCGAAGAAATAGAAGATAAGCATCAGGCTGGATGGGCCATATCAATTCCGTTCAGAAGTCTTTACCGCGAAGCGGTTGGATAACTTAGCCCAGGGTTGTCGCGTCTCGCGACTACCCTGGGACACAATGTGTGTTGGCCGGCCGGGACCTATCGGAAACAAGAAGGCTGAAACGCGTTGGGGTTGGTATCCTTCCGTGACGAGTTCTGAGATTCTTCACGAGTTGCTTAGTCTTGATCGAGCCTGGACGTGACTGCCTCCACTGCTGCCCTGAAGTCCGCAGCATCGATCGCTGGGTAGTGATACAGCTGCCCCTGAATTTCACCGAAGAATTTCAACAGACGTTGGGGCTCAACCAGACCACGGCCAATCAACTCATTTACATCTCGAGTATCAAGTTCATGTCCGCGCTCAATTTTTGCAAGAGCCTGGGCGTAAAAATCGTAATGAAGAAAGGTGATATTTCCCTCCCGCCGAATAAACCGACTCCGATCGCGCCAACCCGGCAGCTCGGGAATAAAATCACCGGGTGAGGCGAGTTCGACATTGATTTGCAGGCGCTCCTTTAACAACGGAAGCTTTCTGAAAAGCTCATCGCTGTCAGGCTCAACTTTAAAGTCGATATCGATAGTCGACTCCCGCCAGCCGAGTAACACAGCCGTAGCGCCTCCCACCAGGAAGATCCGAGCTGGCTGGGCAATGCCGCTCGCCAGAGTTTTCATGAACTCTTCCAAGTGCGCTGCGGTTACCTTTTTACGCATCCGACTGCTCGTTCAAAACTAACTAATCTTCGAATGAGAGAATTGTAGCGCGAGTGGGCTGAATTTCCGTGAGCGATGGCTAGCAGATCGTACAGGCGATGTTCCGGATTTTCGGGCAAGTGATCCGGCAAGGAGAATCCCAACCTTCTTAATCTCGGTGAGCCAATGGCAACGAGTAAAGCTTCCAGCGTTTCATGGCCCAAGCGCAGGTCGTTCAAACCCGCTTCGATTAAGTCTTCGCCTGGCAGTATCGCGGTCATGTTTCTATCTTAGGTGAGAAAGGACGCGGCTGGCTAACGCGCCATGAGTCTTTGCACGATCTCGATCAGCGGCTGCGGATAGACGCCAATCAACAGTATGCCCGCCAGCGAGACTACCAGCGCGGTTTGCAATGCGGGCGACATCGCCAGCGGCTTGTCGTCGGCGATGCGGTCTCCGAGATACATCACCTTGATAAAGCGCACGTAGTAGTAGAAGGAAACGACGGTATTGATAATGGCCCAGCCGGCCAGCCAGTAGTACCACGTTTTACCGTCCGCTTTGCCGCGCTGCAACAAACCACCAAACAAGAAATACTTGCCAATGAAGCCGCCGGTCATCGGCAGACCGCCGAGCGACAACATGAAGACCGCCATCATGGCAGCCATCGCCGGCGCTTTGTGCGCGAGGCCGGTGAGATCGTCGACGTTGTCGCCGATGATCCCGCGGCGGCGCAGGCTGATGATGATGCCGAAGGCGCCCATGTTCATGAACGTGTAAACGAGCAGGTAAATTGTCAGGCCGATATAGCCGTAACTATTTCCCGCCACCAGTCCCAGCAAAACATAACCAGCGTTGGAAATTGAAGAGTAAGCCAGCAGGCGCTTGGAGTTCTCCTGAGTCACTGCCGCCCAGTTCCCTACCATGATCGTGATGGCCGCGACCAGCCCGAGCAGGGGCGCCCAATCGGCGCGGATGCTGCCGAATGCTTCCATGAAGATGCGCGAGTAAAGCGCGAAGCTGGCGGCCTTCGAGGCAGTTGAAAGAAACGCAGTGACAGACGTGGGCGCACCTTCGTAAGCGTCGGGCGCCCACATGTGAAATGGAACGGCGGCAATCTTGAAAAACAACCCGGCAGCCAGGGCAATCATGCCGAGCAACAACATCGGCCTTAGCGACGCGCCATCCTCTCCCGAGGCCGCGGCGATTTGAGCGAGACTGCTGCCAATTTCGCCAAGGTTGGTCGAACCGGCGACGCCGTAAAGCAGCGACATGCCATACAGCAACACACCCGAGGAGAATGCACCAAGCAGAAAATATTTCATTGCGGCTTCATTCGAACGCTTCTCGCGTTTCGTGAAAGCCACGAGGACATAGAACGTCAGGGCCATCAGCTCGAGGCTGATATAGAGCGTGATCAGATCGAAGCCGCACGCCAGAAACATCATGCCGACCGTGGCAAACAACACGAGGGCGTAGTACTCGCCGTGCTGTTCGCCTTCAATGTCGAGATAGCGGGTGGAGATGGCGATGGCCAGGGCGGCCCCGATGAGAAAAATACTTTGGAAGACTAACGCGAAGCCGTCGATGCGAATCATGCCGTAGAAGCCGTCGAGCGGAAACGCGGAGCGCGACAGGTATTGCACGACGAGCGACGCGAAAGCGAGCGCCACTCCGACCAGAGAAAAGTAAGCGATGACTTTGCTCTTGCGATAAGGCAGCACCACTTCCATCACCAGGGCGACGCAGGCGCAGACCGTCAGAATCAGCTCCGGCACGATGAGCTGCAAGTCTGTAACGCTGAATAGCCCGGTGGCGTTTGCTTGTAGTAGAAGCATGGAAGTCAGTGGTCGGTGGTCAGTAGGTTGCCATTCAAGAAGTTCAGAGTTCAACCTTTAGGTTGTGGCTGCGCGAGAAGAACACAAGCTAAAGCTTGAACTCTGAACTACCAGCTCGTCTCGTCACTTGTCACTCATCACTCATCACTCATCACTTTTGCACCGCCGCACGCTGCGGAGTCGCAAGTGACGCCGGCACTCCCGGCACCGGATATGTCGGTCGCACGTGTCGCACCACGGCATTCACCGGCCGCTCGATATAATTCAGAAACGGCTTCGGGTAGACGCCGATCCAGAGCGAGGCGATTACAAGCGGCGTCATGTAAGCCCACTCGCGTCCGCTGAGATCGATCAGCTTTTCGTTTTTCGGGTTATCAATCGTGCCGAAAAACATTCGCTGATACAGCCAAAGCATGTAGGCGGCGTTCAGGATGATCCCGAGCGCGCCCCAGGCGGCCCACGAAGGATTCGCTTCGAAAGCGCCGCGCAGCGACAGAAATTCTGAAATGAAAACGCACAGCAGCGGCAACCCGATCGCTGTCATAGCCATCGCCAAAAAGATCGCCGCATAGCCCGGCATCACGTGCGAGAGTCCGCCAAACTCAGCGACGTTGCGCGTGTGCCGGCGTTCATAAATTATTCCAACCAATAGGAAGAGCGCGGCGGAATAGATGCCGTGGTTAATCATGTGCAGCACGGCGCCGTTTAGCCCATTCGGATTCAGAGAGAAGAGACCAAGCATCACGATGCCCATTGACGACACTGACGAGTAGGCCACCAGCTTCTTCACATCGCCATCGCGTTTGACCACGAAATACATTGCCGCCAGGGCGCCATAAATAATTCCGATAATCGCCAGAAAGACCATCACGCTGCGAACGCCGAACGATCCGAAAAACGACTCGTCGGCGGAAGCGGCGGGAAACATCGGAATGTTGAAGCGGTAAAACCCGTACGTTCCCAATTTGAGCAGCACGCCGGCGAGAATAACTGAACCGGCAGTCGGCGCCTCGACGTGTGCATCGGGCAGCCAGGTGTGGAACGGAAACATCGGCACCTTGATCGCGAACCCTAACGCGAACGCGAAGAAGAGCAGCACCTGCATCGCGCCCATCGGCATCACTGACCCGAGCGCCTGCATGTAGAGAATGTTGAAAGTGCCGGTGCCGTTTTGGGCCGCCGCCTGGATGGTGGTTGATACAAGAGCGCCGGCAGCTTTGTTTCCCGCGAGCAAGTCGATCGTCGTTTGGGTGATCTGGCCGGTGAGCGTGGTGTCCTGTGTCAGGAAATACATTTTCAAAACGCCCAGCAGCATAACCACCGAACCGACGAGCGTGTAGAGGAAAAACTTGATGGCCGCGTAAAGCCGGTTCTCGCCGCCCCAGATGCCAATCAGGAAATACATCGGCACCAGCGACACTTCGAAGAACAGGTAGAACAGGAACAAATCCATCGAAGTGAACACGCCGACGACCGCCGTCTGCAATAAGAGCAGCAGCACGTAGTATTCCTTCTCGCGCTTCTCGATGTATTTCCAGGATGACAAAGCCGCGATGACGCCCAGCAAAGTTGTCAACACGATCAAAAGGACCGACACACCGTCAACGCCCATCTGGTAACGCGCGCCGATCACCGGAATCCATTGATGGTCCTCGAGGAACTGCATGCCGCCGGTGGTGCGGTCGTAAGTGAGCAGCACGAGCGACGCGATAAATGCAAGACCGAACCAGGCGGTGGCAAATTTCTTGATCAGCGGCGCCTGTTCCTTCTTGAAGAGCGCAAGAATGACAATAGCGCCAAGCGTTGGCAGCCAGGTAACAATCGATAGAATATTTGTGTTGAGCACTTCAGTCCTCGCTGGATTTTTTCTCTTCCGAGGTCAATATCCTGACATCCTCCAAATCAACTTCGCGGCCAGCAGCAGTTTTGGATTGAACTAAATCAGCAAAGGAAACTACGGCAAACTCTTGACCTTTGACAGTCATCGTCACGCGGCGATTCCAAGCGTCGTCAAACCGAATTCCGGGTGTCGATGTTTGCACGTCAAGTCGAATACGGTCGGTAAAAATGGTTATCTCGGTATCAATGATTTCCTGGGCATTGGTCATCTCGGCAGTTCCGAATCCCACCTCAGACAATGCAATCAAGAGCTTTTCGGCATTCTCTTTCGTCGGCTCGATAAGAATGTCCAAGTCAAAAGTCGCTCGCGGCACGCCGTACAAAACTGCGGCTATGCCACCAATCACAAGATACTTGACGTCATTCTTTTGAAAGGACGCGAATACGGTCGGAAGCTGGTCTAGCATGCTTCTTCTTAACGACCTCCGGATTATTTTCAAAAATGAGGTTGGTAAATTCAACCAGTATGTTCATTCGTTCCTCAATAGAAAGCGTCCTGAACCACTTCGCTTTTGCTTCAATGCTCTCTTCAGCAAAACTGTGTGATACGGATTCCATCATATTCAAAAACCTCGCCCCCAAATATCAACGCATCACATTTCTAAACGCACTCAAGATATCCGCGCCAAAAAACAACGCCACCGCACCGACAAGTCCCAGCACCATTACGAGCGCGTAGTTTTGTGTCAGACCCGTCTGAGCCGCGCGGAACAGCGGCGACATCAAACGCATGATGAACACCGCGACCGCGTTGACAAGTCCGTCGACCAGAATGCGATCGGTGCCGCCGGTGATGCGACTGGAAAGTCTGGTCAGCCAAGCAGTGCCGTTCACGCCGCCATCCACCACCTTCGAGTCAAAGGCAAACACGCCGCGCGCCGCATCCATCACGCGTCGCGTCACGGCCCAGCCGAAAAATTCGTCAACCCAATATTTGTTGTAGCTCGCCTGATAGAGCGGGCGCAGCCGCGCAGCCCAAATATCGGGAAGCCGCGTGTCTTTGACATAAAACAGGTAGCCAAGTGCGATGCCAAGACCCGCGACCGCGAGCGAAATAATAATGAACACCCACTCGGTTGCAGTTTCGCTGTGTACCTTCGACTCAACCGCGTGGGCCAGATTGAATCCTTCGCTGCCGTAGGGCGGTGGCGTTTCGGCGAGTTCCGCCGGCTCACGGCCCAAAACGGCGTGCGCTCCCGGGATTTCTTCCAGCGGCTTGCCGTAACTATCAAACGCTTCGTGCGTGCCGAAGTAACGCGTCGTCGGATTCCAGATGATCGGATCGAGAAAGTTTACGATGTTGGCGCGGCCGCCAATGTGTTTGCCGCCAGTGAAAGCGGTGGTGATACCAACGAAGCCGCCGACGGTCGCCAGCACCGCGAGCACCGCCAGAGGTATCCACATCGATCGCGGCGATTCATGCGGCACGTGCACACCATGATGATCATCATGCGCGACCTGGCCCACGTGCTCGCCCGGCTCGTGACGCGGCCGATCTCCAGCAGACGCCATCACTGCGTCGTGCTGACTATGACCCTTATCGAATGCGGCGGCATGCGCCTCGTCCGCTTCCCCGCCCCCGGTTCCGCCTAAAAATTTTTCGTGGCCCCAGAAAGTCATCGCCACCAGGCGCGTCATGTAGAACGCAGTGCAGGTTGCGGCGATGGTGCCGACGATCCAGATTATCCAGCCAATCGGGATATGCCTCGTCGCCGCGGCGTTCCAGAGAATTTCATCTTTCGACCAGAAACCGCTGAACGGAATAATGCCGCAGATGGCCAACCACCCGGCCAGAAACGTCAGGTAGGTGTAGGGCATGTATTTCCTGAGGCCGCCCATTCGCCGCATGTCCTGCTCGTGATGCATGCCATGGATGACGCTGCCCGCGCCCAAAAACATCAGCGCTTTGAAGAAGGCGTGAGTCATCACGTGAAAGATTCCGATCACAAACGCGCCGACGCCGCAGGCCATGAACATGAAACCGAGCTGCGACACGGTCGAATACGCCAGCACTTTCTTGATGTCGTTTTGCGTGATGCCAATTGTGGCCGCAAACAATGCGGTGG
>Ga0207681_10000853_pt1 | contig 20043 bp, 22 predicted proteins | sample KBSS53metaG_FD_184324 | JGI IMG/M metagenome (GOLD analysis project Ga0207681, IMG submission 184324) | Switchgrass rhizosphere microbial communities from Kellogg Biological Station, Michigan, USA - KBS S5-3 metaG (SPAdes) (version 2) | ecosystem: Host-associated > Plants > Roots > Rhizosphere... | reverse complement strand
AAGGGAGAGCCGTGTGGCCATCGATATTCACTGGATCTGCGACAACGATAGCCTCGGCCAGCATTGCGCCGAATGGCAGCAGTTGCCATTCGTCGCCCTCGACACCGAATTCATGCGGGTCGACACCTTTTACCCCATTGCCGGGCTGATCCAGATCGGTGATGGCGTGCGCGCTTACCTGATCGATCCCCTGACCATCGACAACTGGCAACCCCTGGCTGCGCTGCTGGAGAACCCGGCGGTGATCAAGGTGCTGCATGCCTGCAGCGAAGACCTCGAAGTGTTGCTGCGCCTGACCGGCAGCCTGCCCGCGCCGTTGTTCGACACCCAATTGGCGGCGGCTTACCTGAACCTCGGTTTCTCCATGGGCTACTCGCGCCTGGTGCAAGCCGTGCTGGACATCGAGCTGCCCAAGGGCGAGACCCGTTCGGACTGGCTGCAGCGGCCATTGTCCGAGACCCAGATCAGCTACGCCGCCGAAGACGCGGTGCATTTGGCCGAGGTCTATACGCGGCTGCGTCCGCAACTGTCCGACGACAAGTACGCCTGGGTCCTGGAAGACGGTGCCGAGCTGGTCGCCAACCTGCGCCGCGAAGTCGACCCGTACGAGGTGTACCGCGACGCCAAGCTGGCGTGGAAACTGTCCCGCGCCCAGCTCGCCGTGCTGCGTGAACTGTGCGCCTGGCGCGAGCAGCAAGCCCGCGCGCGTGACTTGCCGCGCAACCGCATCATTCGCGAACACTCGCTGTGGCCCCTGGCCAAATCCCAGCCGGATAACCTCGCCGCCCTGGGCAAGATCGAAGACATGCACCCGCGTACCGTGCGTCAGGACGGCCAGTTCCTGCTGGACCTGATCAAGCGTGCCGGCAGCGTGCCCATGGACCAATGGCCACCCGCCGTTGCCGAGCCTTTGCCGGTGGATGCCGCCGCACTGATCAAGCAACTGCGCGCCCTTGGCCAGGCTGAGGCCGAACGCCTGGACATGGCGCCGGAACTGATGCTGCGCAAGAAAACCCTCGAAGCCCTGGTCAAGAGTGGCTACCCCGATGGGCCTTACCAATTGCCAGACTCGCTGCGTGGCTGGCGCCGCGAGTTGATGGGCCAGGCGCTGCTCGACAGCCTGGCCACCGCCGGAGAACAGCCTTGAAACGTATTTGCTCCATCTACCGCAGCTCCAAACGCACCGGTATGTACCTCTATGTGCTCAAGAGCGATGCCCTTGAACGTGTGCCTGAAGCGCTGATCACGATTTTCGGCAAGCCGGCCCACGCGTTTGACCTGGTGCTGACGCCCGAGCGCAAGCTGCAACAGGAAGACATCGTGCAAGTCCTGGAAAACCTCGACAAACAGGGCTACCACCTGCAAATGCCACCGGCCGAGGACGAGTACATCGAACACTTGCCCGAAGAGCTGCTGCGCCGCAACGACCCGATGTGATCGACCGGTGCCCCCATCCGGGGCACTCGCTTCAATGGAATCGTATAAGTGGGCGGTGGCCGTAAGGATGCGGGCGGCCGTCCGTACTGTTTTTGAAAGGTTTTATGCATGCGTGTTCTGATTGCTGAACAGGATCACCCGCTCTACGCCCAATTGCTCGGCGAAGCGGCACCGGACCTTGAAGTGCTGACCAGCGGCGACTCGGCCGAGTTGTCGCGCCTGGCCGCCGATTGCCCGGTATGGCTGGGCCAGCCGGACCTGCTGGCGACGCTGCTGCGCCAGGGCCATCACCCGCAATGGCTGCAATCGACCTGGGCCGGTATCACCCCGCTGCTGGCCGAGGGCCTGCCGCGGGATTATCGACTGACCCGTGCCGTGGGTATCTTTGGCCAGGTCATGGCTGAATTCGTGCTCACCTACATGCTCGGCCACGAGCGCGAAGTACTGGCGCGCCTGGTGAGCCAGGTCGAGCGCAAATGGGACAACCGCATGGGCCAGAGTCTGGCCGGGCGCAAGGCGTTGATTGTCGGCACCGGCGATATCGGCCAGAGTGTTGCCGAGTTTCTCGTGCCGTTTGGCGTGAATATGAGTTATACCGAAGTCCTGGCGAAGGCCGGACAGACCGGTTCTGACCGTTTGGATAGCCAGCATGTGCAGCGTAAGGCGTTGACCGACTGGGCAGTGGCCAGTGGCGTGCTCGATGGCTCATCGACGTTGACCGACAGTGACCTGGAACGCGCGCGCATCGCCTACAACAGCCAATTGAGCACGCTGATGAAAGCCAGCGCCGCCGTGCAGACCGAGATTCCCAGTCGCCGGGCGATGGCCCTGGCCCGACTCCAGGAATGCTTCCCCGGTGTGGACCCGAGTGTGTTCGAGATCCGTGATATCCAGAAAGCCTGGCTGAGGCCGGGACGTCCTGGGCTCTTTCCGGGCATGCATTCCATGCTCGATATCGTGATGGAGGGTGCGCCGCTGGGCCACGAAGAGCATTGGATCTCCAAGAATCCCCGCATCCCGGTCAAACGGTTCTGCCACCTGTATGAAGGCGGTACCTTCAAGGTGGCCGAGGATTTCAAGCGCCAGTATGACCTGGCTATCCAAGCCCATGAAGACGGGCACAAGGGCCTGGCCAGTTACCTCGTTTCCACCTTGCCGCAGGAAGACAGGAACAACTTCAAGCACGGCAAGCTCGAGTTCTTCCATACCAACGAATACACCATGGCCATGGATTTCCTTACCCCGCTGGCCCTCAAGACGCGCGGGCATACCCTGCATGTCAAGACAACGCGGGGTGGGGAGGTCAACGTCTATGAGATTGATACGCGCAGCGGCACGATACAAAAACAGAATTACTTGAGGGGGCGCTATACGGAGCCTTACACCGCCAGGAATATGGAGTCCAGGACCGCGAACGTCGTCAGTAAAACCGTGCTCTTTGACACCTTGAGTCCGGCACAAGGGACCAATGGCAGCCGATTCGATGCCATCGGCGAAGTGTTCGCCAGGTCCCTGGACTTGAAAAACGAAGACGTGTTGGCGTATGCCAGAGGTGTCACCTCCTACGATGAAAACCGCGCCACCAACCAGGCTGTCGGGGAGTTCTTCTTGAACCTGATCCCGTTCAGGTCGGCCATCGTCAACTTCATCAAGGGTAACTATGGTGAGGGAGCCTTTGATCTGGCGCTGGATGTGGTCGGTCTGTTGACCTTGGGGGCCGGCAAGGCCGCGCAGGCCGGCAAAGCCTTTTCCAAGGGGGTGACCAGCATTCGCGGACTGTCGAAAGCGCTGCGTTTTGTTGGCCTGACAGCCATTGAAACCTTTAACCCGGCGGCGGGGCTTGGGGATCTGGTGGTGGGAAGCGGCTGGCTGTTGTACAAGGGCGGCCGCCTGGGATTACGGGGCCTCAATAAGCTTACGGGGCGCAGCGCAAGCTATGACGTGCTGAAGGCCGCGAGCCAACAGCATGGCGTGGCCGCCACCGGGACATTCAAGGTGGCCGGCCAGACAGTGGAAGGCGGCGCGGTGCTCAAGGACGGCAAGTGGTATAGCTTTGATGCGGACCGGATGCAGGCCTATGGCAGCCCGCTGGAAGACTTCGCCGCCAAAGCGCGCGCTGTGGACGGTGCTATTGCCACCGTTGAAGTTGCGCCTGGCCGTGAGCTGAGCAACACGCTGTTTCGCGAGTACAGGGTGTCTGAATCCAACCTTGCCGGGCGCACGCGCAACAGCCAGGGCGTGTATAGGGCGGCGGATGGGCACACCGCGCATATCCGGCATATCGACAGCAGTGGCCAGGCGGCGGTCTATGAAGTGCGTGAAGTCACCCGCACGCCTGAAGGCGTGGTCCAGGCGCGCATCTACAGTGCCAATCGGCAGACCCCGCTGCTGGTGCAGCATGTGCAGGGCGACCAGTGGATGCGCTTGGGGGCAAGGGGTGGGAACCCGCCCAGCGTTGCATCAGACCTGGGGCGGATGATGGGCGGGGGCTCCGAGAGCCGTCTTTATGAAAGTCTCGACGGCATTCATGTCTATAAGGAAACCCGGGAGCCGGGTCATGTAAAAGTGCCTGATTACTTCGAGCGGCAAGCGGCTTGCCTGAATGAGTATCACGGCGAAGGGTTTGCCATGACGCTGTTCGAAAACGGCCGCGGCTATATAAAAATGAAAAAGATCGACGGAGTCGCGCTGGATGCCATTGCGCCGCGCAGTTTGCCGAAAAAAGCACAGCAGGCACTCGATCAGATGTTGGCGGACCTGCAGAAGAAAGAGATGTTTCCTAACGATGTGCAGTTGTCCAACTTCATGTATTCGGCGAAGGAAAACAAAGTCTACCCGGTGGATTTCGACTTTCCGCCCAAGGATGTCCTGCACTTTGATGAGTCGACGTTTGCGATACACCGGGATGACTTCCTGCGTGACGCCGACAAGCTCAGGGCGCAGTTCCGTCAGCTGATCGCGTAGATCGCACAACTGCCCCCTCGGGGGCAGTGTTCACCGGGCGCTACATGCTGAAGTCACCTTCGGACACCAACTCGCTCAGTGGCTTGCGTGGGCTTGGCGCTTCACGGCTTTGCAGGTACTCGGGCAAAGTCGATTTGTCCCCCAGCTTGCCAACCGCCACGGCGGCATGCAGCGCATAGCCCTCCGGGATCTTCAGCTCTTTGCGGGTCAGTTCCTGATCGAAGCCGGCCATGCCGTGGGTGTGCCAACCGCTGAGGCTGGCCTGCAGCGCCAGGTGGCCCCAGGCGGAACCGGTGTCGAAGGTGTGCCACAGCGCCGGGGTTTCCTCCGTGGCGCCGGGGGCGGTGAAGTCGGTTTTCGAGGCGATGATCACCAGGGCCGACGCATGTTGCGCCCAGCCACGGTTGAATTCATTCAGCAAACCCAGGAAGCGCTCCCAGTCCGGCGTGTCGCGGCGCGCATAGAGAAAACGCCAGGGTTGCGAGTTGTAGGCGGAAGGGGCCCAGCGTGCGGCTTCGAAGAAGCTCAGCAGGGTTTCCTTGGAGATGCTCTCGCCGGTGAAGGCGCGAGGCGACCAGCGGTCGGTGAACTGGGTGTGGATCGGATAGTCGGCAACACGTGTCATGGAGCAGTTCCTGATCGTCAATTCGGCCCTCAAAGCTACTGCGCAGCCACTAGACTGACAAGTGTTGTAACACCGCCAGTCGTAAGCGCTTGGATCCCGCAGCCGTGGGCACTAGACTGGCGGCCTTTTCACCTACCGATACTGATGTAGAGCCATGGCCGCCAAAGTCGAACCTTTCTGGATACGCAAAACCCTCGAACACCTCGACCAGGAGGAGTGGGAGTCGTTGTGCGACGGCTGTGGCCTGTGCTGCCTGCAAAAGCTTGAAGATGAAGATGACAACAGCGTCTATTACACGCGTATCGCCTGCAAACTGCTCGATCTCAAGACCTGCCAGTGCACCGACTACCCCAACCGTCGTGCATCGGTGCCCGATTGCATCCAGCTCACCCCGGGCCAGGCCGACCAGTTCAAATGGCTGCCACCCACCTGCGGTTACCGCCTGGTCAGCGAGCGCAAGGACTTGCCGTTGTGGCACCACTTGGTGTGCGGCGACCGTGATGCCGTGCACCATGAACGCATTTCCCAGTCCGGGCGCATGCTCAGCGAAGGCAGCGTGCCCGAGGACGACTGGGAGGATTACCTGATTTTCCGCGCTGGCTGAAAGGGGAGTGTGTATGAGGGTGCGAACCAAGCTGGCGGCGAGCCTGGTGTTGTTGGTACTGAGTCAGCCTGGATGGTGCGCGAAAAAAGTCGACCTGGATTATCACGTCAAACTGCTGCCCCAGAGCGATCAGGCCGAGGTACGCCTGAGCCTGTCCCAGGGCTCGGCGGTGCGCAGCCTGAACTTCGACCTGGGTCGCGACGGCGACTACAGCGACTTCAAGGCCGACGGCCAGTGGAGCGTCAAGGAACACCGTGGCCTGTGGCAACCCAGCGCCGACAAGGCCAGCTTGACCTACCGCGTGCGCCTCACCCACGCGCGCAAGCCGGGTATCTATGAAGCGCGGATGACACCAAGCTGGGCGCTGTTTCGCGGCGATGACCTGGTGCCGACGGCGCGGCTCGACCAGCAGGACGGCGTCGAGTTGGTCTCGCGCCTGGTGTTTGAACTGCCGGCCGGCTGGCAAAGCGTCGAAACCGCCTGGCCCCGAATCGGCAAGAACAAGTTCCGCATCGACAATGTGTCGCGCCTGTTCGACCGGCCCACCGGCTGGATGCTTGCCGGCAACCTTGGCAGTCGTCGCGTACGCCTGGGCGAAACCGACGTCACCGTGGCTTCGCCCAAGGGCCAGGCCATGCGCCGTATGGATGTGCTGACGTTGCTGACCTTCGTCTGGCCGCAGGTGGAAACGGCGTTCCCGCGTCACCCGGCCAAGCTGCTGGTGGTCGGCGCCAGCGACCCGATGCGTCGTGGTGCGTTTTCGGCGCATGACTCGATCTACCTCAACAGCCGCACGCCGCTGGTCAGCGAAAACGGCGGCAGCCCGCTGATTCGTGAAGTGGTGCAGGCGGTAGGGCGTTTCAACGATCACGACACCAGTGATTGGATCAGCGAGGGCTTGGGCGAGTATTACGCCATCGAGCTGCTGCGCCGCGCCGGTGGCATCACCGATGAGCGTTACCAGGCGATACAGGCGCGCTTGGCGAAGGAAGGCAAGGATGTGACCAGCCTGCGTGGCGAGCACGTCAGCGGCGCGACAGTGTCACGGGCGGTGGTGCTGCTGCAGGAGCTGGATCGCGAGATCCGCGTGAAGACTCATAACAAGCGGTCGCTGGATGACCTGACGCAAGCGGTGATGCGGGCCAGCCGCATCACCACGGCGGAGTTTGTGCAGTTGGCTGAAAGCATCATCGGCGAGTCGTCGGTGGTGCTGGACAGCAAGCTGCTACGTTAGACGCTGGTTTTGGTGGCCTTCTCGGCCGCCACTTCGGCCTTGGTCTTCAAGTTCTTCAACTCTGCGCCGGCGCGCTCGATCTTCGTACGCACGGTGTTCATTTCCTGGCGGCCCTGCTCCAGCTTGTCTTTGAGCGAACTGTGCCCGGTGAAACCACGGGCCAGCGCCACGCCGCCAATCGCCACCTGGATCAGGCCGAAAATCCCGCCCCGGCGCAGGCCTTTGCCCACCATCATCACACCACCGGCCACCGAGCCGATGCGCTCCCAACCGTGCACGTTCTGCCTTGGCTGAGTCTCGAAGGGGGTGTGTTCGATGATAGGTCGCAAGGTTTTGCTGTCGCTCATGATCTGTCTCCAACAAGGGCTATTGATAATTAGCTGACTGCCCGCAGACGCCGGATGTTCCCGAAATATCAGTACTTGGGGCCTGAACGGGTGTTGTTGCCCTTGGCCAGGCGGTCGTAAAGGACCACGTTGACCGTGGCGGCGAGGTTCATGCAACCGGTGGTCGGGATGTAGACCACGTCTTCGCACCAGTCGCGGATCTCTTTATCCAGCGAGCCGTCTTCGGGGCCGAAAATGTACAGCGCACGGTCGGGGTGGGTGTACTCAGGCAGCGGGCGGGCGCCTTCCACCAGCTCCACGGCGACGGGGATGCAACCCAGGGGCAGGATCTTTTTCAGGTCATCGATGCCGATCAGCGGAATGTCGTGATGGACCTTCTTGGTGTCGGTGATGAAGTCCCGGGCGCGCTCGTAGCGCACGCCGGTGTAGAACACCGAGGCCACGCCGTAGCAACCGGCGGCGCGCATGACCGAGCCGACGTTTTCGGGGGATTTGGGGTTGTACAGACCGATGCAGCTGTAGCGTTTATTGCCCACGGGGAAGGGTGCCTTGGAGAAAAACGGCAATTATACGGCCTTGGGGGGATGTGTTGCTTGGACGATCGCCATCGGGAGCACGCCCCCTCCCACACTAGGCCTGCGTACGCCGGTCAGAATGTGGAAGGGGGCTTGCCCCCGATGAGGCCGGTGCTAACAACAATGGACTATCAGTCGTCTTTCTTCATCAACCCCGCCAACGCCGCAAACGGGTTATGCGTGGCCTTGGCAATCGTCGGGCTGCTGGTGGAGCCTTCGCCGAAGTACTGCTGGTCGGTGTAGCGCGAGTGTTCGTTGTCGTGGCAGTACAGGCACAGCAATTCCCAGTTGGAACCGTCCTGGGGATTGTCATCATGATTGTGGTTGCGGTGGTGTACCGTCAGTTCGCTCAGGCGTTTGCCCGAGAACTCACGGGCGCAGCGGCCGCACACGTGGGGGTACATCTTCAACGCTTTGTCGCGGTAGCCCATTTCCCGATCGCGCTGGGCATCGGCAAGGATGCGGTCCAGCTTGGCGGTGTGGGAGGGCGGGTTGGTCGAGCTCATCATGGCTCCTGGCTATTTGGTAGTTCACGGATAGGGTTGATTCTAGCCGCTCGCGACGTAAATAACCGCTTCACTTTGCTCATAAGGATCTGAAACTCATGCGTCTGCATTCATGGACTGTTGCACTGTTGTTGTGTGGGGCAGTTGCCCACGCCCAAGCGTTCTCCACGCCAAAACCCGGACAAGTGATCGAGGTGGCCCTCGAACAACTGCACCCGACCCAGGCCGTGGTGGGCTTCGACCAGATTTACTACAGCCTGGGGCTGTTTGCGGACAAACCCGCCAAGGTCTTCGATGAATACTGCGAGACCAACGGCCAGGGCGAAGCCGACAAGGTGCCCAAGGGCGCGGACTTGCACCAGCCGTCGAGTTTTACCTGCCAGGACCCGGTCGGCACCCATCCCGACGACATGAAAACCGTGGTAGTCGGCCCCGGCGGCCAGTTGTACCTGACCGATGGTCACCATAGCTTCACCACCTTGTGGGAAGTCCCTGGTGGCGGCCCTCGCTTGAACATGTGGGTCAAGGTCACGGATGACTTCAGCAACAGCCCGGACATGAAGAGCTTCTGGCTGCGGATGCAAGCGGCGCGCAAGGTCTGGCTCAAGGACAACCAGGGCCAGACCCTGCCGCCCGAGCAGTTGCCGGCACATCTGGGTTTCAAGAACCTGCAGGACGACACGTTCCGCAGCCTGGTGTATTTCACCCGCAAGGCCGCCTATGGCAAACCTGAGGTTGGCGAGGTCGCACCGGAGTTCCTGGAGTTCTACTGGGGCAATTGGCTGCGCACTCAAATTGACTTGGGCAAGTACAACCTGAACAAGAAGGGCGGTTACAAGGACGCCATCGAAGCCGTCGCCAAGCGCATGGTCAGCCTGGCGCCCGGCTCACAGGTCGGCGACAGCGGTTTTACCGCCCATCAACTGGGCGGCATGACCAGGCTCGACCGTAATGAACTGGAAAAGACCTTCGACAAAAAAGTGCCGTACGTGATCGATTACCGCAATTCCCTGCGCTAGCCGATCACACCTTCTGTGCAATCCAGATGGTGTGCCGCGTGCCCTTGTTGCCATGGGCAAACACCTGGACTTCCTCGGCCTTGAAACCGGCCTTGCGCAGTTTGTCGCTGAACAGCTTGTCGGCGCTCGCCGACCACACGGCCAGCACGCCCTTGGGGCGCAGGGCCTTGGCGCAGGCGGCCAGGCCACCGGCGGAGTAAAGCCAGCTGTTGGCCTTTTGCGTAAGGCCTTCGGGGCCGTTGTCCACGTCCAGCATGATCGCGTCAAAACCCTGGGGCTCGGCCTGCAGCACCTTGGCGACATCCTCCAGGCGGATGACCGTGCGCGGGTCCAGCAGCGGCCGGCCGGATTTTTCTCCCAGCGACCCACGGTTCCATTCCACGACTCCCGGCACCAGTTCTGCCACGACCACCTCGGCGGTCTTGCCCAGGTGTTTGAGCGCCGAAGCCAGGGTGAACCCCATGCCCAGGCCACCGATCAGCACCCGCGAATCCGGACGCCCGGCAACTTTGCGGCAGGGAATTTCCGCCAGCGCATCTTCGGAACCGTGCATGCGCGTGTTCATCAATTGGCCGCCGTCACCGCCCTGGATCTTGATGACAAAATCTTCACCGTATTCGAAGAGGCACAAGGCACCGCCGTTGTCGGGGATCGGGGTGGTGTCGAGCAGAACGAAACGTTTCATGGAAATCTCATTGGGAAGGGCATTCTTGCGCGGTTGGGAGTAGCCTTGTGACATTCCGGTCAGGCCATGGAGCCATCGATGAAGTGCAGCATTCTAACGGTCATTGTGTTGAGCGCGCTCGCCTGTGGTGCGACGCAGGCTCAGGAGTTGCAAACCGTACCGGTCGCGCCCGCCCCGACGCCAGGCGCGCCGGGTACCCCGACGCCGACGTTGTACCCGCAAGTCACCCCGCCTGCCGTGCCCAAGACCAACGGTTCGCCACCACTGGTGCCTATCGTGCTGCCCACGCCGCCGAAGGACCAGACGGTGCCCGGCCTGTTGCAGAACGACAGCAAGCCGAAGTCGCCGGGCGGTTAGAACTGCTGGGACAGTAACTGCCCGTCGGCCATGCGCAGGCGCTTGGACAAGGCGATGGCAATCGCGCGGATGATCTTGGCGGCGATCCTCGGCGCTTCGTTGAGCATCTTTTCCAGGGAATCCCGGCCCAGGTTCAGCAGCACGCAGTCACTGGCCGCCACGCAACTGGCGGAACGCCGCTCGCCGTCAAGTACCGCCATTTCACCAAAGGCCCGGCCGCTGCGCAGGGTAGCGATGGTCAGGCGCTGGCCGTCATGATTGGTTTTCTGCACCGCCACCTGGCCACTGTGGATGATGCACATGAAGGTGCCGGCGTCCCCTTCGAGGAAGATCGCTTCGTCACGGGCAATGCTGCTGATGTTGAAGTAGCCGGCAGCGACGTAAAAGTCTTCCGGCAACAGCGGGTCGAACAGGCCGCAATCCATGAGCATGTCGCGGATTTCGGTATTCATTAATGTCGGTAGTGCCATGGCTGCAATCTTGATCCATCAATCAGTAGGCGGTCCTGTGGTCAGACAGGACCGCCCGGCTAAGTTCCTTAAACCAGCCCCAGCGCCTTGAACACAAATCCATATTCGAGCGCTACGTCACGTAATCCCTGGTAACGACCGCTCATGCCACCGTGGCCGGCGCCCAGTTCGGTCTTGAGCAGCAGCAGGTTGTCGTCGGTCTTGGTGTCGCGCAACTTGGCAACCCATTTGGCGGCCTCCCAGTATTGCACGCGGCTGTCGTTGTAGCCGGCGATCACCAGCAGGTGCGGGTAGGCCTGGGCGCTGACGTTTTCGTAAGGCGCGTAGGCCTTGATGCGCTCATATACTTCGGGCTCTTGCGGATTGCCCCACTCGTCGTACTCGGTGATGGTCAGCGGCAGCTCGGGGTCGAGCATGGTGTTGAGCACGTCGACGAACGGCACTTCGGCAATCGCCGCCTGGAACAGCGCCGGGCGCTGGTTGAGCACGGCGCCGATCAACAGGCCGCCGGCGCTGCCGCCGCTGATCACCAGTTGCCTGGACGTTGTCAGGCCCTCGGCGATCAAGTGTTCGGCACAGGCGATAAAGTCGCTGAAGGTGTTTTGCTTGTGTTCCTGCTTGCCGTTGCGATACCAGGCCTCGCCCAGCTCGCCACCACCGCGCACGTGGGCGATGGCAAACGCTACGCCCCGGTCCAGCAGGCTCAGGCGGGCGTGGGAGAACCAAGGGTCGAGGCTCGAACCGTAGGCGCCGTAGCCGTACAGGTACAGCGGTGTGGGCTTGCCGAGCTGGTCGCGCTTGACCACCAGGCTGATCGGCACCTGGGTGCCGTCCGCGGAGGTGGCCCACAGGCGCTGGCTTACGTAGTCGTCGGCGTTGAACACGCCCAGTACCGGGGTTTCCTTGAGCACCTGTTGTGCACCGTTGGCCAGTTCCAACTGGCGGACCTGGGCCGGGCGGTTCAGGGCTTCGTAGCGCAGGCGGATTTTGTCGCTGACAAACTCCAGGCTGTTCTGTACGTAGAGGCTATAGGCTGCGTCGGGCAATTCCACGCGATACACCGGCAAACCTTCCGGGTGCACCTCGATCACCGGCAGGCCGCCGATGCGCAGGCTCAGGGTCATGGCGCTGGTGTTGAGACTGACGCCGTCGAGCATCACGTCATCACGATGAGGGATCAGGTTCTGCCATTCGCCTTCGGTCGGCACGTCGCCAATGTCGGTGGCCACGAACAGCGCGTAGTTGATGCCATCCCGGTTGCTGCGGATAAACCAGGTCCACGCGCCATTCAGCTGACCGTGATCGACATCGTACTCATGGTCCTCGACCCGTGGTGCCAGGCAGGTGAACGCCAGGTGCGGTTGGTCGGCGTCCAGCGCCCAGACTTCGCTGGTGGTCTTGCTGCCCAGCGACAGCAGCAACTGACGTTCGGAGCTGGAACGGTAGCAATGCAGGAAGAAACGCCCGTCGGGCTCGTGGAACACTTCCTGCGCCGCCGTGCCATCCAGGCGATAGCGATAGAGTTTGTGCGGGCGGTGCGTGTCGTCCAGTTCGCCGAAGAACAGCGTCAGGCTGTCATTGGCCCAGGTCATGCTGCCGTCGCAGTCTTCAAACTCCAGCTCGCTGACCTTGCCGGTGGCCAGTTCCTTCACGTACAGGGTGTAGATCTCTTCGCCACTGGTATCGAGGCTGTAGGCCAGGCGCTGGTGGTCGGGGCTGATGCTGAACGCGCCGAGGGAGAAGAAACCGCCATTGGCCAGTACGTTCGGGTCCAGCAACAGCTCTTCGCTGCTGTCATCCACCTGGTTGCTGTCATCCGCCGGGCGGCGGCAGCGGTAGTGGCGGGCGTACTCGTCACCGGCGGTGGTGCGGGTGTAATACAAGTACGGCCCCCACGGCGAGGGCAGGGACAGGTCGGTTTCGAGGATGCGGCCCTTGATCTCTTCGAACAGGCTGTCGCGCAGCGCCTTCTGGTCGGCGAGTTGCGCTTCCTGCCAGGCATTCTCGGCCTTGAGGTAATCGAGCACCTCGGCGCTGTCACGCTCTTGCAGCCAGGCGTACGGATCGGGGCCTTGGGCCTTGCGGGCAATCGGAGCAGTCGATACAGGCATAGGATTGATCTCTATCTGGCAGACGGTGGCAGGCATTGCAGCCGCGACACGCAAAAGCCGTTATCATAGCCGCCTGTTTGCCAACCTTGCCATGGACACCATGACCGAGAACGACTATCTGACCGCTTGGGGCCTTTACGCCTTCGCCGCTTTGGGCTGCCTGTTGGTGTGGTGGCGCATGACCCGCTGGATCTGGCGCTGGTTGCGCGAGCCGCTGCAATTGCTGATGGCGGTGCTGCTGTTGAGCCCGACCATCGTCGACCCGGTCAAGACCCAGTTCGCGCCGGCGGTGGCCATCACCGCCCTCGATCTGGTGCTCAAGGTCGGCAATAACGCCTGGCGGGCCATCTCCGATCTGTTCATGTACACCATGATCGCCTTTGGCGTGTACCTGGTGTTCGTGTTGATCCGCTGGCCCATCGAGCGTGCCGCCAAGGCCCGTCGCGAGCGCAAGGCCGCCGCCGATGCGGCCCTGGCCGCCGAGCCGGATCAAGATGAAGACGACGTGCCCTTCCGCCGTCCTGCACCCGTGAGCGGTATGCGCGTCGAACCGCGCCTTTAACGTCGTCCGCCCTGCAGCGAGAGCCCTGGCATGTGTGAATTATTGGGCATGAGTGCCAACGTCCCCACCGACATCGTGTTCAGCTTTACCGGGCTGATGCAGCGCGGTGGGCGCACCGGCCCCCACCGTGACGGTTGGGGCATCGCGTTCTACGAAGGCCGTGGCCTGCGTCTGTTCCAGGACCCGGCCGCCAGCAGTGAGTCGGAAGTCGCGCTGCTGGTGCAGCGTTATCCCATCAAAAGCGAAGTGGTCATCGGCCATATCCGCCAGGCCAATGTCGGCAAGGTCAGCCTGGCCAATACCCACCCGTTCGTGCGCGAACTGTGGGGCCGCAACTGGTGCTTCGCCCATAACGGCCAGTTGGCGGACTTCAATCCCCGCGCCACGTTCTACCGCCCGGTGGGCGACACCGACAGTGAAGCGGCCTTCTGCGACCTGCTCAACCGCGTGCGTGAAGCCTTCCCCGAGCCGGTGGACATCGAAAAAGTGCTGCCGGACCTGATCGCCGCCTGTGCCGAATACCGCAGCAAGGGCGTGTTCAACTGCCTGCTCAGCGATGGCGACTGGCTGTTCTGCTACTGTTCGACCAAATTGGCACAGATCACAAGGCGTGCACCGTTCGGCCCGGCGCGCCTGAAAGATGTCGACGTGATCGTCGACTTTCAGGCCGAAACCACACCTAACGATGTGGTGACGGTGATTGCCACCGAACCTTTGACCGACAACGAAAACTGGACCCGCTACGAACCGGGCCAATGGAGCCTGTGGCGACGCGGTGAATGCGTCAGCCAGGGCATTACCGAGTAAGGATATCGCCCATGTTGCTCAGTTATCTGCGGTTGGTGCTGTTTGCGATTGGTCTGCTGATCGGCGTGCAAGTCCCGGGGTTTATCAACGACTATGCCAAGCGCGTCGAAGCGCACCTGATCGAGGCCCAGACCGGCCTCAGCGGGTTTGAAAACACCGCACGCCAGTTCTTCAACGGCGATTTGAAAGCGTTGGTGGCGCATTACCGCGCCAGTGATGACCCGGTGTTCCAGAGCGATGCCAACAGCCTGGGCGCCATGCTTGACCGCCAGGTGGCGTTGGACAAGCAATTCCAGGCCATGCAAGGCCCGTGGTACATCCGCGCCCTGCAGGTGGCGGTGGCGGCCGACCCGGATATCCGCCTGGAAACCTGGAACGGCTACAGCTACCAGATCCTGCTGACGCCCGAGGCCATGGGCTGGGGGCTGGGCGGGGCGATGCTGCTGTCGTTTGGCCTGGAATGCCTGTTCCGTCTGATCGACTGGGTGGTGCTGGGCGGCAAGCGCCTGCGCCAGAGCCGGCCGATAGAAGAGCGCGACCTCAAGGGCCTCTGAGACAAAATGTGGGGGGGGGGCTTGCCCCCTCCCACAGTTTTAATCCTGTGTCTTCAGTGAGGTTGTGTGCTCAGTAGCATCCGCTCTACGCCAACCTCTTCGGCATACCGTGCCACCACCTTCTGGCACAGCCCCACAATCTCTTCCACCAACTCCACCCCCACGCGCCACGACACCACCACCTGCAAGTTCGGCAGCTTCTGCGCCATCGGCAACATCACCAACTCCCCACGCGCCAGTTCCTCGCTGACCAGCACCGGCGGCAGTGCGCCGATGCCGAAGCCATCGCGCAGCAGGCGGGTGATGGCCGACACCGAGTTCACACAGTTCATGCGTGGCGCGGCCACGCCGTTGGCTTGCATCAGGCTGATCACGTCCTGGTGCGGGTGGGAGTTTTTCGAGTAGGTGATGATGCGCTCCTGGGCCAGTTCGGCGAGGGAAGCGTAGTCGCGGTTGTAGATCGACTGGCTGGCGACGATCCAGGCCATGGGGTGGCTGGCCAGTTCCAGGCTGCGCACGGTTTCCAGGCGCAGCAGGTCGGTTTGCAGGATCAGGTCGAGGAAGCCTTTTTGCAACTGATCGCTGAGGTTCAGTGCAGTATCGGCGACCAATTCGATTTCCACGAGGGGGAAGTGGTCCATCAATTCCGCCACCAAGGGGCTGAGCCAAGTATGGATCACCGTGTCCATCGCACCGATGCGGATGCGCCCGACCTTGCTGCTGGTGGTCTCCAGGGACTGCTTCAGGCCCTGCATGGTCAACATCATCTGCTCGGCGTAATCCAGCACCTTCAAGCCTTCCGGGGTCAGGCTCACGCCCCGTGAGTCACGCAGAAACAACTTCACCCCCAACTCGCTTTCCAGCACCGCGATGCGGCTGGAGATCGAGGCCTGGGTAGTGAACAGCTTCTCGGCGGTCAGGCGAAAACTCTTGAGCTTGGCCACCCAGACGAAGGTTTCGAGGAACTTCAAATTCATGGGATCAACTTTTTCTTATGCATGGATCGGTTTTTATTAGTTGGACGCCGCACCGGGCCAGCGCCAAAAATCGAGCCATTCCACCATAAGCGCCGTTGGGGTATCAGGACAAGTTGCGAGTTCTGCGTAAAAAATCCCACACTACAAGAAAACAACGCCTACAGGAGCGACAGTCCGTGAGCCGTCTTTTACTCAATTGCGACATCGGCGAAAGCTTTGGCAACTGGACCATGGGTCTGGACGCCGAGGTCATGCCGTTCATCGATTGCGCCAACGTGGCCTGCGGTTTCCGGTGTGCACCGATTTGCACACCATGCTTGACCGTCAGCCTGGCGCTCAAGCATGGTGTGCAAATCGGTGCACACCCGGCGTACCAGGACCTGCAAGGCTTTGGCCGTCGCTCCATGGCTTATACCCCGCAGGAAATCCAGGACCTGTTGCACTACCAGATCGGTGCGCTCGATGGTCTCTGCCGTGCCCAGGGCGGGCGGGTCAGCTACGTCAAGCCCCATGGTGCGATGTACAACGACATGATGGCCAACCCCGTGCAATTGCGCGCGGTGATCCAGGCCGTGGCGGCGTACGGCGAACTGCCGCTGATGCTGCTCGCCACCCGTGACAACAGCGCGGCCCAGGCCTTGGGCGCCGAATACGGTGTCACCCTGTGGTTCGAAGCCTTCGCCGACCGCGCCTATGACAACAAAGGGCACCTGGTGTCGCGGCAGTTGCCGGGCGCCGTGCACCATGATTCCGACACCATCGTGCAGCAAGCCCTGACCCTTGCCCGTGGTGAGGCGCTGATTGCCAGCGACGGCAGCCCGCTGCTCCTGCAAGCCAATACCCTGTGCGTGCACGGCGACAATGCAAGCTCGGTCGCGGCGGTACAGCGTATCCGCGAGGCATTGAAGCCAGCATGAAGCCACGGATTGAAGTGGTCGCCATCGACTGCCTGATGGTGCGCCTGTTTGATGCTATCGCCGAAACCAACATGCCGTGGATGCTCGCCGCTACCCAGCGCCTGCGCAGTGGCTTCGGCGCGGCGTTGGTGGACCTGGTGCCGTCCTATACCACTTTGATGGTGCATTACGACCTCGGCGCCGTGAACCCGGCCCAGGCGCGGGCACTGATCGAGCAGGCCCTTGCCGGCCTGCAACCGCAAGCCCAGGGCGGCGGCCAGTGCCATGTGCTGCCGGTGTGGTACGACTTGAGCGTCGGCCCGGAATTGACCTTGCTCAGCCAGCGCAGCGGTTTGGCTATCGACGAAGTGATCCGCCGCCACAGTGCCCACGAGTACCAGGTGTTTGCCCTCGGTTTCGCGCCCGGCTTCGCCTTTATGGGGCTGGTGGATGAAGTTCTTGCCACGCCGCGTCTGAATACCCCACGCAAACGCGTGGCGGCCGGTAGCGTCGGCATCGCCGAACGACAAACCGCCGCCTACCCGGTGGTGTCGCCGGGCGGCTGGAACCTGATCGGCCGCACGCCGGCCAGGCTCTTCGACCGCGGGCGCGATGGCTACAGCCTGATGCAGCCCGGCGACACGGTGCGCTTCGAAGCGGTCGAGCGTGCTGAATTCATCAAGTTGGGTGGCGATGATACGCCGTTGGAGGCGCAGGCATGAGTCGCTTACTGATCGAGGCCAGCACGCCGTTGTGCCTGTTGCAGGACGCTGGTCGCTTTGGCGTACGCCACCTGGGCGTGACCCAGGGCGGGGCGCTGGACTGGGTGTCGATGTCCTGGGCGAACTGGCTGCTGGGCAATGCACTGGACGCGCCGGTGGTGGAAATCACCCTGGGCGGTTTCACCGTGCAGGCCGAGGATTATTGCCTGCTGGCCCTGGCCGGTGCAGACCTGGGCGCGTACATCGATGAACGTGCCATCAGCCCGGGCCGCAGTTTTATCCTGCAAAAGGGCCAGCGTTTGCGCTTCACCCAGCCGTTCAGCGGTGCGCGGGTCTATCTTGCGGCTCCGGGCGGCTTTGATGCGCCGGCTGTGCTTGGCAGTTGCGCCACGGTTGTGCGTGAAGAGTTGGGCGGGGTGGACGGTTTCGGCAAGGCGTTGGCCGAGGGAGGGCGCTTGGTCTACTCCGGTACAGGTGGTGCAATGAAGGTGCTGAGTGCACCGGATTTGCAATCCGGTAAACCGTTGGATGTGATCGTTGGCGCACAGATTGGCCAATTCAGCGGCCAGAGCCTATTCGACGCCTTCAACACCGCATGGGCCCTCGACAGCCGCGCCGACCGCATGGGTATGCGCCTGCTGGGCGCGCCGTTGCAATACCAGGGACCGTCGCTGATTTCCGAAGGCATTCCGCTGGGCGCGATCCAGGTTCCGCCGGATGGGCAGCCGATCGTGTTGCTCAATGATCGACAGACCATCGGTGGCTATCCGCGCCTGGGTGCATTGACGCCGTTGTCGCTGGCGCGGCTGGCGCAATGCTTGCCGGGGGAGACGGTGCGGTTGGCGCCGGTGGTACAACAGACAGCCCACCAGCAGCACATCGACTTTCTGAAGCGGTTCACCACGACCTGAAAAACACTGAGGTCAAAATGTGGGATGGGGCTTGCCCCCAATGGCAGTGTCTCAGTCAACACATCAGTGACTGGGCCTCTGCTATCGGGGGCAAGCCCCCTCCCACATTGGATCTCCTACAGTATTGGGGAGGCGTTTATTTGGAGAGGAAGCGCATCCCTTCTTCAAGCCCGCGCAAGGTCAGCGGATACATCTGATCTTCCACCAACTCCCGCACAATCCCCGTCGACGCCGTATACCCCCAAGTGTCCTTGGGATACGGGTTGATCCAGATCAGCTTCTTGTACTTGGCCATGAAGCGCTGCATCCACACATACCCAGGCTCCTCGTTCCAATGCTCGACGCTGCCGCCGGCCTGGGTGATCTCATACGGTGCCATCGAGGCATCGCCGATAAAGATCACTTTGTAATCCGCGCCGTATTTGTGCAGCAGGTCCTGGGTCGAGGTGCGTTCCGAGGTGCGGCGCTGGTTGTTCTTCCACACTGATTCGTACACGAAGTTGTGGAAGTAGAAGTACTCCAGGTGCTTGAACTCGGTCTTGCACGCAGAGAACAGCTCTTCGCAGATCTTCACATGGGCGTCCATCGAACCGCCGATATCGAACAGCAACAGCAGCTTGATGGTGTTGCGCCGCTCCGGGCGCATCTGGATATTCAGCAAGCCGGCGTCGCGGGCGGTGTGGTCGATGGTGCCGTCGATATCCAGCTCTTCCGCCGCGCCCTGGCGCGCAAATTTGCGCAGGCGGCGCAGGGCGACCTTGATGTTGCGCGTGCCCAGTTCCACTTGGTCATCGAGGTTCTTGTACTCGCGCTGGTCCCACACCTTGACGGCCTTGCCCTGGCGCTTGCCGGCATCGCCGACGCGAATGCCTTCGGGGTTATAGCCGCCGGAACCAAACGGGCTGGTGCCACCGGTGCCGATCCACTTGTTGCCGCCGGCATGGCGCTCTTTCTGTTCTTCCAGGCGCTTCTTGAATTCCTCGATCAGCTTGTCGAGGCCGCCGAGGGACTGGATCTGCGCACGTTCCTCATCGGTCAGCGAGCGTTCGAACTCCTTGCGCAGCCACTCTTCGGGGATCAACGCCTGCAGGTGGTCGTCGAGCTTTTCCAGGCCGTTGAAATAGGCACCGAAGGCCCGGTCGAACTTGTCAAAATGCCGTTCATCCTTGACCAGGATCGCCCGGGCCAGGTAGTAGAACTCGTCCATGTCGGCAAAGGTCACGCGCTGCTTCAGCGCATTGATAAGGTCAAGCAGCTCGCGCACCGACACCGGCACCTTGGCCGCGCGCATCTCGTTGAACAGGTTGAGCAACATCAGCGATTACCGCGACGGCTCATGAACGCCAGACGTTCCAGCAACTGCACGTCTTGCTCGTTCTTCACCAACGCACCGGCCAGCGGCGGGATGGCCTTGGTCGGGTCGCGCTCGCGCAGCACCGCTTCGCCGATGTTGTCGGCCATCAGCAGCTTGAGCCAGTCGACCAGTTCGGAGGTGGAGGGCTTTTTCTTCAGGCCGGGTACTTTGCGCACGTCGAAGAACACGTCGAGCGCTTCGCTGACCAGGTCTTTCTTGATGTCCGGGTAGTGCACATCCACGATCTTCTGCAGGGTGGTGCGGTCGGGGAAAGCGATGTAGTGGAAGAAGCAGCGGCGCAGGAACGCGTCCGGCAGTTCTTTTTC
>Ga0207681_10000852_pt1 | contig 20044 bp, 23 predicted proteins | sample KBSS53metaG_FD_184324 | JGI IMG/M metagenome (GOLD analysis project Ga0207681, IMG submission 184324) | Switchgrass rhizosphere microbial communities from Kellogg Biological Station, Michigan, USA - KBS S5-3 metaG (SPAdes) (version 2) | ecosystem: Host-associated > Plants > Roots > Rhizosphere... | reverse complement strand
GGCGGAAGCGCTCTTCGCGGATGCCGTTCCTCATCAGCGCCTGGCGGGTGGCCTCGGCGCGCCCGGCGGAGAGCGACCAGTTGTTGGCCAGTTCGCCCGGGCGATAGGGCACGGCGTCGGTGTGGCCGCGGATGGTCAGCGTGCCGGCTTCGGGCGCAATGGTCTGGCCGATCGCGGCGAGCAGTTCCGCGGCTTCCGGGGTAAGCACGGTGGTGCCGAGCCGGAACATGGCGAACTGGGCATCGTCGACCAGATCGATCCGCACGCCCTCGGTGGTGTCCACCATTTTCACCTGCCGGGCGAGACGGCGCATGGTTTCGGATTTCTCCAGCTTCTTTTGCAGGGTCTCCTGCATGCGCTTGACCTTGCCCCCGCCTTCCTTGGGGCCTCCGGTGGTGTCACGCGGGATCGTCATCGCCTTGGTGCCGGTCTGGCCCATGCGATTGGGGTAGTTGTCGGCATCGGTGATCGATGAACCGCCGAGCAGGCCGTTGGAGCCGGCGCTCGCCTCCTTCATCTTGACCAGGGTCGGCGTGAAATAGTCGGCAATGCCCTTGCGCTGCTTTTCGGTCGTGGCGCCGAGCAGCCACATCAGCAGGAAGAAGGCCATCATTGCGGTGACGAAGTCGGCATAGGCGACCTTCCACGCGCCGCCGTGGTGCCCGCCGGCAATGACTGTGACCTTCTTGACGATGATCGGCGGGGGCGGCTCGTTCTTGCCGCGTTTGGCTGGACCGGCCATGCCTCACCGCCCCCGCAGCGCGTCGAGGAGTTCGGACAGGCCCGGGCGGAAGGCGTGGCCAAGGCCCGAGCGGGCGCTTTCCACGACCAGCGGCTGCGGCCAGCCATGAAGGCTGGCGATGATCACCTGCTTGACCGCGTGGAAGATCTGTTCGTCCTGCTCGATCACCTGCTTGAGGCGCCCGGCCATCGGCGCCACCATGCCGTAGGCCAGCAGCACGCCCATGAAGGTGCCGACCAGGGCCGAGCCGATCATGGCGCCCAGGATGCTGGGCGGCTTGTCGATCGAGCCCATGGTCTTCACCACGCCCAGCACGGCGGCGACGATGCCGAGCGCGGGGAGCGCATCGGCCAGGTTCTGCAGGGCGTGCTGGGGCTCGTGCATCTCGTGGAAGTGGGTCTTCATCGCGTTGTCCATCACCTCCTCGACCGCGTGGACCTCGAGCGTGCCCGAGGAGACGACGATCAGGGTGAGGGTGTCGCAGATCAGGTCAACCAGCGCGTGGTTGGCGAGGATGCGCGGGAATTCGGCGAAGATGGTGGAACTTTTCGGATCGGCGACATGGCCTTCGAGCGCGACCGGGCCTTCCGAGCGCAGCAGCTTCATCAGCCGCGAGGTGAGGATGATCGCGTCGACATGGTCCTGCTTGGTGTGCTTGGGCCCCTTGAAGATCTTGGCGAAGGAGCCGCCGATGAGCTTCAGCTCATGCAGTGAGTTGCCGGTGATCGTGGCGCCGATCGCGGCGCCGCCTATGATCAGCATCTCGTGCGGGATCGCCTCCATCACCGGGCCAAGCGCGCCGCCGGTGATGGCGAAGCCGCCGAAGACCATGACAAGAAGGACGACGATGCCGATGCCAGCGAACATTTTTATTCAATCCCGAGAAGTTGCATGCGCGGTTCGGAAGCAGGTCAGTTCAGCAGGCTGAACAGCGAGAGCGAGGCGAGCTTGGTGAAGCTGGCCTGGCTGGCTTCGAGCACGGTCATCGTTTCCTGGAGCCGAGCGACGGTCGAGGCGATGTCGGTCCCGCCGACGTCGGTCTCCTCGGCCGAGCGCATCTCGCCGAGGTTCGTGCGCCGCTCGGTGGTGAGGTCGACCCACGCGAGGCGGGTGCCGACGACGGTCTGGGCCGTGGTGATCTGGTCCATGCCCTGGTTCAGCGCGGCCAAGCCGTCCTGCGCCGCCTGGACCGCCGCCGCGCCGCCGGCCTGGAGGCCATCGGCCAGCGCCTTGAGCGCGGCCAGCAGGTCGGGCTGGCCGCTGCCGGCCGGCAGCTTCAGGAATTCCGGGCCCGTGAGGCCGCGGGTGACGTTCTGGCCGTCGCCGAGCGGGAGATCGCCCGCCGTGCCGGTTCCGGCGTAGGTGGCATTGCCAGCGCTATCGAGGGTGAAGGCATCGCCGGCGGACTGGCCGCCGAACAGGGCGCCGCCCTCCACGTCGCGCGAATTGGCCAGCTGGATCATGTTGCCGCGGATCTGGGCGATTTCCGTGCCGAGGCTGGCGCGGGCGGCGTCGGTCATCGTGCCGTTGGCGGCCTGGGTGGTGAGTTCCTGGATGCGGGTGACGTAGTCGGCAAAGGTGCCGAGCGCCGAGTCGGTCAGCTGGAGGTTGGTGTTGGCCTTCGCGGCATTGGCCACGTCGATCTGACTCAGGCTGTCGGCCCGCTGCAGCTGGCGCAGGCGCGAGGCGCCGACCGGATCGTCCGACGAGCGGGCGATCCGCTGCCCGCGCGAGAGATCAGCCTGCAGGCCTTCGGCGCGGGCGCGCAGGTCGGCGATGTCCATCGAGGACCGCTCGTAGAAAGCGCTGGTGCTGGTGCTGATCGTGGTCATGGCGGCTTGGTCCTATGGTCCTCAGCGGATGGCGAGCAGGGTGTCGAAGATGTCCTTGGCGGTCTGCATGACCTTGCCCGAGGCCTGGAACGCCTGCTGGAAGCGGACGAGGTTGACCGCCTCCTGGTCGAGGTCGACCCCGGCCTGGGCCTGGAGTGAGACCTGCGCGCCATTGGCGATCGTGCGCAGCGCGTCGCGGGTGACGGTGCGGCCCTGGACCGTGCCGGAAATGTCGAACAGCAGGGCGTCCATCCCGCCGACCGGATCGGCTGAGCCGAGGGCCGTGCGCAGGGCGTTGAGATTGGTCGCGTCGCGGCTGTTGGCCCCGGCACTCGCGGGTGCGGTAGCGATCCCGGCGCCGTCGGTGAGGGCAAGGGTCAGGCTGGCGGCTGTAAAGGGCGCGCCGCCGCCGAACAGCGGCTGGCCGGCTGCATTGGCCGGGGTAATGCCGGCGGTTTGCGCGGCGTTGACCGTGGCGGCCATGGTATCGGCCAGGCTGTCGAGCCGGGCGTGGACAGCGGCGAGCTTGACCAGCGCCTGGGCCTTGCCGGCGAGCGATCCGCCGGTAAGCGCGGCGGCGGCGGGGGCGGCGGGGGCGGCGGTGAAGCCGCTGACCGCGAAGGAGAGGGTCCCGTCGCCCGCCGTGGTCATGCCGAGCGTGCCGGCACTGCCGCCCTGGACCATCAGCGGACCCGACGCGCCGCCGAGGCGCAGTTCGACCGTGGCGTCGGCGTTGATCCTGGTCGAGACATCGGTGAAGGCCGATAGCTGCTGGAGCAGGCTGTCGCGCTGGTCGAGCAGGCTGGTCTGGTCGCTCGAGGCATCGGCAGCGCGGGCGAGGCGCAGGTTGACCCGGGCGAGCTCGCCCGAGAGCGTGTTGACCTGGGTGATCGCGTCGGTCGCTTCGAAGCCCAGGCCGGTGCCAACCGCGTCGAGCGCGGAGGCGGCGATGTTGAACGTGCCGACCATGGTCCGCGCGCTTTCGATGACATTGGCGCGAAGGCTGGCGGAGGTGGGATCGCCGACCAGCTGCTGGAGCGAGCCTTCGAAGCCGACCATCGCATTGTAGACGTTCGACTGTTCGACCGCGGCCTGGACGTTCTCCAGCCCGGCCACCTCGGCATCAGCGCGCGCGGCATCGGCCCCGGTACGGCGGACCTCGGCCTGCCGGAACAGGTCGGCATTGCGAACGACCCCCTCCAGCCGGACACCCGAGAGTGAAACGTCGCCGACCGCGCCCATGCCCCCGGTGGAGGAGACCTCCGCCAGCCGCGCCGAGCGGCGCACGTAGCCGTCGGACGAGGCATTGGCGATGTTCTGCGCGGTGACGTCGAGCGCCACCCGCGCGGCCTGGGCGCCGGAGCGGCCGATCGAGAGCAGGTCGGAGGCCATGGTTTATGGTGCCTTCGCCAGATGCAGCTGGGCGGCCAGCTGGGTTTCGATGGACTTGGCCAGGCCGAAGGCGCCGCTGTCGGCGGCGATCTGGGCGAAGCGTTCGTCCTGCATCGAGTTGAACGTGTCCATTGCCTGGCCGCCGAACAGCTCGTTCTCGCCGCCAAGCTTGGCGGACCGGGCGGCGCTGAGCATCTGGCGCACGAAGATCGCCTCGAACTGCTTGGCCGCCTGCCTGAGCTGGGTGCTCTGGGCGGGCGCCGGCGGGGTGAGCGCGAGGCTGGCGGAGACGGGGGACACGGTGCTCACAGGATCTCCATCTCGGCGCGCAGGGCGCCGGCCTGCTTGAGGGCCTGGAGGATCTCGACGAGGTCGGACGGGCCGACGCCGAGCAGGTTCAGCGCGTCGACCACCTTGGCGAGCGAGGCGCCGCCGCGGGTATAGATGAGGTGCGAGCCCTCTTCCTCGCCGCTGACCTTGCTTTCGGGCGTGACCGTGGTCTGACCCCGGCCGAGCGCGTTCGGCTGGCTGACGTTGAGCTTTTCGTCGACCTTGAGGACGAGCTTGCCGTGGCTGATCGCCGCGGGCGCAAGGCGCACCGCGGAGTTGATGACGACCGTACCCGTGCGGCTGTTGATGATCACCTTCGCCGGGGTCTCCGCCGGGGTGACGGTGAGCATCTCGATCGCCGCCATCATCGAGGCGCGGGTGTTGGGATCGGCGGGCAAGGCAAGGGTGAGGCTGACCCCGTCCTGTACGCTGGCCGTGTTGGGATAGCGCAGGTTGATCGCGTCGCGCACGCGGGCGGCCGTGAGGAAGTCGGCCTGGTAGAGATTCCAGTTGAGGCTCGATCCCGCATCGAACCCGGTCGCCACGGCGCGTTCCACGCTGGCGCCCTCGGGGACGCGGCCGACGGTGGGCACGTTGACCGAGAGCTTGGACCCGTCACGGCCGGACACGCCAAGGCCGCCCACGGCAAGGTTGCCCTGGGCCATGGCATAGATCTGCCCGTCGGCGCCGTAGAGCGGGGTGAGGACCAGCGCCCCGCCGCGCAGCGATTTGGCCTTGCCGATGGCGGAGACGGTAATGTCGATGTGTTGTCCGGGTTTGGCGAAGGCCGGCAGTTCCGCCGTGATCAGCACGGCGGCAGCGTTCTTCAGACCGGGCGAGACGCCAGGCGGCAGCTGGACGCCGAGCCTGCCCGCGGTGCCGCGCATGGCCTGGGTCAGGTATTCGAGGTTGTCGTCGCCGGTCCCGTCGAGACCCACCACCACGCCGTAGCCGGTCAGCTGGTTTGATCTAACGCCTTGAAAAGAGCCGATATCTCGCACGCGTTCAGCGTGCAGGGGGCTTGCCAGCAGGGCCGCGAAGAGCATGATGAGGATGTGTTTCATCAACTTGCCCATCAGAACGGCGAGATCATGTTGAAGAACCGGCTCAGCCAGCCCTCGCGCCCGGCGCGCTGGATGGCGCCGTTTCCGGCATATTCCATCCGCGCATCGGCGACCTGGCTGGAGCGCACCGTGTTCTGCACGTCGATGTCGGACAGGCGCACGATGCCGGAGAACTGGATCCATTCCTGGCCCTGGCTCAGCAACAAGCGCTTTTCTCCTTTGACCAGCGCCGTGCCGTTGGGGCGCACTTCGGCAATGGTGACGCCGACCGTGCCGCTGAAGGAACTGGTCTGCGTCGCCGTACCGTCTCCCTTGAACGACGACTGGCCCGAGGCTTTAAGGGCATCGGGGTTGAGGAACGACAGCGGTCCGGCGCTGGGCGGGGTCAGCGAGAAGCCGCCGTTGCGGCTGGTTTTCGAGCCCGCCGACTTGCTGGTCGTGGTGTTTTCCTCAAGCAGGATCGTCAGTGGATCGCCGACCCGCCGGGCCAGCGTGCCCTGCACCAGGCTGGCATAGCCCATTGTCGCATCGAAGATCGCGCCGGTGGCCGGGCGGACCGTGGCCGGGGCGGTGGTCATCGGCAGGCTGGCCTCGAACCCAGCGCGCGGCTTGGCGGCATTGCCGGGCGCGCTGAGCGCGAAGGCGGCGAGGCTGAGCGCAGCGGCCGGAGCAGTGAAGCTCAGGCGCGCCAGCCGCACGCCGGGCTTGCGGCGGCGTAGCGGCCGGCGCGGCAGGACTATGGCGAGCGATGCCGGAGCCGGCCCGGCAGCTGCCGTGCGCGGCAGGGTGAGGTGGGAGGACTGATGGTCGGTCATTGTGGCGGGCTCCCGGATCACAGGGTCTGGTTGGCGTTCTTGAGCATCTCGTCGACGGCCGAGATCATCTTGGAATTGATCTCATAGGCGCGCTGGCATTCGATCATGTCGACCAGCTCCTCGACGACGTTGACGTTGGAGGCTTCGAGAAAGCCCTGGCGGATATTGCCGCGTCCGTTCTGTCCGGCAGGGCCGAGCTGGGCCTGGCCCGAAGCGGCGGTTTCGCCGAGAAAGTTGTCCCCCATGGCCTTGAGACCGGCCGGATTGGTGAAGCTGGTGAGGGTGATCTGACCGAGCTGGGTCGGATCGGACTGGCCGGGCAGCTGGGCGGAAACGGTGCCGTCGGCGGCGATCGTGATCGCGCTGGCGCCCTCGGGCACGGTGATCGCCGGCTGGAGCGGATAGCCCTGGGCGGTCACCAGCTGCCCGTCGGCCGAGCGGGTGAAATTGCCCGCGCGGGTATAGGCCAGCTGGCCGCCCGGCATTTGCACCTGGAAGAAGCCATCGCCGTCAAGCGCGAGGTCTAGCGCATTGCCGGTGGTCTGCAGGGTGCCCTGCGTATCGATGCGGCTGGTCGACTGGATGCCTACGCCCGTGCCGAGGTTGAGCCCGGTGGCATAGGCGGTCTCGGCCGAGCTCTGCTGGCCGGCGACGCGCGCATCCTGATAGGCGAGCGTCGCGAAATTGGCCCGGTCGCGCTTGAACCCGGTGGTGCCGACATTGGCGAGGTTGTTGGCGATCACGCGCATCCGCTGGTCCTGGGCCTCAAGGCCGGTGCGGGCGACGTGAAGGGCGGAACTGGGCATGGCTCGTTACCTCTCAGGAAAGACGCATCAGCGCCGCGCCGCCTTCATCGAGGTCCTTGGCGGTGCTGATCAGCTTGGTGCGGATGTCGAACAGGCGCTGGGCCTCGACCATCTGGACGAGGACGTCGCTCGGCTGGACGTTGGATTGTTCGAGCGCGCCGGGAATGACCTTGGCCTCGAGATCGGCGGGCAGGGCGCCGCCGCCGTAGACCCGCAGCAGGCCGTCGAGGCCCTTTTCGATGCGGGTTCCGGCCGCGCTGGCGAGCTTGATCCGGTCGATCTTTGTGGGCGGCGCGTCGGGCGTGGCCGGATCGCGGACCAGCACGGCGCCGTCTTCGGCGATGCTGACCTGGCCGCCCGGCGGGATCGAGATCGGGCCATTGTCGCCGATCACCGGGGCGCCGTCGCCATTGACCAGCGCGCCGGTGGGTGAAACCGAAAGGTCGCCGCGGCGGGTATAGCTTTCCGTCCCGTCCGGGGCCTGGACCGTGAGCAGGGCCTTGCCGACCATGGCCACGTCCAACGGCTTTCCGGTCTGCGTCAGCGTGCCCTCGTGCATATCGGCCCCGCGCACCTCGCCATCTGACAGGGCGCGCACTTCGAGGCTCTCACCGTCCTTCACGGTCATCGGGGTGAACTGAAGCGTATCGGCGCGGAAGCCGATGGTCTGGGCATTGGCCATGTTGCTGGCGATCACCCGCTGGCGCACCATCGAGGCGTTGAGGCCGGAGAAGGCGGTGAAGATCAGGCGGTCCATGGGGCGGCTCCGTCAGTCTGGCTCATCAGGTGCGCAAGTTGATGCCAGCGCACGTTTAGTTGCGGAGATTGATAATGGTCTGCGAGATCTGGCTGGCTGTATCGATCGCCTTGGCATTGGCCTGGAAATCGCGCTGGGCGGTGATCAGGCCGACGAGTTCTTCGGCGATATCCACGTTGGAGCGTTCGAGCGCGCCAGAGAGCAGCTCACCGTACTGGCCGTTGCCGGGCTGGCCATAGTTGGCCGTGCCGGATACGCCGGTGGTCACCCAGTTGGACGAGCCGACCTGCTTGAGCCCGTTGGGCGCAACGAAGCTGGCGAGCGCCACCTTGCCGATCACCGTATTGCTGCCATCGGCGTAGGACGCGGTAACATCGCCGTTCGACGAGACCGAGACACCGGCGAATTCGGCCCCGGCGGTGTTGGTCGCCGGGATTTGGGCAGACGAGGGCGTCGTGGCATAGCCGCCGCCGGTCGCCGCGGCGAAGATCTGCAGGCGGTTGTCCGAGCTGTCATGGATATAGCCGGCGCCGTCCATCGTGAATGAGCCGTTGCGGGTGTAATAGGTCTGCCCGGTATTGGCGTTGACCGTGGCAAAGAAGCCGTCGCCATTGATCGCGAGATCCAGCGCCGAGCCGGTCTGCTCGATCGGGCCGAGCGCGAAGTTCTGCTGGATCGCTTCGACCGTGGCGCCCACGCCCTGGATCAGCTTGGGATTGGTATAAGCCGTGCCCGCGACGATGTCGGAGAATTCGACGCGGCTCTTCTTGAAGCCGTTGGTCTCGCCGTTGGCGATGTTGTGGGAGATCACGTTGAGGCTGGTCTGGGCATTCTTGAGCCCGTTAAGCGAGGTATAGAAGGACATCGGCGGTCTCCCGGGTTCAGGCGGCGGTTGCGGTGGTGGAAGCGGAGGTCGCGCTGGCCTGGGCGGTCGAAGCGGCGGCCAGGTTGGCGGCGGCGGTCTGGGCGGTCAGCACGGCGTCGAGCTTGCTCGAGATCGCCTTGAGCGTCGTGTTGACGTCGTTGATCCCGGAGAGCGAGGAGAACTGCGCCATCTGCGCCAGCATCTCCTTGTTATCGACCGGTTGGAACGGGTCCTGCTGCTGGAGCTGGGTTGTCATCAGCTTGATGAAATCGGCCGAGCCGAGCGCGCCGAAGCCGGTCTTTGCCGGGGCCCTGGTGGCGGTCGACTGGGCGGCGGAAGTGGAGGTTATGGCGGTCATTTCATCCTCATCGTTTCGAGCATGAGCTGCTTGGCGGTGGAGAGCGCCTCGACCAGGTTCTGGTACTGGCGGGAGCTGTCGAGCATCTCGACCATCTCGGCGTTTTCATCGACCGGGGCGGTCCAGACATCGCCGTTGGCATCGGCCAGCGGGTGATCGGGATCGTGGGTGCGCACGGCCTTGGCCTGGCTCTGCTGGACGGCGCGCACGTCGACCGTGGCCAGGCCGGTGGCCTGGTCGAGCGCGGTCTGGAATACCGGGCGTAGCGGCTTGTAGGTGCCCGCTTCGCTGCCGGCGACGGTGCCGGCGTTGGCGAGGTTGGACGCCGCCGCGTTCATCCGCACCAGCTGGGCGGAGAGCCCGCGCTGGGCGAGGGAGAACAGGGTGAGGGGCTGTCCGGGACCGCTCATCGTCAGTCGCGCTTCAGCGCGCGGGTGATCGTCTCGACCCGGCCCTTGATGAACTGGAGCGTGGCCGAATAGCCGACCGCGTTTTCCGCGAAGGCGGTCTGCTCGGTCATCATCTCGACGGTATTGCCGTCCATCGAAGGCATGGTCGGCACCCGGTAGCGCATGGCGCCGGACGTTGCGGCCTCATCGCTGGCGCCACTGGCGCTGGCCTTCAAGGCGGCGGCGAAATCGAGGTCGCGGGCCTTGTAGCCGGGGGTCGCCGCATTGGCGATGTTGGAGGCGAGGATCCCCATGCGCTGCGAGCGCAGCGCCAGGGCCGTGCCGTGAATGCCGAACAGGGTCTCGTTCATCTCGTCCATTCCCGTTGCTTGCCTGGGGCGGATCAGTGCGTGGTGGGATCAGCAAGGGGCGTGCCAAACCCGGTTTTGCGGGCATTGGGCGGGCGATTGCCGGGGATTGCGGCAAGCTCTTGCCGGGAGCGGCAGAAATGCGCCGGCCCGGGGGTGAATTCTCGGCTCTGCTGCCGTTCTTTGGGCCATGGACTATTCCCTGATCGATCCGGGCGCCGGACTCATCGTTGTCGGCGGCACGCTGGTGGCGACCTTGCTGCGGTGCGGCCCCCGGGAGATCGGCATCGCCCTGCATGGGCTGAGGGCGGCGCTCGGCCGGGGCTACCGCGCCGACGACGGCAAGGCCGAACTGGCAGCCCCGGTGCGTGCGATCCGCGAGGACGGCCTGCTGCGGGCGCGCCCGGCGGATCATGTCGACCCGGCCTTCGCCGCGGCAACCGAGGCGCTGGTGCACGATCGGTCACTTGCCTCGCTGCAGGCGGCGCTGGAGAAGCACAAGGCGCGGCGGGTGGCCGAAGCCGAAACGGCGGTGCGGGTCTTTGCGCAAGGGGCGGAACTGGCGCCGGTGTTCGGCATGGCCGGGACGCTGGTCGCGCTGAGCCGGCTCTCGGCGGCTGACCTTTCCGCCGCCGATGCGATCACCGGGGCGATTGCGCTGTCGGTGGTGACCACGCTCTATGGCATCCTGCTGGCGAACCTGCTGCTGGCGCCGCTGGCCCGGCTGGTGGAGCGGGCGGCCGCGCGCGAGGAGGCGGCGCGGCAGGAGGTGGTCGACTGGCTGGCGGCCCAAGTGGCCGAGGCCGTGCCGCGCCGGAAAACCGTTCATGGCCAGCACCATGCGCTGGAGCAGGCCTACGGCAGCGAGGCTGCGTGATGGCGGTTCGGACGGACAGTGGCTGGCAATATGCCCTGGCCGACCTCTCGCTGATCCTGTTCATGGTCTGCGCCCTGGCCCTGGCCCAGGCCCCCCGGCATAAGGTTCATGTGGCCCCGCCACCGGCGCCAAGGCCGCAGGCCGTGGCATTGGGCGAGCCGGCGGCAGTCTGGCGTGCGGGGCCGGGCATGCCGAGCCTTGCCGAGTGGATCGCCGGGCAAACCGCCGATCCGCGGCAGCGGCTGACCATCGTCGCGCACTACCGGGGCACCCACGCCGCCGAGGCTTTCGCCCGGGCCGACGCCGCGCTGCAAGGCGTGCGCAACCTGCCTGCATCGGCGCGCATCGTGGTCGAACCCGGCGTGGCCGACGATCTGGGCGCAATGCTGACCTGGGATCTGGGCCAGACCTGACGGGGCCAGACCTGACGGGGCCCGACCTCATGGCACGGGGCTTGCAAGTGATCGGGTCTGACCTGTTGCGAGGTGACCCGACATGAAGCTGATGCCCGCCGCCCTGATCCTGCCCGCCGCCTTCCTGCTGATGGCGCCTGCCCGCGCTCACGCCGCCGGCTTTGCCGATCCGGCCCTGATCGATGCCGAGGTGATGCGCTTCACCGGCCTGCCGACGGGCACGTCGGGTGGGGCGGCCCAGCCGGTGGACCGGCGACTGAAGCTGGCTACCTGCGCCAATCCGTTGAGCCTGGGCTGGTATGCCGGACGGCGCGATACGGTGCTGGTGCAGTGCCCGGATCTTGGCGGCTGGCGGCTGTTCGTGCCAGTGCTGCAAGGTGCCCCCGGGGCTGCGGAAGGCCCGGCGGTGCTGCGCGGCGAGGCGGTGACGATTGCCGTTTCGGGCGAAGGGTTTTCGGTCTCGCAGCCCGGCGAGGCGCTGGAAGCCGGCGCGGTCGGCGCGTGGATCAGGGTGCGGACCGCAGGTGCCGGTGCCCAGCCGCTGCGCGCGCGGATCGTGCGGGCGGGGCTGGTTGCGGTCAGCACCGGCGAAGAATGATTTCCTTTCACGGCAATCCCTTGCCGGCAAATACGGCAAATTCCTGCCTCACCCCTTAAAGGCTGCGCCCCGGTGCCGTTCTACCGCTCGGAGAACTACGGAGCGGCACCATGCCCATCGACAAGAGCCAGTCCCTGTCAGCCGCCGGAATATCCGGCTTGCGCGCAGTCGGCCTGATCGACACGCGGACCCTGCGGACCGCCGCCGGGGCCAAGGACAGCGCAACCCCTGCGAGCCCCGCCCCCACTGCTGCGGCAACCTTCCAGCCCAGCGAAGCGCTCGACCCAGGCCAGGCCCCGATCGACGTCGAGCGGGTGGCAGTGATCCGCAAGGCCATCGAAACCGGGGCCTACCCCGTCATCCCTACCAAGATCGCCGACGCGATGATCGCTGCCGGCCTGCTGCTGAGGGCATCCGCATGAGCCAGTCCTACCCCACCCAAGGCTCGCTCCGAGACACCCTGCGGCAGATGGTTGCCGTCCTGCAGGACGAGCGGCAGGCGCTTGCCGCGCTCGACCTCGACGGCATCATGGGCGCGGCGGTCGGCAAGGCCGGCTTGTGCGACGTGCTGGAGGACGCCGGCGCGGCCCAGGTCGACGAGGAGTGCCGCGGGCTGCTCGATGCGGCGCGGCGCTTGAATGAGGTAAACCGCCAGGTTCGCAACCTGATCGCGGCCAATGTGGCCCAGCGGCTCGATGCCATCGTCGGTTCGCCCGCATTGTACCGCGCGGCTCCGGCCTATGCCTATGCCGGGGCGCGCGGCTAACCCGCATCCCGATCTGGCACGGCTCTTGCTGAACATGCCCCGAACGCAGTTGCATTCGGGGACTTCGCTTGAGCGGACTTGCCATTACCGGAACCAGCCAGCCGCAGGAGACGCGCGCCGCCATTGCGAAGGCCGCCCAGGCGACCGGTGTGGACTTCGACTACCTGCTCGCCCAGGCGCGGCTGGAAAGCGGGTTGAACCCGCAGGCCCGCGCCGGCACCTCAAGCGCGACCGGGCTTTACCAGTTCCTTGGGGGCACCTGGCTCGATACCCTGAAGAAGCACGGCGCCGAGCATGGCCTGGGCTGGGCGGCGGCTGCCGCGGCCGATCCGGCGCGGCGGGCCGAAGTCATGGCCCTGCGCTATGATCCGCAGGCCTCGGCGCTGATGGCGGCCGAGCTGGCGGGGGACAACCGCGATGCGCTGTCGGGCGCGCTGGGCCGCGAGCCCGATCCGGCCGAGCTGTATCTTGCCCATTTCCTCGGCCCCCAGGGCGCGACCCAGCTGATCACGGCGCTGGCGAGCGATCCGTCGCAGAGCGCGGCGGCCCTGCTGCCGTCCGCCGCAGGTTCCAACAGGACGATTTTCTTCGGGCCGGGCGGTTCGGCACGATCGGTGGGCGAGGTCATGGGCCTGGTGCGCGGGCGGTTCGCCGCTGCAATGGGGCAAGACGCGGGCGGCATGCCGGACATTGCCAGCCCGGTCGCTGCCGGCGCGGTACAAACCGGGGGCCCGGTTGCGCGCGAATTCCACGCCGTTTCCGCCGATCCGCAGGCGCCGCCGCGCCAGTCGATGGCCGAAACCCTGCGTCAGGCCTTTGCCCTTGGCGGCAGCAACGACGCCGCCGTGCCAGCCAACGTCCGCTCGGTCTATGGCCGGCTTGCGGCGCTGGGGCTCTAGCCGATGCCCAGGTTCAACATCTCCGCCGTGGCCCTGCCGACCGGCATCATGACCCTGATCGGGCTGATGGTCGTTCCCGTGCCGACGATCATGCTCGACGTGTTCTTCGTGCTCAACATCGCGCTTTCGGTCGCCGTGTTGATGGCGGCGATGAACGCGGCCAAGCCGCTCGACTTCTCCTCATTCCCCAGCGTGCTGCTGTTCGCGACCCTGTTGCGGCTCTCGCTGAACGTTGCCTCCACCCGCGTGGTGCTGGTCAACGGCCATTCCGGCGGGGCGGCCGCCGGGCATGTGATCGAGGCCTTCGGCGCTTTCCTTGTTGGCGGGAACTTCGCGGTCGGCCTGTTCGTGTTCATGATCCTGATGATCATCAACATGGTGGTCGTCACGAAGGGTGCGGGGCGCGTTTCCGAAGTCTCCGCGCGGTTCACCCTCGATGCGCTTCCCGGCAAGCAGATGGCGATCGACGCCGACCTTGCCGCCGGGCTGCTCACCGCCGACGAGGCCAAGGCCCGCCGCCGGGAAGTGGCGACCGAGGCCGATTTCTACGGCTCGATGGACGGTGCGTCCAAGTTCGTGAAGGGTGATGCGATTGCCGCCCTGCTGATCCTGGGCGTCAACATCATCGCCGGTTTCGCCCTGGGGATGATCAGCCACGGGCTGAGCGCAAGCGAGGCTGCGGAGAAGTACATCACGCTGGCGGTGGGCGATGCGCTGGTGGCGCAGGTCCCTGCGCTGCTGCTGTCCATTGCTGCCGCCGTGATCGTCACGCGCGTGTCCGACAGCCGCGACCTTGCCGGGCAGATCGGCGGGCAGTTCGCCAATCCGGCAACCTGGCTGCCGGTGGCGGTGGTCCTGGGCGGGATCGGGCTGATCCCGGCCATGCCGCAGACGGTCTTCCTGCCCGCCGCCGGGCTGGCTTTCTGGCTTTACCGCACGCTCAAGCAGCGCGCCGACCGGCCCGAGCCGGTGGTCGATGTCCTGCCGCCGCCCGATCCGCAGCGGATCGTGCTCGACGACGTATCAGACCACACCCTGGTGACCATCGAGCTCGGCTACGGCGTGGTTCACCTGGTCGACGAGCGGCGCGGATCGCCGCTGGTTTCCCGGATTACCGGGGTGCGCAAGCAGCTTTCCCAGATGTTCGGCTTCATCGTGCCGCAGTTTCGCGTGCGCGATGCGCTGGAGATGCCGCCGCATGACTACCGCGTGCTGCTGGGCGGGGTGCCGCTCGGGCAGGCGACGGTGCGCGCCGAGAAGATCCTCGCCATCGATGCCGGCGAGGCGCGCGACAACCATTCGCTGGCAGGCGAGGCCACGACCGATCCGAGCTTCGGCTGCCCGGCGCTATGGATCGATCCGGCCCAGCGCGACCACGCCATCGCCGAGGGGTTTCTGACCGTCGACGCCTCGACCGTGATCGCCACGCACCTCAACCAGCTGCTGGCCGACCGGCCGCAGGCCCTGCTCGGCCCCGACGAGGTCCGCGCGATCCTCGAGGCGGTGAAGGAGCATTCGGCCGGCCTCGTCGAAACGGTCTATCCCGCCCCGCTGACCCTCGCAGCAATCACCCGCCTGCTGCGCACCCTGCTGGAGGAGGGCGTGTCGCTCGGCCACCCGGTGCCGATCCTGCAGAGCCTGTCCCAGGCCGTGCAGGTGACGCTGGAACACGAGCGGCTGGTCGATCTCGTCCGCGCCGACCTTGGCGCGATGATCGTCGGGCGGATTTGCGGGCCGCATGAGCGCCTGCCGGTGATCACGCTCGACGCGCGGCTCGAAGGGGCCATTGTTTCGGGCCTGCAGGACCCAGCGACCGGACAACCGGTGATCGAGCCCGATCTGGCCCGCACCATCGGCGAGCGCATTGCCGAGCTGATCGCTGGGCGCCAAAGCTCCGGGGGGCCATCGGCCTGCCCGCCGGCGCTGATCGTCCAGCCGCGCGCGCGCCGCACCCTTGCCGCCCTGCTGCGCCTGCGGGTGCCGCAGTGCCTGGTCCTGTCCATTGCCGAACTGCCGCCAAGCCAGCCGATCGAGGTCCTGGCCGTGATCGGCGAGGACCCGGCCCCCGCCGCCATTCCGGCCCTGCCCCAGCCGGGCAGCGCCCTCAGCGAAGAGCTTGCCGCATGAAGCACGATCACAAGAGTTTCGGAGCAGCCGGTAGTGCCCATCGGGCCTATGGTGTCGGCCCCGCCGATGCCTATCGCGGCGATGTGGCCGACCGGGTCCGGCGCTTCCTGCCGATGGTGCGCCGCCTGGCCTGGCACGTCCATGGCTCGGGCCGGCCGGGGATCGAACTGGAAGACCTCGTGCAGGCCGGGCTCGTTGCCCTGACCGAATGCGCCCAGAAACACAGTGGGCCGACCGAAGACGGATTTGCCGCCTATGCCAAGATGCGGGTGCGCGGGGCCATGGTCGATCTCATCCGCCGCTCGGTCCCACTCTCGCGCGGGGCGAGCGAGCGGCGACGGCACCTGCGCGGGCAGGAAGATGCGCTGCGCGGACAGCTGGGCCGCGACCCTACGCCGGCGGAGCTTGCCGCCGCGCTGGAGATCACCGCGGGCGAACTGGCCGACCTGCGCGCGGGAAGCGAGCCGCTGCGGTTCGAATCGATCGACGAAGCCTATTCCGACAGCGACATGGCCTTTGCCGATGGCGAGGCCAATGTGCTCGACCGGCTGGCCGACAGCGAATTGCGCGGGCAGGTGGCCGAGGCCATCGCTGCACTGCCCGAGCGGCTGCAACTGGTGGTGCAGCTCTACTTCGTGGAGGAGCTGAACCTCTCGGAAATCGCCGGGGTGCTGGAAGTCTCGATCCCGCGGGTGCACCAGCTGAAGGCCCAGGCGCTGGAGCAGTTGCGCAAGGCCCTGAGCGGCGTGGCGGACATCCTGTGACAGGAATCGCCCGGGCTCGACCCGGGGCGGTTTCGGATCTTCAGGGTGGGGCTTGCCTGATGGCTGCGGCACAGCTTCGCACCGGATCGCGGCCCCGGATCGAGCCGGGGCCTTCGCGCGCTTGATCTCCGGCAATGACATCAGCCAAATGTCTAAACCTTATGCATGTTTAAAGCTGCTCACGATTGCCCCGGAACCCGTCCGGTGGTAAGCGGTTGATCATGTCCTCTTGCGATACCTGCGTTGTCCGGAACCGCGCCATCTGCGCGGCCCTCGATTCCAACGAGATTGGCGCGCTCAATACCATCGGTCGCACGCGAACCCTCGCGCCGGGCGAATCGCTGATCTGGGAAGGGGACGATTCCGTGCTCGTCGCCAACGTAATCGATGGCGTCCTGAAACTCTCCACCGGAACGGAAGACGGGCGGGAGCAGATCGTCGGCATGGTCTTTGCGTCGGATTTCATCGGCCGGCCCTTCGGCAAGACCACCGGACACGGCGTGACCGCGCTCACCGAGGCCAGGGTCTGCGTGTTCAACCGCCGCGATTTCGACTCCTTCGCGCGCGAACATCCCGCGCTGGAACACAAGCTGCTCCAGCGTACGCTGACCGAACTGGATCGGACGCGCCGCTGGATGCTGCTGCTGGGGCGCAAGTCGGCCAGCGAGAAGGTGGCCAGCTTCCTGCTCGAGATGTGTGAGCGGGCGAGCGGTTCGGGCTGCGAGAGCGGGGAGGAGCCCGCCGAAGTGTTGCTCGATCTCCCGGTTTCGCGCCAGCAGATCGCCGACGTGCTGGGGCTGACGATCGAGACGGTGAGCCGGCAGTTCACCCGGCTCAAGGCCGAAGGGGTGATCGACCTGCCTTCGCGCCGCGAGGTCCATATCCGCGACCGCTTCGCCCTCGCCGCGGAAGCGGGGTGAAGAAATCCCCTCCCGCAGGCGGGAGGGGTTAGGGGAGGGCTTGTTGAAGGCCCCCTCAAGCTTACCGACCAGGCCCTCCCCCGGCCCCTCCCGCAGGCGGGAGGGGAGAGGGGTGGCGGCGGGCTGCGCCGCCGGGGCTGGTCAGAAGCGGTAGGCCACGCCTGCGCTCAGCACCCAGGGGTCGAGCTTGTGCTTGGTGGAGAGCACTTCGGTGCCCGCCCCGTCGAACCAGCGTGCCGTGGTGGACACCCAGTACTTCTTGGCATCGAGGCTCAGCGCATAGCCGCTGTTGCCCAGCGGCACGTCCACGCCCGCCTGAACCGCAACGCCGACTTCGCTCGACATCTTGGTGGAGGAGGAGAATGTAGCCGCGGTCACGCCGGGCTTGCTGTCCACCATGATGAACAGGGTCGGGCCGACGCCGACGTAGGGTTTGATGGGTCCGAGCGGCGCGTGGTACTTGACCGTGACCGTGGCCGGGATGACCGTGACGTCGTTGACCAGGTTGGTGCCGGCAAGCGAGCCCGCGCCGTTGACGTGGTGCTTGGTCAGGCAGCAGATCGTCTCGACCGAGACGTTCGGGTTGAAGAAATACTCGATCGCCACCGTCGGTACGACCGTGTCGCTGGCATAGGTGTGCGGGTTGGCGGCGAGCGGCGTGCCGGCAATGGCGGCCGCGTTGTTGACCCGCGAGATGTCGCCGTCGGGCAGCACGCCGGTGGCGAGCAGCTTGATCTGGAGCTTGCCCTCATTGCTGCCGGCGTGGGCCGCGGCGGGCATGGCGAGCGCGGCGACGGCCACCGCGGCGGAAAGCATGGTCTTCTTCATATCCCTCATCCTGTGCCGCCGCTCGCCTGCCCCTCGCAGGCGTTTCATGCGGCGTCGCACATAAGGGTGGGGCGAAATGGCGGGCGCTCATTGATCGAGCGCAATCGCGCGCAATTTACGACTTTGGTCGAATATGTGTGCGTCCAATGCATGTTTTGATCCGGGTCAATGCTGCATTGCAGGGGCAGAGGCATGGGTGAGCCCACATCTCCGGCCTGAGAGGGAAGGCTCATGGTTACCTTGACTGGGCGCGCTGGCATCTGGCTGGCTGCGCTGCTTATTGCCATTCTGGCGGTCGCCGCCGCCGCGGACACGGGTTTTGCCATTCACATGGGCATTGTCGCCGCGGCCTGCCTCGTCGGCCTCTGGTTCACCCTGACGAAGACCGACTATTCGGCCCTCGCGCACGGGTTCTCCGCCGCGCCGGACCAGAGCCGCTACGATGACGATCCGATCCGCTGGGGCGTAATCGCCACGGTGTTCTGGGGCATGGCGGGCTTTGCCGCGGGGCTGTTCATCGCCCTGCAGCTGGCCTTCCCGGTGCTGAACCTCGGGTTCGAATACACCACCTTCGGGCGGCTGCGGCCGCTGCACACTTCTGCCGTCATCTTCGCCTTCGGAGGCAATGCGCTGATCGCGACCTCGTTCTACGTGGTCCAGCGCACCTGCCGGGCGAGGCTGGCCTTCCCCGGCCTCGCCCGTTTCGTGTTCTGGGGCTACCAGTTGTTCATCGTGCTGGCGGCGACCGGCTACCTGCTCGGGATCACCCAGGGCAAGGAATATGCCGAGCCCGAATGGTACGTGGACCTGTGGCTGACGATCGTGTGGGTGTCGTACCTTGCCGTCTTCGTCGGCACGCTGGTCAAGCGGACCGAGCCGCACATCTACGTGGCCAACTGGTTCTACCTCTCGTTCATCCTGACCGTGGCCATGCTCCACCTGGTCAACAACGTGAACCTGCCGGTGAGCTGGGTGGGCAGCCGCTCGTACCCGCTGTGGGCGGGCGTCCAGGGCGCGCTGGTGCAGTGGTGGTATGGGCACAACGCGGTCGGCTTCTTCCTGACCGCGGGCTTCCTCGCCATGATGTACTACTTCGTGCCCAAGCAGGCCGAGCGGCCGATCTACTCCTACCGGCTCTCGATCATTCACTTCTGGGCGCTGATCTTCCTCTACATCTGGGCTGGCCCGCACCATCTCCACTACACCGCGCTGCCCGACTGGGCGCAGACGCTGGGCATGGTCTTCTCGGTCATGCTGTGGATGCCGAGCTGGGGCGGGATGATCAACGGCCTGATGACGCTGAACGGCGCCTGGGACAAGGTCCGCACCGATCCGATCATCCGGATGTTCGTGATCAGCCTCGCCTTTTACGGGATGAGCACATTCGAGGGCCCGATGATGAGCGTGAAGAGCGTGAACTCGCTCTCGCACTACACCGACTGGACCATCGGCCACGTCCATTCCGGCGCGCTGGGGTGGAACGGGATGATCACCTTCGCCTGCATTTACTACCTGACGCCGCGCCTCTGGGCCCGGACCCGGATGTATTCGCTGCGGATGATCAACTGGCACTTCTGGCTCGCGACCGTGGGGATCGTTTTCTACGCGGCCTCGATGTGGGTGGCGGGGATCACGCAGGGCCTGATGTGGCGTGAATACGGCGCCGACGGCTATCTGGTGAACTCCTTCGCCGAAACGGTCGCCGCGCTGCACCCGATGTACCTGCTGCGCGCCTTTGGCGGCCTGCTCTACCTCTCGGGCGCGGTGATCATGACCGTGAACGTGTGGAAGACCGTGGCCGGCTCGCCGCTTCGCGAGGAAGCGCCGCTGCGCGACGCCGCCTACGACGCCGAGAAGGACCGTCCGCTGATCGCCGGCAGCACCGCTGCTGCCTATGCCGCTGCCGCTGAGTGAGGGGGCGCGAGACATGACTACCGCATCGAAGAATGAACCGGGTTCCAAGGGCTTTCTGGCGAGCCACAAGAAGCTGGAGCGCAACGTGACCCTGCTTGCCGTCCTCGCCTTCGCGGCGGTGACGGTGGGGGGCATCGTCGAGATCGCGCCGCTGTTCTGGATCGACAACACGATCGAGAAGGTCGAGGGCATGCGCCCCTACACCCCGCTCGAGCAGGCC
>Ga0207681_10000850_pt1 | contig 20074 bp, 18 predicted proteins | sample KBSS53metaG_FD_184324 | JGI IMG/M metagenome (GOLD analysis project Ga0207681, IMG submission 184324) | Switchgrass rhizosphere microbial communities from Kellogg Biological Station, Michigan, USA - KBS S5-3 metaG (SPAdes) (version 2) | ecosystem: Host-associated > Plants > Roots > Rhizosphere... | reverse complement strand
CTAAGGCGGCTGAGCTTAGCGATGGCTGGCTGCAATTTGATGATTTGCAAAAGCAATATTGGCTCGACCAGATAATGCGCATCATGTACGCGCTACATGAGGTGGGCGCCTACCAGGATGATATTCACGCCAATAATTTTTTGCTCCAAGAGCAAACCCTTTATCTGCTGGATCTTGGATCGGTCAAAACGACGACGGCGCCACTACGACGCAAGCAGAGATTGGCGAATTTGGGTCAATTGATCGCACAATTCACCATTGGCGAACGTGCGTTGTTCAAATCTGCTCTAGCTTGGTATGCGCAACAGAGCCAATGGCCTCTCGACGCAACCTTGAAATCGCAGCTCGATCAGTACATCGACATTGCCTGGCAAGCACGTAAACGAGATTATCTTGGCAAGGCGCTGCGAGTTTGCTCGCTAACTGCATATGAACATAGTCTCAGCCGTGTTTGGGCATACCGAAGGACTTGGCAATGTGATGACCTGGTGCATTTCCTTGAAGATCCAGACGCGTATCTCGCACGAGGAGAGCTAATTAAAGCAGGCAATAGCGCAACAGTTACCAAAGCAGCTATCAATGGCCAACCCGTCATCATCAAGCGCTACAACATTAAGAACTGGCGCCACGCCGTGAGCCGCAGCCTACGCCCAACGCGCGCTGAGCATTCCTGGCGATATGCGCATCTACTTGAACTGGCCGGCATCGATAGTTGTAAACCAATCGCATTCTTAGAATTACGCCTAGGCCCATTGCGCAGTACCGCATACTTCATTTGTGAGTGGATTGATGCACCGGATTTGCTGCAGGTCGAAAACCAGCGAAGCTTGACCGAAGTTGAACTGAATGCATTGCATTCACTGCTGCAGCAAATGCTCGCATGTCGCTTGACTCATGGTGATTTCAAAGCCAACAACTTGTTGCTGCGCAATAATAGTATTGCAATGATCGACTTGGATGCCATGTGCGAACATAGCAGCGATCAAAGTTTCCGTAGAGCGCTCACCCGCGATCTGTCGCGATTACTTCGCAACTGGCCTGTCGACACACCAATCCATCGACAAATTAAACCCATGATTGATGAAACGTTAGCGCAACTCGGCCAGCTATAATTCATGAGCACACACGATTTAGTTCTCAACCGACCGGATGACGGCGTGCCGACGACTGAAGATCAAACGCCGCTCGTAAGCGTCATCATTTCCAATTTCAATCACGCAAGCTATATCGAAGCCAGCATACGCAGCGTACTCGAACAGACTTATTCCAATATAGAGTTGCTGGTGTATGACGATGGCTCCAGCGACAACAGCATCGACATTATTCAACGCCTGGCCGACCAGCACGGTTTCTTTTTTCAGCCGCAGGCCAATCAAGGATTATCGAAAACATTAAATACCGCGATCGAACGTGCTCGTGGAGAGCTCATTGCACCGTTCGGCTCGGATGACATCATGCTGCCGGATCGATTCGAAAAACAGGTACCGTGGTTAATTGCGCGCCCGCAAGTTGGTATCGCCGCTGGTAATATCATCAAGATCGATGAAACCGGAAAACATCAACCCGATAGACGCCAACGACAATATCCGGAACGCCTTATTACTTTTGAAGATTTATTTCTCGGACGAATTAAAGGGCCGCCGGCCGCGACACTTTTATTTCGAAAAACTATTTTGCAAGATTGTGGCGGTTTTAACCCTGAAATTCGTCTCGAAGATTTGTATATAGAGCTCAAAATCACCGAGCTCGGGTGGCACATTGGCGCGATGAGTGACGCGCTAGCTTACTACCGCGAGCATCCAACCAACACTATCAAGAATTTACGCTTTATGCATGAGGCGGTCTTAAAGACTTACGCATGCTTTGCTCAGCACCCGGACTACGAGATTGTATTAAACCAGTGGATTAACCATCAGTTTCTGCGGGCATCGAACCGCGACAAAGCCTTTGCTCGTGAATGTTTGAGATCATTACCGATACAAGCATGGAACCTGAAGACGTTGCGCGGAATGTGGCGATTATTAACTGCCTGACCGAGAATATTGCACGCCCTAGTAGGCAACTCCGCTTTATTTGAGTGGACATCATTCCGCGCAGCATAAAGATAGCTGCTGCTTTAAGTTGGCTGTGTATTGCATCGGATGCATTTTCAAGTCTTGGCAATTTTCGTCAACAATTCACGGTACTGCCGATGATAATTTTTAATATCAAACGCCATCATCAGATGCGACTCTAGCTGCCGTATATAAGCAGCTCGCTGTTCATCGGGCCACTCAAATACAGCTCGAATCACAGAGGCCAACTGTACTGCATCAGCGCTCGGCACGGTTATTCCTTGGCTACCCAACGCCTCTGGAATTCCGCCAACATTTGTACCGATAACCGGCAGCCCAGCGGCCATTGCTTCCAACAACGCAACGCCCAACCCCTCCGAAATAGAGGGCAAAACAAATATATCCAATGCCTTGAGGAAACGGGATGCATCTCGAAGAGGTCCCGTTACAATCGTACGCGAACCAATCCCCAGCTCCTCGATTTGTTCGCGCAATACATCTTCGCCTTCGCCACCGCCGATAATAATCAACCAAATATCCGGCCTTTGCCGTGAAATCTCGGCAAATGCTTCGACCAAATATTTTTGCCCTTTGATCGGCTTAGTACGACCTATCGTGCCGATAACGGTCGCATCGAACGGTAATCGCAATTCCTGTCGGGCGGAGACGCGGGGCATTTGTGCGGCGCGCACACCTGCGATATCAATCGCGTTGCGAATTACGGTAATGCGCTCGGCAGGAATATTATGCGCAACGAGATCGGTACGAACAGCATCCGACACAGCAATCAAGTGCCAACGCTCGCTCAAAAATATTTGAGCAAGCAACTGCCGCCGCTTGCGATCGAATTGCTTAAATGCATGAAATACGCTCACAAACTGACATCGCGGTAAAAGAAAACTCGCGGCAGCAAGAAGTAACCACGGCTTGAATCGATGCGTTATAACCACATCTATTTGATTTGCTCGAATGTATCGGATTATTTGCCACAACGTGGAAAGGCTTGTGGGCTTGAGTTTTTTCTTTGCAAAATGAAATAACTTAACCGGACCGGCTATGCGATTTTCCAGTTCAGCATCCGGCACCCCCGACAACACACCATAGATAAATTTGTGTTCGGTACCAGCGAAAGCGCGCGCAATTTCCTCGACGAGATCAAACCCTTTAACGAAATCGTGGGGCTTATCGCAGAGCTGTAAAATTCTCATATAACACCATCTGCTTCTTTATTGGCCCTTCATCAGACTCGTCAGCATGCAATGAATGCCTCACGAAAGCGCCTTCGCAATTAATCGACGGTTTAAACGCGCCCACGCATAGTTCGTGCAATTTTATCGGAAGATCCACATCTGACGAAAGCCGATCTTGCTGCAATTGTCGAAGTTACAGAAATTTCCGCACGCAGGCCAACGAAGATCAGTAACGTTAGCACTGCCCGTTTTGCAGTAATTGATGCATGTCTATATGCTTTGCGGCGGCGAACCTCGTGCCGGTAAAAAGAAGCATTGATTGCCAAGCGTGTTTTAGACACTCCTGAATCAATTTCGACCTGAGCAGGCACTCCTGTATGAAAAAGATCGCCAAGAGCGAAGATGACTTGCAGTATTTCAGCGGATTACGTCGCGACATGGTCCAATTCGTTCCAAGCGGCATTCAAACCATGTTAGAAATTGGCTGCGGTGTCGGCGAGTTTTCACGTGTTATTCAACAACAATTCGATGCCGAAGTATGGGGCATAGAACCCAATGCCGAAGCCGCAGTCCTCGCAGCCGCCGTACTCAAAAAAGTACTGAATGGCACCATAGAGGCGAATATAGATAATCTGCCAGACGCGTTTTTCGACTGCATCTGCATGAATGATGTTATCGAGCACCTCGTCGATCCGTGGACCGTCTTGCAGCAGCTAAAAGCCAAGCTGACGCCGAATGGCGTTCTGGTAGCCTCTATCCCCAATGTTCGCCATTATAAAAATCTCGAAAATTTACTTCTGCGCGGCGACTGGCGCTATACCGATGCCGGACTCCTTGACCGAACGCATCTACGCTTTTTTACACCGAAAAGTATGCAACGCTTTTTTTCCGAATGCGGGTACAGGATGACCAGATTTGGCGGCATTCGCCAATCACGCAAATTCAAGCTGAGAGTTTTGTGCTGGTTATCGTTTGGGCGCTTATGGGATATCGCTTATTTGCAATTTGCAATTGTTGCACGTCCTTCCAATCACGTTCCGCCCCAAGACGAATAAGAGCCCTTTTTGTATGCCGAAGCTGATACTACCGGTTACGCCGCAACGACTTGCAGTTAGCTGCAGCATTTTATTATCTCTCTGGAGCTGGCTTGGCGGGTCATCAATCAACACCGACGGCGTCATTTATCTCAATGCGGCTCGTGCTTTTAGTGAGAGCGGTCTTGCCGCCGCCATTGCGGTTTACAACTGGGCATTTTATTCCGTCCTTATTGCCGGGGTATCCAAATTCGGCCTGTCGTTGGAAGCAGCTGCACAACTTCTAAATCTTCTATTTTTTGCCGCGCTCGCCCAAGGCTTCGTCGCGGCGGTAGAAATGCTGCATCCCAAGGCAAGGCCTGTGCATTACTTGGCCGCGCTGATCGTATTGCTGCTACCCCGCTTCAATATTCTTCGGTCGGAAATTTTTCGCGATAACGGGTATATCGCCTGCACGATGTTGTCACTGGTTGCATTGTTGTCCTTCGTGCGCTCCGGCAAACAACTTATGCTCGCAGCGTGGCTCCTGTTGACGACACTAGCAACACTCTTTCGCCCCGAGGCGGCCGTATTGCTCACTGCAGGTCCTGCGGCATTATTCTCGATGCCGCGGCGTAGCAAATTGTCTCAAGTTGCAGCGCTGCTGGTGTTATTCGGAGCCGCAGCATGCCTTCTGCTGCTTGCCGAACACCTGCTCGGAAATGAACATCGATCATTGCTATTTTGGTGGCATTACTACACTCATGATTTCATCGAGGATTTCCAGAGAACCGCCGCCCCCATCGAAAATTCCGTGCTATCAGAGTTTTCAAACGATTACGGTAAGGAGGGCTTGCTCGCGGTGCTATCGGTAGTCTTGGTCGGGATAACGATAAGCACGTTGACGCCGATTCATGCACTCGTGTTATGGCTGAGTCGAAAATATGAGACCGGCATTTCAATGCTGGATAAAAGGATTCTTTGGTCCTATGCCATCGCCACTACTATTCCACCCATTATTTTTATCCTCAAATATCACTTCATGAGTCCGCGGTACCTACTGGGACTCGTAGTGATCCTGCTATTGCTAGTTCCCGCGCGATTGTTGTGTTTGATGAAAAAAATCCAATCTCCATCCGCCCGCTTCGCGGTTATTGCAATACTCACCCTGTTCTTCGTGATCACCAATATTCGGCAGCTAACTATCGAAACCGAGCTTAAAGACGCAGGAGTTTGGCTTGCGAATCAGCCAGGGTCTGTATGGACCAATAACCTGCCCATTTCGTATTACGCACGCCAAACCGATAGAGAGCGATCCGTAGAAATACAACACAATAGCGCCTGGGAAACCCAGTTGACGCAATCGAAACACTTTGACTGGGTGGCAATAGTGGTAAGAAAAAAGGATGCGTTAAAAATTCCCGAATACATCAACACCATTGGCGGAAAAGAAGTAAGGCGGTTCGTCGGTGGCGGACGTTTTGTCATTGTTGTTAATACGCGTGAAAAAGATGTCGTAGCACCCCTCACACCATAGCTCTGTCAAAACAAGTGCGCGAAAAATCGCTTAATTCTTTTTTTGATATGTCGCCAGAAACTGTGTCGAGCAACGAAAAACCGCCTTGTAGGTGCAGTAACGTTTTAGCTGCCGCTCCGTCAACTGAAAGAACATTTTTTTTGCCTTGATCAGCACCAATCTAAGCAGCGCCCGTCGACGGTCACGCTTCACCAGCCGCACCACGTCGATCGGGTCATAATGCTTACAATAAAAAAGATGTAATCCGCGCTGCTTCTTGATCTGAATGGCCTCAATATCGACACTGCGCTCACTGGCGCCGCCAATGTGGCTTATCACCACGTTTTTGCAGAAGCCAATGGCATATCCCAGTTTGCGAATGCGCAGACAAAGATCGGCTTCTTCTCCGTACAAAAAATAATCTTCATCAAAGCCGCGCGACTGCTCATAAACATTACGCCGAATAATCATGCTGGCACCCAGCACCCAAGCAATATGTCCCGGCAGCGATGGCAGCGGCCGAGTAAGGTACCGCTGTCCGGGATAGCTCAAAAATGAATGTCCTTCAGTCTGAGTCTGTGACTTAAATAAACGTGTGCCGGCCAATCCGTATTCCGTGTGCGCGTCCATGAACGCGACGATATTTTGCAAATCGGCCGATGTTGTGAATAATGCGTCGGGGTTCAGCAGAAAGATGTAGCGCCCATTACTGCGCTGAAAGGCGAGATTATTGGCTTTGCCGAAACCTGAATTCTCTCCGTTGAGGATGATCTCGATTGAGTCGGCAAATGACTCCAGAACCGTCACGCTGTTGTCCTGGCTTGCATTATCGATAACGATAACGTCAAACGAGACACCTGTTTGACTTAACACCGACCGCAGGCAATCAGCCAGAATGTCGCCAGTATTGTAGTTAACGATAATGACCGAAGCGTCCACAAACCCTCCGAAATGGTCAATCTTGTGGAAATGCCCAGAGCTTCATTGAAGGCGAAGCTTAATTGAGAAATATAATGGAACAGCGAGATCATCTAGATGGCTGACAGTAAGTTTCTCAAAGAATCACGCCACGACGCAATGATCGCGCGAATGTTAATTGCGTCAAACCCCAGCGGCACCAGAACCCCTAGCTAGAAACATTGCTCTCGAGACTTTTCATTATGAAAATTGCTGCGGTTTCGATGATTAAGAATGAATGTGACATCATCGAGCTGTTCATTCGCATTAACGCTAGAGCAGTCGATCACTTTTATATTCTGGATAACGGAAGCTCGGATGCAACCTTGCCAATTTTGCATCGACTCATTGATGAGGGATTTCCAATTACGCTATCTTCCGACGATACCGTCGATTACCCTCAAGACCAAATAACCACTTCTTTAATTAATTATGTGGCAAATACCGGTAAATTCGATTGGATATTTCCCGTGGATGCGGATGAGTTCATTCAAAGTGATCGTAAAAGCCTGCACTCTGCGCTTACTAATGTACCGCCAGATTATTGCGGTTTTCTTAATTGGGTGACCTTTGTCCCAACTTCAACTCGCTACTTTGACTGTGAGAATCCACTATGGAGCGAATTCAGGCAGCGTTGTAGCGAATTCAGGCAGCGGGGTAAGGTTATCATTCCCCTAGCCCTTGCAAAAAATGGTCGAGTCGGTATGGGGAATCACAAATACAAAAGTAATGGGCAAACCGCAAACACACAAATTCTTAATATCGCACTTGCGCACGTGCCAGCGCGCTCTCCCGACCAGCTCCTCAGCAAGGTTCTCATCGGTAGTCATAAATTTTCGATCAAACAGAACCGTCGGAGGGGAGAAGGCTTCCACTGGGATGGCATTGCAGTCACTATCCGCTCGAATAACTATGCGCTCGATTACCCCACGCTCAAAAATGTTGCTCTATCCTACGGGCTGGATGCGGGCGATCCAACTACAGATCAATTGGTCGACGAGAGCCGTATTGGCTGTGAAGATGACTGCATTCGCTATTCGGAACTTGCGCAGATAAATCCGCAACAGCGTTTCGATGCTTTTATTGGTGATCTCTGCAGAGAAATAAACCGACACCGCCGGCGCACTGGACTGCTCTCTATCTTCTCCGGCATCAAACATATCATTTCATGCAAGAGTGGCCGCTGAATTGAAAGCGCGCACAAAAATTCGCTGGTGGATATTCCTAGAAAAAAATGCTCTTCTCAGACTTTTCGCCTCGACTCACATCGAAGGTATCAAACATGCCGTAGTGCGCCAACAATTTCGTGCTCGCAAAAAATCTTACACACTAAATTATCGCCCCGGAAGCAAGGGTGATATAGGCGTCATCGATCAGATATTTTTTCATGAGGAATATCGTTTTAGTCACTGGCCGCAAGGAAAGGCTTTCGGGAATTACTACAACAACTGCTGTGACGCAGGCCGCCATCCGCTGATTATTGATGTCGGTGCTAACATAGGAGCCGCCAGCTGCTATTTTGCAGAGATATTTCCCAACAGCCACATTCTGGCGGTTGAGCCCGCCCCCGAGAATTGCGCTCTTCTTCGCAAAAACCTGCCCCAAAAAAACATCCTTATCATTGAGGGCGCTATTGGCGCTTTAGATGGAACAGTGTCTCTGATTGACCCTGGCTTAAGTGACTGGGGATTTCGAGTCGGTGCTGGTGATTGCGGAAATGATGTAGTAGTTTATTCGCCAACCACGTTGCTAGAAACGGTAGCTGATCGACATTTAGTTCCACTTATTTTCAAAGCTGATATAGAAGGGGGAGAGAAGGATCTTTTTTCTAGTGACTATTCGTGGATCAACGAATTTGCTTTGGTGATTCTTGAAACCCACGACTGGATGTTTCCCGGAGAACAAATTTCCGGATCATTATTCAGCGCTGTCGCTCAGTTTAATTTTGATGTTGTTTTTAAGGGAGAAAATATATTTTTCTTCAATAACTCTATTTTGTATCCAAAGCTCCAATAAATTGTATGCGCGAAAAAAAAATAGTAATAACCGGCGCCGGCGGCTTTATTGGAAAAACACTCGTTCCTTTTCTCGAGAAATGCAGTTATACAATCAGCGCATGGCATCGCAAGGATAGTAGTTACTCAATTTCTCCAAATATTGAAATAACAGAGCGAACTCGCAAAGACTGGCAACGGCGATTAACGGGGAGCGATGCTGTTATTCACTTGGCCGGCTTAGCTCATCAGCTTAACGATAGGGGGACCGCCGAGCAGCAATACGCGCTAATCAATACCGACGCCACCGCACAATTAGCACACGCAGCGCTTGCTGCCGGGGTTAAGCGCTTCATTTTTATCAGTACCGCAAAAGTATTTGGTGAGGGTGGCGATACGATTTATTCAACGCAGTCACCAGCACAGCCGATGGATGCTTATGCGCGCTCGAAATGGCATGCCGAGCAGCAATTGCAGGCCATCACCACGAATTCCACGATGGAGCTCGTCGTGATCCGCCCACCGCTGGTGTATGGCGCGAACGCAAAAGCCAATTTCGCGCAGCTGCAAAAGCTATCCATACTGCCATTTCCTTTGCCATTTGCGTCGCTGCGCAATCGACGCGATATGATCGCTCTCGACAACCTGGTCGATCTCATCGAACTTTGCATACACCATCCCGCTGCAGCGGGCGGCACTTGGTTATGTGCCGATGCACAACCCTATTCGCTTGCGGAAATAATTGCTGCCATGCGCTTAGCGAACGGTCGTCGTCGAGCGATGTTTCCTTTTCCACCAGCGCTGCTACGCGGAATTTTCTCCGCGATACTGGGCGCTGCGCGTGCTGAAAAAGCTCTCGGCGATTTTCAACTCGATTGCAGTGCTACGCATGCAATGCTCGGCTGGCGACCGCAGCGCACAATGCGCGATATTTTTATCGCGGCAGATAGAAGATCAGCAAAATGAGTGCAGCGGCCATTCTGTTTCTACTGAGTTTTATTCTCACCGGCGTATATCGACTATTAGCACTACGCAGCGGATGGCTCGATCACCCCAATCAGCGCAGTTCTCACATTCACATAACCCCCCGTGGGGCCGGCGTGGTGTTTGGGGTATTGATCCTTGGCCTAGCCTTTGCGCTTCTGGAGAGAGAGGTTTTGCGTAACGCCCTGATCGCGGGTGTCGCAGTAATAGGCGTCGGTTGGTGGGATGATATACGCGGCTTAGCCACTCGTTTTCGTTTCTATGCGTACACGCTTGCATCAATCATTGCAGTTTATGCGCTGAATTTTGTCTTTTTGACACCCGTGAGCTTTGTTATCGCAGCCATCGCCGCGATTGGATTGTTATGGTTGATTAATCTCTACAATTTCATGGATGGCATAAACGGCATCGCCGGTAGCGAAGCCATTTTCGTGTTAATAACTGTGTTATGGCTCAGCGGAAATATCGGCAGCGGCAATGCGACGGCGCTTTTCATGTGGGCTGCCTGCGCTGCCATCGGTGGCTTTTTGTTGTGGAATTTCCCGGCCGGCAGAGTATTTATGGGCGACGCCGGCAGTGCATTTCTCGGTTTTTTGCTCGGCGTATTAGCATTATCTTCCACTCGATGGGGTGGGCCGCAGCTGGCCACCTGGTTTATTTTGCTAGGGGTATTTATCGTCGATACCTCGTTTACACTCATCGTGCGCGCGATCAGCGGTCAGCGCTGGTATCAAGCGCATCGCCTGCACGCATACCAGAAGCTCAACCATAAATTAGGTAGTCATGCCATTACCGTGACTGCGGTCATGGCCGTAAACCTGGGTTGGCTGCTACCCTGGGCATGGCTTGTGGAGAGCGGCCGTATCGCGGCATTGACCGGAACACTCTGTGCATATTTTCCTTTGGTGATAGCGTGCCATGCGCTCAAAGCTGGTAGGGTAACTCAGCGTCCGGTATAAGCGGTCACGCCCTCACAACAATCTTTCGATCAATTGATCATTCGAGACCTCGCGTTGATGGTCTCCTCAGTAAGCGGATACGCGGCACCACATGGACAACACCATCGATAATTTTTACTGGAAATCCATTGCGCGCCTCACCGACCGCCTGTATTCGCTGCCGCGGCGAATAAAGCAGGCGATCCTGATCGCGTTCGATTTGTGCGTAATACCGTTTGCCATCTGGGCTGCCATGGTCTTGCGCTGGAATGGTCACCCATTCGAATTCGGCGAAGCTGAAATCGCCGCTATATTGCTCACGGTTATGGTCTCGGGATTTATTTTTATTCGCACCGGCCTCTATCGCGCGATGGTGCGTTACATGGGCCAGCAGGCACTTATAACTGTATGTAAAGACGTCACTTGGTCAGCCATCGTATTGGCCATTGCGTTATTCGTATTTCGCAGCAACGCACCGCGCTCAACACCGTTAATTTACTGGGCGATTACATTGCTGCTGATTGGTGGCGGCAGGCTGATGGTACGCACCAGCTATCAAAACATGCGGCGCTGGAGCGGAAAAAAAGTAGCGATTTACGGCGCCGGCGCCTCGGGACGCCAATTGCTCCAATCACTATTCCAGAGCGGCGAATTTGCACCGATGGTATTCATCGATGATAGTCGCAACCTGCACGGCACCGTCATCAATGGCATTCCTGTTTACGATCCGCATGAACTGCCAAACCTGATCGCCGATATGAAATTGACGCATGTGTTGCTCGCGCTGCCGAACGTAGACCGCACGCATAAACGCAAAGTACTTGAATATCTCACGCGGCTGCCAGTGCAGATAAAAACAATTCCTTCGTTTTCTACCTTGGTATCCGGTCTCGCCCAGGCCGGCGATATTGTCGATGTCGATGTCGAGGATTTACTCGGGCGCGACACCATACCGCCGCACCCTGCATTATTGACGCGTTGCATCGCCGATAAAGTGGTGTTGGTCACTGGTGCCGGTGGCTCCATCGGCAGCGAATTATGTCGGCAGATTCTCGGCTGCAATCCAAAACAACTCATCCTGCTCGACAGTACCGAATACAACCTCTATATGATCCACCGCGAGCTGGAAGAGGCCGCCGATAAAAAAGCATTGGCGGCGATCGTAACGCCGCTGCTCGGCAATGTGCAGAACGAGCGCAGAATGCAAAGCCTGCTGGCGCAATTCGGCGTGCAAACTATTTATCACGCGGCCGCATATAAACATGTGCCGATCGTCGAACACAACATCACCGAGGGTATCGGCAATAATGTGTTCGGCACATTGGCAGCGGCGCGCGCAGCCGCACTCGCCGGTGTCGAAACATTTGTACTCATCTCGACCGATAAAGCAGTACGCCCGACTAATATCATGGGTGCCTCCAAACGGGTGGCCGAACTCATCGTGCAGGCATACGCACGCAAATATCCCCAAACTAAATTCAGCGTCGTGCGCTTCGGCAATGTGCTCGGATCGTCGGGTTCTGTAGTACCGCTATTTCGCGAACAAATCGCTGGCGGCGGACCGCTCACGGTCACACATCCCGAAGTACAACGCTACTTCATGACAATTCCCGAAGCCGCGCAGTTGGTGTTGCAGGCGGGCTCGCTCGGCGGCGATGGCGATGTTTTCGTGCTCGATATGGGCGAGCCAGTGAAAATCATCGATCTTGCGCAACGCATGATTAAATTAATGGGGCAATCAGAACGCTCCCCCGAAAATCCGCACGGTGACATCGAAATAAAATTTATCGGCCTGCGTCCCGGCGAGAAACTGTATGAAGAACTGCTGCTCGGCGATTCGGTGATCGGCACCCGTCATCCGAAAATTTTACGCGCACAGGAAGAGTGGCTGCCGGAAGTAGAGCTCGCTACACATTTGCTCGCACTGCAAACTGCGATGGAGAACGAGGACATCGCTACGATAGATGCGGTGCTTGAGACGATCGTGAAAGGGTTTCATGGGCGCGGACTGAGTGACGCATCTGCGCACGGCATCCACACCCAAGATACTAAGAATATATTCCCGCTATTTGCAGCAAAAGATTCAACCACCGATCAGCGATTAAATTAAACGTCGACTCTTCCGCAAGATACTATCATCCGTCAAATTTACTGCTATGCAGCTTGGCGTAGGCGCCACCGCGAATCAATAATTGCTGATGAGTGCCCTGCTCAACAATATGGCCCTGCTCCATCACCACAATTAAATCCGCCTTCTCAATAGTCGACAAACGGTGCGCGATCACCAGCGTGGTGCGTCCTTTCATCGCGCGCTCCAACGCCATTTGAATATAGTGTTCGGACTCGTTATCGAGCGCCGACGTCGCTTCATCGAGAATGAGAATCGGGGCATCTTTTAATAGCGCGCGTGCGATCGCGATGCGCTGCTTTTGACCGCCGGATAGCTTGACGCCATTTTCGCCGACCAAGGTCTCGAACTTTTCCGGTAGCGCTTCGATGAACTCTAGCGCATACGCTTGTTGCGCCGCTTCGATAATCGCGTCGCGATGACGCTCTGTCATCTTTTTGCCGTAGGCAATATTGTTCGCAACGGTATCGTTGAACAGCGTGACCGATTGCGTTACCAGTGAAATTTTTTCGCGCAATCCGTACAGCTCGTAATCGTTGATCTCGACGCCATCGATAAGAATGCCGCCGATTTCGTGGCGATAAAATTGTGACACCAAACTCGCCAGCGTCGATTTACCGCTGCCAGAACGCCCTACCAACGCTACTGTCTGCCCGGATGAAATGGTCAGGTTGATATTTTCCAGCGCCGGCTTGGTGGTGTCCGGATAGTAGAAGGTGAGGTCGCGAATTTCGATTTTTCCGCGCGCAACATCCATCCGTTTAGTGCCGGTGTTAATCTCGCGCGGTATATCCAGAATTTCAAAAACGCTTTCCGCTGCAGCAATCCCTTTCTGGATGACGCCATTGATTTCGCTGATCTGACGCAATGGTTTTGGCAGCAATGCGATTGCAGTAATGTACGTCACATAACTTTGCACATCCATGTGCTGCATAAAGGCCGGCTGTAAAATCAGAAACATGATCAGGCTCATCGCACAGATCACCAGCAACTGCAGCACCGGCGTATTGCTCGAGGCGATTTGCACCATTTTTAATGAGCGCCGCAAATTGTCTTCGCTGGCGGCCGCGAAGCGCTGAATTTCATAATCTTCGCCGCTGAAACTGCGGACGACGCGATGGCCAGAAATGGTTTCATTGCAAACTTGCGTTAATTCGCCCGCCGAGTTTTGTAGCTTCTTGCTCTGTGCACGCAATTTGTTGCCGACATTGCTCACCAATAAACCGACAATGGGCGCCACCGCGAGAAACACCAGAGACATTTTCCAATTCAGATAAAAGATATAACCGAGCAACCCGATTACGGTGAAGCCTTCGCGTACCAAGGTTTTTAAGGCGTCGGTCGCAGCACCGGTAACCTGCGCGGTGTTGTAGATAATGCGCGAAATGATGTGGCCGGAATTGTTGTCGTCATAAAAACGCGTCGGCAGATAAATGACATGGTTGAACGTTTGTGTGCGCAGATCGTGTACGACGCGATTCGATACCACCGATAAATAATAACTGCCGACATAAGAGCTAATGCCGCGCACGATGTATAACCCGATCAGCATCGCCGGAATATAAAAGCGGGCATCGTAATCTTTGCTCTGCACTGCCTGTACAAATACGCCCAGCAATTTCGCCTGTAAGGGCTCGGTGGCACCGAACGCGAGAAAGCCAAGAATGCTAATCAGAAACAGGCCCGAGTAGGGTTTGACATAGGCCAGCAGACGCAAATAGACCTGCAGCCGGCTCTGCGATTCAACGTGTTCCAGTTTCATGCGCGGGAAAAATTCCACCGATTTAGAAAGGCGCAAAGTATAGGCTTTTTCCCTCCTCGCTGGGCGCCCAGGCGCGCTGTGCTATTATCCCGCGCCATCTTTCCCGATGGATTTATCGCGCCCATGACTCTCACCGTGCCCCGCTTCGATACTGCCAATGTTCTCGTCATTGGCGATGTCATGCTCGATCGCTATTGGCATGGCGACACCTCGCGCATTTCGCCGGAAGCACCGGTGCCGGTGATCAAGGTCGACAATATCGAAGATCGACCGGGCGGCGCCGGCAACGTCGCGCTGAATATCGCTGCGCTTGGCGCATCGGTTTCGCTGTTTGGATTGACCGGCCCCGATGAGGCCGGCGCGGCGCTCGCGGTGCGGTTGCGCGGCGCGCACGTCGATTGCCATTTTCACGTTGTCCCCGACCACCCCACCATCACCAAATTGCGTGTCGTCAGTCGCAATCAACAATTGCTGCGCATGGATTTTGAGCAGCCATTTGTCGCTACCGCTGCTGCTGAACTCAGTCGCCTGGCGCAACAGGGGCTCACAAACTGCAAAGTCGTCATTCTTTCCGATTATGCGAAAGGCGCGCTGGTCGATCCGCAGCCATTAATTCGCGCTGCTCGCGCAGCCGGAGTGCCGGTGTTGGTCGATCCCAAAGGCAGCGATTTCGAACGCTACCGCCATGCAACATTATTGACACCGAACCTGAATGAGTTCGAGACCATTGTCGGCCGCTGCGCCGATGAACGTGAGCTTGTCACCAAAGGGCAAGCGTTGATGCAGCAATTGCAGCTCGATGCCCTGCTGATCACGCGCGGCGAACACGGTATGACGCTGCTACAACCGGGTCAGTCGGAATTGCATCTGCCGGCGCAGGCCCGCGAAGTATTCGATGTCACCGGTGCCGGCGATACCGTTATTTCAGTGCTCGCGGCCGCGTTGGCCGCTGGTGAGCCGCTGCCAAACGCGGTGTCGCTGGCCAATCTGGCGGCCGGCATTGTCGTCGGCAAACTCGGCACCGCCGTGGTAAGCGCGATCGAGCTGCGCCGCGCCGTCCAGCGTGCGCAGGGACGTTCACGCGGCACTATGAATCTTGAGCAATTGCGCACGGCGGTTGAGGAAGCGCACCTGAGCGGCGAAAAAATCGTGTTCACCAATGGCTGCTTCGATATTTTGCACGCAGGGCATGTCGGCTACCTGCAACAGGCGCGCGCGCTGGGCGATCGGTTGATTGTCGCGATCAACGACGACGCCTCGGTTACGCGCCTGAAAGGACCGGGGCGACCGATCAATGCGGTCGATCGCCGCATGGCGGTATTGGCAGGGCTCGAAGCGGTCGACTGGGTGATCAGTTTCGACGGCGACACCCCCGAGCAACTACTGCGCGAATTGCAGCCCGACATCCTTGTGAAGGGCGGCGATTACACGAAGGAACACGTGGTGGGATGGCAGATTGTGGAAGGCTATGGTGGCGAAGTAAAAGTGCTGTCGTTTTTCGACGATTGCTCAACGACCGCAATCGTGAAAAAAATTATCGAGAAGAATAAAAATTAGTCAGCGTATCGATGATCACGCGCGCAACTAATCAGGAAAATCAATATAACGGGATTAATAGATGGTGCCCAGGGGCAGAATCGAACTGCCGACACGCGGATTTTCAATCCGCTGCTCTACCGACTGAGCTACCTGGGCGTGCTGGACTGCGCCGGGGCCGGCGCGAGAGGCGCGTATTAAACCGTTATGCCTTGCGCGAGTCAAGCCAAACGCAACCCGCATTATTGCGCGGGCGGCACGTAGCCCTCGGCCTTGGCGAAATCTTCGCCGGCAAAAAACTTATCCATTTCCTGCTGCAGGAATTTGCGCGTCGATGGGTCCATCAAACTCAATCGACGCTCATTGATCAGCTGGGTCTGATGCTCCTGCCATTCCTGCCATGCCTGCTTAGAAACATGCTCAAATATCTCCTGTCCTTTCGGCCCCGGATACGGCGGCATCGCCAAGCCTTCCAATTCGCGCTGATATTTTTTGCAGTACACCATGCGGGTCATTGCATTACCTCAAATTCGCTAACAGTTTTATCACCGGTGCGGCCAGGCCAATAGCAACTGGCGCCTGCGGGTCGTACCAAAGATGGCGTGACGGCTCCATGATTGCGCTGGTATTGCGACGCAAACTCAACCGCACCGGCGCAATATCGAAATGGTAGTGGCTGAACGTATGGCGATAGTCATGCCAGCGTTCGAGCAGGTCGACCTCAAACCGTAGCTGATCCGCGCAATAGGCAACCGGATCAAGCTCTGGATCGATTTGCGGAAACACCCACAGCCCAGCCCAGATGCCGCCCGCCGAGGGACGCTTTTCCAACAGAATTTGGTTATCGCGATCGCTGATGATCAGCATTTGCGCGCTTTTTACCGGTAATACCTTTTTCGGCTTTTTGCCGGGGAATTGCGCCACCGAGCCAAGCCGATGCGCGGCGCAATCATCCGCCAATGGGCACAACGGACACGCGGGTTTGGTACGCGTACATAGCGTGGCGCCTAGATCCATCATCGCTTGCGTGTAATCGGCGACGCGCTGCTCGGGCGTATGCGCCCCGGCAAAATCCCATAAGGTTTTTGCGACAGCAGTCTCGCCGGGGTAACCGGCCACCGCGTGAAAACGAGCTAGCACACGCTTGACGTTGCCGTCGAGAATCGCCGCGCGCTGGCGAAAAGCGATCGCAACGATCGCACCGGCGGTGGAGCGACCGATGCCTGGTAGCTCGCTCAGCTGCTCGACATCGTCCGGGAACTCACCGTTCCAGCGTTCGCAGATCAGCTGCGCGGTGCGCTGCAGATTACGCGCACGGCTGTAATAACCGAGCCCGGTCCATAGATGCAGCACTTCGTCTTCACTCGCAGCGGCAAGCGCCTGCACAGTTGGTAATGCCTGCATGAAACGCTGGTAATAAGGAATCACCGTCTGCACCTGGGTCTGCTGCAGCATGATCTCCGACACCCAGACGCGATAGGGCGAAATATCCTGCTGCCACGGCAGATGCTTGCGACCATGCCGATCGAACCACGTCAGCACGCGCGCAGCGATATCGATTGCGCGGCGGTTTAGCGCGTCCATACCCAGCCTGATTCGGCACGCGTAAAACCGAGCTGGCGCCATAGGTCGGCGAGATCGTCGGCGGCGGTCACGTGCAATTGCGCGACATGCAATTGTTCGGCGTGTTGCTGCAGCAGCTCTAACAGTTGTCGCGCGGTACCGCGACGGCGCGTCATTGCACGCACGCACAAATGTTCGATTTTGCCGCTATTGGACAGCCACACCGCCGCCAGTAGACGGCCGTTGAAGCGACCGGCGATCAGCGTTTTGTCGGCATCGCGCTGGTTATCGAGCCAATCCCGAAACGACGCCACAGGCGGTACCGGATAATCGGCATAGATTTTTTCCAGATCAGCGAGATCGGTGAGGTCGGGGCGGTTAATGATTTCGAGGGTCACGGGCATAAGAAGTACGGCATCGCGAGAGGTAAATCCAAAGTGAGTTCTTTATAATACCGATTTATTCCTTTAGAAGATCGATCTGGGTCTGGAGAACCACATGGCTGCGCGCAAGGCCACCGTCACTCGCGATACCCTCGAAACGCAAATCACCGTCAGCATCAATCTCGATGGCAGCGGTCAATCGCGTTTCGAGATCGGCGTGCCGTTTCTTGAACACATGCTCGATCAGGTCGCGCGGCATGGTTTGATCGATATCGACATCAGCGCGAAGGGCGATCTGCATATCGACGATCACCACACTGTCGAGGATGTCGGCATCACACTGGGGCAAGCCTTCGCGCAAGCGGTCGGCGATAAAAAAGGCATGAATCGCTACGGCCATTCATACGTGCCGCTCGATGAAGCGCTGTCGCGCGTGGTGATCGATTTCTCCGGTCGCCCGGGCCTCGAATTGCACGTGCCGTTTACGCGCGGCCGTATCGGCAATTTCGATGTCGATCTGTTCGGTGAATTTTTTCGCGGCTTCGTCAATCACGCCAAAGTCTCGCTACACATCGATAACCTGCGCGGCGTGAATAGTCATCACCAGGCGGAAACGGTATTCAAAGCCTTCGGCCGCGCGCTGCGCATGGCGTGCGCACTCGACGAACGCATGAGCGGCGTAATGCCGTCAACCAAAGGTACGCTGTAACTTATGCCTTCCAGTCAATCGAGCGTTGCGGTTATCGATTACGGCATGGGTAATTTGCATTCGGTCGCAAGCGCATTGCGTAAGGTTGATCCGAATACAAATGTGCTGGTCACTAGCGAAGCGCGCGATATTCTCAACGCTGACCGCGTGATCTTTCCTGGCGTCGGTGCTATTCGCGATTGCATGGCGGAAATCCTGCGACTCGGTTTCGATCGCGTCGTACGCGATGTTATCGATAGCGGCAAACCGCTGCTCGCGATTTGTGTCGGTATGCAGGCGCTGATGAATCACAGCGAGGAAAATAACGGTGTCGATTGTTTATCGATGCTGCCCGGTGCCGTGAAATTTTTTGGCGATCCATTGCAAAATGCCAACGGCGAGAAATTGAAAGTTCCGCATATGGGCTGGAATCAGGTACATCAAACTCAGACGCATCCGCTGTGGAAAAATATCGCGCAGGACAGCCGCTTTTATTTCGTGCACAGCTATTACGTGCAATGCACACAGCCGGACTATGTGGCCGCCACTGCGCAATATGGCGTCGCGCTACACGCGGCGGTCGCACACGACAATTTATTTGCAGTGCAATTTCATCCGGAAAAAAGCAGCGATGCGGGTTTGACGCTGCTGAAAAATTTTCTGTGCTGGGACGGCAAACCGAAGCGCGACTAGCCCCCTTTTTTAGGGGAACTTGACCTCACGTTGAAATAAATTTTTGAGTAGTCCGATGTTAATTATTCCCGCAATCGATTTGAAAGACGGCAAATGCGTGCGCCTGCGTCAGGGCCTGATGGATGACTCCACAGTATACGGCGACGACCCGGTATCGATGGCGCAGCGCTGGGTCGATGCCGGCGCGCGGCGTTTACATTTAGTCGATTTGAACGGCGCATTTGCCGGCACGCCGATTAACGGCGCTGCGGTTACCGCGATCGCGAAAAAATTTCCGCAACTACCGATTCAAATCGGCGGCGGCATTCGCAGTGTGGAAATCATTGAGCATTATCTGAACGCCGGCGTCACGTACGTCATCATCGGCACCAAAGCGGTGAAAGAGCCGGCGTTTATCGGCGAAGTCTGCAAATTATTTCCGGACCATATTATCGTCGGCCTCGACGCAAAAAATGGCTTGGTCGCCACCGATGGCTGGGCAGAAATTTCAAATATTCAGGCAACCGAATTAGCAAAACGTTTCGAGCAGGATGGCGTGTCGTCGATTGTCTATACCGACATTAGCCGCGATGGAATGATGCAGGGCGTTAACATCGAAGCGACGGTGGCACTCGCGCAGGCATCGTCGATTCCGGTGATTGCGTCCGGCGGCGTGACGAATATGGAAGATATTCA
>Ga0207681_10000842_pt1 | contig 20240 bp, 13 predicted proteins | sample KBSS53metaG_FD_184324 | JGI IMG/M metagenome (GOLD analysis project Ga0207681, IMG submission 184324) | Switchgrass rhizosphere microbial communities from Kellogg Biological Station, Michigan, USA - KBS S5-3 metaG (SPAdes) (version 2) | ecosystem: Host-associated > Plants > Roots > Rhizosphere... | reverse complement strand
CGCGGCGGCGCAGCACAGCGGCATCCACGTGCTGGAGCACCTCAGCTTCACGCTCGCTGGCTTCCTCTACTGGTGGCACCTGCTGTCGCCGGTCTCGACGCGGCTGCGGCGCGAGGGCACGACGCCGATCGTCTACATGGTCAGCACGAAGGCGACGGTCGGCTTCCTCGGCATCCTGCTGACGTTCGCCCCCAACGCGGTCTTCTCGTACTACACGAACCAGCCGCACTACTGGGGGCTCAACCCCGACGCCGACCAGGCGCTCGCGGGCGTGATCATGGCGCTTGAGCAGTCGATCGTGATGGGGATCGCGCTCGTCGTTCTGTTCACGCGCATGCTCGCGCAGAGCGAGCGCGAGGAGCAGCGGGCGGAGCGCTACGGCGCCAAGTCGTCTTACTAGTTTCTAGTACTATTCTTACTAGTTTCTAGTAAATTCAAGGGATGTCGGCGAAGGCCTCGTGGTCTGGCGCCGTCGGGGGACAACGCACCGGTGCCGTGGGAGGGCCGGGCGAATCAGCACCGTCGACGCGCGCGCTTAGCGCCGGCGAGTCCGCGTGGCTCGCCGCGTTCGCCTGCATCCCTCCGCTGCTCGCCGCGATCCTCCTGCTCGGCCCGCAACTCGGCCGAACGCTCTTCGCACCGCCGGCCGTCCCGCGCCTGTGGCCCGGCACCTACCCGCAGCCGGAACCGACCGAGACCGCGCGTGTCGTGATCGCGCTACTCGGCCCGCTGTTCGCGACGGCCGGCGTCCTGCTGCTGGCGCGACGCACCGTGCCTGGACTGGTACCGCGAATCGCAGCGTGGTTGGGCCATGCGACGCTGGTCGCGTTCGTCGTGGCCTGCCTCGCCTTCCAGCACACCTACGACTACGACCTCGCCTACCTGACCGAGAACTCCACCCGGATATCGTATTTTCCGCTGCCGAGCTTCGTCGTCGCGGTGACGCTCGCGCTGCTCGCAGCGCTCGCCCTCCACGATCGGCGCTTCACCGCGCGACTCACCGCGCTTGCACGTGAGACGCGGGCACGTCACGTTGCGAGCGTCGCCACGGTCGTGGCGTTCCTCGTCGTCTGGCTGTTGTCGGCCTACAACACGGACGGCACGGTCGGGGTCGCCCACCTCGCCATCCAGAACCACTTCGGCTTCTGGCTCGACGAAGCGTTCGCGGTCGTCGCCGGCCAGGCGCCGCTCGTGGACTTCCACGCCCAGTACGGGCACCTGTTCCTGTACGTGGCCGCAGCTGGTCTGCTCCTCCTGGGCCCCTCGATGGGCGCCTTCGCGGCGATCATGCTCACCAGTACGCTCGTCGCGATGCTCGCGGTGTTCGCGACGCTGCGCCGCATCGTCGGGAGCTCGATTGCGGCGCTCGTCCTGTTCGTGCCGTTCATGGCCACGAGCTTCTTTCTAAAGCTCGGTCCGCCGGACAATCGCTACAGCCCCGCGAACCTCTTCAGCCTGTTCCCGATCCGCTACTTGGGACCGTACCTGCTCCTGTGGCTCGTGGTCCGGTGGACCGGACCCGTCACGACGCGACGCCCGCTCCTCTTGTTCGCAGCTGGCGGACTCGTGGCGATCAACAATCCCGAGTTCGGCGTGCCTGCGCTCGGCGCGACGATCGCGGCGCTCCTGTGGACGCTGCCGCGCTGGTCCGTGCGGGCCGTGGCACGTCTGGCCGGTCAGGTCGCGATCGGCGTCGCCGCGTCCGTTGCTGGCGTCTGTGTCTTGACGCTGGCTGTCGCCGGCGCCCTGCCGAAGTTCGAGATGCTGCTGACGTTCCCGCGGATCTTCGGCCTCGAAGGCTTCGGAGCGCTCGCGATGCCTCCGCTCGGGACACACCTCGTGCTGTACGTCACCTTCGGAGCGGCGATTCTGCTTGCGACCGTGCGCGCGAGCTCGCCACCCCACGACCGGATGCTCACCGCGGCGCTCGTCTGGGCCGGCGTGTTCGGGCTCGGCATCGGCGGCTACTTCTCCGGGCGGTCGCATCCGCACGTGTTGATCGACCTGTTCTCCGCCTGGGGATTGACAATCGCGCTGCTCGCCGTCGCCAGCGTGCGGAGCATCGCCGCGCGGCCGACGCGCCGAGCGACGCCGGTCGAGCTGCTCGTGCTCGGCGGCGTCGGTCTGATGGCCTGCTCGCTCGTGCAGGTCCCCACACCCTGGTCGCAGATCGAGCGCCTGCAACGCTCGCAGCCGGTCGGGGCCCGGTCGCTCACCGGCGTCAAGCATGTCCTCCGCTCGCTCGCCGTTCCCGGTGAGCCCGTCGCCGTCCTGCTCAAGGAGGGCCACCGCGCCGCGTACGACCTGAGGATCCGCGACGTGACCCCGTACGCAAACGCGGATTCGATGATGTCCCCCGCACAGTGGCAGGACGCCGTCGATGCGCTCAGGCGCGCCGGCGGAAAGCAGATCGTGCTCTCGGACAGAACGGGCCCCGAACCACTCGAATGGCTTCTGCAGCGCGGCTTCACGTTCGGCCGGAGGGTGCCCGGCGCGACGGAGATGATCGCGCCGGAATAGCGACGTCCTTCGGACCGCGCAGCCGCTGCTCAGGCGCCGCGCGGCTGCAGGCGCTCAACGATCCCGGTGCTGCCGGTGATCGCGCCGATCAGAATCGTGTGCGGGGCGATCTCGGTGCCGGGCAGCACGACCGAGTCCTTCAGCGCCGCGCCCTCGCCGATCGTGACACCATCGCCGATCGCGAGCGGGCCCTGCAGGCGCACGCCGGGGGCGATCGTCACGTCGCGGCCGATCCACACCGGCGGCTCGATCAAGGTCGCGTCGGTCAGCTCGGTGCCCTCGCAGATGCGCACGCCCTCCGCGACCTGCTCGCCGCGCAGCTCGACTCTCAGCTCGCCCTGCATCGCGTCGAACGTGCCAGCTTTCAGCTCGTCGAGCGAGCCGACGTCGTTCCAGTACTCGTCGATTGCGTGGATGTGGAACGGCACGTCGTTTGCGAGCAGCGCCGGGAAGACGTCGTTGGCCCAGTCGACGAACTCGGTTCTCGGGAAGTAGTCGAAGATCTCCGGCTCGAACAGGTAGATGCCGCAGTTGCCGAGATCGGACAACGCTTCGGCCGGGTCCGGCTTCTCCTGGAAGCCGGTGATGCGACCGTCGGCGTCGTGCAGCACGACGCCGAACTCGCGCGTGTCCTCGACGCGCTTGACGGCGAGCGTGCCGATCCCGCCGGCGGCCTTGTGACGTGCCACGAACGCATCGAGGTCGATGTCGGTGAGCGCATCGCCGGAGATGATCAGGAACGTGTCGCCGTCGAGGAAGTCGGCGCAGTTGCGCACGCCGCCGGCGGTGCCGAGCAGCTCGGGCTCCTCGCGGTAGACGAGCCGGTCGCCGAAGTACTCCCGGATCGTCTCGGGGAAGTAGTGCAGGTTCGCGATCACGTCGGTGTAGCCGTGTCGGTCGAGCAGGTCGACGATGTGCGCCATCACAGGCCGGTCGAGGACCGGCACCATCGGCTTCGGGAGCTCGAACGTGAGCGGGCGCAGGCGCGTGCCGAGCCCGGCTGCGAGGACCATGGCTTTCATGCGGCGCGGACCCTAGCGAACCGCTCAGCCGGGCGCGGGCCCGGACCGACCGCGTGTCAGGTTCCCTGCTCCCAGGCGGTCAAATACTCCCGCTGCTTTTCGGTCAGTGCGTCGATCTCGACGTCGAGCGCAGCGAGCGTGAGGCGGGCGACCTCGTCGTCGATCTCCGGCGGGACACCGTGGACGCGCGCGTCGAGCGTGCCGGCCGTCTTGACGAGATGCTCCGCGGCGAGCGCCTGGTTGGCGAACGACATGTCCATCACGGCCGCCGGATTGCCCTCCGCCGCCGCGAGGTTGACGACGCGGCCCTCCGCCAGCAGGTTGATGCGGCGGCCGTCGGCGAGCACGTGCTGCTCGACGTGCGGACGCACCTGCTGGCGTTCGACCGCCAGCTCGCGCAGCGCGGCGAGGTCGCACTCGACGTCGAAGTGACCGGCGTTGCACAGCACAGCGCCGTCGCGCATCGCCTCGAAGTGCTCGCGTCGCACGACGTCGCGGTTGCCGGTGGCGGTGATGAAGATGTCGCCCTTGGCGGCCGCAGCCACGCCGGGCAGCACCTCATAGCCCTCCAGCTTCGCCTCCAGCGCCCGCACCGGGTCGACCTCACAGACGACGACGTGGGCGCCGGCGCCCTTCGCACGGAGCGCGATCCCCTGCCCGCACCAGCCGTAGCCGAACACGACCACGACGCGCCCGGCGAGCAGCATGTTGGTCGCGCGCAGGATGCCGTCGAGGGCGGACTGGCCGGTGCCGTAGCGGTTGTCGAACAGCCGCTTCGTGCGCGCGTCGTTGACCGCCACGACCGGGAAGCCGAGCTGGCCGGCGGCCTCGAGCGCGCGCAACCGCACGACGCCGCTCGTCGTCTCCTCGGTGCCGCCGAGGATGTCGCCGAGCGCCTGTGGGCGGCTCGCGTGCAATGTCGAGACGAGGTCGGCGCCGTCGTCCATCGTCAGCTGCGGTCGCGTGTCGAGCACCGCCTCGATGTGGCGGTAGTACGTCGCCATGTCCTCGCCGTGAATCGCGTGGACGGCCGCGCTGTCGCGCTCCACGAGGGCAGCCGCGACGTCATCCTGCGTGTCGAGCGGGTTGGCGGCGCAGAGGGCAACCTGCGCCCCGCCGGCGATCAGCGTGCGCACGAGGCTCGCCGTCTCGGTCGTCACGTGCAGGCAGACGCCGACGCGCAGCCCGTCGAACGGCCGCTCGCGCGCGAAGCGCTCGCGGATCGAGCGCAGCACCGGCATCCGCTCCTGGGCCCACGCGATGCGCGCGTCGCCGGCCTCGGCCAGGCCGAGGTCGGCGACGTCGTGAGCCGGTGCTCTGCGGGGGGCTCTAGTACCGATAATGATCCGGCTTGTACGGGCCCTCGACCGGGACGCCGATGTACGCGGCCTGCTCCGGAGTCAGCTTCGTGAGTCTCACGCCGAGCGCGTCGAGGTGCAGCCGCGCGACCTTCTCGTCGAGGTGCTTAGGCAGTACGTAGACCTTGCGCTCATACTCGTCGTTCTTCGTGAACAGCTCGATCTGGGCGATCGTCTGGTTCGAGAACGAGTTGGACATCACGAACGACGGGTGGCCGGTTGCATTCCCGAGATTCAAGAGGCGCCCCTCGGACAGCATGATGATCGTGTGGCCGTCGGCGAACTTCCACTCGTCGACCTGCGGCTTGATGTTGATCCGCTCTATCCCCGGCACCTTCGCGAGGCCGGCGATGTCGATCTCGTTGTCGAAGTGGCCGATGTTGCCGACGATCGCCTGGTGCTTCATGCGCGCCATGTGGTCGGCGGTGATGATGTCCTTGTTGCCAGTCGTGGTGACGAAGATGTCGCCCTCGTCGATGACGTCCTCGAGCGTCTTGACCTCGTAGCCTTGCATCGCCGCCTGCAGCGCGCAGATCGGATCGATCTCGGTGACGATCACACGGGCGCCCTGGCCGCGCAGCGACTCGGCGCAGCCCTTGCCGACGTCGCCGAAGCCGCAGATGACGGCGACCTTGCCGCCGATCATCACGTCGGTCGCGCGGTTGATGCCGTCGACGAGCGAGTGGCGACAGCCGTAGAGGTTGTCGAACTTCGACTTCGTGACGGAGTCATTGACGTTGATCGCCGGGAACAGCAGCGTGCCGGCGTCCATCATCTCGTAGAGGCGGTGGACACCGGTCGTCGTCTCCTCCGTGACGCCCTTGATGCCCTGGCCGACCTTCGTCCACTTCTGCGGATCCTCGGCGAGCGTCTTGCGCAGCAGCGCGAGGATCACGCCGTACTCCTCGGAGTCGCCGGGCGCGTCGTCCGGCACGGCGCCGGCCGCCTCGAACTCCGTGCCCTTGTGGACGAGCAGCGTCGCGTCGCCGCCGTCGTCGAGGATCATGTTCGGGCCATCCTCGCCGGGCCAGGTGAGCGCCTGCTCGGTGCACCACCAGTACTCCTCGAGCGTCTCGCCCTTCCAGGCGAAGACCGGAACGCCCCGCGGATCCTCGGGCGTGCCATCAGGCCCGACAGCGACGGCCGCCGCCGCGTGATCCTGCGTCGAGAAGATGTTGCAGGAGACCCAGCGCACCTCGGCGCCGAGCGCGACGAGCGTCTCGATCAGCACGGCCGTCTGGATCGTCATGTGCAGCGAGCCCATGATGCGCGCGCCCTTGAGCGGCTGACGCGCCGCGAACTCCTCGCGGATCGACATCAGGCCGGGCATCTCGTGCTCGGCGAGACGGATTTCCTTGCGGCCGAAGTCGGCGAGCGACAGGTCGGCGACCTTGAAGTCGGTTGTGCTGGACAGGGCGGTCATCGTGGCGCGGTCTCCATCGGTCGTGTGTTGAGCAGCCTTTGGTGCTTCTCCTGCTCCCAGCGGAGCCAGTCGGCGGCGTCGACGTGCTCCGGGCGGTGCGGCTCGGCTTCGAACCACTCCTCGATCGCCGCGCGCAGATCGGGGTCGCGCCGCATCCGCAGCGCGAAGCCGATCTCCGAGAGGCCGACCTCGAAGCGTTCGAGCAGCTCTCGCAGCGTGCGCAACCGCTGCAGCTCCGCGGGCCCGTAGAGCCGGTAGCCGGACTGCGAGCGCGCGGGCAACACGAGTCCGCTGCGCTCGACATAGCGCAGCATGCGCGGCGACCAGCCGGTCGTCTCGGCCGCCTCGTGGATCGTCAGTGCGTCGTCGCCCGCCATCCGAGCAGCAACCTTACCAGAGTCGTGTCAAGGTTCAGATCTCTTGATTCCAGTAGATTGCTTGCGTGTCGACCAGCACCTCCGCGCGGGGGGCGGTCGCTCGGGGGAACCTCGTCTCGTCTGCTCGGGCGCCGCATGCCCTCACCCTCAGCGAGTCCGCATGGCTCGTCGCGCCGGTCTGCGCCCTGCTGCTGCTCGTCGCCATCGTCGTGCTCGGCCCGCCGCTCGGACACGCGCTGTTCGCGCCACGAGGCGAGTGGACGATATGGCCGCAGATGGTCGACGCCCATTTCGTCTACGTGGAGCCGACCGAGCATGCGCGCTACGCGATCGCGCTGCTGGGCCCGCTGCTCGTCGCTGGCGGCGCACTCGCGCTTGTGCGACAGAGGATGAGCACGACCGTCGCGCCGGCGCTCGTCGCGGCCAGCCAAGCGGCGTTGCTGCTGTTCTTCGTCGCGTGCGTCGCCGTGCAGCAGCTGCATGTCTACAACACCACCTACACGGACGAACCGACCGCGCGCCGGATGGTCGTCGTCGCCCTCCCCACACTCGGCGTTGCCGTCCTGCTGGCGGCGTTGGCGTCCTGGGCGCTGCGGCAGCCGCAGCTCGCGGCGCGCGCATCAGCGGCGCTGCGCGAAACCCCCCGGCGCCGCACTGCCGCGCTCGTGCTGGCAGGGGTGTTTTGCCTGCTGTGGCTGCTGACCGCCTTCAACACCGACGGCACGATCGAGCTCGCGCACGAATCGGTCAACGGCAACATTCCCTTCTGGACCGACGAGGCGTTCGCACTCCTCGGCGGCCATGCTCCGCTCGTCGACTTCCACGCCCAGTACGGCCACCTGTGGGCGTACGTCGCCGCCGGCGCGCTGTCGCTGTTCGGCGCGACGCTCGCCGTCTACGCCGCCGTGATGCTCGCCGGCACCGCGGCGACGCTCGCAGCCGTGCTCGCGACGTTCCGCCGCGTGGCAGGCAGCTGGCCGGCCGCGCTCGTGCTGTTTGTGCCGTTCACCGCGACGAGCTTCTACATGGAGGCCGGCCCGCTCGAGAACCGCTACGGCCCGGCGAACCTGTTCAGCCTCTTCCCGATCCGCTACGCGGGCCCGTACCTGCTGCTGTGGCTCGTCGTGCGCCGGGTGCAGCGCGGCGCGGCGCACGCGCCGATCGCGCTGTTCGCACTGGCCGGCCTGGTAACCCTCAACAACCTCGAGTTCGGGCTGCCGGCGTTCGGCGCCTCCCTGCTCGCGCTGGCCGCAACGGCCCACGACCGCTCGCCGCGGGCGCTGGCACGACTCGGCGGGGCAGCGATCGCCGGCTTCGCGATCGCGCTGGCCGTCGTCTCGGCGTTGACGCTCGCCGTCGCCGGGTCGCTGCCGCACCTCGGGATGCTGACGACCTTTCCGAGCATCTACGGCACCGAAGGCTTCGGCCTGCTGGCGATGCCGGCGCTCGGCTTTCACCTGATCGTGTACGTCACGTTCGTGGCCGCGGTCGTCGTGGCCGTCGTGCGCCTCGCCGCGCCCGGCGACGCCCAGGAGCTGCCGCTCACGGCAGCGCTCGGGTGGTCCGGCATCTTCGGGCTCGGGGCCGGCAGCTACTTCGTCGGCCGTTCGCACCCGCACGTGCTGATCGACCTCTTCTCCGCCTGGGCGCTCGCCCTCAGCCTGCTGACGATCGTCGTCGCACAGGCCGCCGTGCGACGTTCGTTACGCCGCCCGCACCTGGCCGAGCTGCTCGTCCTCGCGGGCTTCGGCGTGATGGTGTGCTCGCTCGCGCAGACGCCGAGCCCGTGGTCGCAGCTGCAGCGCCTGAGCGACAGCCGGCCGTACCACAAGCGCTTCGCCACGATCACGACGCAGGTCGTCGACAGACTCACCACGCGCGGCGAGCCGGTCGCGCTGATGCTCTTCCTAGGCCACCGCATCGCCTACGACCTCGGCCTCGACAACGTCACGCCCTACGCCAACATGGACTCGATGATGACGCGCGAGCAATGGGCCGAGACGCTGCGAGATCTGCGCCGCGCCGGCGGTCGGAAGGTCTTCGTGCCGCGTCACTGGCTGGTCGCCGAACGGATCGCATACCTGCGCGCGGCGGGCTACACCGGCGCGAGCGAAGCGGCCGGACTCGGCATCGTGGAGTTCGTGCGGCGGGGGTAGCAGCCCACCGGTTGAGCAGGGTCGTTCCGGTAAAGTGACCCGGTGTCGGCAAAGGCCCCTGACCGGGCTGAGGCCGTCGGGGGATCACGCACCGGAGGCGTCGGGGGACGCATCCGTTCAGTGCCGTCGGCGCACGCGCTCAGCGCAGGCGAGTCCGCATGGCTCGCGGCGCTGCCGTGCGCCCTCGTGCTGCTCGCGATCGTCGTGCTGCTCGGCCCGCCGCTCGGACGGGCGCTGTTCGAGCCGACCGGCGCCGAGCACATATGGGGGCGTTTCTACAGCCTGCGCGGCGTCCGGCCCGAGCCGACCGAGCACGCGCGCTACGTGCTCGCGCTGCTCGCCCCGCTGCTGGTGGTCGGCGCAGCGTGGCTGCTGCGCGGGCGCAGCGTCCGCACACTTGTGCCGGCGATCGCCACCCCGCTGGCGCAGGTGGCGCTCGCGGCGTTCGTGCTCGTGTGTGTCGTGGCCCAGCGCGAGCACCTCTACGGCAATGAATTCACCGGCGGGAGAGGCTTCAGGACCACGATCTACTTCACGCTGCCGACGCTCGTCGTGGCCGCTGCGATCGCGGGCGCGATCGCGTTCGTGCTCGCGCGCGAGGCGCTGACGGAACGGATCGCCCGCGGTACCCGCGAGACGCCGCTGCACCACGTGCTTGCGCTCGCCGTGGCCGGGCTCGTCACGCTCGCGTATCTGCTGTCGGCGTTCAACACCGACGGCACGATCAACATCGCCAACGTCGCGCTGTGGGACCACACGGCGTTCTACATCGACGAAGCCCTCTCGATCCTCAACGGCCAGGCGCCGCTCGTCGACTTCCACGCCCAGTACGGCCACCTGTGGGCATACGTCGCCGCCGGCGGCCTGACGCTGTTCGGCGCCTCGCTCGGCGTCTTCGCTGCGATCATGCTGGCCGGGAGCGCGGCGACGATGGCGACGGTCTTCGCGTCGCTGCGCCGCATCGTCGGCGGCAGCTCGCTGCTGACGCTCGCGCTGTTTCTGCCGTTCCTCGCGACGAGCTTCTTCATGAAGGCGGGCCCGCCGGACAACCGCTACAGCCCGGCCGGCCTCTTCAGCCTCTTCCCGATCCGCTACTTCGGTCCGTATGCGCTGCTGTGGTTGCTGGTGCGGCGTCTCGACAGCGGCTCGACGAGGCGCGCGCTGCCGCTGCTCACGTTCGGCGGCCTCGTCGTCATCAACAACCCAGAGTTCGGCGTGCCGGCCGTCGGCGCGACGCTCGTCGTACTCGCCTGGTCGCTGACGGACCACTCGCTGCGGGGCCTCGCGCGGCTGGGCCTCGAAGCGCTCGGCGGCGGCGCAATCGCAGTCGGGCTCGTGTCGATGCTGACGCTGGCAGTCGGCGGCGGGCTGCCGCACTTCGGGATGCTGCTGCTGTTCCCGCGCATCTTCGGCAGCGAAGGATTCGGCCTGCTGCCGATGCCGTCGATTGGCTTCCACCTCGTCGTCTACGTCACGTTCGTCGCGGCGATCGCGGTGGCGGCAGTCCGCGGCGCGACTGGCGAGGAGCGCGCGCTGAGCGCCGCGCTCGCCTGGGTCGGCATCTTCGGTCTTGGCGTCGGCGCCTACTTCACCGGCCGCTCGCACCCGCAGGTGCTCGAGGATCTCTTCTCGGTCTGGTCGTACGCGCTCGCACTGCTGGCGGTCGTCGCGGTCCGTGCGATCGTGCGCCGGCCCGGGCGCCGGCCGCAGCTGGCGGAGCTGCTGGTGCTCGCCGGTATCGGCGTGATGGTCTGCTCGCTCGCGCAGATCCCCACGCCGTGGTCCCAAGTCGAGCGCATAAGGCGAGCGCAGCCGCACGACGTCCGCGTCGTGACGGCGATCGGCAACTCGATCAAGGAACGGACGCGGCCGGGCGAGCCGGTCGCCGTGCTCGTCAGACCAGGCCACCAGATCTCGGAGGAAATCGGGATCCGCGACATCACGCCCTACGCCAACATCGACTCGATGATGACCGAACAGCAGTGGGGCGAGATGATCCGCGCGCTGCAACGCGCGGGCGGCAACAAGCTGTTCGTCCAGCGGGAAACGCTGTTCAGCGAACACGTCGACTGGCTGGCCGCGCGCGGCTACAAGCCCTACGTCGAATGGAAGCAGATCGCCCTCATAGGCTTCATCAAGAAGCCTGCCGGCGCGAGGCCCTCCTAACCGCCGATCAGCGCGCCCTTGAGCCGCTCGATCGCGTCGACCGGCGTCGGATCGATGCCGCGCAGCACGGCGAGATAGAGCGAGACGAGGTCGCCGAGCAACACGAGCGAGACGAGCCGCTCGAGGCGCGTCTCGCCGCGGGTCTCGACACGGAAGGAAGCGGCAGCGCTCGCGCCGATCAGCCCCCGCGTCAGCTCGATCCGCTGGCGGATGCGCGGGTGCAGATCGGAGTCGTCCAGAAAGACCGCGCTGAACTGCCCGTGTGCGGGCGCCCCAACCCACCCGGCGACCTCGTTGTGGTCGAGCTCCGGCAGCTCGGAGGAGTGCGCGAGGATCTTGGCGTTCTCGTTCAGCTGCGTCTTCCAGCGGTAGGCGATCGGCGCGGTGAGACCGGCCCCGGCGATCTGCGGGATCGTCCCCAGCAGGCCGCGGGCGAGCTGCTTCGGAAGCGAGTCCTCCGCCCCGTCCGGGCCCCACTCCGCGACCAGCTCCTCGGTGTGCGCGGCGGCCACGTCAATCTCCGAGTGCAGCGACTCGGCGACGCCGCACGCGGCGGCCACCTCGAGCGCGATCACCAGCATGTAGCCGACCGCCGCGCGCGGCTGGAACGCGCCCGGCAGCGGGATCACCGGCACCGCTTCCTCGCGTGCGGCGGCAGCCAGCTTGCCGCCGGTCGTCGCGACGATGCGGCGGGCGCCGAGCGCGCCGGCGGCCTCGAACGCGGCAAGCGTCTCCTCCGTGTTGCCGGAGTAGCTCGCGCACAGCACGGTCGCGTCGGGCGTCGTCCACGCGGGGACGCCGTAGTCGCGCATCACGATCAGCGGGCGCGAAGCGCGGTCGCCGAGCGCCGCGCGCGCAAGCGCCCCGCCGATCGCTGAACCGCCCATGCCGGCGACGATCAGTCCGCCGGGCGCGTCGTGCGACTCGAGCTTCGCGGACTCGACACGCCACAGCGCGTCGCGCAGGTGCTCCGGGAGCGCAAGGATGTCGTCGACTTGCTTGGCGGCGTCGACCGCGTCGATCGCCTCGCGGGTGAGGGGAGTCTCGCTCAAAACTTGATCGCTCCGTCGGGAAGGGACACGTTGGGGGACAGCCGTGCGCCGGCGGCAAGCTGGTTGTCGGCGCCGAGCGTCACGCCCTCGCCGAGCACGACGCCTTCGCCGAGACGCGTGTGAGCGCCGACGCGCGCGCCGGGGCCGACGATGCACTGCGTCAGCTGGGCGTGCGGGCCGACGACAGCGCCGTCGAGCACGACCGAGCCGTCGACATGCGCGCCCTCGCCGACCTCGACGCCGCGCCCCAGCACGCTGCGGCCGCTCACGAGCGCCCCGTCAGCCACGCGCGCACCCTCGCCGACGAGCGCGGGTCCGACGACACGGCCGTCCACCTGCGCGCCGTCGGCGACGGCCAGGTGGGCGGCGTCGTAGGCGTCGGTCACGCTCGTCTTGACCGCGCCGTCGAGGATGTCGTACGTCGCCTGCAGGTAGCGGTCGGGTGTGCCGATGTCGAGCCAGTAGCCGGACGCCTCGTAGCCGTAGAGACCGTTGCCGACGAGCGTCGGAAACACTTCGCGCTCGATCGAGACGTGCTGGTTGGCCGGCACGCCCGCCAACACGTCGCGATGGAGCACGTAGGCGCCCGCGTTGATCAGGTTCGTGTCGATCTGGTCGGGGCTCGGCTTCTCAAGGAACTCGCTGACGCTGAGGTCGCTGTTGCGCCGCACGAGGCCGTAGGCCGACGGGTCCTCGACCGGCACCAGGGCGAGCGTCGCGCGCGCTCCGGTGCGCTCGTGCTGCTCCAGCTGCGCGGTGAGGTCGATGTCGGTCAGCACGTCGCCGTTGAGCATCAGGAAGCGCTCGTCGAGCAGCTCCTCGGCGAACTTGACCGCGCCGCCCGTGCCGAGCGGTCTCGGCTCTTCGACGTAGCGCAGCCGCAGCCCGTACGCCGACCCGTCGCCGAGCACGTTGTGGACGCCGGAGGCAAGGAAGCCGCACGAGATCACGACGTCGTCGACGCCGTGCCCGCGCAGCCATTCGAGCATGAACGCGATGAAGGGCCGATCGACGAGCGGCACGACCGGCTTGGGAACAGTGGAGGTGAGCGGCCGCAGCCGCGTGCCCTCTCCACCGGCGAGGATCAGCGCCTGCATTGTCAGCTCGAGGGCCCCGTGCCGACGCCTTCCGGCTCGCGCGGCGCCTGGGGTGGGCGGGTGCCCTCTCCCGCGCGATCGACACCGCGGCCGATCCCCTCGAACGCGAAGCCTGCCGCGCGAACCGCCTGCGGCTCGAGCGCGTTGCGGCCGTCGATCACGAGCCGTCCGCGCATGCGCCGGGCGGCGGTGTCCCAATCGAGCTGCTTGAACTCGGGCCACTCCGTCACGAGGACGACGGCGTCGGCGCCGTCGAGCGCCTCGATCGCGCTTGGCGCGAAGTGCACGCCCGGCATCAGCCGCCGCGCCTCCTCCTCGGCGATCGGGTCGTAGGCACGCACGATCGCACCGTCCGCCTGCAGCCGCGCGGCGAGCACAAGCGAGGAGGCCTCGCGCATGTCGTCGGTGTCGGGCTTGAACGCCACGCCGAGCAGCGCCACCGTCTTGCCGACGAGCGAGCCGAGATGCTTCTGCAGCTTCGAGATCACGCGCCGCTTCTGCAGTTCGTTGACCTCGATCACGGCCGTCAGCAGCTGGAAGTGGTAGCCCGAGTTGCCGGCCAGCTGCTTGAGCGCGCTGACGTCCTTCGGGAAGCAATTATGGGAAATAATGTGTGTTGATGTAACAAAAGAATGTGCGCCGGGGACCTCGAGCGAGTACACCCATCCGTCGAACGGCTCGCGCCGCGCCTCCGTGACCCGGACCCACGCCGGCCCATCACCGAAGCGCCGATAGCCGGTCGGTCTGATGCGCTTGCGCTGGCACGCGATTGACGCCAGGACGCCGGCACGGTCGCGCTCAGGCACCAGCGCGATGGCCCGCTCGACCTGATCAGCCCCCGAGATGCGCAGCCAATATGTGTCGCGCGTCGACTTCGCGACGCGGCCGATTCGCTGGCTCGCCACGAATCCGAGGTCGGCAAGCAGACGCAACACGCCGTCCGCGAGCTCGCGCGACACGGTGCCGAGCTCGAGGATCACGCTCGGCCCACCATTGACCAGCGACCATGATCCGTCGCCCTCCCACAGGCCGGAGAGGAGGGCGAGCTTCTGCTCACGCGTCAGGCCCCACACGAGATCAGGCAGGCGTTGCTCATAGCTCGTACGGCCGAGGCCCAGTACCTTCGTCCACCAGGCGCCGAGTAGACGGGACTGGACGGTGACCTTGTGCGCCGTTGGCGCGCGGTAGGCGCGCGCTCTGACGCCGTGCCGCATCCAGAAAGCCATGACCTCGTCGACGAGGTGCTGCTCACGCGTAGGATGGAAGGACCAGATGACGCGCGCGCCGTTGCGGTCGTCGAACGTAGTGTTGCCCTCCGCGAGGTACAGCCCCACGACCCGCCAGAAGCGCTCGTCGCAGACGAGCTCGGCCGGCACCTCGGCGCCATTCTTCGCCGTCTTGAAGCCCGCACCGCGCAGCGAGACGTCGAGCTGCGCAGCCTCGTCGAGGCGCAGCGTGCCGGAGCGGACGATGTCGCTCCAGCGCTGCGTCGTGCCGCGCGGATGGGCGTCGAGCACGGCGGCACGGACATCGCGTCCACGCTGCTCGAGTGCGGCGATCTGACCGGCACGCGGCCGCGTGATCACGTCTGCCGGCGCGGCGCCGGCCGCCTCGATGGCCGCCATCGTCGGCAACAGCGCGGGCGCGTCGTCGTAGTCGTGCGCGCCCTGAGCGAGCGGCAGCCAATCGTCAGTCGTCAGCTCCTCGGCCAGTTTGATCCCGACCTCATCATCGATGCCGTCTCCGACGAACCAGGGGTGATCGGGCGTGCAGCGCACCCGTCGGCCGGTCTTGGTGTGGACCTCCAACAGCTCGCCGACATGGCGCCGGCGCGTGGCGGCCATCACCGGCAAGAACTGCGGCCGCTCGCTGCCGGGCACCCACGACAGGACCTCGAGGTCCAGAGGCCACGCCAGGCCAGCCTCTTCCGCCTCCGGCTCCTCGGTCGCGAGCCGCGACCACAGCTGCTCGAACGTCAGCAGCGTCGTGCGACCGTTACGACGGGCGAGCACCGTCTCGTCGCCGGCGAGGCACGATCCGCCGTAGCCGATCCCCGGCCGCAGGAAGTGCTCGCCGATGCGGCGGTCGAGCCCCATCCCCTTGGCCACCTCCTGCACGTCGGCGCCGGTCTCCTCGCAGACGTTCGCGATCTCGTTGATGAACGAGATCTTCGTCGCCAGGAAGGCGTTGGAGGCCAGCTTGACCATCTCGGCGCTTGCGATGTCGGTGCGCACGAGCGGCGCGCCGAGCGGTGCGTACAGCTCGCAGACCGCATCGCCCGCCCAGTCACCGTCGTCGCCGACGACGACGCGGTCCGGTCTGCGGAAGTCCGGGAGCGCGGTTCCCTCCTTAAGGAACTCCGGGCAGGAGACGTAGCGGAAGCCGTCCTTGCCGCGCGCGGCGAACTCGCGCTTGATCGAGGCGCCAGTGCCGACGGGCACGGTCGACTTCATCACGAGTGCGTGGCGATCCGACGGCGGCATCGCGTCGACGACGGCGCGGACAGCAGACAGGTCCGCGTCGCCGGAGTAGGTCGGCGGCGTGCCAACCGCGACGAACAGCAGGCGCGCGTGCTCGAGCGCCGGCGCCAGCTCGGTCGAGAAGTGCAGCCGCTCGCGGTTCGCGGCGATCGACTCGGCGAGCCCAGGCTCGTAGATCGGAATCTCGCCGGCCTCGAGGCGGGCGATCTTGTCGGCGTCGATGTCGACGCACCAGACCTCGTTGCCGAGCTCAGCGAAGCCGGCGGCCGTGACGAGGCCCACGTAGCCGGTGCCGATGACCGCAATCGGTTCGCGCGCGGAGCTCATGGGGCGGCGAAGACTACTAGCGGAACCGCGAGAAGCCCTACACGCCAGGTCGCCCCGCTCAGTGCCCGCCCAGCCGCGTCAGCGAGCCGGCGATCGCGAGCATCTGGTCGTTCGTGAGTCTCTCCTGCAGGGTGTTCTGCACCCAGTACGCGCCCTTCGAGGTCTTCCAGCCGACCGTGCGGAGTCTCTTGCCGTCGTAGAACAGCAGCAGCTTCTTGCCGTTGACGGTGCGCGTATCGCTGGACGGATTGCGGAGGATCGGGGGGTCCGTCCAGGTCGTGCCCTGGATCCCGTAGTAGTTGCCGTCGTTCGCGTTGTAGACAACGACGAACCGATAGGCAGCCTTCATCTTCCCGTCCGGATCCTTGATGCGGTACGCCCGCGGGTACACGAGCTCGCCGCTCGCGTTGCGCTCGGGTGTTCTGTACTGCGTCCCTGATGCGAGCAGCTTCGGGTAGTAGACGGGGAACTTCATCGCGCCCAGCTGGATCGCGTAGTCCTCCCCGGTCGTCTGTGCGTCCACGAGGTGGTCGAGGCTCGGCCCGCGTGGCTTGCGCCGCTTGCCGCCGTGGCCGCCGCGGCTCCCGCCACCCGCCGAGTCGCCCTTCGGCGGCGCCGGCGGCGGCGAGAGGAACTCGTGGCGGATCTGCGCGAGCGCCTCGGGCGTGGCCGTGACGAAGGAACCGGCCGAACTGTTGTCGTAGGCGACCGGGAAGTGCACCTCGCGAATCGGGTGGTCGATCGAGTAGCCGGCCAGGAGCGCCAGGCGCAGGAACTCCTCCTTCGACTGCAGCGAGGCGTCCGTGCGCATGTGCCGGCCGATCTTCTTCGTCAGCTTGTGCGGGTCGGCGATCAGCTCCGCGACGCCGTACTGCAGCTTCGCCTGGCGCAGGAAGTCCTGCTGGCGGGCGGCGCGCACGAAGTCGTTGTCGAGGTGCCGGAAGCGCACAAAGTCGAGCGCCTGTTGACCGCACAGCTTCTGGTAGCCGGGCGCGATGTTGATCTCGGCGTACTGCTGGCTCGCCGGCAGGCCGAGGTTCGAGTGGTAGTACCAGCGGTCGACGTCGACGTAGACGCAGCCGATCGCGTCGACGGCGACCTTGAAGCCTCTGAAGTCGACGTTGATGATGTGGTTGATCGGGACCTGCAGCAGGCGTCTGATCACCTTCGCGGTCAGCACCTCGCCGCCGTCGGTGTAGGTCTCGTTGATCTTCGCGCCGACGCGCAGCGCCCCATTCGGCATCGTGAAGTCGACCTTCAGATCGCGGGGGATCGACAGCACGGTCGTCGCGTTCGCGTCCGGGTCGAGCCGCAACAGGATCATCGTGTCCGAGCGCGCGTCTCTCGTCTCGTGGCCGTAGCGGTGGTCGGAGCCGATCAGCAGGATCGTCTGCGGGTCGCCGGCCTGCGCGCGCGTGATGACCGCCCCGGCGCCTTTGATCGTCCCGCCTTGCTTGAGGTCGTCGACAAAGCCCTGCACCGTGTTGAGCCCGACGGTCGCGGTCACGCCGGCGCTCAGTACGACGATCGTCAGCGCGGCCAGCAGGAAGCGCAGCCACATGCCGCCGCGGCGGGGGAACTCAGGTGTCACGCGAGCCCTCCGTCGATTGCGGTCAGGCCGCTCGCCCCCGTCGCGCGCTCGCGCGCGAGCCACTCCGGCAGCGTGCGCACGAATCCCGTCAGCGCCTCGCGGTAGCGCTGCATGGAGGAGATCGAGACCCACTCCTCCGGCCCGTGATGGCCAGCGCCGGCAGGCCCGAACTCGACCGCTGGTATGCCGGCCTCGAGGAACGAGATCACATCCGAGGCACCGTCGCGCCCGACGCTGAGCGCCTCGCCATCCGTCGTGCGCACCGCCGCGTCGCGCAGCGCGCGCACGTACGGGTTCGTGCGCTCCACGTACGCCGGCGCGCGCATCAAGGTCTTCGCCACCGTCACGTCCGGCAGCGCGCGGATCTGCGCGAGGATCTCGCCGGGGTCCTGGCCGGGCAGGTAGCGGATGTCGACGACCATCGTGCAGCGGTCCGGCACCTTGTTGAAGACGTCGCCGCCCTCGATCCGCCCAAGGTTGATCGACGGGCGGTCGAACAGCTCCGAGGACTCGCGCGCGAAGTCCATCGCCTCGATCCGGCGGAAGACGTCGAACGCCTTCAGCACGGCGCTGTCGCCGAGCCACGGCGTGGAGCCGTGCGCGGCGCGTCCGCTCACCTCGATCCGCATCACCAGGACGCCCTTCGCCTCAACGCCGATGTGCAGGTCCGTTGGCTCGCCGGTGATCGCGAAGTCGGCCCGCATGCCGGCGCGCACCAACTCGTCGGTCGAGCGCTCGTCGACGTCCTCCGCCTCCTCGTCGGGCACGCACAGGAAGCGCACCCTGACGGCCCGCTGGTCGGCGCAGTCCTTGATCGCGCACATCATCGCCGCGAGCCCGCCCTTCATGTCATAGGCGCCGCGCCCGATCAGGCGGTCCCCCTCGACGCGCGGCTCGTACTGCTCCTCGTGGCCGGGCACGACGTCGAGGTGGCCGTGCAGCAGCACGGTCGGACAGCCGTCGCCCTCCGCGCCGACGTCGGCGATCAGCACCGGCAGCCCGTTGTGAACGTGCTCGCGCACCTCGATCTCGCGCGCCTCCAGCCAGCCCTTCACGAACGCCGCCGCCGCCGCGAGCTCCTCGGGGCGAGATGTGTCGTAAGAGATCAGGCGCTCGGCGAGGGTGCGTTCGTCGACCACGACGGGAGAGGATACGAGCCGCGCTGGCCGGCACCGGCCAGCGCGGTCGCTAGGGGTGGCGGAGCCGGCCACGTGGCCGGCGGAGCCGGGCCCCCATGCTCAATCCTCGCTCGCGATCCGCTGGAAGGCCTCCCAGCGGCGTCTGTCGCGCGCGGCGAGGCGCTGCTCCTCCGAGCCTTCCTGGGCTCTCGCGTAGGCGTCCTCGGCGGCGCGCAGCTTCTCCGTCAAATCCGCGCCGTCGAGCTGGTCGGGGCGCACCGCGTCCTCGACGAGGATCAGCGCGCGCCCCTCCGCCACCTGCAGATACCCCTCGCCTTGCGCGTAGCTGACGATCTCGTTCTCCGAGACGTACAGTCTCAGCTCCGTCGGATCGAGAATCGCCAGCAACGGCATGTGGTTGGCGAGAATGCCGATCGAGCCCGTAGCGGTGCGCGTCGAGACCATCTCGACCTCGTCGTTGAAGACCTCGCCCTCGGGCGTGAGGACCTCGACTCCGAACTTCGTGCGGGCCATGGACGCGCCCGCCTAGCCCTTCGCCGCCGCGACGACGTCGTCGATCGTGCCCTTCAGCAGGAAGACGCGCTCGGGCAGCTCGTCGTGCTTGCCCTCGATGATCTCCTTGAAGCCGCGGATCGTCTCGGCGATCGGGACGTAGGCGCCCGGCGTGCCGGTGAACTGCTCGGCGACGTTGAACGGCTGCGAGAGGAAGCGCTCGACCTTGCGCGCGCGCTGCACGACGAGCTTGTCCTCGTCGGAGAGCTCGTCGATGCCGAGGATCGCGATGATGTCCTGCAGCTCCTTGTAGCGCTGGAGGATCTGCTTGACCTCGTTCGCGACCGTGTAGTGCTCCTCGCCGAGGCTGTCGGCTTTCAGGATCGTCGAGGTCGAGTCGAGCGGGTCGACGGCCGGGTAGATGCCCTTCTCGGAGATCGAGCGCGACAGCACCGTCGTCGCGTTGAGGTGGGCGAACACCGACGCCGGCGCCGGGTCCGTCAAGTCGTCCGCGGGGACGTAGATGGCCTGGACCGAGGTGACCGAGCCCTGGCGCGTCGAGGTGATGCGCTCCTGCAGCTGGCCCATCTCCGACTCGAGCGTCGGCTGGTAGCCGACCTGCGAGGGCATGCGGCCGAGCAGCGCCGAGACCTCGGAGCCGGCCTGCACGAAGCGGAAGATGTTGTCGATGAACAGCAGCACGTCCTGGCCCTGCTCGCGGAAGTACTCCGCCATCGTCAGGCCGGACAGCGCGACGCGCATGCGGGCGCCGGGCGGCTCGTTCATCTGGCCGAAGACGAGCATCGTCTTGTCGATGACGCCCGACTCCTTCATCTCGAGCCAGAGGTCGTTGCCCTCGCGCGAGCGCTCGCCCACGCCGCAGAACGCCGATAGGCCGCCGTGCTCCTGGGCGAGGTTGTTGATGAGCTCCTGGATGAGCACCGTCTTGCCGACGCCCGCGCCGCCGAACAGGCCGATCTTGCCGCCGACCACGTACGGGGTGAGCAGGTCGAGCACCTTGATGCCGGTCTCCAGCATCT
>Ga0207681_10000840_pt1 | contig 20274 bp, 19 predicted proteins | sample KBSS53metaG_FD_184324 | JGI IMG/M metagenome (GOLD analysis project Ga0207681, IMG submission 184324) | Switchgrass rhizosphere microbial communities from Kellogg Biological Station, Michigan, USA - KBS S5-3 metaG (SPAdes) (version 2) | ecosystem: Host-associated > Plants > Roots > Rhizosphere... | reverse complement strand
AGAACGTGATGATCGTGGTCGACGGCGATGATATCCTGGTGACGACGGCCGCGGGCGCGCAGAAGGTCGGCAAGCTGAAAGGCGCCGTCAACCAGTGAACCCGATCCTGCCCACTCGAAGCGTGGCCAAGCCCTGGGGCCGGGACGCGCTGCCCCCGCCGTTCGACGGCGCGGGCGAGCGGATTGGGGAAGTATGGTTCGAGCCGCCGGCCATGCTGCCGCAGCTGCTGATCAAGTACATCTTCACCAGCGAGGCGCTGTCGGTCCAGGTCCACCCTTCCGATGCGCAGACCGAGGCCAGGGGACTGGGCCGGCAGGGCAAGGAGGAATGCTGGCTGGTGATCGATGCCGAGCCCGGCGCCAGCCTCGGCATCGGCTTTCACGAAGCCATCGGGGCCGAGGCCCTGCGCGCGGCGGCGCTGGATGGCTCGATCGAGCGGCTGATGCGCTGGTATCCCGTGGCGGCGGGCGATTTCTTCTACATTCCGGCCAATACGGTCCACGCCATCGGCGCGGGGGTGAGCCTGATCGAGGCCCAGCAGAACTCGGACATTACCTATCGGCTCTACGACTATGGCCGTCCGCGCGAGCTGCACCTGGATGACGGCATGGCCGTCGCGCGGGGGGAGCCCTATGCCGACCAGTGGCACCGCCACTTGCCCGAGCGGGGCGAGGAGGCGCTGGTGACCGGGCCGCTGTTTCGCCTGGACCGGATCGACGGGCCGCCGTCGGAAGTGCTGCGGCCGGTCTATGCCGGGGCGCCGCTGCTGGTGGTGCCGCGTTCGGTGGGCATTTCGGTCGGCGGGGTGGATGTGGCCGTGGGCGAATGCGCGCTGGCGCGGGATATCGATGAGGTGGCGGTCGAGGGCGGGGCCCTGGCGCTGCTGGCGAAGGCGGTTTGACCGCATGGCCGGTTGGAATGCCGCTCCCGCGGGCGGGAGGGCAGACCATCACCCACAGCTTTTCCTGCCGCCACATCGCCATGAACGGCGCTTGCCGCTCTTGGCCGGCTTGCGCTAGGTCCCGGATACAACCTGAGAGGACCTGCTGCCCGTGACCGTTCATCCCGTCCCCGCCGAATGGGCCAAGCGCGCCTATGTCGACGCCGCCGGCTATGCCGAGAAGTATCGCCGCTCGATTGCCGAGCCGGAGGCCTTCTGGCGCGAGGAGACGGCGCGGCTGGACTGGATCAGGCCGTGGACCCAGCTGATCAGGTGCTCGTTCGACGAGGCCGATTTCGGCATCGAATGGTTTGCCGACGGGACGCTGAACGTTTCGGCCAATTGCCTTGACCGGCACCTGGCGGCGAACGGCGATAGGGTGGCGATCATCTGGGAGGGCGACGATCCCGCGCAGCAGCGCAAGATCACCTATCGCGAGCTGCACGAGGACGTGTGCCGCATGGCCAACGTGCTCAAGGGCCTGGGCGCGCGCAAGGGTGACCGGATCACGCTTTACCTGCCGATGATCCCGGAAGCGGCCGTGGCCATGCTGGCCTGCGCGCGGATCGGGGCGATCCATTCGGTGGTGTTCGGCGGGTTCAGTCCCGAGGCGCTGGCGGGGCGCATCCAGGATTGCGACAGCCGCCTGGTCATCACCGCCGACGCGGGCATGCGCGGGGGCAAGCAGGTGCCGCTCAAGGCCAATGTCGATGCGGCCGTGGCGCATTGCCCGTCGGTGGAGAGCGTCCTGGTCGTGCGCCATGTGGGCAATGCGGTGGAGATGAAGGGCGGGCGCGACCGCTGGTGGCAGGACGAGCGCCAGGCGGCCTCGCCCGAGTGCCCGGCGGCGGAAATGGGCGCGGAGGACCCGCTGTTCATCCTCTACACCTCCGGTTCGACCGGCAAGCCCAAGGGCGTGCTGCACACCACGGGCGGCTATCTCACCTGGGCGGCGATGACGCACCACTACGTGTTCGACTACCGCCCCGGCGAGATCTACTGGTGCGCGGCCGATATCGGCTGGGTGACCGGGCATTCCTATGTCGTGTACGGGCCGCTCGCCAACGGGGCGACTGTCGTGATGTTCGAGGGCGTGCCGAACTATCCCACCCACAGCCGGTTCTGGGAAATCGTCGACCGGCACCAGGTCAACATCTTCTACGGCGCCCCCACGGCGCTGCGCGCGCTGATGCGCGAGGGCGACGAATGGGTGAAGCGCACCAGCCGCTCCAGCCTGCGCCTGCTGGGTTCGGTGGGAGAGCCGATCAATCCCGAGGCCTGGGAATGGTACTGGCGCGTGGTCGGTGACGGGCGCTGCCCGATCGTCGACACCTGGTGGCAGACCGAGACCGGCGGGGCGATGATCACCCCGCTGCCCGGCGCGACCGATCTCAAGCCGGGTTCGGCCTCCAGGCCGTTCTTCGGGGTGGTGCCGCAGCTGGTGGATGCCGAGGGCAAGGTGCTTGAGGGGGCGGCCGAGGGCAACCTGTGCATCACGCAGTCCTGGCCCGGCCAGATGCGCACCGTCTATGGCGACCATGCGCGGTTCTTCCAGACCTATTTCAGCACGTACAAGGGCAAGTACTTCACCGGCGACGGCTGCCGCCGCGACGAGGACGGCTACTACTGGATCACCGGCCGGGTGGACGACGTGATCAACGTCTCGGGCCACCGCATGGGCACGGCGGAAGTGGAGAGCGCGCTGGTCGCCCATGCCAAGGTGGCGGAAGCGGCGGTGGTCGGGTTCCCGCACGACATCAAGGGGCAGGGCATTTACGCCTATGTCACCTGCAATGCCGAGGTGGAGCCCGACGAGGCCCTGCGCAAGGAGCTGGTCGCCTGGGTCCGCACCGAGATCGGGCCGATCGCCACGCCCGATGCGATCCATTTCGCGCCGGCCCTGCCCAAGACCCGTTCCGGCAAGATCATGCGCCGCATCCTGCGCAAGATCGCGGAAGGCGATGTGAGCAGCCTGGGGGATACCTCCACGCTGGCCGATCCCGGCGTGGTGGATACGCTGATCGCGACGCGGGCGGGATAGCGGCTAACGCAGTTCACCTGGTCCGAAATCCATGGAGCGGGCTTTCAGCGCCAGGTCATCAAGCGAGCCGGTGGCGAGCTGGCGGGTGATCGTGTCGATTTCGCTGCCGATCCGGGCCAGACTGTCGACGAGGGCGGTCTCATCGCCCGGCGGGCGGCGCGCGGCGGTATAGCCGCCGACGATGGCGGGCAAGTGTTCGCCGACGAGCCGGCGGACCTCGGCTTCGGCCTCGGGGCGGGGATGGGCATGATCGAGCTGGAGGCCGAGGCCATCGAGCTGGACGCCGATCGCATCGACCTGCCGGGCAGCATTGGCTGGTAGTACGGCACGCCGGGTTTCCAGCCACAGCTCGGCATTGTCGACGACCTCGGTCAGCGAGCCGCGCGCAAGGTCATCACCCTGGGGAACGCGCAGGCGGGGGTATCGCAGCAGCAGGGCCGCGACGAGGATGCAGGCGAGCGCGGTGATGAACAGGCCGCCGACGCCGATCCCGCCAAGCAGCATGGCGAGCGCGGCCGCGGCGACGATGACGAGGACGACGCCGAACAGGACGCGCCAGATCCGCCCCATCAGGTGGCTGGTCTTGAGCGCGCGCGAGCGGCGGCCGATCGAGTGGCTGTGGGCGAAGCGCGCAGGGTGCAAGCGGGAGGGTGAAGGCGCATCCATGCCAATGGAACGCCGCTGGAGAGATCGCGCTCCCGCCCGAACGGGCGAGCTGCCTCAGCCGCCGGTGAGGCGGCGGAGCATGCGCCGAAGGGGCCCTTCGTGGACGCGCTGGGGAAGGGACTGGCCGGTGGCATCGAGCAGGTAGCGGGCGAGGATCAGGGCCTGGTTGCGGGTCATCAGGAAGCGATGGTCTTCCACCACAGCGGTGGCATCGCCTTCGGCGCGCTTGCTCTGGAGCTTGAACTGGATGCCCCGGCTGAACGGAGCGTGCGACCAGCCGACGATCACGCGGAATGGCTGATCAATGCCCTGGGCTGACGCAGGCGCGGCGACATTTTCAGGATCGACCATCGGCGACCTTTCGCCTCCCCCATTGTTTCCACGGGCATTGTTTCCACGGGGAAAGTCGCCTGATCAGCAAGGCTGGTCAAGGCGTACGGAGCTAATGTCCCGAAGCGGGATGCCGCGAAACGCTCAGGCCGCGAGCTGGTAGGGCTGGATTTCGCCCGCGAGATAGAGGTTGCGGGCCTTGGCGCGGGAGAGCTTGCCCGAGCTGGTGCGCGGCAGGGTGCGCGGGGGGACCAGTTCGACCACGCAGTTCATGCCGGTGATGGAGCGGACCTTGTCCTTGATCTGATCGTGAAGGCGGCGGCGTTCTTCCGGATCGGAGACGCGGCAGTGGACGAGGACGGCGGGGACTTCCTCGCCATTATCGGCCTGGACCGAGAAGGCGGCGATATCGCCCTGGTGGAAGCCGGGGAGCTGTTCGACAGCCCACTCGATATCCTGAGGCCAGTGGTTCTTGCCGTTGATGATGATCATGTCCTTCGCCCGGCCGACGATGAACAGGTAGCCCTCGGCGAGGTAGCCCATGTCGCCGGTGTCGAGCCAGCCATCGACGAGGCAGGCCTCGGTCGATTCCGGATCGCGGAAGTAGGAGTGCATGACCGAGGGGCCCTTGCACCAGACCTTGCCGATGTGGTGATCGGCCAGCGGCAGCCCGCGTTCGCCGCGCACTTCGACGACCATGTCGCGCACCGGCTTGCCGCAGTTGACGATGGCGCGATAGCGCGCGGGGCGCGACAGGTCGCGCGGGCAGCCCGAGAGGCGCTCTTCCTCGACCAGTTCGACGCGGATGCCTTCGCCCGGGGGCATGATGGTTACCGCGAGAGTCGCTTCGGCGAGGCCATAGGAGGGGAGGAAGGCGGCGGCCTTGAACCCGGCCTCGGCAAAGGCGTTGACGAACCCCTGCATGACGTCGGGCCGGATCATGTCGGCCCCGTTGCCGGCGATCCGCCAGCGCGACAGGTCGAACCGCTCGGCCACGTGGCTCTGGCTCGAGATGCGGCGGGCGCAGATATCGTAGCCGAAGGTGGGGGAATAGGAGAGGGTCGTGCCGGGATTGCGGCTGATCATGTCGAGCCAGGCCAGGGGCCGGCGCGCGAAATCCTCGGTCTTGAGGTAATCGGCCGAGACCTGGTTGGCGATCGGCGAGAGGAAGCAGCCGACGAGGCCCATGTCGTGATACCACGGCAGCCACGAGACGCAGCGGTCGGTCTGGATCAGCTTCATCCCGTGGCCGTGGCCGGCGAGGTTGTTGAGCAGGGCCTCGTGGGTGACGGCGACGCCATGGGGGAAGCGGGTCGACCCCGAGGAATACTGCAGGTAGCAGATCTGGTCGGAGCTGGCCGCGGGCAGGGCCACGCCGGCGGGCGCGGGATCGGCGAGGAAGCTTTCGAAGGCGATCCCCGCGCAGCCCTGCCGCGCGGCGGCGGCGCCGGCCATTTCGGCGATCTCGCCGGGGAAGAACAGGATCGACGGGTCCGAGCTGTTCAGCTGGACGACGAGCTGCTCGATATAGTTGTCCTTGCCGCCGAACGAGGTCGGCAGCGGCAGCGGCACGGGCCAGGCGCCGGCATAGATCGTGCCGCAGAACAGGGCGGCGAATTCGGGCCCGGTTTCGGCGATGAGGGCGATGCGGTCTTCCGGCTTGACGCCCTGAGCCACCAGGCGGCGGGCGACGGCGAGGGCATCCTCGCGCAGTTCGGCGAAGGGATAGACGCGGGACAGGTTGCCGCGCGCATCGTGGAAATTCAGCCCGCGAGCACCCTTTGCGGCATAGTCCAGCGCATCGCCGAAGGTCGCGAAATCGGAAAAGCGGCGCTCAAGCCTGTCTTCGTTCGGTGTCGGCACCAGCGTGGCAGTGGTGTCGGTCATGCGCGAATAGCCCGTCTGTTGTTGTTGTCGCCGTGATTGCTGAAGCTGCGGATTGTCGTCTTGTGATTACGCGGGGCTGAATGCCCTGATCGAAAACAAGCACTGATCGGAAAGCAAATCCCACCAAAACCCTGCACTGGCGCAACCCCCCGGCCACGCAATTGGCCGGTAATTGCTACCGGCACTCCCCAATCCGTAACGACTGTGGCACGAATATGGCCGAATGTCACCGTCTCCCCGACAGAAACGTACACCCCGCCCCCTGGATGCCGCGCGCCTGGACGAGCTGGCACTCGCCTATGTCGCCCGATTCGCGGCGAGCGCGGCTAAACTCGAAACTTACCTTCAGCGCAAGCTCAGGGAGCGCGGCTGGGCCGGGGAGGGGGCGCCGCCGGTGCCGGCGATCGTCGCGCGGTTCGTGGCTGCGGGCTATGTCGACGATGCCGCCTATGCCCGGATGAAGGCCGGATCGCTGCGCCGGCGCGGCTATGGCGAGCGGCGGATCGGCCAGGCGCTGGGCGCGGCGGGCATTGCCGAGGAGGTGCGCGAGGAGGTGCGCGGGGCGGAAGGGGCGCAGCGCCGCGCGGCGCTGGCTTTCGGCAGGCGCAAGCGGCTGGGGCCGTTTGGCGCGGGCGTTGACCGCGCGGGGCAGGAAAAGCAGCTTGCGGCCATGCTGCGGGCAGGGCACCGCATGGATCTGGCGCGCGCGGTCGTTCAGGCGGCCGACATGGCGGCACTCGAACAATGGGCCGCCGAGCCCGAAGAGGAGGATGACGAGCGGTGAAGACGATCCTGCGCACTCTGCTGCCGATCATGGCGCTCGTACTGGCGGCCCCGATGACGCCCGCGCTGGCGAAGCCGGCTGCGGCCCATTCCGGCCCGACTCACGTTGGCGCGACTCACGTTGGCGCAGTCCATCCCGTGTCAGGCCTGCCGGTGATCCCGCTGCGCGTGCGCGGCCATGCCTTCCGGGTCGAGATCGCCCGCACCGATGCCGAGCAGCAGAGGGGCCTGATGTACCGGACCATCATGGGCGCGAACGAGGGCATGCTGTTCCCCGAAGCCTTGCCCCGCCGCGTGGCCTTCTGGATGCGCAATACTGTGCTGCCGCTGGATATCGTGTTCATCGGGACGGACCGGCGCATTCTCAACATCGTCAGCGCCATTCCCTATGACGAGACCCCGCTGCCTTCGGCCGGGCCGGTGTCGGCGGTGCTGGAGCTGAATGCGGGGCGGACCAGGCAACTGCGGATCAGGCCGGGGGACAAGGTGATCTGGTAACAATCGCGCGTGACGAGGCTGCCAACCCCCTTGCCCGATCCCCCCTGTTTCCGCTAGGCGCGAGGCCCATGGGAATCCTCTCCAAGATCTTCACCTGGTGGGACGGCGCCACCATCGGCACCGCGCTCGATTCGGCGCGCCATGGCGAGCATGTCGGCACCGACGCGCAGGGCAACCGCTACTACCGTGCCAAGCGCCCGTTCCCCAAGGGCCATCCGCGCGCCGGGCTGGAGCGCCGCTGGGTTATCTACAACGGCGCCAACGATGCCAGCCGCGTGCCGGCCGAATGGCACGGCTGGCTCCACAGCACCTTCGATGGCGTGCCGGAAAGCTACCTTCCGCCCCCGCGCATCTGGGAGGCGGACTATACTCCCAACGCCACCGGCACCCCGCAGGCCTATCGCCCCCAGGGCGCGATGGAGAACGGCGGCATTCGCGCCCGCGCCACCGGCGACTACGAAGCCTGGTCGCCGGAAGCCTGACCGGGTGCGCCCGCACTCGGCCCTGATCCGCTCCATTACCGTCGTTGCGGCGAGCCTCGCGGCCGCGGCCTGCGGGCATGGCGGCGACGTGGCGCCCGAACCCACCGAAGTTCCGCAGAACGTTGCCGGCGCGGCGCCGGCGGCGCGGGCGGTAGAGAGCAATTACGGCACCCCGGTGAAGGACCGGGTGGCCACGATCGGCCTGCTCAACAAGCGCAACAACCTCGAGCAGGACCTCGTGCTGAAGACCGGCGAGGCCCGGCGGATCGGCAATGTCGTGATCAAGCTCGCCAACTGCGAGCGGACCCTGCCGTGGGAGGACCCGCCGGAAGTGGGCGCTTTCGTCCAGCTCTGGGTCGAGGAACGCGCCGACGTGTCCAAGCCGCTGGCCTGGCACAAGGTGTTTTCCGGCTGGCTGTTCAAGAACTCGCCCTCGCTCAACGTGGTCGAGCACCCGGTCTACGATGTCTGGGTGAAGGACTGCGCGATGAAGTTCCCGGGCGAGGAGGAAGACCCCGCCGCTTTCGCCAGCAGCGCGGCGAAACCCGCGGGCAAGGCGAGCGGCGCCCCGGTACCGGCGCCTTCGGCCAGCCCCTCTCCGGCCCCGGCGCCTGCCGCGGCGCCCGCAGCGCCAGCCCAGCCGGACTGATCCCGCGGCGGGGGCTCCTGCGCCCGCTTGAGCAGGGTCAGGTAGCGCGCCTGCGAAATCTCGATGGCGCCCAATGAGGCGAGGTGTTCGGTCATGAACTGGCAGTCGAGCAGTTCGGCCCCGGCCTCGCGCAGGGCGGCGACCAGCCAGGCGAGGGCGACCTTGGAGGCATCGGGCACCACGGAAAACATCGACTCGCCGCAGAACACCCGGTCGAACCCCACCCCGTAGAGCCCGCCGACCAAGCGGCGCCTGCTGCCGCCGCCGCCGCCATCCTCGTCCTGCCAGCATTCGATCGAGTGGGCGAAGCCCTCGTAATGGAGCGCGGTGTAGCTGGAGGCGATCCGCTCGCTGATCCAGGTTTCCTCGCTCTCCCGGCGCGGGGCGGCGCAGGCTTCCATCACTGCGGTGAAGGCGGCGTTGCAGGTGACGGTGAAGCGCCCCCGGCGCAGGGTGCGGGCAAGCGAGCGCGAGCAGCGGAAACCGTCGAGCGGGAGAATGGCCCGGAGGCGCGGTTCCACCCAGAACACCTCGGGATCGTCGCGGCTGTCCGCCATCGGGAAGATCCCGCTGCGGTAGGCCAGCATCAGGAGCTGGGGATCGATGATCTTGCCCGGGGCGTGCACCGGCCCGTTCTAGCGCGATTTTCCGCCTGTCGCAAAATGCCTTGCGGCAAGCCGCGCCGGCAATTCCCGATCAAATCGGCGATGCGGCGAGCAGTGTTCCGATCCGCGCTTGCCATGAGCGCAGCGGCCCTATAGAGGCCCGCCTGCCCGCAGGAGTGTAGCTCAGTTGGTAGAGCATCGGTCTCCAAAACCGAGGGCCGGGGGTTCGAGTCCCTCCACTCCTGCCAAAAATCTGCCGGAAACCCGCAAAATTCTGCGGGTTATCGGCCAGGCAACACGGTGCCCCTCCTCCCTTGTTAGCCAAGCGCCAGCTGTCACGAGGCCGAGCGAGAATAGCGGACCGTTCGGCATCGCGAAGATGCCAGCATACAGCAACGAGGTTGGTCCGAAGATCGGCGCGTTCCCCCCTTGACCGGAACACCTGCGAGGCGTGGTCTGACCATCTCAGCTTGCGGCTATCGCGCTGATCGGCAAGGTTTCGGCGCTGGGCAGGGGTTCATGTGGGCGATGACTGCCGCTAGGATGCTCTTCGTTTCTCAGCTAACCGCGTCCGGAATTTATCATGACGATCAAGAAATTAGCCCTCGCAACGCTGCTTTTGAGCTGCTCGGTCCCCGTATCTGCTCAGACAGTCGCTGACGACGTGCGCTGCCTGATGCTCAGCAATCTCTTCACGAAGGCCGCGACCGATGATCGAGCCAAGCAGATTGCTCGCCAGACCTTGGCGTTTTACCTGGGTCGGCTCGATGGTCGCGCAACGCCGCAAGCGTTGACGGCGGCCATGCGTGCCCAAGCGACTACGATTGATCCAAAGATCGCCGGACCCGCGATGAACGGCTGCGCTGCCCGGTTGGGGAAGGCCCAACAGGCAGTACAGGCGGCTAGTCGCGCGATTGTACCGGCCAAGTAGCAAGGACCAGCCAGAACCTCGCCCGGCGAAGCGCCGGCGGGCCCGCGCCTTCAACGCAGGCGGCCAGACCGCGCTCAGCCAAGCGCGGTCGAGGGCTCCGCCAGGTTGTCCGGCATCACGTGGCCGCTCAGGACCTGGCTCATCCGCAGGCGCTCGGGAATGCGCTCGGTCCCGATGCGGCGGTCGATCTCCTCATGGTACCAATAGATGCCGCGTTCCTGAGCGCCCATCATCATCCCGGTGAAGGCACCGCCTTCCAGCGACTTCTGGATGGCTGAGAGCAGCCGCATGTCTTCGCTGACGACCCGCGCGTTGGAGGCCATGTAACGGTCCCAGTAGGCGTCCTCGACCGCCGGATCGATGTCGGCATCGCCCCAGCCGAGGATCCACAGGTCCATCACGGTCCGGTTGGGGCTCACCGGCCACATCGCCTGCCACGGAAATCCGCCCGGTTCCACCGCCGCCTGGTTGTTGGGGAAAGTGGCCATGCCGACGGTGTGGTCCCGGAACACGTCGGCAAATTCGGGCACGATGGGCATCGGATTTCCATCGGCGATGCGCGCGAATACCTTGCGCGTGGTGCACATGCGGTTATGGCCGTTGCGGAAGATGTCGACGGCCATGGCCTTGGTGTCGAGCCACGATGCCACGGTCTCCTGGTGGATCGTGGATACGTGATAACCTTCGTAGAAGTTGTCGAGCATGGCCTTCCAGTTGCAGTCAGCGTAGACCGTCCTGGTCCGCTTCACCGTCAGCTTGTCGAGGGGAAAGCCCGCGATCTGGCCCTCGAGCGGCCGCATGTGCTCTCCCAGGGTCATCGAGGGGTTCTCGGCCAGGTTGATGAAGATCATGCCGTTCCACACATCGCAGTGAACCGGCAGCAGGTTGCGCCCACGGGTTTCGGCCGGAAAATCTTCCTTGCAGGTGATCGCGAGCACCGTCCCTTCGAGGTTGTAGCTCCATGAGTGATAGGGGCACACGAAGCGGGGGACGCGCCCGCTGCTCTGGAGCACCAGCGGCGCCCCGCGGTGGCGGCAGACATTGTGGAAGGCCCGAACCTCGCCCCTCTTGTCGCGCACGATGACCACACTGGCGCCGAGCCGCTCGAACGTGATGAACGAACCTTCCTGCGGCAATTGCGAGACATGCCCGGCAACCACCCAGGTCTTGCGCCAGAGATGCTCCATCTCGAGGTCGTAGAAGGCCTGGTCGAAATAGCGCCCGCCCGGAATCTCGGGCAAGGCGGGCAGGCCGTCGGGATAGGCGTCCCGATTCTTCTCGAACGCCACTTTCTCGTATGCGTAGCTTGCTTCTGCCGGTCGCATGCCAATTCTCCCGCTGCCAATCCGCTTGTGCCAGCGGCGCTTGCTGAAAATTTAGTAGCACGATTGCGGGCGGTCGAGCAGCGAATCCAGACACATTGTAAACCCGGCTTGCCTTTCACCAACGATTTCATTGGCGCGAGCAGAGCCAAGGCAGATCAGCCGGACCGTTTGCCGACCCAAGACCATGGTCTTCGTCGGTAGCCTGCGTGCCGGCTCCTGCAAAAAGGCCCTCGCCCGGCTTGCGACCAGCAGAGCCGAGGAGGCGGGTGCCGAACTGCGGTTGCTCGGAATGTGGGGGAGAACCGGCATTCCGCGACCAAACAATGAACCCTTGGGGGTGCCGGCGCGACCATTGGGATCGCAGGGCCGAAGAATGCGAGTGCACTGCAAAATAAAAGTTGCGTGACGCCCTGCAAATGCAATAGCATAGCAGGCATCGGGAATGTGTGCCCCAAGGATGGGGCATAGCGAACAGGCCCGAAATCCAACCATCGCGTGGCAATGGCGCCGCCCGAATCGATCCAGCCGGATCGTTCGAGGCGGCTTTTTTGCGTGCGCGAAGAACGAAGGGCTCTGGCCGTGGCTTTCCGGTGTTCAGCGCAGCAGCAGCGAGGCGATCAGCGCCGCGAGCAGCACTGCGCTGGTCACCTGCCAGAACAGCTCGGGATGGCGCGCCGCCAGGGGCAGTTTGCGCCGGGGGCCTACTTCCCGCGCCCCGCCGCCCTCCAGCGCGCGCAGCAGTTCGACCACGTCGCCGAAGCGGGCCGCCGGGTCCGGCTGGATCGCGGTGAGGATCGCGTTGTCGAGCCACGAGGGGATTTCCGGCCGGTGCTGCGAGGGCGCCACGGCGCGGCCGAACCGCGGGCGCTGGAACGCCTCCTGTTCGCCATAGGGCCACTTGCCGGTGAACCAGCGGTAGAGCGTCACCCCCAGCGCGAACTGATCGGTCAGAGCGTCGCCGGCGTTTCCGGCGAACTGCTCGGGTGCCATGAACCCGGGCGTGCCGGGGATCTCGTCGGGCCGGAAGTCCTCCACCCGGGGCAGCCGCGCCACGCCAAGGTCGATCAGCTTCAGCCCGCCGTCGGGCAGCAGCATCACGTTGTCGGGCTTGATGTCGCGGTGGACCACTTCCAGCCGGTGCAGCGCGGCCGCGGCGCGGGTCAGCCCGATCGCCGCCTCGATTCCCCCCTTGAGACCGGGCAGGCCGCGCGCCATCCGCTCGGCCATGGTCTCGCCGGTGAGGTAGGGCAAAACCCCATAAAGCGCGGTCTGGCGCTCGGGACGGACCGGGTGGGCGGCCAGCACGAAGGGGCTCGCCACCCGCTGCCCCAGCATGATTTCTCGGGCAAAGGCGAGCCGCAGCGCGCGCTCCGAAAGGACCTCGTCGCGCGGGAATTTCAGCACCACGCGCGCGCCGTCCTCCCCGTCGGTTGCCACCAGCAAAACGGCATGGCGCCCGGTCGACAGCACGCGTTCCACCTGGAACCCGTCGATCCACTGTCCCGGCGCCGGCGGGGCCACGAAGGGCAGGTCGGCCAGCCCCGCGAGGATGCCGTCGTGGTCGGGCGCGGGCAGCCGCACCACGTCGACCACGACCGCCGTCGCATTGTCACGGCCGCCGGCCGCCAGGGCCGCGTCGACCAGCTGCTCGGCCGTAGCCTCGGCGCTGGCGTTCTCGGCCAGGATCGCGCCGATCCGCGCCGGCGAGAGCACGCCGTGGACCCCGTCGGTGGTCAGCACCAGCCGGTCATGCTCGGCCAGTTCCAGCTGGGCATGATCGAGCCGCAGTTCCGGCTCGATGCCGATCGCGCGGATCAGCACGTGGCTGAGGTCGGGCTCCGGGCGGACATGATCAGTGGTCAGGCAGGTCAGCCGGCTGCCCGAATAGCGCCAGGCCCGGCTGTCGCCGACATGGACCAGGTGGGCGCGCCGCCCGCGCAGGGCCATGGCGGTGAAGGTCGTGGCCGAATTGGCCATGGTCTCGCCCCGGCCCTGGGCATGGAGCCAGCGGTTGTAGGCGGCCAGCGGCGCCTGCATCGCGCGGGCCGGGCCGACCGTGTCGGGCATGGCGTAGAACCCCTCGACCAGCGCGCGCACCGCCAGTTCGGCAGCCTCACGCCCGGCCTTCCCGCCCGAAACGCCGTCGGCCACCGCCGCCAGGATCCCGTGGCGCATCCGCTCGAGCGCGCTGCCGACGTGAACCCCGCCGAAATCCTGGTTTTCCGCGCGCGGTCCCGTCTGGCTCGCAAAGCCGGCCGCCGCCACCAGTTGCCCGTCGTCCCGCATTCGCCGTTTCCGTCCCTCACATGCACGGGCGCATCGCCCGCCCGCGTGAGGATCAATCCCCTCACCATTCCGTCAAGACACAGGAGGCCCTAGCAATGGCAACCATGGCCATGCCCAACACCGACTCACCCGGGATCCAGACCGGAAAGCCGTTCTGGCAATCTGGTCACCGCCCGACCCTGTTCGCCGCGTTTCTCTATTTCGACGTCTCGTTCATGGTCTGGGTCCTGCTCGGACCGCTGGCGCCGATCATCTCCAAGCAGCTGGGGCTCGACCCGGCACAGAAGGGCATGATGGTCGCAATCCCGACGCTCGCCGGCGCGGTGATCCGCCTGATCAACGGCCTTCTGGTCGACCGGATCGGCCAGAAGCTTACCGGCACGCTCAACCAGCTGGTGGTCATCGCCGGGCTGTTCGCCGCCTGGTGGTTTGGCATTTCCAGCTACGAGGGCACGCTCGCGCTCGGCGTGATCCTCGGCTTTGCCGGCGCCAGCTTCGCCGTGTCGCTGCCGCTGGCCAGCCGGTGGTACCCGCCCGAACACCAGGGCAAGGCCATGGGCATCGCCGGCATGGGCAATTCGGGCACGGTCTTCGCCGCCCTCTTCGCCGCTCTCCTCGCCAAGGCCTATGGCTGGACCAATGTGTTCGGCTTCGCGCTGATTCCGCTGGTCGCCGTCTTCGCCTATTACCTGTTTGCCGCCAAGGACAGCCCCGACCAGCCCGCCCCCAAGCCGTTCTCGGCCTATGCCGCGATCCTCAAGGAGCAGGACGCGTGGTGGTTCATGCTGTTCTACTTCGTCACCTTCGGCGGTTTCGTCGGCCTGTCGAACTCGCTGCCGACCTTCTATGCCGATACCTTCTCGGTTACCCCGGTGATCGCCGGCTACTGCACCGCCGCCGCCGTGTTCATGGGCTCGCTGCTGCGGCCGATGGGCGGGGCCCTGGCTGACCGGTTCGGCGGGATCAAGACCCTGACCGCGGTCTACGCGGTCGCCGCCGTGCTGCTCGCCACGATTGCCAAGATCGGCGGCGGCCTGCCGACCATGGTCACGCTCTTCGTCCTGACCCTCGGCACGCTTGGCATTGGCAACGGCGCGGTGTTCCAGCTGGTACCGCAGCGCTTCCGCAAGGAGATCGGTGTCATGACCGGCCTCGTCGGCTTCGGCGGCGGTGTCGGCGGGTTCTATCTCGCCTCGTCGCTGGGCGCGATCAAGAAGGCCACCGGCTCCGCGGCCCCCGGCTTCATGATCTTTGCTGGTCTGGCGGTCATCGCCCTCGTCGGCCTGACCATGGTCAAGGCCCGCTGGCGGACGACCTGGGGTGCGGCCCTCACAAGCGCCCGGATCTGAGGGCAGCGCCAGCATCCTGCTCCAGAACAGGGCGAGCGGGTGGGGACCAGATAGCGGATCCCCACCCGCTCGCGCCGCGCAATCGAAGCCTTGCCCGATAGATCAGGGTGTTAGCAGCCGTTCGGGCCAGTAAACCAGCCAATGGTGGGGCGGCATCACGCCGGCCGACCGATCCCGTGCAGGAAAATGCGCGTCACGGTCCGCAGATGCGCCCCGGTTGTCTCGGGGGTTATCGGCGTATCCCCGAAGAGCAGGTGCCGCTGCCACCTGCCGAACGCCATCGCCACGAACTGGACTGCCGTTTCGCGCAGATCCGCGGACCGATAGCCGAAATCCTTCAGGATCTGGACCACCGGGGCCACCTGGTAGGTTTCGAACTGCAGCCTGGCGATCTGGCGAACCTCCGGGAAGACGGAGCTCTCCCGGTAGACGAGCATGGCGATCTGACGGCTGTCGTCGGTCGAGAGATTGTCGTGCATCGCCATGCCGTAGTCCAGGAGAGTCTCTTCCAGGGTCGGTCGGCGGATGGTGACGACGTCGGTGAACCTTCGCGAAATGTGCTCGAGGCACCCGGCGAACAGGGCGGCCTTGGTGGGGTAGTGATTGAGCAAGGTGCGCGTCGAGATTTCGGCCTTGCCGGCAATCGCCCGCAGTGATGCGGCATTGAAGCCGCGGTCGGCGAACTCGGCAAGCGCAGCCTCGAGCAAGGCAACCTTCTTCCGCTCGGCCTCATCGGCACGGGGGCGGCCCGCCCCCGCGCGGCCAGGCCGTTTGGCTAGAGTGGCAGTGCTCATGATCGGACTCCTCAACCAGCCGGAACCTTCTGGCAAGCGCGATTGACAAATACCACGCATGTAGTAATTTTGCACGCATCACGACAGCGCAATGTCGGAACACGATGGAGTCGAGGATGGCAGTGGCAAATCTCAAGGGATTCGATGGCGACGAAAGCCGGTTGGAACGGACGATCGCATCGCTCGATCCGATCATGGCCCTGCTCTCGCTGATCCAGCTCACGGGCGACCGGACCCTGCTGCATCGCTACTGGGACGCGCTCGACGGGAAGCAGGAAACCGTCATGGAAGCGTTCCGCGACATCAACGCTCATGAGGAGCGCGAGCCGGTCGATCCGGCGATTGCGGCCGAGATTCGTTCGCGCCTGCTGGCCGCCGTGAAATCGGGCCGCGCACCGGTCATGCCGCAGCTCGATCTGCCGACTTTCCGCAAGATGTCGCGCCTGCTGCTGGGCAAGGACCTGCCGGAGATGTCGATCGAAGTGGCGTTCCAGCACGGGGGCTTCACCACCGACACCCGCGTCCGCAAGGCGCAGGACGTGCCCCCGGCAGATTTCAAGGCGATCGTCGTCGGCGCGGGCATGATGGGGATCAATGCCGCGATCAAGCTGCAGCAGGCGGGCTTCGATTTCACCGTGCTCGAAGCGCTGGACAAGGTTGGCGGCAACTGGCTGACCAACACCTATCCCGGCGCCGCGGTGGACACGCCGAGCCGCGTCTATTCCTTCTCGTTCGAGCCCAATGCCTCGTGGACCCAGTTCTATCCGCGCGGGCCGGAGTTCCTCTCCTACCTTGAGCGGGTGACCGACAAGTACAACCTGCGTGAGCGCATCCGGTTTGGGACCTGGGTCGAAGGGGCTACGTGGGATGAAGGCCGCAAGGTCTGGACCGTGCGTTCCGTGCGGAACGGCAAGCCCGAGACCCACGAATGCAACGTGCTGATCATGGCCGTCGGCCCGAACAACAACCCGAACTATCCTGACGTGAAAAATCTGGATGCCTTCAAGGGCCCGGTGATCCATTCGGCCCAGTGGGACCACTCGGTCGATCTCAAGGGCAAGAAGGCCGTGCTGGTCGGCACCGGCTGCTCGGGCGTCCAGGTCGCCACGGCCATTGCCGACAAGGTCGGCGAACTGGTCATCATCCAGCGCCAGCCCGAGCACATCATCCCCAACCCGCAGGCCCACGCGCCGGTGGACCCGGACGAGATCTGGGCGATGGAGAACATTCCCTTCGTCGTGAACTGGAAGCGCCTGCAGAGCCTTGAAGGCCAGATGGGCGACATGCGCGGCATGGTGATGAAGGACGCGGAATATGCCGCGCAGACCGGCGGGTTCGGCCCGATCAACGATGGCATGCGCATGTATGCCGAAGGCTATGTGAAGAGCCACTTCCCCGACGATCCCGACATGGTGGCCCTGCTGACGCCGAACTATCCGGTGTTCGCCAAGCGCCCGATCCTCGATTGCGGATTCTATGACACGCTCAAGAAGCCCAACGTCTCGATCCTGCGCGGGTCGCTGGCCGAAGCCTACGAGAACGGCGTGATCCTGGCGGACGGCACGCGCATCGATTGCGACGTGCTGCTGCTTTCCACGGGTTACGAACTGCACTTCGGCCGCCAGTTCGACATTCGCGGCGTGGGCGGCAAGTCGCTCAAGGACGCCTTCGATCCGCACCCGTTCAGCTATGAAGGCATGCTGATCACCGGCTTCCCCAACTTTATCTTCATGGGCGCGCCCTACAGCTACCTCGTGGCCAACCACGCGGTCGTCAGCGAACAGCAGGTCCACTACATCGTCGAACTGCTGCAGTGGATGGTGGACGAGCAGCTTTCCTCGTTTGACGTCACGCCCGAGGCGACCGCGGAGTTCGTCAACGACGTCGACAGCGAGTTGCAGAAGACCGCCTGGGTCCAGTGCGGCAGCGCCCACGGCTACTATCGCGATGTCGGCGCGGGCGGGAACAAGAAGGTGATCCTCGCCATCCCGCGCCACAATTCGCGCATCTGGCACGACTTGCGCAGCCCGCGCACGGAGGACTTCGCGGTGACGCACAAGCCCGATGCCGCGCCTGCTCCCCAGCGCGAAATGGAAATGCTCTCGATCTGATCGCGGGGCCTGGGCCCCTTTCTCCCGAACGCCAAAAGGAACCTCACATGGAAGATCCCCGCCCGACAGGCACAGGCCTCGGCATGACCTACATCTTTGCCAAGACCTTCGTTCACGATCTCGACGCCATGGCGTCGTTCTATGAGAACGTGTTCGGGCTGGTGCCCTTCGGCCGCCATCAGGACGCGATGCTCGGCCGGAAAGTCGACGAGATCACCTATCAGGCCAGCTATCCCGGCGGCCCGGCGCTCACCCTGATCAAGTACCTGGATTCCACCGGGCCGGTTGCCGGCGAAGCCGTGCAGGGCTTCATGTCCGACAACCTCGAGGCGCTGGTCGAGCGGGCACTGGCGCACGGCGGTACGACGCCGGATCCGATCCGGGAAGTGCCCGGCTTCGGCCTCAGGGTCGTCTTCGTCATCGATCCCGAGGGCCATGTGAACGAAGTCATCCAGATGAATGCGTGAGGTGCTGTCATGGTACGTGAACTTGCCGAAAACTTTCGCCCCGTCGCGCCGCCGCAGCTGATCGACGACGCCTATTCGCCGGACCAGCACGCAAGGCTGCTGCAGGTGGTCCGCGACAATGGCCCCTGGCCGCTGATCCTGGCCGAGAACTTCAAGACGCCCGAGGAAGTGATCGCCACGATCTCCGGGTCGATCCCCGAAGGCGTGAAGCTGACGTGGGACATGATCGGACTGAACCCGGTGTTCCGCGGCTATCTTGCCCGCGGGGGCACCTGCTTCTACCCCGAGATCGAGGACTGCTACTACAACAGCCGCTTCCTTGAGCTCGTGCGCAATTACTGGGGCTGCCAGTACGCCGAACCGGAAACCTTCCTGTTCAACATCCAGGGGCCGACCCCGATCGGCGGGCCGCCGCATCTCGACGGCACCGTGTTCCGCGGCCTGACCATGGAGAACACCCCGCTCTGGCTGCTGCTGACGATGGCCAAGTCGTGCCTGTTCGACCGTTGGCGGTCGAAGAAGGGCCAGGTCATCGCCTGGTACTACAACGGCAAGATCGGCGGCGGCTTCAATTGCTGGCCGAACGGGCCGAGCGCCGAACCGATGCAGATCAACGCGCCGATGTGGGGCAAGGCGGTCGTCGTCGAGAACGAGATGATGTTCCACCATGGCCAGGCCACCGGCCCGGTCGCCCTGCGCAACCCGCAGGGGCTGGACATCACCTCCACCTTCGGCGCCGATCCCGAAGACCCGACCGGGTGGCAGATCGAAACCTTCGGCAAGGTCAACCAGAAGGTTCCGGCCGGCGAGATGCGCTTCCTCGTCCATTGGGGCGCGCGCCTGTTCACCGACATGGCGGATCTCAAGCGCACCTACGAGCACACCGACGACATCACCGCCGAGATGGCGATCGGGATGCTGATCGACGACATGAGGCAGCGCGGCGTCCAGTTCGAAGTGCCGACCGACCCGCTCCACGACAACGCGTTCGTCGGCGTGCTGGCCCAGGCCTACAACATCGGCGGGCCGACCAACATTCCGCCGGACGCGCTCGACGAAGCGGCCTGAGGACCAAGACATCCGGCGGGGCCGATTGAAGCGGCCCCGCCCAAAACTTCCGCCGGGAAGGGGAGAGCCATGCTCCGCAACGACATCGACCGCGAGGCCTACTTGCGGATGTGCAAGATCCGCGGCTTCGAAGAGGCCGTCACCGCCCTCATCACCGAAGGCGAGGTGCCGGGCGCATGCCATTCCAGCGTCGGCCAGGAAGCCGCCATCGTCGGCGCCTGCATGGCGCTGCGCAACGACGACTATGTTTCGGGCACGCACCGCAGCCACGGCCATCCGATCGGCAAGGGGGCCGCGCTCAAGCCGCTGATGGCCGAAATCCTCGGCAAGGCCACGGGCGTGTGCAAGGGCCGGGGCGGCTCGATGCACCTGACCGACAAGTCGGTCGGCTCGATCGGGGAATCGGCGATCGTGGGCGGCGGTATCCCGATCGCCACCGGGGCGGCGCTCACCGCGCAGGTCAAGGGGACCGACCAGGTCGCGCTCACCTTCTTCGGCGATGGCGCCTCGAACGAGGGCGTCCTGGCCGAGTGCCTCAACATGGCGGCCGTGTGGAAGCTGCCGGTGATCTTCTTCTGCGAGAACAATGGCTATGCCGCTGTGACGCCCGCGCGCGACAGCCATGGCCAGCCGGACGTGGCGCGCCGGGCCGATGGCTACGGCGTTCCCGGCGTGGTCGTCGACGGGCAGGACATGGATGCCGTGCTCGCAGCAACGCGTACGGCCGTTGCCCGCGCCCGCGCCGGTGAAGGCCCCACGCTGATCGAGGCCAAGACCTACCGCTTCGACGAACACTGCGTCGGCCTGTTCATCAAGGGCGGCTACCGCACCCAGGAGGAAGTGCAGTTCTTCATGAACGAGCGCGATCCGCTCAAGCTGTTTCGCCAGGTCATGCTCGATCGCGGGCACGGCGAGGACGACATCAACGCGGTGGAGGCCGAGGCCCGCGGGCTGGTGGCAGAGGCGGTGCAGTTCGCCAAGGACAGCCCCTATCCCGAGCCCGAGGCAGCCTTCGAGCTGGTCCACGCCACTCCGCTTGCGACCCCGATCCGCCGCTGAGAG
>Ga0207681_10000836_pt1 | contig 20332 bp, 22 predicted proteins | sample KBSS53metaG_FD_184324 | JGI IMG/M metagenome (GOLD analysis project Ga0207681, IMG submission 184324) | Switchgrass rhizosphere microbial communities from Kellogg Biological Station, Michigan, USA - KBS S5-3 metaG (SPAdes) (version 2) | ecosystem: Host-associated > Plants > Roots > Rhizosphere... | reverse complement strand
AGAAGCTCACTGGCGGCTGCCTCGATGATCCCCGCGTCGCCGTGGTCGATGCCGACGTTGCCGTGCTGATCGATGCCGCGTCAGAAGCCTATGACGCGATCCTGCTCGATGTTGACAACGGACCCGATGGCTTGACCCGGCGGGGTAATGACGACCTCTACCATCGTGACGGGCTCGGGGCAGCAAAAGCAGCACTACGGTCCGGCGGCATATTGGCAATCTGGTCAGCGCACCCGGACGACGAATTCGCTCATCGGCTGCGCGCGGCCGGATTCCGTGTTGATGAGGTAAATGTGAGCGAGGGACGCGATGGCCAGGGAAGCCGGCACGTCATCTGGTTCGCCGAGAAGGTCTGAGCGATGAGCGCCGGCTGGTCGGGATGAAGGGCAGGATAGTCGGCCGGTCACGCAACTGAGATGCGCGGCGTTTCCCAAGCGGGAACCAAGGCGCCGACGGTTAGTTATTGCTGATCACTGAACCGGGCCGCGAGCTGTCAGTGGCTGAGAGACATGTGCGCTCCCGCTCAATCCTGAGGGGATTGCCGTGTTTTCTGGGGAATGCATCCTCATCGTTGAGGATGAAGCCATCATCGCCTTCGACCTTGCAGACACAATCACAGAATTGGGCGGCAATCCCGTTGGTCCGTATGCCTCGGTCAAGGACGCGCTGGCGGAAATGGACTGTCAGCACATTCACGGGGCGATCCTGGATGCAACACTGTTGGACAGGGACATCACGCCCGTGGCTGAACGTCTTGTTGCAGATGGAATTGCGATGGTCATTCACTCCGGTACGGGGCTCCCGGACGAACTTGCTGCCTTGCACCCGGATCTTCCGCTCGTTCTGAAGCCCGCAAGTCCGGACAAGGTTGCGGCGCGGCTGGCGAGTGAGATGCAGAAAATTTCAACCTTGCGGGCGGAGCCCTCGGTGACTTGACGCGTGCGCCCGCGCAACCAGCTGGTGCAAGTTGCGCGCAGGCCGTTTCATCGATCCTTGCGCGGGTTTCGGCTACCGCAGCCGTGTCGTATCGATCTGCTGGAATGATGCACGGCGGACGCGGCCTTCGATGATTTCGTGCTTGAATAGCTGCCTTGCTTCGTCAGCACCTTCGATGGTCAGGCACACCAGGTGGGTTCCGCCCGACAGCAGAGTTTCGATCGCGCTGATCGGGATTGCCTTTCGGTGGCAACGATCGATGACCTCCTGCTCACCCAGCTTGAGGTTCATGGCTCGCGTTATCCGGGGGTTCATCGTATCCATCCAAGGTCTCGAGGGCTCGCGCGTCGTGGGCGGGGACTTTCCGTTCACGGCAGCCACCTTGACGGTGCCGCGTCCAGAGCCGCGCGGCGTAACACTCGTGTCACCTCCACCAAACCAAGCGGAGAACTGTCCGCGCGCATTCGCGGAATGCCCGCGAGGCTCGGATTCATGGCATCAAGGAAGTGGTTGGCTGCACGACGCCCCCCAAGCAGAAGGAAGGCCAGGTTGAACGCGTCGGAGCGCCTTTTCAAAGAAGGCCCGTCCCCGGCGCAGCTCCCCGCTCGCAAGTATCCGGACGACCGGATTCTCGGGCGCGTCATTCTCACAAGCCCAGCCCCGCGGGCAGACCCGCCCGATACCACCTGGGGTAAGGCAATGCGCCCATCTGGTGCCGCAGGCGGTCGATGCGCCGCTGATAGTGCGATGCGAGCCGGGATGCGTTCCCCTGGGAAGCCGCATCGCCCGACGCGCTTTCCATGAGTGAAAGTTGATGATGATAAAGGAGATGATTGAGATCCATCGTCGTGCTCCGGGCTAAGGCGGGAGCGCAACGGTCTCTCAGCCACCCACGTGCAAGACGATAGCAGGTGATGGGCGTTACATAGGGCGCGGGGCGCTGGATTACAAGCTCAGAGCAAGGTGCGCCTTCTGCAGCCGCTGTTTGCAAGCTCACTCAACGGACGCCGCATTGGGACGTTATCGGCACTGCGGCGACACTCAGCTAGCCCCGGGTTGGTGGGTGCTGGATGCTACCCGGCGAACTCGTTCAGCCCCGCTCGGGCGGAGTGTGGCTACGCGAGTCCTGAATAACTGTCGTTCTTCTCCTCGATGAGCATCACCTGCTCGGGCGCCTGTGCCTGATCCAGATATCTTGGGTAAACAGCACGAATTCGAATCCGCCGATTCCACCGATCAGAAGCGGCAGCACCGCGGCTGGCTTCAGCCCGAGGTACAGACAACCGAAGAACCACAATGCCAGTGCCAGCCCGGTGATCGCTGCCCACACGCGGGTCAATTCAAACGTCCGATTCATTGATGCCTCTATACCTGTTCTGCGCACCGGCAGAAAACGAACCAGGTGGTCGTCGTCTGCATGTCAGAAGCCATTGGTGATGGGAGACCGGCCAGGTCGGCTCCTCCGCGCCCGCGCCGTTCCGGCTTGCAGCCCAGTCTGCCTTCGTCTGCCGTCCGTCCAACGGAGCCGCGGATCGCCGGCTAGGATCGAAAGATCAAGTGCTCTGAGCCGGCCTCGCGACCAGCCGGGCACTGTCGGCGGCGAGATGCGGGAACACTTGTGGCGCAATACAACGTCGTGGCCGCGAGAGAGGCTGCCCGGGCCCTAGTCGAGACCTTTCCGCGCCCAACCGACTGATTTGTCACGGCTTTCTGTTTTCGCTTCGGCTGAGGGGAACTGCGCATCGTCGGGCCGAAGGAACGATGCAAATCCGGCCCCGTTAATGGAGATATCAAAGAAGGAATTTTCCATGGGCCTGATTATACTCATCATCGTCGGAGGGATTCTTGGCTGGTTGGCAAGCATGGTCATGCGAACCGACGGGCAACAAGGAATTTTTTTAAATGTCGTGGTTGGCATCGTTGGAGCCTTGCTGGCCGGGTTCATCCTTAACCCGCTCATCGGCGGCGGAAACATTATGCGTGGTGATCTCAGTATGAGCTCGCTTCTGGTGTCGTTCCTGGGCGCGGTAGTGCTGCTCGCCATCGTGAACATTGTTCGCCGCGGTTCTGTCCGGTAACTTCTGAATCCGCGGGCCTCTGATCAGGCCCGCCCATCCACGGTTCGCGGTTGATTGAAACTGAGGCGTGCTGCCTACCTGTGCGGCACGCCTCTGGTTACGGGCCGACCAGCAGCGATTCAGAGCGTGTGATGCAGAGTGTGGCCGGCACCACATATCGCAACCACGGCCAGTGCCAGAGTGCGCTCGTTCACATGCGCAAATCCGCACGCAAGGTTCATGGCTAGAACACCGCCGGACCTTGCCATTCAGTGACTGCGAGTGGTCGAACCGTTTACATGATCAAGTGATCACAGGAGCGCCCTCACCTATCTGGCGGGCGCATTTCTTCCCGCGAGCCCGATGCGCTCTGGCAAGCGCCGGTCTGCTACGACCCATTCCCCGCATCAGCATGCTCACGGGAGGAGTCTTCCGCTACGGCCCGCAGGCGATCAAAATGCACGCTGAGATTTTCGATATGTGCGCCCACAGCCCCGCCAGGCGCGGTCGGTACCAGGTCGGGACTAAGCAGTAACCCGTCCTGCTTGGCCGTGAGCGTTTTCCAGCGAGATCCAGCAGGGCTTCGTTCGCGGAGTGCAGCCACCGCGTGGTCGAGCTCATCCTGATGCTGGTTGATGCGACAGAGGGCCGTCTCCAGGTCCCGCTGCGCATCTTTCAAACGGCTTTGCGCGTCTTCGAACGCCTTTTCTGCCGAAAACAGATCCGCTTCAACGTCAGCCAATGCGCGCGTCGTTCGTTCCGCTGGGGAAGCCATCATCCAACTCCTTAGAATTGCCGCAGCAACGCCCAAACCGGGCGCTTTGTGCCAGCGCATCCATTTACCGGGCGATCAGGGGCGTCTTGAAAACGTGCGATCACTGCAAAATGTGCCTTCAAACTGATCGATTGGCGGCAAACCGGCCGCGGCTCACAAGCAGCGGTGCCTCAGCAGATGGGGCGCCGAAGTCCCTCAGGGAGGACCCTCGAATTCATGGGAGTCGCGCTCGCGGAGGGGCAGATTTTGTTCCGATAATCTGCGCAGCGATGTCCAGCAGCACGACTTGCACATATCGCATCAGAAACGGCTTCGTAATGGTCAGCGCGGCATGCAACTCGGGATGGCCGCGCGCCGCGCCGGTCCCGGCCGTGACCACGTAAGGGATGCCCCGGCGGACAAGCTCCCGAGCAACGACGTCGGCATGGACTCCACGAACTACCTTGGTGACAATTGCAATCGAGATTGCTTCAGATCGGATGAGCGCCATTGCCCCGTCCATCGTTGCAGCAACCGCAATAACCTCGCCGCCAATGCCGGTAACGGCAATCACCAGCAGATCGGCAACCTCGGGCTGATCCTCGACGATCAAGATGCGAGCCCCATCAAGGCTTGGCCCCCCACCGGGTCGATGTTCCCCCTGCACGTCTGACATTGGTTTTGCCTCTCGGCCATCAACCCTCGGGTCAACCACAGTGTTCCTCCGAGGCACGGAAATGTCTGACGCGAGGCGATACGAGCTTCCGACGGTCCCGCTGCTGAATCGAGCGGCAGTCGCGCACCGTGACGTCATCAACGACTACCTGCGGGAGATTGCGTGGCGAAGGGCGTTCTGGGCGATCCGCTTCCCGATCTACCCAGCGGATGGCACTACCGGCCCGCCTTTCTCGATCGCCTTGGCATAGGCTGGCCGCGCCTTGAGTCGATCAAGGTAGGCGGCAAGTGACGGGTATGCCGCCAGCATTCCCGCGGCGCCCACCAGTTCAACCAGATAGCCAAGGTGTATGTCGGCAATGGTGAAGTGCTCCCCCAGCAGCCATGGGCCGTCGTTCACCGCATCCGCAACATAGGCCAGCGTCTTGGCAAGTTCCGGTGTCACGAAGCCGGCTAGCCCATCTGGCAGGCCACCGATCATTCCGCCGATCAATGTCAACATGATCGGCATCGCGGCCGAGCCTTCTACGTAATGGAGCCATTCGTCGTGGATCGCGCGCGCATCGCTGCCAATTGCGGGCGCCAGCTGGCCCTTTCCATGGCGATCGTTGAGATAGGCCAGAATCGCGCCAGACTCCACAATCCGGAGCGGTCCGTCGACGAGTACCGGCGCCTTGCCGAGCGGATGGACCGCGGCCAGGGACGGCGCGGCGCGAAAGTCAGGGGTACGCTGGTGGGTGACGAGGTCATAGGGGAGGCCGAGTTCCTCCAGGGCCCAGATGATGCGAGTGGAACGCGAAAAGACGAGGTGATGCAGGGTTATCATTCCGGTTTTTCCTATCCAGGAAGCGAGCTGAGAGTTGCGCGTCGCCGGTGGGCTAGCAGGGTGATGCACCTGATGTGAGCTACCGCGGCCTTTTGCGACTGCGGAGGTGCCGGCGAGGGTGTCCCCGCTGGTACCAAGCCCTCGTGGTTCCTGGAGGACAGTGCCTGCTCAATCGTGCGCGGGAGCACTGTTGAGTTGGACGTAGTTCTGGATCCCCATTCGGCTGATCATGTCGAACTGCTTTTCCAGCATGTCCACGTGCTCCTCCTCATTCTCCAGAATGTCCGCGAACAAGTCTCGGCTGACGTAGTCCCGCACCGCCTCACAGTGCGCGATGGCCTCTTTTAGCAGCGGAATTGCTTCGTGCTCTGTTGCGAGATCGGAACGGAGGACCTCCTCCACGTTCTCGCCGATCTTCAGACGCCCGAGTGCTTGAAAGTTGGGAAGCCCTTCCAGGAACAGGATGCGCTCTGCCAAGCGATCGGCGTGCTTCATCTCGTCGATGGACTCTTTCCGCTCAAACTCGGCCAGACGGTGAACGCCCCAGTTGTCGAGCAAACGATAGTGAAGCCAGTACTGGTTCACGGCGGTAAGCTCATTGAGCAGAGCCTTGTTGAGGAAATCGATGACCTGCGCGTCGCCCTGCATCGTCGCCACTCCTCTTAATTTGACGCGGCAATCTTGCGCCCAGGCGCGTGCTCGCGCAATCCCGGGCAGTCAGTCTGCCAGCAACTCACCCGCCATTGCGGCCAGCGCGCGTTCTTCCGCGATCAACTCGTCAGCCTCATCAAGGCATTGTCCGCACTGCGGCTTCTTGCCAAGGAAACGGTACACGGCCTCGGCATCACCTTCGCAGCGCAGGGCAGCGTCACGAAGGGCGTTGTCGCGAATGGCATTGCAGATGCAAGCGTACATCCCATTGATTCTCCACGTGCGAGATCAAGATATGCGAATGGATCGCAATAACAAGGTGTCAAGCCGATGGCATCACATTGAGGGAGTCAGGTCGGTCTCAGCTGCCAGGCATGACGTCCTGCGGACGTGTTTTGACCCTCGCCAAGCTGCGCCCGCGCTGGGCGGCGCTCGTGCCCAAGCCCCTGCCCCGCGTGCGCCGCACCCCTGCTCACCCTGGCCCTCGCCTGGGAATTGCAGCCGCAGGTCCATGGCGGCCTGCCGCCGCTGGTCCGGCGCGGGCGATCACCGGCACCCGCTGGTCAGGCCCGGCGCTCTTCGGGCTCAAGCGCGGCGGGGTCCACAGACTGCCCAGCCGCGGGGCAAGCAGCGCAAGGTGGCGGCATGAAGGTGGTGCGCTGCGCGATCTGCAATCGGACGGCTGGATCCTAGGCCGTGAACTCATAAACGGCACCATCGAGGCGCCGGAATGGCGAACAGATCCGCCCAATTTTGCTGCAATGCGGCAATAATTAACGATTTTCAGTCAGCCTCCGGTTGGTTGCCGGAGATTTCCCCATGCTTGGATCGAACGCCTGCCCGACGCGATCGCTGCTCCACCGCGCTGACAACGGAACGCCAGACGGTGGTCCGGCTCTGAATTCAGCCGATAAACTCCTCCGGGAAGCGATCGAAGCGATGCCGCACGGTGTTGTTCTGCTCGACAACGAGGGCCGCTATACCCTCTGGAACAGCAAATACGCGGAGATCTATAACAAATCCGCCGATCTGTTCGCGCCTGGCGTGAGGTTGGCTGATACTCTGCGCTGCGGCGTGGAGCGCGGTGACTATCCGGAAGCCCTCGGCCACGAAGAGCAGTGGCTGTCGGAACGCCTGGCCAAATTGACCCTAGCCAAGTCGCGGCACGAACAATGGCTGTCTGATGGGCGCTGCATCATGATTGAGGATCGGCGAACAGCCGACGGGGGCACAATCGGGCTGCGCGTAGACATCACCGAGCTCAAACAACGCGAGGAAAGCTTCCGACTGCTGTTTGAAGACAATCCGGCGCCAATGCTCGTCTACGATCCGGCTACCGGGTGCATTTGCAGTGCTAATGCGGCGGCGGCGGCACATTTCGATTTTCCGCAAGGGGAGTTGCGAACATTGCCCGCGGCCCGGCTGTTTGCACCGAATGAGTGGCCGGCGATTCAGCGCCTCCTGGCTACCTCTAGCTCTGCAAAAGACCGGTTCTGGAGGCAGTACACCAGGCTCGGCGATGAGCTCGAGGCGGTCCTGTTTACCCGTCAATCCATCATGGACGGGCGGCTCGTTACCATCGTGTCCATCTTTGACGTCACCGAGCGCCGCAAGGCCGAGGCGCGGATCGCTCATATGGCCAAGCACGACGAACTAACCGGCCTTGCCAACCGCGCTCACTGTCGCGAGCATATGCGCGACCAGTTGACTAGGCTCGACGGCAGCAAGCTATCCATGGCGCTCATCGACCTCGATAACTTCAAACCGATCAACGATTCCTATGGGCACCACGCCGGAGACCTTGTCCTGGCTGAAGCGGCTCGAAGGATGCGGGCCCTTGTGCCGCACCGCAACGCCCTGCTCTGCCGCTTGGGCGGCGACGAGTTCGCCGTCGTCGTTTCATCGGCGACTTCTGAAAAGATCCACAATATCGCCCGGTCCATCGTTCAGGCCATCGCTGAACCGTTCACGATAGGAGGCAATGTTCTCCATATCGGAGCGACCATCGGCATCGCCGTCGCGCCGGATGACTGCGACGATAGCGCCACACTGCTGCGCTACGCTGACCTCGCGCTATATGCGGCCAAAGGGGACCGAAAGGGCACGATCCAACGCTTCAAACCCTCTCTCGATGCAGCCGCTCGGGAAAAGGCGAGGCTCGAGGGCGATCTGCGGGAGGGGCTCAAACGCGGTGAGTTGACCGTCTACTATCAACCGCTGATCGATCTCGGTTCGGCTGAGACCACCGCTTATGAGGCCTTGCTGCGATGGCAGCACCCTGAGCGTGGGCTGTTGCTGCCAGACAGCTTCATCCCGCTAGCCGAGGAAGTCGGCCTGATCGATGTGCTTGGGCAGTTCGTTCTGCAAAGCGCCTGCCGCGCTGCGACCGACTGGCCAGATCACATCCGCGTGGCGGTTAATGTGTCACCCCTGCAGTTTCGCAATGCAAACCTCATCAACATCGTCATGCACGCGCTGGCATCATCCGGGCTGTCGGCGGATCGCCTCGAGCTGGAAATCACCGAAGCCGTGCTCATGGAGAAGAGCCCGGACGTCGCTGGGAACATCCGCCGTTTGCGCGCACTTGGCGTCGGCATCTCCATGGACGACTTCGGAACGGGCTACAGCTCTCTCAGCTATCTGCTGAGCTACCCATTTACCAAGCTGAAGATCGACCGCAGCTTTATTCTTGGGCTGAAGGAAGCTTCAACTGCCAAAGTGGTTGTAGGGGCAATCGTGGGCCTGGGCCGTTCACTCGGCCTGACGGTCACGGCAGAGGGCATCGAGAATGCTGAAGACCTCGATTACCTCCGCGATCTTGGGTGCGATCAGGGTCAAGGATTCCTGATCGGGCATGCACTCCCCAGAGAAGCCCTCTTTCCGCGGCCGGACGCAATACGGATAGCCAGTTCTGGCTGAACGGGCCGACATAGCGGACGTTGGCGAACGCAAACGCGCTTGCTGATACCTGCCGTTCATTCATCACCTGCAACGGCCTGCTTGAATGACCAGATCTGGGACAACCCCGCCGCTTGGATGCACGACTTGGATAACAGGATTGAGCGCGAGCTCACGCGCCCGGTTTCGAATGATGCCACCAGCAATTGCCTGATGTCATCCCTTCCCGCCTTTGAACCGGCTCCATTCGATGCGCGGAAGCAGCCAGATGACTGAGGCCGCCGCCAGGACCGCGATGCCGGCGACCATGTTGGCATCGAGCATAGCGATGGTATTCGCCTGACGATCGATCAGCTGCGCCACATAGGAAGCCGCCGCCCCCTCGTTCATCCCCTGGTTCGCTAACACGGCCATGGTCGATCCGGGATGGAGCGTGCCGACCATGTCGCTGCGAGTGACGGCTTCCTGGCTCGACCACAGGCTGAGCATGAGCGTGGTTCCGATGGCAATGGACATGGTGCGGGTGAAGGCAGTCATCCCCGCGCCGGCCGCGAGCATGTCGTCCGGCACCGTGTTGAGCGCCAGGTTGTTCATCGTCACAATGAGCATGGGTATGCCCATTCCCTGAAACAGGACGAGCCAGGCGATATTGAGCGGGTCGACATCCGTGCTCCACCCGAGCCGCAGAAAGAAGGCCGATGCCGTGCAAACCGCCCCCAGCGTGACCACCACCCGCGGATCAATCTTGAGCATGAGCTTGACTGCGAGCCGCATGGTCAGAAATGTCCCCAGCGGGCCCGTGGCGAGCAGGAGGCCTGCCTGGCTGGCGCTATAGCCCATCGTGCTCTGTAGCCACAGAGGCAGCACCACCGTTCCGCTGACGTAGGAACCATAGCAGAGGCTGATTGCCACGGTCAAAAGCAGGAAGTCGGTGTTGCGGAAGATTCGCAAGTCGACTGCCGGGTGCTCCGCCGTCAATTCCCAGATCACGAACGCACAGAGGCCAAGCACTGCGATTGCGCCGAGGGCGACGATCAGCTGGTCGTGAAACCAGTCGCGGTCGCGCCCGTTGTCGAGCATCAACTGGAGCGCCCCTACCCAAACCACCAACAGACCTACGCCCACGCCATCGATCGGTAGTCGGCGGGTCGCGGACTCAGCCGGTCCCAACAGGGCGTAACCAAAGACGAGTGCGGCTATGCCGATCGGGATGTTGATCAGGAAAATCCAGTGCCAGCTGAAATTGTCGGAGACGAACCCGCCGATCACCGGGCCCAATGCCGGTCCCACCATTACGGTCATCGCCCACAACGTATAGACCTTGGCCAGCTGCGGGCCGGGGAATATCCGGGCAAGCAGCGTCTGTACGAGGGGCATGATCAAGCCACCGCACAGGCCTTGACCGATCCGCATGCCGACGAGCATCGGCAGGGTGGTTGAAAGGCCGCAAAGCAGCGAGAAGAGGGTAAACCCGCCCAGCGCCGAGAGAAATACGCGGACCTGCCCGAACCGCTGGGTCAACCATCCGCTGAGCGGCACGCAGACGGCTTCGGCCACGGCATAGGAGGTGATGACCCAGGCGCCCTGTTCAAGCGTGGCTCCCAGGTTGCCGGCAATGTGGGGCACCGAGACATTGGCAACAGTCGTATCGAGTACGACCATGATATTGGCCACGATCAGCAAGAGGGCCGCTGGATAGCGTAACGACGGAGCAATCGGATACCCATCGCCCCAGGCAGGCTTCGGCGCCTGGGCCGGTCTGCTGAAGCCGGGAGCTCCGGGTGCCGCCGCGCCCGCCTGATCACTGGATGCGGCGAGGCCGCTCATCGGACACGCGGCGACCCTGTCGGAAATGGCAAAGCAGGTCGCTTGATCATGACAGCACGATTGAAGTGCCCACATTCCTTGGCAATGGCCAGCATTGCTCCGAGGTGCGTAAGCACATACGCGATCACCGCCTGCACCCGGCCAGCAGCTCGCGCGATGAAGCCTATTCCAAGAACTCTCCGCAGGATATGGGGGAACGGAACTACCGACCGACGATGAATGCACTGGGTTTTTGGAGGGTGTGCGAGCTGCGGAATGTCTTGGATTGGACGGCTGCTGGGCACACGGCTACATGATGTACGGACGACTGCTACTCTCAGACTTGGACGTTCGCGTCGGTCAGCGTGAACGTCCTAATCTGGTCGCCCGCCGACGCTGCCTTGCTCGGCCCGAGTAGCTGCTTTCGCATGTTCGGTCCGAAGATCCGCCGTTCCGGAGACGCCAACTAATCTGTCCCACTGCAGTGACAGTTCACATCGTCCGCGCGCAGTGTCACCATCGGCACAGGAGAAGGAGCTGCGACCGTGGCCAGTCAAATCGACAACTTCATCGCGGCCGAGCGCCGTTACCTCGCCGCAACGCCGCGTTCCGCCGAACTGTTCGCCCGCGCTGCCAAGGTGCTTCCGGCAGGCGTAGGCCGAGCGTCGATCCCCTTCTTCCATCAACCGATCTTCGTCGAGCGCGCCCAAGGCGCGTATCTGCATGACGTCGACGGGCGGCGCCTGCTCGACATGTGCAACGGCTCGTCGTCGCTACCGCTTGGCCATGCCCATCCGCATGTCATCGATGCCGTGCGCGCCCAGCTCGAGCGCAGCCTCGGCTTTGGCATGCCGGCAGAGGGGGAGGTAACCCTCGCCGAAATGCTGATCGAGCGAATCCCGGCACTCGACCAGGTGCGCTTCACCTCCTCGGGGACCGAGGCGACGATGTTCGCCTTGCGGCTCGCCCGGGCCTTCACCGGGCGCAAGCTGGTTCTCCGGATGGGTAATTCCTATCACGGCACCCACGACATGATGATGAGCGGGGCCGGCGCGTCGCTTGGCGGAACCTGGCTGGGGCTGAACGACAACCCGGTCAGCGCGGGAGTCCTGCCCGAAGTGCGCGAGGGCGTGGTCTTCGCGCCGTACAACGAACTGGCGGGCGCCGAGGAGGTTGCGGCGCGGCGTGGAGACGAATTGGCGGCGATCATCGTCGAACCGTTTCTCGGCGCCGGCGGCGGGCTGCCCGCGATACCGGGATTCCTGGCCGGCCTGCGCTCACTCGCCGACCGCACCGGCGCCGTGCTGATCTTCGACGAGATGATCGCGATCGGTCTTTCGCGCGGGGGCGGCGGGGCCTACGCGGGGGTAAGGCCCGACCTGATCACCACCGGGAAGCTCATCGGCGGCGGCATGCCGATAGGCCTGTTCGGTGGCCGGGCCGATATCATGGCCATGCTCGTGCCTGCCGGCGCGCCGGGCAGCGGCGCGGTGCCGCCGGTACTCCACACCGGCACCTGGAATGCCCATCCCCATGCCATGGCCGCAGGGATCGCCACCCTCGAGATGCTCGACGAGGCCGCCTATGCTCGTCTCCACGAACTCGGCGAATACTACCGCGCGAGGGTTCGCGACCTCGTTGCGCGAATGGGCCTCGCTGTCCAGGTGACCGGGGTCGGCCAGTTCTCCAACCTGCATTTCACCGCGCGCCCGGTAGTCACCGTCGGCGATGCGGCGACCGGCGATGCGGCCGTTTCGCGGCGCGTGCATTTCTCGCTCGCCAGCCAGGGATACTGGAAGTTCGGGTGCCGCAGCAATCTCTCCACCGCGATCACCACGGCTGAGCTCGACGGCTATATTGACGCCCTCGCCATCGCCTTCACCGAAGCCGGTGTCGCCCGGGCTTGAAAGGATCTGCCCCATGTCCCAGCCGCCCCGAACCATCGACGTCCCCGGCGAACAGGCGCGCAGCACATTTGCCGCGGCGACCGAGCATGCCGGCGTGCTCTACCTCGCCGGCGTGATCGCGACCGGTTTTGACGGTAAACTGATCGGCCCGGGTGACCCTGCTGCCCAGGCCCGAGCCTGCCTCGACCGGATCGAGCAGGTCCTCGCCGCCGCCGGCGCCGGTCTCGGCGACGTGCTGAGGGCGACCTGCTTCGGTACGACGCCGGAAGCGGTGAGCGCCTATATCGCCGAGCGCAACCGACGTCTGCCGCAGCGGGTCGCGGCGACCAGCGTGCTGGTCAGCGCCCTGCTAGTTCCCGAAGCCTTGCTCGAAGTGGAAGTGATCGCGCGCACCTCCTCAGCCTGATGGGTGCAAGGTGCAGTTGGTCCTTCTCATGCGAGGTGGTCCCACGCTGCAGGAGATGAATCGCGTGTGCCGGGAATGTCCAGAATGTTGAGGGATTTTGTTATTGTGCGCGCCGGCTTGCTGCGGCCTTAGCGAGAGTATATCTTTGGAAAGCCGTTAGGTCGGGGACGCGCGCATGTCGGATGAATGCCCGGGAACGGCTGTAGATCGCCGCACAATGCTCGGCGGAGGGCTAGGCAGCGCCTTGCTGCTCTCATCCGGAATTTCGTTCAGCTCGCCCATGGCAACTCCGGTTTCCCGAATTGGTCTGGGGGCGACCAGTTTCTCCGATCAGCTGTTTATCGACGGTTTTGCGTTCACCGACGGCAAGCGAAAGGCGCGCACCACCGCCGAACTACAGCGCATGATGATGGCGCACGGCGGCAACGAAGTGTTCACTCGGCTGGGCACCTCGCGCATGGTGGTGGGGCGGCGTCGCGGCAGCGGGATTGCGGCCGCGCTGGTGCGCGCTGCCCTGGCCCGTTCCGTTGGTCTGCCACTTAACCCCGAACTGCTGCTCTGCGCCCATTACGGCGACATGGCCGGTCAGCCCGAGCCCGACTTCAGCGGCTTCCCCGAAATAAAGCTGTCGCGTCCCTGGCATGAATTGGCACTCGCCGAGATGTGCGATGCCATGCGCATCTACGGCCGGCTCACAGCCAGGGAAATCCTCGGGACAGGCGTCAGAGTCAACGTGTGGGACATCGGTAACGAGGTCGAGTTCGGAATTGCCGGCGTCGCAATGCCCCCGCTGGTTCCGTCGATCGGCGGAGCGGACTGGCACTACAAGGCGCCGGACAACGTCGATCCGGAGATCGGCAAAATGACGCTCGGACGCTTTTTCACAATGGCCCCACCCGAGCAGGTTGCCTGGGGCAAGGCTCATCTGTGGCCTTACGTGGGCAGGATCATGGCCGCGGTGGCGGAGGGTATCCGGGAGGTCGATCCGAAAGCGGTATTCGCAACCCACGCAAGCGCAATCGCATCACTGATGCCGGAGGTTTTCGTCGGCTTCTATGAAGCGGTGGACGCTGCGGGCTTCCGCACACGTGACCTTGGCGTCTCCTATTACCCGACAAACACCAAGTTGATCCACGATCGCTTTGCCCTGTTCAAGAAGACCGCGAGCACTGCGATGCAGCGGCTCGGACGACCCATTTACATCGCCGAGTTCGGTTATGCTGCCGGCCCCGTAACTTACGGCGGCCAAGATTGGGCGAACCCGGTAGACGGATATCCGTGTACGCCGAAGGGACAAGCCGACTTTTTGCGAGATCTCACTGAGTGGGGCGTCCGTTCGGGTATGATATCGGGTATTCGGCCGTGGGCACCTGACTTCGTGGGGAGCACCTGGCAGGGCATGGCGCTGTTCGAGGCGCCAAAGGATGGCGTCTCCATGGCGCGCCCGGCGCTGTTCGCCATTCAACAAGGCAAACGGCTGGCCCGGCGTGGCAGAAGGAACTGAGCTTGGCGAGCAAGGCCGGCAGGATGGGAATCGAACCAGGCCCGTACGCCGAGGTGGCGGATTCGTCTGGGGCGCTTCAGGCATCCACGTTGGAGGGTGTGCTCATCTTAAGGTGAAAGCCCAGGTAGGCCATGGCTTCGCTTAAGCGCGCGCGCAATTCCGCAAGAGTGCAGCGCCCGTCATTTCTCGGCCAGTTTGGCGTCAGCCTTCTTGTCGATCCTGGCTTTCTCCGCCTTCGACATGCGCCCGGCTTTGACAGCCTGGCTGGACCGTGCCTTGGCATTCCGAGCGTGCGCGGCATCTTCCACAGGGTACGCTCGCTTATCAGGTTCAGCGAAGTCCTTCGCGGGTAGCTTGTCGCGCTTGGACGTGTCGAGTTTTGCCATGCGAAATCTCCTCTTCCTGCGAAACGCACGAGCCCGAGACTTTGTTCTGGAAAACGCCGCAGAGCGAGCCGGGGTAAACGCCGGCTTCAGGTCCCGCGTGGGGCGGGTCGATTGCCCCCTTTGTCGACGAATTCATATGAACCGCGGTATCGGCCCCACCTGCACAGTCTGATCGGGAAGATCGACCTCCGTCTCGTCGACATAGCACCAGCCCCAGCCCTCCGGTGGATCGTACCCTTCGATGATAGGGTGCCCGGTTGCGTGGAAATGTGCGGTGGCGTGGCGATGGGGGGAGTCGTCGCAGCATCCCACGTGCCCGCACGTGCGGCACAGCCTCAGGTGGACCCAAGGGCTGTTCAGCGCGAGGCATTCTTCGCAACCGCGGGCGCTGGGGATCACTTCGCGGACCATGGTGCTATGCGGGCATGAGGTCATTGGCGCTGCTCCTCTTTCTGCGCAGCCAGCATCGCGTGGATCTGGGCAACGACCGCGGCCCCTTCGCCGACGGCGGCGGCCACCCGCTTGGTCGATCCGGCACGCACGTCGCCGATGGCGAAGACGCCAGGAACGCTGGTTTCGAGAGAGAGGCTGCCGGCTCCAGTCGTGATGAAGCCTCGCTCGTCGCCGTCCAGGCAGTGGGCAACCCAACCCGCATTGGGATCTGCGCCGATGAACAGGAACAGGTGCCGCAAGTTGCAGCGGTGTTCCGTGCCATTTGCTGAATTGCGGAAGGTAGCCGCCGAAAGGCCGGACTGGCGATCGCCTTCGAGGCCGACGATTTCGCTGCCAAGGTGGATCTCAACATTGGACAGGGCGGCAATGCGATCGATCAGATACTGTGACATGGTTTCCGTGAGGTCTCGCCGGACAAACAGGTGCAGGCGCTTGACCTGCGGGGCGAGGAACACGATTGCCTGGCCTGCGGAGTTGCCGCCGCCGACAAGGGCGACCTCCTCGCCGGCGCAGAGCCGCGCCTCAATCGGCGAGGCCCAGTAGGACACGCCCGCGCCTTCAAATTCGGCAAGGTTGGTGATGTTTGGGCGGCGGTAGCGCGCGCCCGATGCGACCACGATCGCGCGGGAGTTCAGGCGCCGGCCGCCGGCAAGTTCGAGCGTCAAATGCCCGGGCTGGCAATCAAGCCCCTCGACCCGGCACGGAATGGCGATTTCGGCGCCGAACTTGAGGGCCTGATTGAATGCGCGTCCGGCGAGGGCCTGGCCAGATATTCCGGTGGGAAATCCGAGGTAGTTCTCGATTCGGGCGGAGGCACCGGCCTGTCCGCCCATGGCATGCTCATCCAGGACCAGCACGGTCAGGCCTTCCGATGCAGCGTAGACCGCAGCCGCCAGACCGGCGGGACCGGCACCGACGATCGCCACGTCGAAGCAGGCATTGTCCCCGAGTTCGGGCAGGATGCCAAGGCGGGCGGCGAGATGTTCCTCGCTGGGTCGGCGCAGCACATCGCCATTGGGACACACGACCAGCGGCAGTTCGTCCGCAAGCACGCCCATCCGCTCCGCAAGCTGGCGACCGTCCGGGTCGCGCGCAACGTCGAGCACGGTGTTGGGATAGCCGCTACGGGTAAGGAAGACTTGGAGTCGCACGATCTCGGCACTTTCCGGATCGCCGACGAGGATCGTCCCCGCGCCGCCTTCCTCGATCAGACCAACCCGACGGAGGATGAAGGCGCGCATGATGATCTCACCGACGTCCGCCGACCCGATGATGAGAGCCCGCAAATGCGGGGGATCGAAGGGAACAGCGACACATCCTTCTGCTCCGGCGTGGCCGCCGGCGATCGAGGCGCGCCCAGCCAGCTGGTTCACCTCGCCGCTGAATTGTCCAGGACCGTGTGTGGTGACATGGGCCTGCTCATATATCCCGTCGCGGCGAGAGACTTCGATAGTGCCTTCAAGGACGAGCCAGGTGGTCGCATCGTGCTGACCTATGTCGTACATGACTTCGCCGGGTGCGAACCTTTGCACGGGACCGCTGGCAAAGCGCCGGGCCGCGCCTATCTGGGCTGCATTCAGCACCGGAAACATCTGGTGTTCGCGATTGTCGACGGTGCTCATGCGCGGCTCGGCCCTCAGTTGGTGGAAGAGCGGTGCTGATGGTCAATCATCGGAGGGGGGCTTCGTTTCCGGCAGGGCGACGAGAACCGGTAGCACGGCGACGGCCACCACCGCGATCATGGCCCCGGGGAGCGGAGCCCAGCCGGTTCGGCCGAGCAGCCACTGCGAGACGAAGGGGGTTACGCCGCCGAACAGGGCGGTCGCCGTGGTTGCGCCGAAGGCGAGCCCGCTTAGGCGTCCTTCGCCCGGAAACTGCTCGGCGGTCGCCACGGCGCCGACTGCGCTGACACCTCCCGCTATGGCGGCCAAGGCGAGAGCACCGGCTACGGCCGGGACCGGCGAGGCCTTGGCCATGAATCCGAACAGCACCATCGGCAAGACCACGCTGGCCATGGCGAGGGCAAGCAAGACTGGTCTGCGCCCGACGCGGTCAGCGAGCAGACCGATCACCGGAGTTACAATGATTACGACTACGGCGGCCATGGTGGCGAGTTGCAGGGCCCGGGCCTCGTCCATGGTGCCGACCGAGGTGAGGAACACCGGCACGTAGGTAATCCCGAGATAGTAGGTGATCGAGCCCAGCGCCGAGATGGCGAACCCGCGCAGGATGCCCTGTCGGTGGTGGCGCAACGCGTGGCGCAACGGCTGTGTCGGCACCGACCCGTTCCGCCGCTGCCGATCGAAATCGGGGGACTCGTCCATCTGCATCCGCGCGAGCAGGACGCTGCCGGCCAGCACCGCACCGAACACAAAGGGCAATCGCCAGCCCCAGTCGGCGACCACCGCGGTGCCCAGGAGGCTGACCGTCAGGGCCGCGACACCTGCCGCGAGCAGGGCGCCAACCTCGCTGGCAGCCGCCGCGAGCGAGGTGATGAAGCCGCGCCGATGTACGGGCGCACCTTCGAGCAGGTAGGCGACGACGCCGGTATATTCGCCTCCGACCGAGAATCCCATCAGGCAGCGGATCACCAACAGCAGCGCGCCCGCCGCCCGGCCAACTTGCGCGTGAGTGGGGAGCAGGGCCGTTGCCACCATTGCGGCGGTCATCAAACCCATTGCCGCCAGCATGGCGGGGCGACGACCATATCGGTCTCCCCAGTGGCCAAACGCCAATGCGCCAATCGGCCGCATCAGGTACGCCACGGCAAATCCGCCGAGCGTCATCAGCAGACCCGCAACGCCATCGGCAACGAAGACGCGGGCCAGAATGGTGGCGAGGTAGAGGTAGAGGGTGAAATCGTACCACTCGACCACGGTGGAAAAGGCGGCGATCACCAGTGACCTGCGCGACATCGCTGCTGTTTCATCGCTCCATGATGCTGTCTTGCCCACCAGGACGGAACTAACGGGATTGCGTCAGGTTCACGCCAGATCCGCACATTCCCTCGGGCGGGATTGGGAACGCCCGATTCAATCCCCGGTCATCATGACCGCGAGGAGCACCCATCAACGTAAGCTGTACGAGCGGACCGGGGAAGCGAACGTCTCAACCTGGTTGTTTGCTGCCGCAAGCTCGTGGGACTGTGCAGCCGTTCGCACGAAATACTCCGAACGGCCGCTCTTATGACAGGCAGCCGAAAACCGTTGACCGACAGTCGCAATCGGTCCGGCCCGGTGTGCGGATTGTCACCACCCCTCTATTGACCTGCGCCCAGGCTTGCCGGGCCAATGGCGAGCCCGCAGGGGACGGACAGCATCTTTTGGCCGCCGCGCATGGGTGCCGGCAAGGATGGCGGTGAGGCACTATCGGTGATAGAGTCGCCACCGAGGTTCGCTGCCATGAACGTATATGTTCCAGCATCTTCAGCACCGCCCAGTCCCGGATGGAAGCAGCAGCTCTCGATCCTGGTCGTATTCGGGTCTGGATTGGCGATTGCAGCCGTCGCAACCTCCACCTTCTATCAGCCTGGTAAAGTTGCGCCGCGAACGGAACCGTTACCGGAGCCAGCCAAGCTGGCTGGAGCAGATATTGCCAGCATTGCCCCGACAGCCGGCGATCTCCCAAATGCGCCTCAAGCGCCCGCCTCAGGAGAGGGCACAAGGGCGCCGCAACTACCGCAGGCAGCAACCATTGCCCGCCAGCAACTGTTCTTTACGCAGAGCGTCACAAGCGTCGAGCCGACCGCCCTGCCTCGCCAGCCAAGCCACCAGTTGCCACCGAGCTCGTTCATGGCACCAATCGCAATTCCGGATGCGCCGGGCGAGAGCGGCGTCGCAGTCGCGCCTGCGTCAGAAATTCCCTCGAATATGGCGGTGGTGGGAGACGGGGTGTACCAGGTCTCCTCCAGCACGCCGGCCGCGGAGGCCAACGCGGTCGACACAGTGATCCCAGTCCCCTCTGCGGCAAGCAGCCAGGTCGAGGTGACGCAGGACAGTCCAGAGAACGCCTTGAATGCTGACCGTCATGGCACGCTGCCCGATACGGGCGGAACCTGCGTCACCGACCAGCCCGTGGAAGCTCAGGAGCCTGCCCAAGCTCAAGACGGCTCTTCCAATAGCGCCGCGTCAGGTGCCGTGGTCGAGAGCCAACCCGGCGACCCGCAAGTCCGCATCGCGACCAATGCTCCGCCCCCGGATCAAGTCCAACCAGCGGAAACCGCGGCACGTGTGGTGGCGCCGGCCGAAGACGGAGTGGGCCGGCCGGCCGAGTTTGTCCCGCCGATCGAAAGGTCGGACTATGGTGGTCAGATCCAACCGCCTGCCGCCACGAGCAACGGCGATTATCCAGCGGCCTCACTATCGTCGTCATCTTCTTCACAGGCAGACCGTCCGGGTCCTTGCAAGATCAGTGTACAGGTCAAGGGAAGGCCCGCTCTCGAGATCCCGTTCTTGCTGGTCCAGGATAGCGTGCCGGCGGTACGGCTCTCCAGTTTGCTGGACCTGGTCCGGCCCGATCTCCCGGCTGACGAGTTTCAGCGCCTGCGCGGATCGACCGCCGCAACGGCGGTCCTGAGCCTCCGCGACCTCATGACCGCCGGATTCAATTTCCAGGTTGTCGACGGCGTGGTGGCAATTGCCTTGGCTGGCTGACAGGATGTCGACGAACGCGAGAGATTACCGCCATGCACACGCGCGTTGATCCGATTGCCGATGGCATCTTTCGTCTTTCGACCTACGTTGCCGAGGTTGCCCCGCCGGCGGGCTTCACCTTCAACCAGTTCCTGATCCAGGCGGATGAGCCGCTGCTGTTTCACTGTGGCCAGCGTTTTCTATTCCCCTCCGTCTCCGCCGCCCTGACCACCATCGTTCCGGTCGAGCGCCTGCGCTGGATCAGCTTCGGGCACATCGAAGCCGACGAATGCGGGGCCATGAACCTGTGGCTTCAGGCAGCGCCCCAGGCGCAGGTCGTCTACAGCGAACTCGGCTGCCAGATATCCGTTGGAGATCTCGCGGATCGTCCTCCGCATACCCTCCCGGAAGGCGAGATCCTCGACCTTGGTGGCAAGCGGAT
>Ga0207681_10000835_pt1 | contig 20332 bp, 18 predicted proteins | sample KBSS53metaG_FD_184324 | JGI IMG/M metagenome (GOLD analysis project Ga0207681, IMG submission 184324) | Switchgrass rhizosphere microbial communities from Kellogg Biological Station, Michigan, USA - KBS S5-3 metaG (SPAdes) (version 2) | ecosystem: Host-associated > Plants > Roots > Rhizosphere... | reverse complement strand
TCTGATAGGTCTCGTTGGCCAGCAGCCAATTGAGGATCTGCTCTTTATGCACGTTGTGGTCGGCGGTGACGATCTGCTGGCGCGTGGTCGCGTTCAGGTCGCTGACGTTGTTGACCTGCAGGTGCTCAGGATTGTTCAGCACCTTGGCGACCATCTCGCGCAGGGTGGAACCGCCGGTGGTGGCGGAGAACAGCATGGTCTGCTGGCGGTTGACGCACTCGCCCACCAGGCGCTGTACATCGTCGGCAAAACCCATGTCGAGCATGCGGTCGGCTTCGTCCAGCACCAGCACTTCGACTTCCTTGAGGTCGAGGTTGCCGGCGTTGAGCTGCTCGATCATGCGCCCCGGGGTGCCGATCAGGATGTCCGGCACCTTGCGCAGCATGGCGGCCTGGACCTTGAAGTCTTCACCGCCGGTGATGATGCCGGACTTGATGAAGGTGAACTGGGAGAAGCGCTCGACTTCCTTCAAGGTCTGCTGGGCCAGCTCGCGGGTCGGCAGCAGGATCAGGGTCTTGATGCTGACGCGCACTTTGGCCGGACCGATCAGGCGGTTCAGCACAGGCAGGACAAAAGCGGCGGTCTTGCCACTCCCGGTTTGAGCTGTCACCCGCAGGTCACGCCCTTCGAGCGGAGCGGGATGGCCGCTGCCTGCACAGGCGTAGGCTCGACAAATTTAAGCTCGGCCACGGCTTTGAGCAGGCGTTCGTGCAGGGCGAATTGGGAAAACACGGGTGCTACCTCGAAGAAATACAAAAAATCAGCTGCATAGGTTACCGGTTTCGGGCGCCCAAACCGAGTTTCTTTACGTGAACGGTGTGAATCGGCCGCTTTTTTGTCAGGACATTTGTCCATGGCGTCAACTTTGTTGCACTTAAATGCTCTAATCGCCCCGTCTTGTCCCACAGAAGAATCGGTTTCACCCATGGATATCAAACAGCTCTGGCTCAACGCCCAGGACCTCTGGGGCGCCCTCGACGAACACCCGCTGCTGCACGCCAGCCTCGGCTTGCTGGTATTGCTGGTGGTGGCCCTGGTGCTCGGACGGGTGGCGCGCTACCTCATCCTCCACGCCGTCAAACTGCTTGGCCGGCAACCGTCCCTGCACTGGCTCAACGACCTGCGGCACAACAAGGTCTTCCATCGCCTGGCGCAGATGACGCCGTCACTGGTGATCCAGTTCGGCCTGTACCTGGTGCCGGACCTGAGCAAGACCGCCATCCTGTTCATCGGCAACGTGGCCCTGGCGCTGACCATCCTGTTCCTGGTGCTGGCCATCAGCGCCCTGCTCAACGCCCTGCTGGACATCTACGCCCGCACCGAACACGCGCGCACCCGCTCGATCAAGGGCTATGTGCAGTTGGCGAAGATGGTGCTGTTCGTGTTTGGCGCGATCATCATCGTCGCCACCCTGATCGACCGCTCGCCGCTGTTGCTGCTGTCGGGGCTGGGTGCGATGTCGGCGGTGATCCTGTTGGTGTACAAGGACACGTTGCTGTCGTTCGTCGCCAGCGTGCAGTTGACCAGCAACGACATGCTGCGGGTCGGCGACTGGATCGAAATGCCCCAGGTGGGCGCTGATGGTGATGTGGTGGACATCACGTTGCACACGGTCAAGGTGCAGAACTTCGACAAGACCATCGTTTCCATCCCCACCTGGCGCCTGATGTCCGAGTCGTTCAAGAACTGGCGCGGCATGCAGGCCTCCGGCGGGCGCCGCATCAAGCGCAGCCTGTTCATCGACGCCAGCGGCGTGCGCTTCCTGCGCGACGACGAAGAACTGCGCATGACCCAGGTGCACCTGCTCACCGACTACATCGGGCGAAAACAGGCCGAACTCAAGGCCTGGAACGAAGCCCAGGGCCACAGCGCGCAACTGTCGGCCAACCGCCGCCGCATGACCAACCTCGGCACCTTCCGCGCCTATGCCCTGGCCTACCTGAAAAGCCACCCGGACATCCAGCCGAACATGACCTGCATGGTGCGCCAGATGCAGACCACTGCCCAGGGCGTGCCGCTGGAGATCTACTGCTTCACCCGCACCACGGCATGGGCCGATTACGAGCGGATCCAGGGGGATATCTTTGATTACCTGCTGGCGGTGTTGCCGGAATTTGGCTTGAGTCTGTATCAGCAGCCGAGTGGCAATGACTTGCGTGCCGGAGTGTTGCCGGCGGTGTTGGGGGCCAGTCATTTGCCGGCCCCTGAAAGTCGCGCTGGCTAAACCAGGGAGCGGTTGGGCGCCTTCGCGCCCAACCGACTGATCCACACCGCCCCCAGAATCACCACCCCACCCAACGCCAACCGCCCCAGTGGTTCATGCTGGTTCCAGATCAGCAAATTCAGCAGCAACCCCACCGGCACATGCAGGTTATTCATCACCGCCAGGGTGCCACCCTGCACCAGGCAGGCGCCCTTGTTCCACCAGTACATGCCCAGCGCCGTACTGACCAGGCCAAGGAACACCAGCACGCCCCATTGCAGCGGCGCCTCCGGCAGGAAGTCAGCCTTGCCGAACAGCAGGAACGCCGGCAATACCACCAGCAACGCGCCGAGGTAGAAGTAGCCGAAGCGCCGGTAGTGCGGCAGAGTGCTCGGGTAGCGCGCCACCAGGTGCTTGTACATCACCTGGCCGGCGGCGTAGGTGAAGTTGGCCAATTGCAGCAGCAGGAAACCGCCAAGGAAATGCGGGGTGATCTGGTCGAAGCGAATCACCGCTGCGCCTGCTACCGCCACCAGTGCGGCGACCAGTGCCCAGGGGTTGAAGCGACGGTTGAGGGCGTCCTCGATGAGGGTCACGTGCAACGGCGTGAGAATGGTGAACAGCAGCACTTCCGGCACGGTGAGCACACGAAAGCTCAAGTACAGGCACACGTAGGTCACGCCGAACTGCAGCGCGCCGATCACCAGCATGCCGCGCATGAAGGCCGGCTCCACCGAGCGCCAGCGGGTCAGCGGGATGAACACCAGCCCGGCCAGCAGCACACGCACCAGCACGGCGAAGTAGCTGTCGACGTGACCGGCGAGGTATTCGCCGATCAAGCTGAAGGAAAATGCCTGAATCAGGGTAACAACCAGTAAGTAGCCCATGCGCGCCTCGTTTCGAATGGGCGGGACATTAAAGGTTTTCGACGGTTGAAGAAACTCGGGGCAAAAAAAACCCGACCTCGCTAAAGCGTCAGTCGGGCGGTAGCACTCAGGAGCAAAAGTGCAAAGGGAGGTTCGTTACGCGTACTTGAAGGGTTGGCGTGGAGCGATATAAACACTGCGCGATTATGTGACGATTAAAGGATCAAGCCACCTGGGCCAGCAGCGCCTTGGCGTGGTTGATGCCCTTTTCCTGGAAGTCACCGCTCAGGTTCACCCCTTCGGCATGAATGAACGTAACGTCATGAATCCCGATGAAGGCCATGACCTGACGCAGGTACGGTTCCTGGTGATCGGAGCTGGCGCCGGTGTGGATGCCGCCGCGAGCGGTGAGCACGATGGCGCGCTTGCCGGTCAACAGACCCTGAGGGCCGGTGGCGGTGTACTTGAAGGTCACACCCGCACGCAACACGTGGTCCAGCCAGGCTTTGAGGGTGCTGGGGATTGCGAAGTTGTACATCGGCGCAGCCATCACCAGGACGTCGGCGGCGAGCAATTCGTCGGTCAATGCGTTGGAGCGATCCAGGGACGCCTGTTCGTCGGCGTTGCGCTGATCGGCCGGCTTCATCCAGCCGCCGAGCAGGTTGGCATCCAGGTGTGGAACCGGGTTGAGCGCCACGTCACGCACGGTGATCTGATCTGTCGGGTGAGCGGCCTGCCATTGGCTGATGAATTGCTGGGTCAGTTGGCGGGAAATCGAATCCTGCTGGCGAGCGCTGCTTTCGATGATCAGAACGTTGGACATGGCGTTGTAGGCTCCATCTGTAATTGCTGTGAGTCGATGGAGTGAAGATTAAACAAAGCCAATTCGATTAAAAAGCGCAAAAAACTGCTATAACCCATCTATAAATTTGTTCAAAGGCGGAGCATGCTCCGCTCTCGGCTTATTTCGGCGTGCAGGCCAGGGCAATACGCATCTTGATAATGGCGCGGTTGAACTTGACCGTGGTGTTGGTACTTTTGCCCGCCGGCACCGTGACCGTGCGGCGACGCGGCGATTCCGGGCCGTTGGTGAAGGTTACCGAGCACACGGCATCGTGGGTGCCGTAGTTATTGAGTTGGATCGAGCTGATGTCGCCGTCCACGTCAGAGGCGGTGTAATCGATGCTCACGCCGTCGATCTTCTTGGTCACGTCAATGGGGTAGGCAAACGCACTCATCGGCAGCAGCGCCAGCAACACACAACAGAATTTTCTCATTCGGCAGTCTCCAATAAGGACAGCCAGCTTAGGACAAGAGGAGCCCATCTTGAAAGCGCCCCGCGTTACCCTCGATCAATGGCGCACGCTGCAGGCCGTGGTCGACCATGGCGGCTTCGCCCAGGCGGCCGAAGCGCTGCACCGTTCGCAGTCCTCGGTGAGCTACACCGTGGCCCGCATGCAGGACCAGCTTGGCGTACCGCTGTTACGCATTGACGGGCGCAAGGCGGTACTCACCGACGCTGGTGAAGTGCTGTTGCGCCGCTCCCGGCAACTGGTGAAAAACGCCAGCCAGTTGGAGGACCTTGCCCACCATATGGAGCAGGGCTGGGAAGCCGAAGTGCGCCTGGTGGTGGACGCGGCCTATCCGAATGCGCGCCTGGTGCGCGCTCTTTCCGCCTTCATGCCCCAGAGCCGTGGCTGCCGCGTGCGCCTGCGGGAAGAAGTGTTGTCTGGCGTTGAAGAGTTGCTGATGGAAGGCGTCGCCGACCTGGCGATCTGCGGGTTCAGTATCCCCGGCTACCTGGGCACGGAAATGAGCGATGTGGAGTTTGTCGCAGTGGCCCATCCCGAGCACACGCTGCACCGCATGAACCGCGAACTGAGCTTCCAGGACCTGGAAAGCCAGATGCAGGTGGTGATCCGCGACTCCGGCCGCCAGCAACCGCGCGATGTGGGTTGGCTCGGCGCCGAACAGCGCTGGACCGTCGGCAGTCTTGCCACCGCCGCCGCCTTTGTCGGCAGCGGCCTGGGCTTTGCCTGGTTGCCCCGGCACATGATCGAGCGCGAACTCGCCGAAGGCGTTCTCAAGCAACTGCCGCTGGAACAGGGCGGTAGCCGCCACCCCACGTTCTACCTGTATTCAAACAAGGACAAACCCCTGGGGCCTGCCACGCAGATCCTCGTGGAACTGCTGCGCACCTTTGACACCGCACCGCTGGACGCGCCTTTCGCCGCCCCCCGGCAAGCCTGAAACGGAGTTCGCCCATGGCCTGGTTCGACCATGAAGGATGCAGCCTGCACTACGAGGAATATGGCCACGGCACGCCGCTGGTGCTGATCCACGGCCTGGGCTCCAGCAGCCAGGATTGGGAACTGCAGATTCCAGTACTGGCCCGGCATTACCGCCTGATCGTGGTGGACGTGCGCGGTCACGGCCGCTCGGACAAACCGCGCGAACGCTACAGCATCCCGGGTTTCACCTACGACCTGATCGCCTTGTTCGAACACCTGGACCTGCCACCGGCCCACGTGGTGGGCTTGTCCATGGGTGGCATGATCGCTTTCCAACTGGCCGTGGACGAACCGGCGCGGATCAAGAGCCTGTGCATCGTCAACAGCGCCCCCGAGGTCAAGGTGCGCAGTGCCGATGATTACTGGCAGTGGGCCAAGCGCTGGAGCCTGGCACGCTTGCTGAGCCTTTCCACGATCGGCAAGGCGTTGGGCGAGCGGCTCTTCCCAAAACCGCACCAGGCCGACCTGCGCCGCAAAATGGCCGAACGCTGGGCAAAGAACGACAAACGTGCTTATCTCGCCAGCTTCGATGCGATTGTGGGATGGGGGGTGCAGGAACATCTTTCGCGCATTACCTGTCCTACGCTGGTCATCAGCGCCGACCACGACTACACCCCTGTGGCGCAGAAACAAAACTATGTAAAACTGCTGCCCGATGCGCGACTGGTGGTGATAGAAGATTCCCGCCATGCCACGCCCTTGGATCAACCCGAAGTCTTTAACGCAACCTTGCTCGAATTTCTAAAGACAGTCGAAACCACTACCCAGGATCACTGACCCATGCTGAAAAAAATCGCCTTCTTTGCCGGTTCTGTTCTGTTCGCCGCCAACCTGATGGCCGCCGAGCCCGCCAAGGCGCCCCACGTATTGATCACCACCACCAACGGCGATATCGAGATCGAACTGGACCCGGTCAAGGCGCCAATCAGCACCAAGAACTTCCTGGCCTATGTCGACAAGGGCTTCTACACCAACACGATTTTCCACCGTGTGATCCCGGGTTTCATGGTCCAGGGCGGCGGGTTCACCGCGCAGATGGCGCAGAAGCCGACCGACGCGCCAATCAAGAACGAAGCCAGCAACGGCCTACATAACGTACGTGGCACCTTGTCGATGGCGCGCACCAATGATCCGAATTCGGCCACCAGCCAATTCTTCATCAACGTCGCCGACAATGCCTTCCTCGACCCAGGCCGCGATGCCGGTTACGCCGTGTTCGCCAAAGTGGTCAAGGGCATGGATGTGGTCGACATCATCGTCAACTCCCAGACCACTACCAAGCAAGGCATGCAGAACGTGCCAATCGATCCTGTCGTGATCAAGTCGGCCAAGCGCCTCGACTGAGCCTGGCAGGCAGTTCCGCGCGCAGCCCACAAGGCTGCGTGCGCATTTGAAAGGAGAGCCCGCACGCCGGGCGTCATACCTAATGCTCTATCGTCGCTTTGAACAACTGATCGACATCTTCCGCGACGCCCCCAGCGCCGCCCCGCCTGATAAAGTCCTGCCCTTCTACCTCTACTACCTGCGCCAGGTGTGGCCGCATTTCGCCGCCTTGCTGGTGGTGGGCCTGATCGGCGCGCTGATCGAAGTGGCGCTGTTCAGCTACCTGAGCCGCATCATCGACCTCGCCCAAGGCACGCCGCCCGCCGACTTCTTTCAGGTGCACAGCACCGAGCTGATCTGGATGGCCGTGGTCGCCCTGTTGCTGCGCCCGATCTTCGGCGCCCTGCATGACCTGCTGGTGCACCAGACCATCAGCCCCGGCATGACCAGCCTGATCCGCTGGCAGAACCACAGCTACGTGCTCAAGCAGAGCCTGAATTTCTTCCAGAACGACTTCGCCGGGCGTATTGCCCAGCGCATCATGCAAACCGGCAACTCCCTGCGCGACTCTGCCGTGGCGGCGGTGGATGCGATCTGGCACGTGGCGATCTACGCCATCAGCTCCCTGGTGCTGTTTGCCGAGGCCGACTGGCGCCTGATGATCCCGCTGGTGACCTGGATCCTCTGCTACAGCCTGGCGCTGCGCTACTTTGTGCCAAGGGTGAAGGAGCGCTCGGTGATTTCCTCCGAGGCGCGCTCCAAATTGATGGGCCGCATCGTCGATGGCTACACCAACATCACCACCTTGAAGCTGTTCGCCCATACCCGCTATGAGCAGGAATATGCCAAGGAAGCGATCATCGAGCAGACCGAAAAAACCCAGCTGGCCAGCCGCGTGGTCACCAGCATGGACATCGTGATCACCACCATGAACGGCCTGCTGATCGTGACCACCACCGGCCTGGCGCTGTGGCTGTGGACGCAGTCGCTGATTTCCGTTGGCGCGATCGCCCTGGCCACCGGCCTGGTGATCCGTATCGTCAACATGTCCGGCTGGATCATGTGGGTGGTCAACGGCATTTTCGAAAACATCGGCCAGGTGCAGGATGGCCTGAAGACCATTGCCCAGCCGCTGGCCGTGATCGACCGCGACAATGCCCCGCGCCTGAGCGTGCCCCATGGCGAAGTGCGTTTCGAGCAGGTTGATTTCCACTATGGCAAGAAGAGCGGGATCATTGGCGGCCTCAACCTTGAGATCAAGGCCGGTGAAAAGATCGGCCTGATCGGCCCGTCCGGTGCGGGCAAGTCGACCCTGGTCAACCTGCTGCTGCGCCTGTACGACCTGCAAGGCGGGCGTATCCTGATCGACGGCCAGAACATCGCCGACGTCGCCCAGGAAAGCTTGCGCGAACAGATCGGCATGATCACCCAGGACACGTCGCTGCTGCACCGCTCGATCCGCGACAACCTGCTGTACGGCAAGCCCGATGCCACCGACGAAGAACTCTGGGCCGCCGTGCACAAGGCGCGCGCGGATGAGTTCATCCCATTGCTGTCGGACTCCGAAGGCCGCACCGGGCTGGATGCGCATGTCGGTGAGCGCGGCGTGAAACTCTCCGGCGGGCAGCGTCAACGTATCGCCATCGCCCGCGTACTGCTCAAGGACGCGCCGATCCTGATCATGGACGAAGCCACCTCAGCGCTGGACTCGGAAGTGGAAGCCGCGATCCAGGAAAGCCTGGAAACCCTGATGCAGGGCAAGACCGTGATCGCGATTGCCCACCGCTTGTCGACCATTGCGCGGATGGACCGCCTGGTGGTGCTGGAGAAAGGCCAGATTGCCGAAAGCGGCAGCCATGCCGAACTGCTGGCCCATGGTGGGTTGTATGCACGGTTGTGGCAGCACCAGACCGGCGGCTTCGTCGGCATCGACTGATCCCACATTAGAGCCCTGGATTTGTGCCATAGCCGTGCTGTACTCAGTGCAGTGCCCAGACGGGCGCTGAAGTAAATCTGCAGGGAGCATCACTGATTTACTGATTGGGTAGAGCGATCTATCAAGGACGGGTTGCATGTCTTTGTTCAAGCGTTCAGTCACAGAGGGGTTGGGTACGTTTTGGCTGGTGTTGGGCGGGTGCGGGAGTGCGGTGCTGGCCGCGGCGTTTCCCGCAGTCGGGATCGGGTTGTTGGGCGTGTCCCTGGCCTTCGGGCTCACGGTGCTGACCATGGCGGTGGCCATCGGGCATATCAGCGGTTGTCACCTCAACCCGGCAGTATCGGTGGGGCTGGTAGTGAGCGGAAGGTTTCCGGCCAGGGAGTTACCGGCGTACATCGTCGCGCAGGTAGTCGGTGGCACGGTCGCCGCTGCGTTGCTGTACTTCATTGCCAGCGGCAAGCCGGGGTTCGAACTGGCATCGGGCCTGGCGTCCAACGGCTATGGCGAGCATTCGCCCGGCGGGTATTCACTGGCGGCGGGGTTTGTGTGTGAGCTGGTGATGACGGCCATGTTTGTGGTGATCATTCTGGGCGCCACCGACCGCCGCGTTCCCAAGGGCGTGGCGCCCTGCGCCATCGGCCTGGCCCTGACCCTGATCCACTTGATCTCCATTCCCGTGACCAATACCTCGGTCAACCCGGCCCGCAGTACCGGCCCGGCACTGATCGTCGGCGGGTGGGCGATCCAGCAATTGTGGATGTTCTGGCTCGCGCCGATCCTGGGTGCGGGGATCGGTGGGCTCACTTATCGATGGCTGGGCAAGGAGGCGCCGGGCTGACGCAAACGGGTTCAGCCCTGCCGATAAGGCAGGGCTGCCCTTATCGGACAGCCATTCACCCTTGATGGGCCTGCATGTACTGACGCAATAGCTGGTTAATACGCGTCTGGTAACCAGATCCTTGATCTTTGAACCACTCCAGTACATCAGCGTCCAGCCTGATAGTGACCGCCTGCTTCACTGGAACACGTAAATCGGCATGCCGGAAAAAATCGGCATCCAGCTCAGGAATATCGCTGGTATCGATCTCGTTATCATTCATTTTGGCCAAGCGCTCCCAGTCAGTTTTCGATGTTTGCGTCATAGTATTTGGCCTCCTTCTTGGTTGCTTATCGGGCAGAAATGATGCGAATCACACCACCATGCCGCTCGGTATATACGACCACACCCACTAACAATTTGATCCAGCCAATACTGATCCAACGCTCTTCGCCATAATCCGCTCGATCATCGCGTAAGGCCAGCATCGGGTGCCTGAAGATATCTGGAACGTCATTGAAATCGATGCCGTGTTTAACAATATTGGCTTTATTTTTGGATTCATCCCACTCAAATAGCATGGCACGACCTGTATGTACTTTTGTACATACAGATAGCAATTTCAGCCTTGCCTGGAAGCGCCACAAGACCAGCGGCTCAGCCCTGCCGATAAGGCAGGGCTGCCCTTGCCTCCTGTGCATACGCCACGATCCCCATCCGTTCACGCTCGAGAAAATCCTCCACGGCATTCTTCAATCCCGGATGGCGCAGGTAGTGCCACGACCGCGTGATCACCGGCTCGAACCCACGGATCAACTTGTGCTCGCCCTGCGCGCCCGCGTCGAAGCGTTGCAGGCCGTGGGCGATGGCGTAGTCCATGCCCTGGTAGAAGCAGGTTTCGAAGTGCAGGCGATCAAACTCTGCCAGGCAACCCCAGTAGCGGCCGTAGAAACTGTCGCCGCCGAGCAGGCTGAAGGCCATGGCTACCGGACGCGAGCCTTGCTTGGCCAGTACCACGCGGATCGCTTCGGGCATGCGCTCGGCCAGCAGGCTGAAGAAAGCGCGGGTCAGGTAGGGAGATTGGCGGCGCACGGCATAGGTGTTGGCGTAGCAGGCGTAGACAAAATCCCACTGCGCCTCGCTCAGTTCATGGCCTTGCAGCCACTCGAAATCGATCCCCTGCCCCGCCACTTGTTCGCGCTCCTTGCGCATCTGTTTGCGCTTGCGCGAACTCAAGGCGTCGAGGAAGTCCTGGAAGTCGCGGTAGCTCCGGTTCTGCCAGTGATACTGACAGCCCAGGCGTTGCAACCAGCCCGCTTGCCGGGCCAGTGCAGCATCGGCCAGATCATCCGTGAAGTTGATATGGGCGCTGGAAAGCCCCTCGATCTCGAGGTAACCCGGCAGGCTCTTGAGCAGCTCAAAACCGTCATCGGCACTCGCGGCCAATAAGCGCGGACCGCTGACCGGGCTGAAGGGCACCGCCGTGAGCAACTTGGGGTAATAGTCGATACCGGCGCGCTCGCAGGCATCAGCCCAGCCGTGATCGAACACGTACTCGCCATAGGAATGCCATTTGCGATAGCTGGGCAACGCCGCCACCAGCCGCTCACCCTCCCAGTGCAGCAAATGCTCCGGCTGCCAGCCAGATTGCGGGCCCAGGCTGGCGCTGTCTTCCAAGGCACTCAGGAACGCATGCCGCACGAACGGCTGCCCCTGCGGCACCAGCGCATCCCAGGCTTGCGGGGCGATTTCGGACAGGCTGTCCAGGCGTTGCAGCGGCATCGGCATCCTCACTGGTTCGGGGCGTGAAAGCCTGGCGAGTATCGCCGATTGCCAGCCCTGGCACATCCCCGATTCGCACGACAAGGCTCTAAACCAATAGTTCCGAATATAAATAATTTGTCATCTAGATGACATCACTTCGCCACTGCGTCGTCATAAACGGTCGCGATACTGACGCCTGTTTTTAGAGCGCCTGGTTCTACCCGGCGGCTATTTTCCGTCCGTCATCGGTCGGTTGTGTCCTGGATGGTTTGCCATCCCTCCTCACTTTCGGAGATTGATATGCGTCTTGCTTCCACTAAAACTGCGGCGGTCCTGTGCGGCGGCCTGTTACTGGCCCTGAGCGTTCCGGCCAGCGCTGCAGTCGACGCTAAATTGCTCGACATGCTCAAGGCCAACGGCCAGATCACCGCAGCGCAGTACACCGAACTGCAAAGCGAATTGGCCAAGGACCAGAAAGAACAGCAGATCGCACGGCAAGCTCAACAAGAGACCAACGAACAGATCGCGGCCACCGCGAAGAAAACCAATGAGCTGAGCAGCTTTGACCAGAAGCTGGCCTGGGCCGCCAAGACTCAGTTCAAGGGTGACGTACGTTTCCGTCAGGAAACCGTGAAAATCCAGGGCGAATCCAACAACGGCGGCCGCGACAAGGACCGTCAGCGTATCCGTGCCCGCCTGGGTGCCTACACCGAGATCAACTCGCAGGTCGACACCGGTATCCGTATTGCCACCGGCAGCAGCGACGATGCGCGCTCGACCAACCAGGACCAGGACAACTATTTCGACAAGAAGTCGATCTGGCTGGACCTTGGCTACATCGACTACCACCCGGATCAGATCAAGAACCTGCACGTGATCGGCGGCAAGATGCTGCAACCGTGGGTGAACATGGGCGACGTCATCTGGGATAGCGACATCAACCCTGAAGGTCTGGCCCTGACCTACAAATACCCATTGGGCAGCAGCGCCGAACTGTTCGGCAGCCTCGGCAACTACAACCTCAAGGACAACGTCGACGGCGACGGCGTGCAGTTCCGTCACGACCTGCGCCTGACCTCTGGCCAGTTGGGCACACGCTTCTCGGTCACCGACAACCTGAAAATGACCCTGGGCGGCAGCGTCTACGCCTACCAGAATGACAAGGACAGCCGTTGCACAACCACCACCACGCCTTGCGCACTGGCGGTCAACGGTAACTCGGCCGACAACCAGTTCCGCCTGTATGAAGGATTTGCCCAAGCCGACATCGGCGGCCTGGCTGTACCGCTGGCGTTCTACGGCCAGTACGTGAAAAACAACGACGCCGTGACCGACCAGGACACCGCCTGGCTGATCGGCGCCAAGTCGAAAGTGTTCGGTTTCAACCTGGACTACAACTACCGCGACATTCAGCGTAATGCCGTGGTGGGTGCCTTCACCGATTCGGACTTCGCCAACGGCACCACCGGTTCGCGCGGTCACAAGATGAAGGTCAGCTACGACATCGACAAGAACTTCGCCCTCGGTGCCACGTACTTCCTGACCAAGGCCGACTACGCCAGCCGCACCCAGCGTGATGCCAACACCAACACCCTGCAGCTGGATGCAGAAGCCAAGTTCTAACAGTAAGTGGTGAAAGCCTTGGGCCAGGACGGCCCGAGGTGGCTGTACCAGTCTTGCGTAGGTGGATCGGTCCCCATCATCCGTTCGCTCCACCCACGCGAGCCTGTTTATTCCCCGCCTTTATGGTCCTTGAGCCGCTCGTCAGCCAGACGCTGCGCCAAGGCCTCCACACCGCCTACCGGTTCGTCCGGCATTATCCTCAGCGTCGCCTGCATCAGGCGCATCTGGCGGATAAACCGGCGGCAGTTCGGGCAGAACACCAAGTGATGACGCACCAGCAGACGCTCGCGAAAGGTCAACTGCCCATCGAGATAGTCACTGGAACGTGCCACTTGTTCTTTACAGGTCAACATTCGCCCGTTTCCTCAAAATGCTCCACCGTGGCGAAGACTTTAAGCCGTGCCCGATGCAACAGCACACGGACATTGGAGAGCGACAACGTCAGAAGATTACAGATCTCTTCCAACTCCAGGCCCTGGCGCTCACGCAGTACCAGCACACTGCTCTGCAACTCCGACAGGCTCAGGATTGTATGCTCCAGGCATTTGCGCAGTTCATCCTCGGTGAGCAAGGCTTCCGGGGTGTCCTGGTGCCAGGCATACGGGGCGACGGCCCAGTGACCATCATCGGGGGTGAAGCGATCGTCACCGATAGTGCCGTGGGGCGAGGGCAGATCGTCGAGCAACACTTCGCGACGGTTCTGCTTGTAGCGCCCCTTGGCAGCGTTGGCGGTAATGGTCAGCAGCCAGGTCTTTAGGCTGGAACGGCCTTCGAACCTGGCCAGGTTGCGCACCACTGATAGCCAGGCGTCCTGCACGACTTCGTCGGCGTGACGCTGGCCGACGATGGCATAGGCCACCGCCCGCATGGCGCTCTGGTAGGTGGTGACCAATTCCTTGTAGGCCCGCTGCTCACCCTGGAGCAGGCGTTCAAGCAGGTGCGCGTCGTCCGCTGCTGCCATTCAAGACCTCGACTGTCTTAGCGTTTGCGCAGGATCACGCTGCCGATCGAATAGCCCGCGCCAAACGAGCTGAGCACCGCCACGGAGCCCTTGGGCAGATCATCCTGATTCTTGTGGAACGCAATCACCGAACCCGCCGAGCTGGTATTGGCGTAGGTATCGAGGATCACCGGGGCTTCTTCCACGGTGGCTTCGCGGCCCAGCAGTTTCTTGACGATCAGGTGGTTCATGCTCAGGTTGGCCTGGTGCAACCAGAAGCGCTTCACGTCGGTCACGTTCAACTGGTTCTCTTCCAGGTGCACGCCGATCAGCTCGGCGACCATCGGGCATACGTCGCGGAACACCTTGCGGCCTTCCTGTACGAACAGTTTGTCCGGCGCGCCGATGCCCTCTTCCGCGGTGCGGTTGAGGAAGCCGAAGTTGTTGCGGATGTTATTGGAGAACTTGGTCAGCAACTTGGTGCTCACCACGTCGAACTGGTGTTCGGAGGTTGCCAGGTCGGCGCGCTCCAGGACCACGGCGGTGGCCGCATCGCCAAAGATGAAGTGGCTGTCGCGGTCGCGGAAGTTCAGGTGGCCGGTGCACACCTCCGGATTGACCATCAGGATCGCCCGCGCTTGGCCCAGCTGGATGCTGTTGGCGGCGTTCTGGATGCCGAAGGTGGCCGAGGAACAGGCCACGTTCATGTCAAAACCAAACCCTTCGATGCCCAAGGCTTCCTGGACTTCGATGGCGATGGCCGGGTAGGCACGCTGCAGGTTGGAACAGGCGACGATCACGCCGTCGATGTCGGCAGCGGTTTTGCCCGCGCGCTGTAGAGCTTGTTCAGCGGCGCCGACGGCCATCTGGCAGAGCACCGACCATTCGTCGTTGCTGCGCTCGGGCAGGCGCGGGGCCATGCGCTGCGGATCGAGAATGCCGTCCTTGTCCATCACGAAGCGGCTCTTGATGCCGGAGGCCTTTTCGATGAAGGCGGCGCTGGATTCGGTCAGCGGCTGCACGTCACCGCGCTCGATGGCGGCGGCGTTGTCGCTGTTGAACTGTTGCACGTAAGCATTGAAAGACTGCACCAGCTCTTCGTTGGAGATGCTGTTGGCCGGGGTATACAGGCCAGTGCCGCTGATGACGACGTTATGCACGGTCGTTCCTCTAAATCTGTCAGGCAGAAGATATTGGTACCGTCGTACCAAACTGTAAGTAGTCCGATTCCGCTCCGCGGACACCAAACTGGCATCGCTTTATTCCATCGCGCCGCAGCCTTTCGCGACGATCCCGGCATTTATAACCGCGAAGTTTGCCACAACCCTCGGAATTTGGCGCTATCTGTGGGAGGGGGCTTGCCCAGATAGCGGTGGGCCAGTCAACACATCCTTTAATGACAGACCGCAATCGGGGGCAAGCCCCCTCCCACGTTGGACCTGTATTGCCCTGGAAACCGTGCAAATATCAGGCTTCTACCAGGCTCCACTGCTTGCTCAGGCGCTTGTCGGAAATCGGCACTTTGGTACCCAGTTGCTGGGCAAACAACGACACCCGGTATTCCTCCAGCCACCAGCGATACAGCTCCAGCTGGGGATCGCGCTTGCCTTCCTGGGCATGTTTTTTCAGGCGGTTTTCGTACTGCGTCCACAGGCCGCCCAGCTCGCCGCTCCACACCCGATCCTTCTGCACCTGGCTCGGTAGTTTTTCCAGGCGCAACTCGATGGCCTTGAGGTAACGCGGCAATTCCTTGAACCACTGCGCCGGGGTTTCCCGTACAAAACCGGGGTACACCAGGTGGCTCAGTTGCTGCTTGATGTCGTTCAAGGCCACGGCCTGGGCCAGGTCGATCTTGCCTTTGAAGCGCTTTTGCAGGCCATGCCAGAGTTTCAGCACCTCCAGGGTCAGGCGCGCCAGGCGCTCGGCATGTTCGGTCCAACTGCCGCGCTTGCGCTCGGCCAGGGCCGCCAAACCTGCGCCATCACGCGGCAGGCTGGCTTCGCCTTCGAGCACGCAGGTGTCGAGGCTGGCCAGCAGGATGTCTTCCACCAGCGCATCGATCCGGCCCAACTCACGGTACATCAGGCCCAGTTCGGTCAGGCCCGGCAGTTTGCCGCGCAGGAATTTCGCCGGTTCCGCCAGTTGTTGCATCAGCAGGCGTTGCAAGGCACGGCGATGCTGGAACTCAGCCTCGGCCGCCGTGGAGAAACGCCCTTCCTTGACCGTGCCGTTTTCCTCCACCAGCGCCGGATACACCGTCATCGACAACCCGGCGATCTTCTGTTGCGTCTTCTCGGCTACCGCCGCGAACACCTTGGCCTCCACCGGCTGCTGGCTTTTTGCAGTTTGCGGTACGGCCAGCGCGGCCTGGCTGGCCTCGGCAAAGCGCGCCGTCAGTTCGGCGAGATCCCGGCCTTCACCGAGGAACTTGCCCTGGCCGTCCACCACTTCCAGGTTCATCTTCAGGTGGCTTTCTACCTGCTGCGCGGCTTCGGCCCAGGCTTCATCGCTGACCCGCGCCCCGGTCATGCGTAACAATTCGCGGCCAAGGGCCTGGGGCAACGAGCCCTGGCCGAACTCGATGCGTTGCAGGGCCGCCTTGACGAAGTCCGGCACCGGCACGAAGTTCTTGCGCAGCGCCTTGGGCAAGTTGCGCACCAGGGCGATGCACTTGGCCTCGATCACCCCCGGCACCAACCACTCCAGGCGCTCCGCCGGCAAGGCGGGCAACAGCGGCGCCGGCACGCGCAAGGTCACACCGTCACGCGGGTGGTTGGGTTCGAAGTGGTAACTCAAGGCCAGTTCCAGGTCACCCAAATGCAGGGTGTCCGGGTAATGCGCGGCGGTGACTTCGCTGGCCTCGCGGGCCAGTACGTCTTCTTCGCGCATGATCAGCAGTTGCGGGTCTTTCTGGCTGTTGACCTTGTACCAACTGTCGAAGGTCGCGGTCTGGTGGATCTCCGCCGGCAGGCGCGCATCGTAGAAGGCGAACAGCGTTTCCTCGTCGGCCAGGATGTCGCGCCGGCGCGCCTTGGCCTCCAGCTCGTCGAGCTGCTCCAGCAATTGCTGGTTGGCCGCCAGGCACTTGGCCCGCGACTGGATCTCGCCACGCACCAGGCCTTCACGGATAAACAGTTCGCGAGACACCACCGGGTCGACCGGCCCGTAATGCACCGGACGGCGCCCGACCACAATCAGCCCGAACAGGGTGATCTGCTCGAAGGCCACGACCTGGCCGCGTTTTTTCTCCCAGTGCGGCTCGAAGTGGTTTTTCTTGATCAGGTGCCCGGCCAGCGGTTCGATCCAGTCGGCGTCAATCTTGGCGACCATGCGCGCATACAGCTTGGTGGTTTCCACCAGTTCGGCGGTCATCAGCCATTGCGGGCGCTTCTTGCCGATGCCCGACGAGGGGTGGATCCAGAAACGCCGCTGACGCGCGCCCAGGTAATCGCCGTCCTCGGTTTTCTGGCCGATCTGGCTGAGCAAACCGGACAGCACCGCCTTGTGCAGTTTCGGGAAATCCGCCGGCTCTTTATTGACGCTCAACTGCATGTCGCGGCAGATCAGGCTCAACTGGCGATGGGAATCACGCCACTCGCGCAGGCGCAGGTAATTGAGGAAGTTCTTGCGGCACCAGTTACGCAGCGGGCTGGCAGTGAGCTCCTGGCGCTGCTCTTCAAAACCGCGCCACAAATTGACCAGGCCGGCGAAGTCCGAATCCGGGTCCTTCCACTGTGCGTGGGCCTGGTCGGCGGCCTGCTGACGCTCCGGCGGGCGCTCACGCGGGTCCTGGATCGACATGGCGCTGGCGACGATCAGTACTTCCTGCAAGCTGCCGAGCTTGGCGGCTTCCAGCAACATGCGGCCCATGCGCGGATCCACCGGCAGGCGCGCCAACTGGCGGCCCAGCGGGGTGAGCTGGCTGTTGCGGTCGACCGCCGAGAGCTCTTGCAGCAGGTTGAAACCGTCGCTGATCGCCTTGCCGTCCGGCGGTTCGATAAACGGGAAGTCGGTGATTTCGCCGAGACGCAAATGCAGCATCTGCAGGATCACGGCGGCGAGGTTGGTGCGCAGAATTTCCGGGTCGGTAAATTCCGGGCGGCCGATAAAATCTTCTTCGCTGTACAAACGAATGCAGATGCCCGGCTCGACCCGGCCGCAACGGCCTTTACGCTGGTTGGCGCTGGCCTGGGAAATCGCCTCGATCGGCAGGCGTTGCACCTTGGCGCGGTAGCTGTAGCGGCTGATGCGCGCGGTGCCGCTGTCGATCACATAACGAATGCCCGGCACAGTCAGCGAGGTTTCCGCGACGTTGGTTGCCAGCACCACACGTCGGCCCGGATGGGACTGGAAGATGCGCTGCTGCTCGGCTGGCGACAGGCGCGCGTATAGCGGCAGGATCTCGGTGTGCTTGAGCTGGGCCTTGCGCAGCATGTCGGCAGCGTCACGAATCTCGCGCTCGCCCGGCAGGAACACCAGCACGTCGCCCGGGCTGCGCCGCTCGCTGCGCTCATAGGCGGCAATTTCATCCAGGGTGGCGAGGATCGCCTGGTCGACGGTGAGGTCGTCCTCGACGCGGTTGCCCTCCTCGTCCTGCTCCAGGGTCAGTGGGCGATACCAGGTGTTCACCGGGAAGGTGCGGCCCGACACCTCGACAATCGGCGCATCGTCGAAATGCTTGGAGAAACGCTCCAGGTCGATGGTCGCCGAGGTGATGATGACTTTCAGGTCCGGGCGACGTGGCAACAGGGTTTTCAGGTAGCCCAGCAGGAAGTCGATGTTCAGGCTGCGTTCGTGGGCTTCGTCGACGATGATGGTGTCGTAGCGTTCCAGATAGCGGTCGTTCTGGGTTTCTGCCAGCAGGATGCCGTCGGTCATCAGCTTGATCAGGGTGTTGGAATCGCTCTGGTCTTCAAAGCGCACCTGATAACCGACCAGCGCGCCCAATGGCGTGGCCAACTCTTCGGCGACCCGGCTGGCCACGCTGCGTGCGGCGATCCGGCGGGGCTGGGTATGACCAATGAGACCGAACTGGCCGCGACCGATTTCCAGGCAGATCTTCGGCAACTGGGTGGTCTTGCCCGAGCCGGTTTCGCCGGCAATGATCAGCACCTGATGCTTGTTCAGCGCTTCTTTGATTTCATCGCGCTTGGCCGCAATCGGCAGGCTGTCGTCATAACGAATCACCGGCAGGCTGGCGCGCCGCGCCGTGACCTGGGCGCAGGACGCCTGCATGCGCGCGACCCACTGCACCAACTTGTCTTCGTCGGGCTTTTTGCGCAACTCAAGCAACTGCCGACGCAAACGGTGGCGGTCGGCGAGCATGGCGTGATCAAGGGTTTTGAGCAGTTGGTCGATGGTGGGCGCTTGGTCGGTCATCAGGGCGGCAAAGGTCTTCTGAGTGAGGCAGGACACGCCTGCATAGCTACGGACGAAAAAACGAGGGGCGATTGTCGCAGATTTCGGCATTTCTGGAGACGCTCAGTCAGTGACTGACGGCGTAGCGCCTCCGAATGAACATATTTCATACACGAGCAAGTCGCTCATCCGACCCTTTCACAGTAGAAATCCGATGGTTTAAGTGAAGTACGCAGGATCAAATCAACCCGCCAGAAATCTCTGGCAGATCACTGTATCGCTTATGAAACCGGAGCTTTTATGCCTATCGAATCGACAAACAGCCAACCTAACCTACCCAGCTACGCGCAATCCATGCGAGCCCAACCGCGCTCGGCAGCGTCGGAACCACCACCCCCCTATGAGTTCCCGCCCGCGTACACCGAGAAGCCACCGCACAACGCATCCTCCCGGACCTACTCGACACCGCCCACTAATTTGACGGCAAATCGAATCTCGAGCTTTCACACGACCAGTCAGGCATTACGAGGAATGGGTTTCATGAGCGGCCTGTGACGCAAAGGTCCTGGATCCACTCGACCTATTAGAAACGACAGATTCCCTCCAAGCTCATCGCACGAGGTGTATATGCCCATCAACTCCAACAACCACGCGTACAGCGGCAATACCCACAGCTATGCCGAGGCTACCGAGCCGCCAACCTATTACGAAGCCGCGAAGCCGCCCCCAGCCTATACAGAAAAAACCAGCGTCCACTTCAAACAGCCAAGCCACATGGCAGGCGACGATCAACCTTACGGCGCTGAGACTGGGATACCAACCCGAAGAAAACAGCCTGGCAATGATCGGAACGCCTCGCTGATCGGCACCCACTCAGCAAGGCCCTCCAGCACAAATCGTGTGCTTACCCAGCCCGCAGCGGTATGACCCAATACAGGAGTTTCCATGCCAATTGATTCCAGCCGTTCCACCGCCCAACTGCCCACTTATGCGCAAGCATTGAGCCTGCAGCTACGCAGCGCCGATACGTTGCCGCCACCCCCGTATGAGTATCCGCCGGCCTATTCGACGCTGACCAATACCGATTCGATAAACCGGATCGGTTCAGGCCGGTCTTCGAACACGACGTCCCCTCAAATCGATCAACAACTACCCGCGGATCGATCATCAACGCTTGGCGTAAGAATGTTGATGGGACGTCGTGTTCGAAG
>Ga0207681_10000833_pt1 | contig 20364 bp, 11 predicted proteins | sample KBSS53metaG_FD_184324 | JGI IMG/M metagenome (GOLD analysis project Ga0207681, IMG submission 184324) | Switchgrass rhizosphere microbial communities from Kellogg Biological Station, Michigan, USA - KBS S5-3 metaG (SPAdes) (version 2) | ecosystem: Host-associated > Plants > Roots > Rhizosphere... | reverse complement strand
CCGATGTTGGCGAGCTCGCCGGTGCGGCGCAGCATCTCGGCGCTGCGCTGCACGTCGGCCTCGGCGCTCTTCCTGCGCGTCAGGTCCATGTGGGTGCCGGTCATTCGCACCGGGGTGTCGAGAGCGTCGCGCTCGACGACCTTGCCGCGGCTCAGCAGCCAGACCCAGTGGCCTTCCTTGTGGCGGACCCGGAACTCGCATTCGTAGGCCGCACTCTCGCGCCTGAAATGCGCCTCGATCGACGAGATCAGCGGCGCGGCGTCGTCGCGATGGACGATGTTGCGCCACGCCGATCCCGAATCGCCGAGCTCGCCGGGGGCATAGCCGAGCTGGCGCCGCACGACCTCGTTGTGGTTGAAGCGGTCGTTGCGGACGTCCCAGTCCCACAACCCCAGGTCGGCGCCCTCGAGCGCGAGCTCGAGCTGCTCGGCGGTCTTCCTGCGCTCGCGCTCGGCGCTCGCCTCGAGCAGCGCGTACGACTTGCGCCGCCATTGGCCGCGATAGAGCCCGAACGCCGCGCCCGCGCCGAGGAGCGCGAAGAAGGTGAGGTTGGCGAGCGCCTGCTTGCGCCACGGCGCGAACAGCTCGGGCAGCGAACGGCTGACGGCGATGACCAGGGGCTTGTCCATCGCCAGCGAGGGCGGCGAGATCTGGCTGAGCGCGGTCATGCGCCGCTCGCTCGAGCCGCCGATCGTGCCGATGACGATCGGCGTCTCCGACGCGGTCGCGCCGCGCACTTGTCCGATCGCAGCGATCGTCGGATGCGATTCGCCCTCGACCCGGCGCGGGTCCTCCGGCACTGTCACGAAGACCTTGCCGTCGCCGTGGCCGAGCGCGACCCACATGTCGGGCGCGTACAGCACCGAGCGCATCAGCACCTTGAAGTATTCGGGCTCGAGCGCGGCGGCGACCGCGCCCGCAAAGGCGCCGTTCGGCGTGTAGATCGAGCGCACGAACACGACGGTGTACGAGTTGATGACGGTCTTCAGCGGCGGCGCCACGTAGAGCGTGTCCGCACCCTGCCCGGCGCGGGCCTTGCGGAAGTACTCGCGGTCCGAGAAATCGCGGCCGAGCAACGTGCCGACGCTGCTGGCGACGACGGTGCCGTCCGGGTCGAGGAGGACCATCGAGCGAACGCCGGGGATGGCGTCGCTGAGCGCCCTCAGGCGCATCGAGAGCAGCGTCGAGACGCTGTGCACGGGCGTCGCCAGGAATTCGCCGCGCACGCTGGCAAGAGCCCGGTACATGCCGTCGAGCTGCTGGCCGACGTTGTCGTCGACGACGCGCGCCTGGACGCGCAGGCGGTCGCGCTCGGTCGCGTCGAGCGCGTCGTGCGCCTTGAACAGCGACCAGCCGATCAGCGCGCCAAGCACCGCCAGGCCGACGAGCAGGGCAAGCCATTCGGCGGTGAACTGGCGCGAGAAGCGCGTTTCGCCGGGGGTCATGGCCCTTGCGCGGCCGGCAGCCGCGGCGGCGCCGAGGTCGAGGTCGGGCAAGACCTTGGCCGACGGCGCAGCCGCTCGCGGCAGCAGGAGATCGGGATCCGAGAGCGCGGCCGATCCGGTGTCGGCGCCGCTCACGTCGTGCCCGCGCCGCGGCGCGTTCGCGGGACGGGCGTCGCTCGCGCCGCGAGCGGGGCCGCTCCGCGCGACGGGCGGCCGCGCGGCAACGAAGGGGCGGACCGGTCCCGATTCATGGGAAGTCATCGGCAGCGCCAGGCCGAAGTGAAGGCGCACGGGCGGTCGAGGTGTGCAGGATTCGCGCCGATGGGGCTGGATGGATTTACAGTCCGGTCGTCCTCCACCCGGGCGCCAGGCGCCGTTCTTCTCGCCGATGTCCGTTCGCGTTCCCTCGCCAGCCGCTCGCCCGGGATCGCTCCTCGCCTGGCTGAACGACGCCCAGCAGTGCGCCGCCGCGTTCGGGGTCGATGGCGTTGGCGCGGCGCCGATCGGCCCGCTCCTCGTCGTCGCCGGCGCAGGATCGGGCAAGACGCTGACGCTCGCGGCGCGCGTCGCCCGCCTCGTACTCGCCGGCGCCGATCCGACCCGCGTGCTGTTGCTGACGTTCTCGCGCCGCGCCGCGCTCGAGATGGAGCGGCGCGTCGGCCGCGTCCTTCACGAAGCGCTCGGCCTCGCCTCGCTGCAGCAGGCGCCTCGGCTCGCCTGGTGCGGAACGTTCCACAGCGTCGGCGCGCGCCTGCTGCGCGGCGTTGCGGCGCGGATCGGGCTCGACGAATCGTTCACCGTCGACGATCGCGCCGACTCCGAAGACCTGCTGCATCTGCTGCGCCAGCGCCTCGGGCTGGCAAGCGGAGCGCGCCGCTTTCCGCAAAAGGGAACGTGCCTCGCGATCTACTCGCGCGCCGTCAACGCCAGGCGACCGCTCGCCGACGTGCTGGCCGACACCTTTCCCTGGTGCCGCGACCACGAGGAGGCGTTGCGCCGCCTGTTCACCGCCTACGCGGAGGAAAAGCAGGCGCAGCGGGTCCTCGACTTCGACGACCTGCTCGTCTGGTGGGCCGAGGCGATGGCCGACCCGGTCGTCGGCGCGCAGATCGCGTCGCGCTTCGACCACGTCCTCGTCGACGAATACCAGGACACCAATCGTCTGCAGGCCGAGATCGTCCTTCGCCTTCGCCCGGATGGCAGCAACCTCACCGTCGTCGGCGACGACGCGCAGGCGATCTACTCGTTCCGCGCCGCCGAGGTGCGCAACATCCTCGACTTCGCCGCCTCGTTCGTGCCGGCGGCGACCGTGCTCACGCTCGAGCAGAACTATCGTTCGACGGCACCGATCCTGGCGGCGTCGAACGCGGTCATCGCGCTCGCCGCGGAGCGCCACGCCAAGGAGCTGTGGAGCGATCGGCGCGGCGCCGAGCGGCCGGCGCTGGTCTGGGTCGCCGACGAGGCCGCCGAGGCGTCGTGGGTCGCCGAGCGCGTCCTCGCCCTGCGCGAGTCGGGGCTGACGCTGAAGAGCCAGGCCGTGCTCTTTCGCAGCGCGCAGCACAGCAATGCGCTCGAGCTCGAGCTGACCCGGCGCGACATTCCGTTCGTCAAGTACGGCGGCCTGCGCTTCCTCGATGCCGCGCACGTCAAGGACATCCTCGCCGTGCTTCGCTTCGCCGCCAACCCACGCGGCCAGCGCGCCGCCCTGCGCGCGCTCCAGCTCGTCCCCGGAATCGGCGCCACCAACGCCGGTCGGCTCGTCGCCGCGCTCGCCGCGGCAGACGAGCCGGCGGCGCGATTGCTCGCGTTCGTGCCGACGCCGGCGGTCGCGCCGGCATGGTCGGCGTTCGCGTCGCTGTTCGCCGCCTTGCGCACGCCGGGGTCGCCGTGGCCGGGCGAGCTCGGCGCCGTCGAGCGCTGGTATCTGCCGCTGCTCGAGCGCCTCCACGACGACGCCGCGCCGCGCGCCGCCGACATCTCTCATCTGCTGCGGCTGGCCGCGGGCTATCCGTCGCGCGAGCGCTTCCTCACCGAGCTCGCGCTCGATCCGCCGGCGGCGACGAGCGACGAATCCGGCCCCGGCGGCGACGACGAGGACTACCTGGTGCTGTCGACAATCCATTCCGCCAAGGGACAGGAGTGGAGCGCGGTTTCGGTGCTGCGCGTCGTCGACGGCTGCATGCCGTCGGACATGGCGACCGGCAACGCCGCCGAGATCGAGGAGGAGCGACGACTTCTCTACGTCGCGATGACGCGGGCACGCCACCATCTGCATCTTCTCGTGCCGCAGCGCTTCTATGTGACGCAGCAGGCGGCGCGCGGCGATCGCCACGTCTACGGCGCGATCAGCCGCTTCCTGCCCGCGGCGCTGCACGGGCTGTTCGAGCACGTCGGGCCGGTCGCCGCTGGCGGCGAGGGCGACGCCGGCGCGGCGACGGGCGCGAGCGTCGACATCGCCGCGCGCGTGCGCTCGCGCTGGTCCTGAAGAGAAAGCGGCAGTGCCGGGCTGCCCCGACACTGCCGCTGGTGACGGGCCGCCGTCGTTTCGGCGTCGGCCCGACCTGGGGGAGCCGGCGTGGGCCGCGTCAGCGCACGCACCGGCTCCGCGTCTTCACGCCTTGTCGATGGCGCCCTTGACCTTCTCCTTGGCGTCTCCGTAGGTCGCCTGCGCCTTGCCGGCCGTCTTGTCGACCTTGCCTTCACTTTGCAACTCGCGGTCGCCGAGCGCCTTGCCGGTGGTTTCCTTGACGCTGCCCTTGGCCTGCTCGACGCGGCCCTTGACCTGGTCCTTGTTCATGCGGTGTCCTCTTGCTGACGGTTGCTGGAATCGAAGCCGCGGTCCAAGCCGCGCTGTCGAAGTTCCACTGTCGCAGCGTCGGCGGCCGCGTTCTGTCGGCGTGTGCAGGCGACGTGCGTAGGACACGGCCGGCGCGGCCGTCAGCCCGCCGGCGCGGCCTTCTTGGCGCCGCGGATGTTGAGCGCGGCGAGGCACAGCTGCAGCACGATCAGCGCCCACGCTTGGCTGTGCCAACCCCAGGCGATCCAGAGCGCGTTGCTGGCGAGAAAGACCCAGAAGCCGATCTCGCGCCGGTGCTTGTGCGTCGAGGCGACGAGCCAGGCGGCGAGGACGGTGACGACCATCGCCGGCCATTGAACGAGATCGAGCCAATCCATGGCGCTTCTCCAGCAGGCAGCGATCCCGGTCATCCGTCGTCTTGCCGATTGTCGAAGCGCATCCGCCGGGGCTAAAGTTCGCTCCCCCTTCTCACTTCGACGCTCGCCGCGGATCGACATGCCGACGAAGAACCTCGCGATGCCCTTCCTCGGCCGCGCCGTCGCGGTTTTCGCCTTGCTCGTCGCAGGCTGCGCTGCGCCGCCGGCGAGCGACGCGCCCAAGCCCGCGCCAGCGCCCGCCCCGACGCCGGCGCAGCCCGCCCCGCCGACCGCGCCGCCGCCCCTGGTCGCGGCGCCCTTCGCGGACGCCGTCGCCCGCGCCGGCGAGCGCCTGCTGCAGGACGCGCAGGCCACGCTCGGCAGCGGCCCGCGCGAGCTGGTGATCGATCCGCTGATCGATGCCAGCACCGGCCAGCAGACCAACAGCACGGTGCAGATGGGCGCCCAGCTGGCCGGCCTGATCACGCGCCGCGTGCCGACCTGGAACGTGCAGCCGCTGACGCGCGGCGCGCTCGCCGGCCGGCCGCTGCTGCTGATCGGCACCCTCACGGCGATCAACACCAAGAACGTCAAGGACGAAAACGCCGACGCGTTCCGGGTCTGCCTGGTGCTCATCGACCTGAGGACCAACAAGCTCGTCGCCAAGCGAGTCGATCGGGCGACGCTCGCGAGCGTCGACGCCGAGCCGCTTCCGCAATACCGCGAGAGCCCGACCTGGGCGCTCGATGCGACGGCGCTTGCCTACATCAAGTCGTGTCAGGGAAGCTCGCCGGGCGACCCGATCGCGCCGGGGTACCTGCAGCGTCTGCCGGCTCAGGCGGTGATCAACGAGGCGATGCTCGCCTACGCCGACAACAAGCCGGCCGACGCGTACCGCCTCTATCACGAAGCGGTCGCCGTCGCCGATCCCGACGACCTGCGCGTCCTCAACGGCCTCTACACGACGAGCTGGAAGACCGGCCGCAAGAAGGAAGCGGCCGAGACCTTCGGCAAGATCGTCGGCATCGGCCTGGATTCGAAGAAGCTGCCGATCAAGCTGTTCTTCAATCCGGGCACCACGACCTTGCTGCAATCGGCCGACCTGCAGGCGCAATACGCGGTCTGGCTGCGCGAGGTCGCGACCCAGTTCGGCACCCGCGAGACCTGCCTGCGCGTCGTCGGCCACACGAGCCGGACCGGCGACGCCGCCGCCAACGAGGTCCTGTCGCAGAAGCGGGCCGCCTTCATCAAGTCGAACTTGGAGCGGCAGAACCGCAAGCTCGCGGCCCGCATCGCCGCCGACGGCGTCGGCTCGCGCGAGGTGATCGTCGGCCTGGGCACCGACGACCTGCGCGACGCGCTCGATCGCCGCGTCGAGTTCCAAACCGTCGACTGCCGCGCGGGGGCTTGAGCCGCTGGCGGCGCGACACGCCGCGGCGCGCGCCGCTCCGACCCGCGCGGCGCCGCTGCCGCCGCCTTGACGGCGCTGCCGTCGGCGCGCGCAGCCGAAGCGCCGGGGCTCGCCAACGAGGGCAAAAGCCGCAGACGCGGTGGCAAGGCGTGCGCCGCATTCGGGTAAGGTGCGGCCCCATGCGCTTCGTCATGACGGCGCCCGGCACGGCGCGACTCGGCTGGGCACTCGCCTTTGCGGCGGTGCTCTGCGGTTGCGCTTCGGGGCCGTCGCGCCAGGCCACGCGAACATCGCCGGCCGAGTCACGCGGCCTGCCCGCAGACGCCGACGGTCCCGGCGCCAATCCACCGGCGGACCTGGCGAGCCTCGCCGACGCCGAGCCGCGCATCGAGCCGATCCGCGCTGGCGGGCCGAACAAGCCGTACCAGGCACTCGGGCGCGAATACGTGCCCGCGACCCGCGACGTCCCCATCCGCGAGCGCGGCCTGGCCTCGTGGTACGGCCGCAAGTTCCACGGCCGCCGGACGGCGAGCGGCGAGGTCTACGACATGTACGCGATGACGGCCGCGCACCCGACCTTGCCGATCCCGAGCTATGCGCGCATCCGCAACCCCGCCAACGGCCGCGAGGTGCTGGTCCGCGTCAACGACCGCGGTCCGTTCGTCGCCGGCCGCATCGTCGATCTCAGCTATGCGGCGGCGTTCAAGCTCGATCTGCTGCGCGGCGTCGCGCCGGTCGAGCTCGAGCGGATCACCTTCGACGACATTCGCACCGGTGCCTGGCGCGGCGGCGCGGCGCGGCTCGCTGGCGCGGACGCAGGGGTGGCACCGGCCCCGGTGGCCGCTGCCACTGCGGCCGACGTGCCGAGTGCGTCGCCGCCGGCGCCAGCGGGGCCGCCCGCGGTCGACGTGCCGGCGCAGGACGTGGCCTTCGCGGCCGCGCCGGCGGTCTGGCCGGCGCAGGACGTCGCCGCAGCGCCGAGGCCCGCGACGGCGCCGAACGTCGCCGCGCTCGACGCGCCGTCGCGGTCCGGGCGCACGGCCGCCGAAGCGACGCGCGGCTTCTGGGTCCAGGTCGGTGCGTTCCGTGAGCGCGACGGCGCCGAGAGCTTCCGGCGCCGGGTCGGCGCCGACGGCGAATCGTCGTGGCTCGAGCCGCTGCTGGCGATCTTCGGCGACGGGGCGCCCTACCGCGTGCAGGCGGGGCCCTATCCGAGCCGCGACGAGGCCGACGCCGTCGCCCAACGTGCGCGCAGCGCGCTCGGCGTCGTGCCGATCGTCGTCGAGCGGCGATGAATGTCGGCCCGCGCGCGCCGGACGCGCCGCGCCGGACGATCCTCTTCACCGGCCACATGGTCGACGCGCCCGATCGCGCGACGCCGCGCTTCCCGGCGACGCGAATCGACGCCGCGGCGCGTCGCATCGCGGCTGTCCTCGACGAGATCGACGCCGGATCCGAAGACCTCGCGCTGACGCAGGGAGCAGCCGGTGGCGACCTGCTGTTCGCCGAGGCGTGTCTGGCCCGCGCCGTGCCACTGCGCCTGCTGCTGCCGCTGCCGGAGCGCGAGTTCGTCGCCGCGTCGCTGCTGCCGGTGGTCGATGGCGCCGCGTGGCATGCGCGCTTTCGCGCCGTCGTCGATCGGCTCGACGAGCCGCCGCGCGAAGCGTCGGCCGAGCTCGGCCCGCTCGCGCCGGGCGAGGACGCCTTCGTTCGCGCCAACCTCTGGCTGCTCGCGTGCGCGCTCGCGTACGGCGCCGACAAGCTGATCTGCATCTGCCTGTGGGACGGCGGCGGCGGCGACGGGCCGGGCGGTACGCGTCATCTCGTCGATGCCGTCCGTGGCGCGGGCGGCCGCGTCGTGCGCATCGACTCGAGCTCGCTCTGACCGCTCGACGCCGTCCACACTCCGAGGGTTGCAGCGCGCGCTCGCGCGATGCTCCAATCGCCGGCGCGTGCAGCGCTTGCCTCGCTCGACGCGCGCAACGATGATGCGGCCGAGCGCCGCGCAGGCGGCGATCACTCACTCAGGAGCAGAGACGACATGGCCAAGACAGCGGCGAAGACCAAGGGCAAGGCAAAGGGCAACGCGAGAGGCAAGGCGATGGGCATGTCGCTGCACCTCGGCCTGAACAGCGTCAGCGGCGCGGCTTACGGCGGCTGGACCGGTCCGCTCGCCGCCTGCGAAGCCGACGCCAAGGACATGACCGCCATCGCCAAGCAACAGGGCATGCGGCCGACGACGCTCCTGACCAAGAAGGCGACGCGCGCCGCCGTGCTCGCGGAGATGCGCAAGGCCGCCCAGGTGCTCGCCGACGGCGACCTGTTCTTCCTCAGCTACTCCGGCCACGGCGGCCAGGTGCCCGACGTCACCGGCGAGGAGGACGACAAGAAGGACGAGACCTGGTGCCTCTACGACGGCCAGCTGATCGACGACGAGCTCTACTTCGAGCTCAGCCGCTTCGGCGCAGGCGTTCGCATCCTCGTCCTGTCCGACAGCTGCCACAGCGGCACGGTCACGCGCGAAGCGGCGATGCCGCTGGCGACGATTCCGAGCCAGCGGCCCAAGCTGATGCCCGAGGCGGTGGCGATGCGCACCTACCGCGAACACAAGGCGTTCTACGACAAGCTTCAGAAAGACGTCGCCGCCGCCGCCGGCAACAAGGTGGTCGACCCCGACACGGCGCTCGCCCAGGTCGCGGCGAGCGGGCGCCTCTCGGGCATCGTCGCCAAGTTCAATCCGGCGGTGATCCTCATCTCGGGTTGCCAGGACAACCAGACCTCGATGGACGGTGAGCACAACGGCGCCTTCACCGAGCAGGTCCTCAAGGTCTGGAACCAGGGCGGCTTCCAGGGCAATTACGGCAACTTCCATGCGCGCGTCAAGGCGCGCTTGCCGGCGACTCAGTCGCCCAACCTGTTCACGCTTGGGGCGGCGGGCGAGTTCCTGGCGCAGAAGCCGTTCAGCGTCTGATGCGGTTGCGCGCGCCCTCGTGCGCGTGAGCCAGGGAGCGTCCATGGCAAGCGGCACGAGCGAGATCACCTTCATCGTCCCGGGGCAGGAGCAGCCGGCGGCGCGCTCGGCGACCGGCGCGCGCGTGCGGGCGTCGGTTCGCGTCGGCACGCAACGCGGCAGCGGCGAGCCGGTGCGCGTCAGCGCGCGCCCGGGCGAAGACGTCGTCGTCCTCAACGTCGCCAATGGGCCGACGCTGGTCCTCCATCCCGCCGATGCGCGCGACCTGATGCTGGCGCAGAGCGCGGCCGCGACGCGCAGCGCGCTCGCCGTGGCGACGCGGGGAGCGGGCGCGAGCGAGGTCGTCGTGCCGGGGCAGCTCGGCTGGCCCGGCCTCGAGGCCGAGGCGACGCGCGGCAGCACGCGCGGCTGGATGGGCCAGGCGGTGCTGAGCGGCTTCCAGGTGCTGACCGGCCTGGCCAAGGATCCGGCGGCCAAGCTCGTTGCGGCGGCCGTGACCAAGAAGATCGACGGCAAGGTCGACGCCGGCGTCTACCGCCTCGGCGCGGATGCGCTCGAGCCGCTCAAGGGCAGCGGCCGCAAGCTCGACGCCGTGCCGGCAGCGGCCGATGGCGGACCGCTGCTGGTCTTCGTCCATGGCACTTTTTCCGACACCGTCGGCACCTTCTCCAAGCTCTGGACGCTGCACGCCGCGACCGTGCGCCAGCTGTTCGCGAGCTACGGCGATCGCGTCTACGGGCTCGACCATCCGACGCTCGGCGTCAGCCCGATCGCCAACGCCTTGACGCTGGTTCGCGCACTGCCCGCGGGCGCGCGCGTCCATCTCGTCAGTCACTCGCGCGGCGGCCTCGTCGCCGAGGCGCTGGCGCGCGCCTGCGGCGGCGCGCCGCTCGGCGAGGACGTGCTCGACCTGTTCGCTGGCGCCGACTACGCCGAGCACCGCAGCGACCTGCGCGCGCTCGTCAAGGAAGCGCAGGCGAAAGGGATCCGCTGCGAGCGCTCCGTTCGCGTCGGCTGCCCGGCGCGCGGCACGCTGCTGGCGTCGAAGCGGCTCGACGCCTACCTGTCGATCCTCAACTGGTGCCTCGAGCTGGCCAGCATCCCGGTCGTCCCCGAGGTCGTCGACTTCCTGCACGAGGTCGCGCGCCGGCGCGCCGAGCCGAGCGAGCTGCCCGGCCTCGAGGCGATGACGCCGGACAGCCCGGTCGTCGCCTGGCTCAACGGCGCCACCGAGACGATCCCGGGCGAGCTGCGCGTCATTGCCGGCGACCTCGAGGGCGACTCGATCGGTTCGTGGGTCAAGACGCTCCTCTCCGATGCCTTCTACTGGACCGACAACGACCTGGTCGTGCAGACGCGCTCGATGTACGGCGGCGCGCCGCGTGCGAAGACGGCGAGCGGCAGCGGCGCGCGCTTCCTGCTCGACAAGGGCGGCAAGGTCTCGCACTTCAACTACTTCAGCAACGATCGCACGGTCCAGGCGATCGCCAGCGCACTCCTCGATGACGCGCCGGTCGACTTCGCCGCGATCGGGCCGCTGTCGTGGGCCGGCGAGGACGCGAGCGGGACGCGCGCGGCCGTCGCCGTCGCGCGTTCGCGCGGCGCCACGGCGGGCGAGGCGCCCGGGAGCGCCGACCGGCCGGCGGTGTTCGTCATCCCGGGCATCGTCGGCTCGAACCTCAAGCGCGACGGCAAGCGCATCTGGCTCGGCTTTCGCATCGTCAACGGCCTGAAGCTGCTCGCCTGGGACCCGGCGACGGCGGCGAGCGTCGAGCCCGACGGGCCCGTCGGCAGCCTGTACGGAGATCTGATCGAGCGCCTCGCCGACAGCCACGAGGTGATCCCCTTCGCCTACGACTGGCGCCGTCCGGTCGAGGACGAGGCGCGCCGACTCGGCGAGGAGGTCGAGGCGGCGCTGACCGCGCGCGCGAGCAGCCAGCAGCCGGTTCGCATCGTCGCCCACTCGATGGGCGGCCTGGTCGCGCGGACGATGGCGCTCGAGAAGCCCGAGACGTGGCAGCGCATGATGGCGCGCGACGGCGCCCGCTTCCTGATGCTCGGCACGCCGAACGGCGGCTCGTGGTCGCCGATGCAGACGCTCTCCGGCGACGACACCTTCGGCAACGCCCTGGCGGCCTTCGGCTCGCTGTTCGACTGCGGCGGTGCACGCAACGTGATGGCCGGCATGCCGGGATTCCTGCAGTTGCAGGCCGGCCTGCTCGATCCGGCCTTGCGCCTCGACCGCAGCGAGACCTGGCAGAAGCTCGCCGGCGACGATATGGCGCGCCTGCTCGAGAAGAGCCTCTGGCACGTCGAGGTCGTGCAGCGCGCGATCTATGGATGGAGCGCGCCGCCGCAGAGCGTGCTCGACCAGTCGGTCGCGCTCAGGCGCCGCCTCGACGCGCAGGCCACGGCGTTGCCCGACGCGGCGAAGACACTCCTCGTCATCGGCCATGCGCCGTTCACGCCGGGCGGCATCGTCTTGGGCGATGCCGGCCTCGAATACACCGACGCGGTCGGCGGCGGCGACGGCCGCGTGCCGCTGACGAGCGCGCTCCTGCCCGGCATTCGCACCTGGAAGCTCGACGCCGTCCACGGCGATCTGCCCAAGGTCGCGAAGGCGTTCCCGGCTTACCTCGAGCTGCTGACGCGTGGCGAGACGGCGCTGCTCGATGTCTTCGACGCGTCGACGATCGGCGTGCGCGGTGCCGGCGCCGGCGCGGCAACGCACCCGCCTGTCGACGCCGCGGCGAGCGTCGCGCGCAGCCGGCCGTCGCGCGGCCGCACGCCGTCGGCGCCGCCGTCGACGCCGGCCGAGGTGCTCGGCGGCGACGCGCGCGCGACCGGCGACGGCGCGCGCGCCGGCACGGCGAGCCGCGCGCTGCACGTCTCGGTCCTCAACGCCGACCTCAAGTTCGTGCACCAGCCGCTCGTCGTCGGCCACTACCGCTCGCTCGCGCTGACCGGCACCGAAGGCGTCGTCGACCGGCTCGTCGGCCGGGCGATGAGCCGCTCGCTCGCCGCCGGCGTCTATCCCGACCGCGTCGGCTCGCACCAGGTCTTCGGCAATGTCAGGAAGGACCCCGAGAACGTGCTGGCGATGGCGCGCCCGCTCGCCGTCGTCGTCACCGGCCTCGGCGAGGAAGGAAAGCTGCGCGCGGTCGACCTCGTCTACACGGTCCGCCAGGCGGTCATCGCCTACGCGCAGCGGCTTGCCGAGGGCGAGAGCCCGCCGGCCGAGTTCGAGCTCGCGGCGACGCTGATCGGCAGCGGCGGCACCGGCATCACCGCCGGCAGCTCGGCGCAGATGGTCGCGCAGGGCGCGTGGGAGGCAAACCAGAAGCTGCACGACGGCGGCTGGCCGCAGGTCGGCCGCCTGATCCTGGTCGAGTTCTACCTCGACCGCGCGAGCGATGCGTGGCGCGCCCTCCAGGTGCAGGCGACGGCCGCGCCGAACCAGCTCAAGGTCGTCGGCTTCGTCAAGTCGGGCGCGGGCGCGCTGCGCCGCTCGCTCGACTCGAGCTATCGCGGCGCCGCCTATGACTTCATCAGCGCGTCGACCGGCGTGCCCTCGGGCGGCGCGCCGACGATCACCTACACGCTCGACACCAAGCGGGCGCGCACCGAGGTGCGTGCCCAGAAGACGCAGGCGAGCCTGGTCAAGGAGCTCGTCGCCAAGGCGTCGAACGACGCCAACCGCGACGCGCAGATCGGCCACACCCTGTTCGACCTGCTCGTGCCGGTCGAGATGGAGCCCTTCCTCGGCGGCACCACCGAGATGGTGATCGAGCTCGACAGCGGCACCGCCGGGCTGCCGTGGGAAGTGCTCGACACCTCGTCGGCCGAGATCTCGGGCAGCGACCCGCGGCCGTGGGCGATCCGCAGCAAGCTGCTCAGGAAGCTGCGCACGAGCGACTTCCGCGCCCAGCCCTCGGATGCCAACGCCGACGGCAGCATCCTCGTCATCGGCGAGCCGATGCTCGACGAATCGATGTACCCGCCGCTGCCGGGGGCACGCGCCGAGGCGGTCGCGGTCGCCGCGCGGCTGACCGGCGGGCCCGCCGGCGTCGACGCCGCTCGCGTGCGCGCGCTGACGAGCGGCAACGACGACGCGAGGAACATCATCGGCGCGCTGTTCGAGCGGCCGTACCGAATCGTCCACGTCGCCGGCCACGGCGCGCCGGGGCCCGACGGCGGCGTCGTCCTCTCAGGCGGCACCTACCTCGGCGCGGCCGAAGTCAAGGCGATGCGGACGGTGCCCGAGCTCGTCTTCCTCAACTGCTGCCACCTCGCCGCGCGCGACGCCAAGTCGGTGCTCGCGCCCTACGACCGCGCCCAGTTCGCCGCGACCATCGCCGAAGCGTTGATCGAGATCGGCGTTCGCTGCGTCATCGCCGCCGGCTGGGCGGTCGAGGACAAGCCGGCCGAGATCTTCGCGACCACCTTCTACGACGCGCTCCTCGGCGGCGACCGCTTCATCGACGCCGTCGCTGCCGCGCGCAGCGCCGCCTGGCGCGCGGGCGGCGGCGGCAACACGTGGTCGGCGTACCAGTGCTACGGCGATCCGGGCTGGACCTGGCGGCGCGACGTCGGTGACGCGCAGCGCGCCGGCGCAGGCCCGAGCGACGAGTTCGCCGGCGTGTCGTCGCCGCCGGCGCTCACGCTCGCGCTCGAGACGATCTCGATCCGCCTGCGCTTCGGCGGCGACGACCCCCAGCGCAGGAAGAGCGTCGAGCAGGGGCAGCGCGACAAGATCCGCTTCCTCGAGGAGAGGTTCGCGTCGCTGTGGGGCAAGATGGGCGCGGTCGCGGAAGCATTCGGCCTCGCCTGGGCCGATGCGCGCGACCCCGACAAGGCGATCGAGTGGTACCGCATCGCCGTCCAGGCCGAGGATGGCAGCGCGTCGTTCAAGGCCGCCGAGGAACTCGGCAACCAGCTGGCGCGCCGCGGCGAGGCGCGCTCCGACCTGACCGTGGGCCGGAGCGATGTCGAGGAAGCGATCGCGCGCCTGAGCAAGCTCGTCGAGATCCAGATGACGGCCGAGCGCGAAGCGTTGCTCGGCTCGGCGTACAAGCGGCTGGTGATGATCGAGGGCCGCCAGGTCGAGGCTTCCTCGGCTCCGGGCACGAAGGCGAAGGGGCGCAAGCGCGGCAAGGCAGTGGCCACCAGCGTCGCCGCCGATCGATTGGATGCGTTGCGCGAGATGGCGCGCCACTACGGCAACGCAGAGCGGCTCGCGCGCGAGGCCAATGCCGACAACCTGTTCTATCCGGCCAAGAACGGCATCAGCGCCGAGCTGCGCCTCGCCTTTCTCGAGCGCCGGCCGGCCGAGCTCGCCGTCGATCGCATGCGCGCGGTGCAGGAGTCGCTGGCCCGTGCGTCGAGCGAGCGGCCCGACTTCTGGTCGGTGGTCGGCCAGATCGAGCTGCGTGTCCTCGTCGCCGTCGCCGCCCGCCAGCTCGCGGGCGAATCGGTCGCGCTCATCGCCGAGTTCACCGACCTGAAGTCGCGCGTGCCGGCACGGACGATGTGGGACTCGGTGCACTCCGAGGCGCGCTTCACCCTCGAGCCCTACCTCGGGATCGCCAGCGCCGCCGAGCAGCGCGCCGCGCGCGCCCTGCTCGACGCGCTGGCGGCGATGGCGGCGGCCTGACGCGACCGTTCGCGCTTTCGCCGTTGCACCTCGTCAGGCCGACGAGTCGCGCCGACCCGACGTCAGCATCCCGGCCCGCTGCAACAGCACCAGCAGCGGTGCGGTGAGGAGGGCGGCCGCGAGGACGCGCGTCAGCTGCAGCGAGGTCACGAGCGGCACGTCGAGCGAGAGCTGGCTGGCCGTGAGCGACATCTCGGCCACGCCGCCGGGGGCGCTGCCGAGGACGACCGAAGGAATGCTTTGCGCTGCCAGGTTGCCGAGCACGCTACCGACGATCACGGTGACGAGGAGCGCGGCGAGGGTGTAGGCCGCGACGGCGACCAGAAAGCGCGGTCGGCTGCGGAAGAACCCGGCCGAGAAACGGCTGCCGAGCGACCAGCCGATGACGAGCTGGCCGGCATGGACGACGCTCGCCGGCACCGCGCCGAGGTGGAGTCCCGAGACCGCGCACGCGCACGACGCGAGCAGCGGCGCGATCCCCCACGCGTTGGGGACGTCGGCGCGGCACGCCAGCGCGCCGGCGAGCGCGGCGATCGCGAGCAAGGCGGCGAAGCGGACGAGCGAGAACGACGCCGGCGTCGCAGCGACGGGAAGCGCCGCCGCGCGGTCGCCGGCGATGACGGCGAAAGCGAGCGGCACGACCAGCACGACCAGGCCGAAGCGCAGCACGTGCGCCGCGGCGACCAGATCGGCCCGGGCGCCGACGCGCTCGGCGAGCGCCTGCATGTCGGAGGCGCCGCCGATCGCGGCGCTGAGATAGCAGGTGCGCAGGTCGACGCCGGTCCAGCGGTGCAGCAGCCACGCGCCGGCGAGGCCGGTCGCCGTCGCCACCACCGTGTTGACGAGGACGAGCGGCCAGATCGAGAGCGCGAGCGCCGCCACCGCCGGGACGAAGGCGAGCCCGACCGCGGCGCCGACGACGAGTTGCGCGCTGTTGCGCAGCGGCGGGGGCGCCGGCGCCGCGCGGCCCGAAACGTGCAGCGCCGCGATCGCGAGCAGCGGCCCGAGCAGCCACGGCAGCGGCAGTCGCAACAGCGTCGCCGCGAGCGCGCCGGCGAACGAGACCAGCGCGCCGGTGATCGCGGACCGGGCGGCAGCGCGCATCTCGGTGGCGGACATGGCCGTCTCTCGCTCGCCGCCCCGGCTCACTCGGCCTGCGCGCTCGCAGCGCGCCGCGCCGGCCGCTTCACGAGGCGCGCGATCCACTGCTTCATGTCGTCGACGTAGGTGAAGACGACCGGCACGTAAAAGAGCGACAGCACCGTCGACGTGAGCAGCCCGCCGATGACCGCGATCGCCATCGGCGCGCGGAAGTCGGCGTCGGCGCCGATCTTGAGCGCGATCGGCAACATGCCCGCGCCCATCGCCACCGTCGTCATGATGATCGGCCGCGCCCGCTTGCTGCACGCGTCGAGGATCGCCGCGCGCCGGGTCGCGCCGTTCGTGCGGGCGACGAGCGCGTACTCGACCAGGAGGATCGAGTTCTTGGTCACGATCCCCATCAGCATCAGGATGCCGATCGTCGCCGGCAGCGAGAACGCCTCGCCCGACAGCAGCAGCAGGCCGAGCGCGCCGCCGATCGACAGCGGCAGCGCCGCCATGATCGTCAGCGGTTGCGCGAAGTCGTGGAACAGCAGGACGAGGACGCAGTAGACGAGCAGCACGCCGGCGACCATGGCGATGCCGAAGTCGTCGAACAGCTGGTTCATCCGCTCCGAGTCGCCGTACTCGACGCGCTTGACATCGGCGGGCAGCGACTGGATCGACGGCAGCGCCGCGATCGCCTCGTTGACCTCGCCGAGCGGCGCGCCGCCGACGTCGGCCTTGATGCTGACGCTGCGGCGGCGGTCGAAGCGCGTGATCTGCGCCGAGCCGCTGCCCATCTCGAGCCGGGCGACGGTCTCGAGGGTGACGCTCCTGCCGTCGGCGGCAGGCACGTGCAGACCTTTCAGGACGCCGAGGTCGGCGCGCGCTTCGGTCGCGAGCTGAGTGCGGATCGCGAGGCTGCGCTCGTCGAGGTGGAACTTCGGCAGCTGCGCCGAGCTGTCGCCGATGGTCGCGACGCGCACCGTCGTCGCCAGGTCGGCGACGCTGACGCCGAGGTCGGCGGCGCGCGCGAGGTTCGGGCGGACGACGATCTCCGGGCGGCGCAGGCCGCTCGTCGCCGCCGGGTTGCCGACGCCGGGGACGCCGCGCATCTCGCGCTCGACGCGCTCGGCCGCCTGCTCGAGCGCCTTCGGGTTGTCGCTGACCAGGATCACGTCGAGGATCTCGCCCGCCTCGCCGCCGCCGAAACGGAAGCGAAAGCCCGGCAGCTCGCGCAGCTCGGTCTGGAGGCGCTTCTCGAACTCGCGCTGCGACACCTTGCGCTGGCCCGGCGCGACCAGGGAGACCGTGAACGTGCCGGCGCGGACTTCGCCGCTCGTGCTCGTCCCCATGCCGTCGACCTGGGCGCCGTTGCCGAGTGTCGTCAGGATCCGCGTCACCTCGGGGTGGCGCGCGATCAGGGCGCGCGCCCGCGCCGCCGCCGCGCTCGTTTCCGCGAGCGGCGTTCCGGGCGGCAGCTCGAAGCTGATCGTCGACTGCGAGCGGTCGCTCGCCGGGATAAAGCCGCTCGGCAGCAGCGGCGCGAGGGCGACCGAGCCGGCAAAGAGGAGGACGCCCGACAGGATCGCGAGCTTGCGATGGGCGAGCCCCCACTGGACGAAGCGCAGGTACGCCTTCATCACCGGGCCGTCGTCGGCGTGCGCGCCGTGCGGCTTCAGCAGGTAGGCGCCCATCACCGGCGTGATCAGCCGCGCGACCAGGAGCGAGATCAGCACCGCGATCGCGACCGAGATGCCGAACTGGCGGAAGAACTGGCCCGGCACGCCCGACATGAAGCTCACGGGGACGAACACGGCGACGATCGCCAGCGTCGTCGCGACGACGGCCAGGCCGATCTCGTCGGCAGCGTCGAGCGCGGCCTGCCACGCCGACTTGCCCATGTTCATGTGGCGGACGATGTTCTCGACCTCGACGATCGCGTCGTCGACAAGGATGCCGACGACGAGCGAGAGGCCGAGCAGCGTGATCAGGTTGAGCGTGAAGCCCAGCCACGACATGAAGAAGAAGGTCGGGATCACCGACAGCGGCATCGCCACCGCCGAGATCAGGGTCGCGCGCCAGTCGCGCAGGAACCAGAAGACGACCACGACGGCGAGGATCGCGCCGAGCACGAGCGCCTCGATCGACGCGTTGTACGACTCCTTGGTGAACTCGACGGTCGAGCTGAACAGCCTGGTCTCGATCGTCGGATGCTCGGCGCCGATTCGCTCGACCGCCTTCTCGACCGCGCGGGCGACGTCGACCGACGACGAGCCGATGCCGCGGATGACCTGGAAAGCGACGACGCGCTCGTCGTCGACAAAGGCGTCCTGGGACGGATCGGCGGCGCCGTCGATCACCGCGCCGAGGTCGGCGAGGCCGATCGAGCGGCCGTCGCGCAGGCCGATCTGGAGCGCGCGCAGTTCGTCGACGCGGGTCGCGCCGCCGAGCGTGCGGATGCTCTGCTCGTGGCCGCCGACCTGCGCCTTGCCGCCCGGCACGTTGACGTTGACGTTGCCGAGCTGGCGGCTGATTTCGGCGGCGGTGACGCCGTACGCGGCGAGCCGCTCGGGCAGGAGGACGACGCGCACCTCGCGATCGACGCCGCCGATGCGCTTGACCTGACCGACGCCCGGAACAGTCAGCAGCGTCTTGGCGACGTCGTTGTCGACGAACCAGGACAGCTCGGCCGGCGTCTTGCCCGCCGCCTTGACGGTGTAGGTGAGCATCGGCCCGCCCGACGTCGTCATGCGCGTGATCACCGGCTCGTTGATGTCGCCGGGCAGGTCGCCGCGGACGCGGGTGACGGCGTCGCGCACGTCGTTGACGGCGCGGTCGATGTCCTTGCCGAACTGGAACTCAACCGCCGTCGCCGAGACGCCGTCGGAGACGGTGGACTGGATGTGGGCGACGTCGCCGACGGTCGCGACCGCGTTCTCGACGATCCGAGTCACCTGCGTCTCGAGCTCGGCCGGCGCCGCGCCCGGGTTGCCGATCGAGACCGTGACGACCGGGATGTCGACGTCGGGGTACTGGTTGATGCCGAGCTTGTGGAAGCCGAGCAGGCCGGCGAAGGTGAGCAGGATGAAGACGACGATGGGCGGGATCGGCTTCTTGATCGCCGCTGCTGAGATGTTCTCGATCACGATTGCGCTCCCGCGGCCGTCGCCGCCTGTTGCACGGCGGCGGGCGCGATGCGAACGCGCTCGCCGTCCTTGACGAAGCCGGCGCCGGTGGCGACGACACGGCTGCCGGCGGCAAGGCCGCCGGTCACTTCGACGACGCCGCGCTGGCGCTCGCCGGTCTCGATCCGCCTCAGGTGCGCAACCGCATCGGCGTCGACGACGTAGACGAACGGCTGGCCGTCGCGCGTCAGCACGACCGACTCGGGCAAGGTCTCGGTCGCCGCGCTGGCGACGACGATCTCGCCACGCGCGTGGCCGCCGGCCTTCAGCGGCGCGTCCTTCGGCAGCGTCACGTAGACCAGGCCGTTGCGGCTGCGCGGATCGATCGTCGGCGCGACCAGGCGCACCGTGCCGGCGACGCTGGTGCCGTCTTCGCCGCCGATGCGCACCGTCGCGCCGGCGCGGACGCGGGCGAGCGCGTGGTCGGGAAGTTCGGCGAGCCACTCGAGCTCGCCGTCGCGGATGACGCGGAACAGCTCCTGGCCCGACTGCATCACCGCGCCGACCGTCGCGCTGCGCTTGACGACGACGCCGGCCGCGGGGGCGACGACGCGGGTGTGGGCAATCTTCACCTGGAGCTCGCGCCGCTGCGCTTCGGCGAGCTCGAGGCGCGCCGCCGCCTGCAGCGCCGCGGTGCGACGCGTCTGCACCGCCTCGACGCTGTAGAGCCCGGAGTCCTCGACGCGCACGGCGCGCTCGAGGTTGGCGTCGGCCTGGATCCGCTCGGCGCGCGCCTGCTTGATCTGCGCGTCCTGCTGTGCGAGCTGGGCGAGCAGCTGCGCGTCGTCGCCGCGCGCCAGCAGCTGACCGCGCTGGACGCTCGCGCCGACGTCGACGAAGACCTCGACCAGGCGAACGCCGCCGGCGTCGCTGCCGACGACCAGCTCGTCGCGCGCGCCGACGCTGCCGCTGGCGGTGACGGTGCGCTCGAGCGTCTGTCGCGTCGGCGTCGTCAGGTCGACGGTGAGCGCGGTCGTCCCGGCCGTCGCCGCCGGCGCCGCCACGGCGGTCGGCACGGCGCTGACCGAGCCGCGGGCGACGCCGAACCAGATCAGCGTCGCCGTGCCGACGGCCGCGGCAGCGAAGGCGAGCGCAAGGCGCGTGCGGGGAAAGTTCGGAAGTGAGGGAAGCTTCATGGCGATGATTCCGTTCAGTGTGAGTTCGCGGCGAGCGTGACGACGCCGGAGTGGCCGCCGCCGAGCGCCTTGAAGAGGGCGATCTGGGCGAGGCGCTGGTCGCGCTGCGCGCCGGCCTCGTCGAGCTGCGCCTGGAAGGCGTTGCGCTCGGCATCGAGGAGGTCGAGCTGGTTGAGGCCGCCGTTGGCGACGCCGAGCGCGGCGAGGCGGCGCGCGCGCTCGAGGGCGACGACGCGCTCGCGGTCGGCAAGCGCTGCCTGCTCGGTGAGGTCGACGTCGGCATACGCTTCGCGCAGCTCGAGGACGGCCGCGAGGACGACCTTG
>Ga0207681_10000832_pt1 | contig 20384 bp, 15 predicted proteins | sample KBSS53metaG_FD_184324 | JGI IMG/M metagenome (GOLD analysis project Ga0207681, IMG submission 184324) | Switchgrass rhizosphere microbial communities from Kellogg Biological Station, Michigan, USA - KBS S5-3 metaG (SPAdes) (version 2) | ecosystem: Host-associated > Plants > Roots > Rhizosphere... | reverse complement strand
GTCCTGCGCGATACACTCGGCGACTCGGCGGCGGAAAACGATCGGCTGCGTTATGTTTGGCCCCTGACTTACACGCGGCCAACCCTGCGACAGCGATTATCGGGCGCGGTGCCTTTTCTGTATTCGCGAGTCGGCAACAAGGGTTCCTCATCGCATAAGGCCCCGCCGCCGGTGCTTGATCTGGCGTCACCCGACCGCGATGTTTGGAACAAGATCATGTGGACTGCGCTACAGAGTCTGCTGCTTGATCCTTATGGCACGCCAATCAAGGCTTCTACTCGCGCCTACCGGCAGAATTTAAGCGACTATCGTAAGTCGCACATCATGCGCGCACTCTCCGTGCTTTCGTTGTATCAAGCCGTTGATGGGCCGCCCGTCTTTTCAGAAACTGAGCTTTCGGAAATTCACGCGCGGCTGCGGCTTACTGACAAAACATTCGGCGGCCTGGTCGGCGACCTGAATCTCGAGCATTACAACGAGCGCCAGCTCCAGCAGCTGCGTGACACGCGCGGGCACAACTGGGAGCTGCTACGCCAGCGCGCCGAGGCGGAGTCGCTGCTGTTTGACCCGTTGCAGATGCCTGATGGCAGCGCCACGCATGCTCTGCTCTGGATCGCAAAAGACGACTTGGAAAAAAATCAGGGTAAACGTTACGACAGCCGCTTCCTGAACATCGCCAACCCCTGGTCTGATAAACGCCTGACCCAGTGGAACGGCTACAGCGAAACCCGCTTCGTTGATGCCGAGAATCGCCCCGTTTCTCCGGATGCCGCAGGCGCACGTTCGGTGACTTTGATTCCCCTCGCGCTTTATGGATTAGACAACCCAAGAATACCGATGCTGCTCGTCGACTTTCGCGACGGAGCTAATCCGAAAAAACGCGAGATGTCTCGTCGGGTGCTGCAGGACGTGACGCAAAACATTCTGTCCGTGTCGCAGTTTGGCGACTTGCCTTACTTCGTCGGCAGAACCGTTTTCGATTTCATCACCGGCAGGCGCGGCATGGATATCAATCAGCCCTCGCGCCTGCGCACGTACTCGCAGTTGAAGTTGCTGCTATCACTCAATCAGTCGCTCGATCCGGAATTACGAGATCAGATTGGCGAGCGCCTGGAGAAAGTTTCTCTTAATCCAATGGAGAACGATCTGCAGGTTGAAGCCAAGCTGGCTGCCGAACAGTACGAGGCTTTGCTGGCCTATGCGAAACGCCCGGAGGGATTGCCCGCAAAGCTCGATCGCGACCGTCGGGTGGAGATGGTGGCGCTTGAACACAGCCGCAAGGAACAGGTGATGTTTCGCATCGCCAACATTTTGAGCTTTGGCAAATATACGCACCGCGAGAAGGCGAATCCCGAACTTGAAGCGAGGCTTGATATCGCGCGACGGCTGGCTTATCACACGATGTTCCTGCAGGAAGTGGTGCGCTCCAGCCCGCAGGTCGATGTCGTTTGGGACCTGGAAGAGATCCGGGGTTCATTAAAATTCATTGCCGAGCATGGATCAGACGCGGCTGCAAAATCCGCAACCGTGGCCGCTTCCATTTTCCTGCGTACTCAGGACACTGACACGCGACGATCCTGCCTTGAAGCCCTGGCGCGCATGAGCAATCCGAAGGCGAAGACTGAGCTAATCCGCCTCTCCCAAACAAAAGAGCTCGACCAGGCCGGCAAGGATTTGGTGGCTTCGTTTCAGACGACGCCGCGTCCAACCATGGCCGCCTCCAGCGAAAAATCCAGCACTACGCGAGTCGACCAGCAATGATCCGCCGGTCTCTGTGCGTCCTTTTTGAACTCTGTGCCTATGTGGTTAGTGTTTGTCTGACATTTCGTCCACCACAGAGACACAGAGGACACAAAGCATTCACAAAGAGTTTCAGTTTCTCAGGCCGCCTGCTGGTAGTCCTACTGGCGCTGCTGCTTCTTCCTTCCATCTGTCTCAGCCAAACAAAACGCGTGGTGGTGGTTCAAGCCGATGGACTGCCTTACGAGGTTGTCGATCGTTTTGTACGCGAGCGCGATGCGCGCACCGGCAAAAGTGAGCTGCCGTGGTTTGATTATATTTTCTATCAACGCGGCGCGCGACTGGCTAATTTTTATGTGCGTGGCATGAGTCTTTCGGCGCCCTCCTGGTCGCTAATTGATACCGGTCAGCATCTGCAGATAAAAGGCAACGTCGAGTTTGATCGCTACACGATGCAGACTTACGACTACCTGAACTTCATTCCGTTTTATATCCAGGCGACTATCGGCAGACGCATCGACATGCAGGGAGTCGAAGTCCTTGACGCGATCGGTATTCCAATGCTCAGCGATGCCTATCCTCACAACGAGCGTCATGCGACCTTCTCCCTTTTCCAGCGCGGTCCGAGATACACCACGTTTGGGAAAGCCCTGCAGAACAAGTTCAGTAAAGGGCCGCGCGAAATATTCGACGAATGGACGATGCAGGGACTTGGGCTGCAAGGCTCAGTGCCGCCGGAAATCCTGCGCGAATTGATTGCGGGAATTAACGATCCGCAGCGTCACTATCTGGAACTCGTGACGACGGATTTCGATCACATCGCGCATCACAACAACGATCGCGAGTCGCACCTGCTGGCGGTGAAAGAATTGGACACAATGCTCGGCCAGATTTGGACTGCGATTCAGAAATCGCCACTTGCTTCTGAAACAGCCCTCATCCTGGTTTCCGATCACGGACATAACACCGATGAGCGCGTCTACAGCCAGGGCTACAATCTCGTGCATCTGCTCGGCAGTCCTCAGGGCGGCGGGCATCACGTGATCACCAAACGCCGGCTGCTGATGGATTATGCGATTAAGAGCGTGGTGCCATTCGTCCCGACAATCACCACGACCACGCGTGATTCCTATTACCTTAAAAACCAGAGCAACGATTATCCAACGGCCCTGCTCGATTTCGACGGCAACGAACGCGCGTCACTGCACTTGAGAGACCCGGATCTGAATCTGCTTCACATTCTGCTGCAACAGCTCCAGCGCAGCGATCTCTCAGATGCGATGAGAAAAGCGGTCACCGATCAGTTGTTTCAAACAATCGATCGACGTCGCAGCGAGTGGCAGCAGAAAGCTGATGCGCTTAACGAAGAGCTGGGCGCTCTGCGACGAAAGATTCCGCAGCAGCGCGAACTCTGCGCCGCCCAGCCAAAGAAATTTACCAAGGCAGACTCAGACGCCGGTCGTGACGGTGACGCAAAACGCGTCTGCATCTGGCTCGATATCTGGACCGGCCAGGATGAGAACTATTCCGAGTACGTGCGCACGCTTTCCAATCTGCTGGCCCTACGCCGGGAAAGTTTCAATCCCGCGAAGCTCAAAATAGAAGACGTCATCGCGAAGCGGGCGATGGGCGAGCACAACACTGTCAGCCAGTTGCAAAATTATGTCGTCGGCATCGCGCCGGGCGGTCTGGTTCTGCGCGCGGACGGTTCTCTGAACATGGATGAAAGTTTTGTTCGCATCAACTATTTTTCCCTTCTTCAGGGCATCACGGTGCGAAACAATGTCCAGCCGGGCGTCGCGAATCGTCCCATCGATCTCCTGGCGATGCGTCTGCCTGCCGAGCTACTGAAACCTCTGATCAAAGAGACTGAAATAGCGCCGGACGTTGTTTGGGTCACTGCCGGACCAGACCACCAGGCGTTGATCCTTGCGCGTGAAGCAGCAAACGGAGAGCTGAGTTTTCGGTACGTTCCGATAAAGCAATTGAGTCAGGACGCCGCGGGCCGGCTACATTTCGATGCGGCGCCGTGGCAAGCCGGGCTGCCGTTGCAGATGTTTGAAGACGCAAACTTGCAGGTGGCCGGGGCCGAACGTGAGAAGTGGCTCAGCGATTGGCACACGGACGTTGAATGGCTACGCGCGTTGCATCAAACGCGGTATTCAAATGGACTGATCGGACTGCACGAAGAGCTTGCGCGTCACCGGGTCGCGCGTCTCGTTACCGATGAGCCCGGGCTTTCCACTGACGAGCGCTTGCTGCGTCGCTTCCTGAGACGACAACGAGAGAACATCGAGTCAGACATCCTCATCGTTGCCAGCGATCACTGGAACTTCGACGTACGCGGTTTCAATCCGGGCGGAAATCACGGCTCGTTTTTCCGTATCTCAACCCACTCAACTTTCATGATCGCGGGCGGTGATAAAACCGGGCTGCCGCGCGAAGCAGAAATTGAAGAACCCTACGACAGCCTGAGCTTCGTTCCTACTGTACTGGCGTTAACTGGTAATTTACGCGATGATAACAATCCATCTCCGGCTTTGCGTGCTAAAGGTTTTCAGCGTTTCCCGGGTCGTTTGGTTAAGGAATTGTTAGCCGCGCCCGAGGAGCGAAAAATTCCCTCGACGGGAGCAACTGCATTTCATTGACGACTTCCGAACACCAGTCACCCGAGCTATGGCAAGAGGATGTTCGCGAGTTGGACGAACTCGTCGACGAAGGTGAACCTCCCTCGAGTAGCCGTTCCCGCCGTTCGTTTATCTGGCTTCAGATAATCGCCTTCCTGCTCGGACTGGCGCTCTTGATTTACGTAATCAACCGCGTCGGACTACAGCCAATCTTCGATGCTCTGCTGCGAATCGGCCTGCTTGGTTTTCTGATCCTGCTCGCGATTAGCGGATCGCGCCACGTGTTTCGCACCATTGCGATGTCCGCCGCGGTGCCCAAGGAACATCGTGGGTTCACGTTCCTGCAGGCGTTCTCCGCGCGACTCGGCGGCGAGGCAATAAGTTTTCTCACCTTCACTGGTCCGCTACTGGGGGAAGCAACCAAGGTCGCGCTGCTGCGAAAACGCGTTCCGCTGACTTACGGCGTGCCGGCGCTCGTCGTCGACAATCTTCTTTACAACCTTTCGGTCGTGTTTTTTATCCTGAGCGGCGCCTGCGTCATGTTGTTTACCTACAACTTGCCGCCGCTGGTCTATTACACGTTGTTGACGATTGCCGCCGTGGCCGCGCTCGGTATTCTCGCCGCCGCACTCGCCGCCAAACGACGCATCATGCTGCTGACCTGGGCACTCGATCAGATGGCCCGGCTGCGTCTCAGTCCCCGGGTGATTCTTAAACGACGCCAGCACATCTATCATATCGAGTCGAAGGTCTACGATTTTTACAAACATCACCCCGGCGTTTTCTTCGGGATGATTGCCTGCAATTTGCTGGCGCACGTTTCCAGCGTGTTCGAAGTTTATGTCACGCTGCGCATGCTCGGTTACCAGCCGAACGTCGCGCAGGCTTATATTATTGAGTCGCTGACGAAAGTAATTAACTTTGTCTTTGCGTTTGTGCCAGGAACGATCGGTGTCTACGAAACGGGCACCGAAGTCGTATTACAAACGCTCGGGTTTGCCGCCGCAACCGGCGTGACGCTCGCCCTGGTGCGCAAAGCCGGCACCGTGGTTTGGACCTCGATCGGTTTACTTATTTTGACCTGGCGGACTTTGCCGAATGCCTGGAACCGGCTTTTGGATCGCAGTCCCCACTTGCAGAGACTTATGGATAGCCTCGTGTTTTCAAACATCGCCCACCGGCCGGCGCGCACCCTCGTCAGCATCATGGGTACTGCCGTCGGTGTCTTGCTGATTGTCTTCACTGTCGGGTTGGCCCACGGGGTGTTGCGCGAGCGCGGGCGTCGCGAGTCAAACATCGGCGCTGAGATTATGGTCCGTGCTTCCGGCTCGCTCGGCTTTGGTGGCACCTCCCCATTCATGTTGCCGGTGTCGCGCGCGGGGGAGATTTCTCAGATTGAAGGAGTACGCGCAGCCACGGCGATTGGGCAGGTACTCGATCGCAGCGATGCGGGTTTCGGTTCGCGATTGATCGACGGAATCGAGTTTGATGAATACGCAAAGCTGACTGGCATTTCTATTCGCGAGGGCCAGAAACTGACCGGCGGGGATGAGGCGATCATCGATCCGGTTTGGCAACAACAAAGAAACGCGAGCGTCGGTTCAACCGTCCAACTGTTTGAGCGATCTTTCAAGATCGTCGGGGTATACGAACCGCCGGGCGGCGGCCGCATCAAAATTCCTTTGTCGACACTTCAGGACCAGGAAGGCGCCGAAGGTCGCTGTTCCGCCGTGCTCGTTGCCACCAATGATCCAGCGGCGCAGGACGCCGTGGCCGCGCGGATTAAGGAACGCTTCCCTGACGACCAAATAATCTTCACCCGCGACCTGCCCGATCTTTACGCCACCGGAGTGCCTGCCCTTAATGTGTTCATCAAGGTCGTCGTGGGCGTGGCGAGCGCTATCAGCATGCTGGTGATCCTGCTGGCGATGTACACGACAGTCACTGAACGCACGCGACAGATCGGCATTCTCAAAGCGCTAGGCATGTCGAAGACGGGCATCGCGTGGGTCATCGAACAGGAAGCGATTGTCGTCAGTCTGTTGGGCGTGACCACCGGCATCGCACTAACCTTCATTGCGCGGCTCGGAGTGATGCGTATGACCTCGCTCGTGGTTGACGTCGAACCGCGCTGGATCCTGATCGCTTTCCTCGTGGGAATTGTTGGCGGCAGCGTCGGCGCGCTTTATCCGGCCTTGCGCGCCGCACGCCAGGATGCGGTTGAGGCGCTCAGCTACGAGTAGTATTACTTCCTATTTTCTCTGTGCGTCCTTTGTGTTTTCTGTGTCTTTGTGGTGATGGCTGTTTAGGTAAGTACTCACCACAGAGACATAAAGAGCACAAAGGACGCACAGAGAGTTGATCTTTGGGGAGACAGTCCAAGGCTCACAATGGCAATAGCCGCAGCCACCATCGCAACGGTCTTATGGCGTTCGTTGCGCTTGTTGTGTCCGGCCTGCGGTGAGGCACGGATTGCGCGAGCTCCCTTTCGCGTTCGACATCATTGCCCGGTTTGTCGTTCCGTGTTCAAGCGCGAAGAAGGTTTTTTCGTTGGCGCGATTTTGGCCAATCTGTTGACTACTGAGTTTGTAATCCTGGTGGTGTGCACGGTCTCACTGACCTTGATGGGCTGGAACTATGAAACGGTTTTGGCGGGCCTCTTCGTGATCGCGTTGGTCTTCCCGGTTCTCTTTTATCATCACAGCTGGAGCCTCTGGCTGGGCTTCGACTATCTGGTCGAGGGCCTGCCCAAATATAACGAAAAACCCTTTGCCTGATGCTGGGGCGATGCTGCGATCATCGGATTCGGGGGCATTTAAGATCACTCTTAATAGTCTCTCGGGTCGGGAGGCGGGCTTGCCCCCGCTCTTAATTTTCAGATTTCATCCAAAGTCGATCACGGCCAGCAACGGAAAGTGGTCTGAAGCTTTGGTCGTGATCTCAGGTTTGAGAATCACCTCAGTCGTCTTAAGCCGCTCGGCAAAACCCTGCGGAACGAAAACGTAATCCAGTCGGAGGTGTGGATCCCACACGGGAAACGTGTAGCCCTTCTCATCCGGATGCATTGAACGATACCCGTCGGCATAGTTTGCCTCCGTCATGGTCTTGATTGTTTCCCGTTGAATGTCCCGACCGCTCAGCCAGACCAACCCACGAATCCACGCCGGCATGCGACGCACGTCCAGCAATTCGCCGGCGGCGAGAGTGTTGAAGTCTCCCACGAGCGCGTGAAAGCCATGCTGATGTCGTTCAATGCTTTTCAGCAGCGCGCGTATCTCTCGCACGCGCCGGCGCTCGCCCCACTTCGAAAACATAGAACTGAGGTGCAGGCCGAAGATCGGTTCTTCCGTTCCCTTGAGGACAATTTCGAGAAAGGAATGTTTCGCGCCGGCGGGATAGTGCCATTCGTGATGCGCGGTTTCGAGGCGGCTGATGTAACCGATTGAATGTTCGCGACGCGCGGACCAAAAAGGCATCTCGGTCGCGCCGGCCAGGCGGCTAATGACGTCAGGGTCGATCGCTTCCTGAAAAACAACGATGTCCGGCGCAACTGCGCGAATCACTTCGACTATCTGACGCTCGCGCCCTCGTCCGCCAAAGCGAATGTTGTAGCTAAGCAGCTTAACTATCACGAAGCTTTTTGCGCCTCTATAACCATGCAGTAAGGCTCGTCGAATAGGACGTCGCGCGCGTAGAGGATCACGTTGGAAGTGGCCTGAAAGTTTACCGGCCGGGCGGCCAGCTTTTGCAGCTCTTCGCGCAACGGATTTAAGCCGGGTGCGATACCAGAGTCCTCGTCGCAGAGCGGTTTCGTGTGCAGCCCGGGAATGTAATACGAACCTTCATTCCAAAACTCCATAACCTTGTCGCCCACGAGCGTCACGTCCAGATCGCTCGTACCTCGCCCGTCGGCGTCAAACTCCTTGCCGTCTTTCCAACGCTTGTTGGTGACGACGCTGCCTCGCAGCGCCACGCCCGTGCCTTCGGGCAGCCCCGCTTTCAGCTTTGCCAGGAATTCGCGATAACGCAGCGGGTCGCCGTCGAAGGCCAGCCGCGTTATGCGCTCCTCAACCTCGGCAGTGTTCAAATCTTTGTCTTCCGGTTTTGTCATCATTTATTTATCTCGCCCGCGAGCCTTCCTTGACCGTTTAGAGGCGGGCACCGCCCGCCGTTGCAAATTTCACTAATGCAGTGCCCGCCTCTTAACACCGGGGGGCGGTGACCGCCTCTAAACTTCCTGTTTGCATCGAATCAAATTCAACTTTAGTTTATACCGTCTTCGAGAGTTGATAGTCGAGCGGCGGAGATTTTCATGAATCTGAAATTGCGACTCGCCACGATGGCAGACATACCGGCGCTCCGAAAACTGATTCGCGAATCGGTCGCGAATCTCAGCAACGAGTTTTACACCGCCGAGCAAATCGAGAGCGCACTAACTCACATCTTCGGTGTCGATACGCAATTGATTTCTGATGGCACCTATTTCATCGCCGAGAGCGGCGAGACGTTGGCCGGCAGTGGCGGTTGGAGTAAACGGAAGACGCTCTTCGGCGGTGATCAATCGAAATCAAGTCGAGCGGATATTCTGCTTGATCCAGCTTATGAGGCAGCGCGACTGCGCGCGTTCTATGTTCATCCGGAATGTTCGCGTCGAGGCGTCGGCAGCAGCATACTGACCGCGTGCGAGGATGCGGCACGCGCGGCCGGTTTCAAGCGAATAGAGCTGGTGGCCACATTACCGGGCGAACGGTTGTACAGCGCGCGTGGTTACGTACGGGCCGAAGCGTTGGGCCTACCGATGGCCAACGGCGAATCGCTGCCGGCATTTCTGATGACGAAGGAACTCTAAGCCTCATTGGGCTCAGCACCGCCGCGAGCGCAGGCACCGCTGGGAGCGCAGGCATCTTGCCTGCAATGAGCGCGAAGCGCGAACAACCCGACTCGTTACACTCGATCCACGCCGACATCACACCGGGCACGACACGCCCTGGTCATACCCCACTTGGAGTTTGCCTGCTTGCGTTATTATCATGGCGTTCCAAGCTTCTAATGTCTCTCAGGAAAAACACCATGCAGGACTTTCTAAATCAGTTTCAGCAAACGATTGATCACGCCTCAGAATCACTGCTCGCCATTTCGCCTGAGCAAAGCAGCGCCCCGCGCGAGGCCGGCAAATGGTCGCCGAAACAAATCATCGGTCATCTGATCGACTCGGCCTCGAACAATCATCAGCGTTTCGTCCGGGCGCAGTTCACTGACGATCTTGTTTTCGATGGCTACGAACAGGAGGGTTGGGTTCGCGTTCAGAACTACCAGGACGAGGATTGGGCGCAGCTGGTTCACTTCTGGAAACTATACAACCATCACATGCTTCATTTGATGTCGCAAATTCCGGAAGAGACGCGGATGAAGCTGCGTTACAAACACAACCTTCACAAGCTCGCGTCGGACAAGTTAAGCGAAACTGAGCCGGTCACGCTTGACTGGTTCATGCGCGATTACGTTGAGCACATGAAAAAACATTTGACGCAAATACTAGGCTAGCCTGGCCTGATTAATAGGAGACTGCTTTCGATGGACTACACTTATGAACAGTTGCGGCACAAGACGGTGGGCGAGTTGCGCGAAATCGCGAAGGGCAACGAGCACGAAGCGCTGCAAGGTTACACACAACTCAACAAAGAGCACTTGCTGACAGCATTATCGAAAGCGCTCGGCATCAAGCATGAACACCACGACGTGGTTGGCGTTGACAAGGCTTCGATCAAAGCTCGTATCCGCGAAATGAAAAAGAAGCGTGACGAGGCGATTGCGGCTCACGATCATGCGCAACTAAAAGTCGCGCGCCGAACTATTCATCGCCTGAAGCGACAAATCCACAAAGCGACGGTTTAGGGATGTTGGAGTGCGCTGACCTGTCAGCGCTTTGGTCTGTCGCGACCTGTCGCGACTTCTTTTCGCCCTAACTATTGAAAAGACCTGGGGCGTCAAGCCGCCCATGACTAAAGCGCTGACAGGTTTGCGACTCGCAGGCTAGGCTTTCTTCTTCTGATTCTTCAGCACGCCGGAATCTACCGTCTCACCGGTGCGCGAGATCACTTGAAAGTGCAGTTCGTCTTTTACGATCTCCGCAATCATGAACGACATGTCACGGTCAAACGACTTTTCAGTCAAGGGCGAGCTCTCTTTCACGTCGCCCTCTCTCAACTTCCCGCCCGCGCCGGAGATGAAATAGTAAACGCCCTTCTGCGGTTTTATCCGTTCGTAAAAATGTTCGTGACCGGCGAGCACTACGTTCACGCCGTATTTTACAAACAGCGGTTCCACGACCTCACGCAGTTGCTTGTCTGATCCATGCTTGCCGCCCGACGAGTATGGCGGATGATGGAAGAAGCAAATCTTCCAATCAGAAGTGTCTTTGGCCAGCTCATCTTCGAACCACTTCAGCTGCGCCTTGTCCATGTAGTTGCTATTCAATGCATAGAAAGCCGCATTGCCTTTCGTGAAGCGGTAGTACTCCTTCCCGTTCATGTTGAAGTACTCATAGAACCGCTCATTGGGTTGATCGTGGTTCCCGAGCGACGCATAAAATTTTACCTTGTTGTCGAGCAGTTTCTGATAGACGTCCTGAAATTTTTTCCTGTAGTCTCCCGGAGTTTCACTGCCGTAGAGGTTGTCGCCCATCATCAAGACAAACTCAAACGGAAAGGCCTGCTGATACTGGAGCATCACGTCTGCCAGTTGTTGCTGCTGCTTGCTCGCGGTCCCGGTGTCGCCGATGATCGCAAAGCGAACCGAGCCTTCCTTCAATGGCAAAGTCAACGGCACGGTTGGGCGTGCCGGCTGACTGACACGCGCGCCCGCAGCTACGCCGGATGCCGCCGGTTTCGTTTGACTGTAGTTAGTGCTCGCGACACCAGAAAACAATAAGACCAAAACAATCAGCAGCGATTCGGTGTTGCGTCTCATGGGTTTCTCCTCCACCAGCGAACGTTCCTTATGGAATTGCATTCAGCATGTAGTCGATTATCAAATTGCTGTCTGTGTCCAACAGCATTAGCGTGTGACCCACGTACCGATACTTCAGTTGCTTAGGCAGCGGCGGCAGTTTCAGCAACAGCGTTGCCGGCATTTCGACAAACTCTTTGGGATCGGGATAGGGATAGTTCACCTTCAAAGGAACTGCGATGTCGGTTTCCTTCTCGAGAATGACCTGCTTTATTTCCTTCTTCTCGGTGGGGGTAAATTCGCGCTTCAGGGTTGCGCGAATGTATTGCGCGATGTCCGAGCTGAACAAATCGCCGGGCCGCGCGCCGGCTCTACTCGCTCGCAGCCCGGAGACGAAAGCGGTTTCTGCCGCCTGTATTTGTTCGGGCGTGCTGTCTTTGGCAAGTTTCGGCGCCTTTGCCTTCACCCGATCGCGAACTTTCACATACTGCTTCAGACGCTGATCGAATCTCTTGATCGTCTGCTGATCCGCGGGAGAAACCACCGGCTGCTCAGCCCGTGCGATCTGATCGACAACCTTCTGCTGACCGCTAACAGAGGTTGTTATCAAACAAGCCACGGCAACAGCAGTCGCCGCGACCGCGAAAGGACTTAGTCGTTGATTCATACCGGCAAAAATTGCAATCACGATGCCAGCAAGCGTGGGGAGTATTGTTCGGCGGGAGGTACGGAAATTCAGCGGTTAGGCGGTAACCAAAGCTGGACCAGGCGTTGATTCTTTACTCTTGGGCGGCGAGATGTATTCATTCGTGTCGCAGAGTACGGCGACGATACGCATGCCACAATACCGTAGGGGCACGGCATGCCGTGCCCCTATCTCGCGTAAAAAACCAAACGAGTGGAATTATTTACTGTCACCGCGACTCGCGCCGGGCGCGCGCGATGAAGTCTTCAATCTCAGAAATCTTGCGCGGCAACGCTTCGGTCATCCACTTCACTTCACCACTGGTTACCAGCATGTCGTCTTCTATCCGCACGCCGATGTTTTTGTATTTCTCAAACGCGGGCCTCACAGCAGCGATGAACTTTTCGTTCTCCGGCGTCTTCGGCAAAACATCAAGCGCGTCCGGTCGAATGTAGATTCCCGGTTCATTGGTAAACACCATTCCCGGCTCCAACTTCGTGCCGTAGTTGCCGACGTCATGCACATTCATGCCCAGCCAATGCGAAGTGCCGTGCATGAACCAGATCCGGAACTGATCTGAATTTCGATCGGTGATGAGTCCCAATCTCAGCAGTCCATCCTTGACGACCTCCGCGGCTGCACGATGCACATCTGAAATCAGCGCGCCTGGACGCGACGCCTTCGCCGCTGCTTCCTGCGCGTCGTAAACAATCTGATAGATTTCCGCCTGCGCTGGTGAAAACTTTCCGTTGACGGGAAATGTCCGCGTAACGTCTGCCGAATAATGCTCGTATTCGGCGCCGACATCCATCAACAGCAATTCGCCGGGATGCAACTGCGCCTGTGATTCCTGGTAATGCAGCGTAGTTGCATTTGGACCACAACCGACGATCGACGGATAACCCCAGTGATCGGCGTTGCGCAGTTTGAAGGTGTAGGCGACTTGTGCGTCAACCTCGTATTCCCACTTCGCCTCAGCCGCGGCCACCCAGGAACGCTCGTGCGCTTCGGTCGTAATGTCGATTGCATGCTGCATCAGCGCCAGCTCGAACGGCGACTTTCGCAATCGCAGCTCGGCAAAGATCGGGCTCGCATTCCTAACGCTGAAACCCGAAGCCGACTTGGCCCACTCCGAGGCGAAGCGTTGTTCCTGCCGGTATTCCAAACTATCCACCGCTCGCGGAATCAGTAAGTAAAGATCGCCATTGTTGTCCCCGGCAGCGGCGAACAATTTTTCAAAACCGCTCGGAGCGGTGGTCGCACCTGCCGCGCTTTCCGGCGGCGCCACGATCGATGACATCAAAATCTTTTCCGGCTTGGGCCGATACGGTTGCCGGTTTCTGAGCGCCCGCATGAACGGCTCAAATTCTCCCGCTTCCCAAATCTCCTTGATGCCCGAGAGTCCGCTCGCTTCTTCCGGGCTATACATGTGGCCGGTCCAAGTTTCCGCCGCCGGATTGCGCCGCGGCATGAAGAGGATCGCCGGGGTCACCTGGTTGCCGGGCGTTAGCACGAGTGTCGCGCCCTTTTGTTTCAGGTTCGTCAGGTAGTAGAGATTATTCTCCTGCCGGTACTCATAATCGACGTCGTTGGTGTAGACGCGTGGCTCGGTGCTGAAGAGAATCAGGATGCCGGCGTCGCCAATCGCCTTCGATACGCTGGCGCGGCGCTTCGCAAGCTCGGCTAATCGAGTGGCGTCGTCAAACACCGGCGCAGCCGGCGCCGTCCTGATCATCGAACTGCGCGCGGGTTGCACTGGCGTTTCTGACCCGAACCGTCCGGCGCTCGCCGGAGACACGGCATTAAAAAGAACTACAACCGAGAGCGCGCAAATCGACGCCGCTTTCAAAAATAACGATCTCATAAATTCTCCTGGGAGTGTGTTTTCAGAACCGAAAGCGGTAGCGACCGGCCAGAGCGGCAAGTTTAGAAGGCGACACAATTAGTATTGCATTAACTTGCCCAAACTATCGAGGGTTGAATCTCTGGCCGGTCGCTACCGCTCTCGGTTCTGATACGGTTAGTTCGACCTACTTATTTCCTTCCGTGTAGCGCTCGGCAGCTCAGTACCGGTTTCGCAGCGGCCGGCGGCGCAACACCTTCCCGCCGGGTGGGATTATCTGTTGCGTCCCGTTGGGCATAGTGACTATTCGGGTGCCGTCACCTGCCCGCCGCCGGGGAGATTACGCGTCTTGGTCGCGCCGAGCTGCTTGAAAGGATCGAGTCGCGGCATAAATACGGGCGGCGTCTGCGGAACACCCTCACCCGGCTTAGGCTTGGCTCCCTGCTCCGCAAGATCTATCGCGGGGTCGTCCGCTTCGGCAGGATTCTTTTCAGCCTTCTGGTTTTTTCTGGACGACTTCTCATTTTTCTTCGCAGATTCGGCAACGGCGGTCGGACTACCGACAGCGGCCGGCTTCTTCTCTTCGACAACTGTCCCGGACGCAGGCTCAGCGTGTTCAGTTGTAGGCGACGCCTCGGCCTGGGCCGGCGCAGGCGTCTCGGCTGGTTTAGTTGCTTCAACGGCGGCGCTACTGTTGCGATGCTGATATGCGTAGAACCCGCCAAACAGTGCGCCAATCAGAAGCAAGGCAGCGATGCCGATGGCCCACGGCTTGACCCGGCGCGGGGCCGCCGGCGTTGGCGTGCGCACGACGGTGGTTTCACCTGGTCTTGACGTCGCCGGTCCGGCAATAAGAGTTTGAGAATTAGCGAGCGTTGCCGCCGAGGGCGCGTGAAGAATTGTCGCCGCTTCGCTGCGACCGACGAGGGTCGCGGCTTCTTCAGTTCCCTTCAAAGCACTTCGCATGGCCGCGGCAGTCGGATAACGCTGATCGCGATTTTGCATCATCCCACGCGCGAGTACGTTCGCTACCTCAGGACCAATACTTTGCGAAATCTCATTGGCGGGCGCGAGTGGATCGGGCTGACCGTTGACTAGAGCCGCCGCGCGAGTCAATGCATCAGGGGGTTTCACAGCCGTCATCAAGTGGTAGAGCGTGGCACTCAAAGCATAGATGTCGCTGCGCGCGTCGGTTCCTAAACCCTGGATTTGCTCGAGCGGCGCATAGTTTGGCGTGTAGCCATAGATGCTCGCCGACGTCGTGACTACGGAAACGCCGCCGGTCTGTCCTTTTGCCAATCCGAAGTCCAGCAGGATGATCTGCCCGCGCCCGGTAAGTTTTAAGTTCTGTGGCTTGATGTCGCGATGGATGATTTGCGGGTCCTGCGTGTGCAGGTAATCAAGCGCGTCGAGCAATTGGTCGCCCCAGGTCAGCACTTGATCTGCGGGAAACGGTCCCTGCTTGCGCGCCATCATTTGCGAAAGATCGTCGCCGGGGATGAACTGCATTACCAGAAACTGTCCCTCGCCTTCCGCGAAGTGATCGCTGACGCGCGGCAAGGCGGGATGATGCATGCGCGCGAGCAGCCGCGCCTCACGCTCGAATTGCTTTCGCAGTCGCTCGTCGGCGAATAGAGTTTCCTTGAGCGCAACGGTGGTATCGAGCCGCTCGTCAAGCGCTTCATAAACCGCGCCCATGCCGCCCTGCCCCAGCAGACGAATGATGCGATAGCGATTCTGTAGAACTGCTTCAGCAGCTAACATCTGAGTCATTATACACACGCTCTGCTCATGAGTTCATCCGCGGCGAAGATTGTAGTGGCGGACCTGCGTGTCCGCCCTCGGGGCGCACACATAGGTGCGCCCCTACACATAAGGTTGTTTGTCGCGCCTCGCAATCCGGCGTATGCTAAAGACCTGTGGACCAATCCTTCCCCGTGCAAGACGATGAAGTCATAGACGTCGGCCAACCGCCGCGTCGCCGTCGTTGGCGGCGTTGGCTAATCGCCGTCATCGTACTTTTGTTCATCGCTCTGTCACGCAGCCTCTCCATATATCTCTCCGCCGCCTGGTTCAGCTCGCTCGGGTTTTCGGAAGTCTACTGGTACATCTTCAAACTAAAGGTCGGTTTGTTCATCGCGTTTGCGCTCGCAACCTTCATTCTTCTGCGCGGCGTGTTTTGGCTGCTGGAACGCACTTTCGCTTCGTATGCGATTGAAAAGCGCACCATCATCGTCAACAATCAACCAATCCAGTTCGCGCCCGAACGACTCATGCGCCCAGCCGGTTGGGTCGTGGCCGCGCTCTTCGGAATCTTCTACGGATTCGCGATGAAGTCCGAATGGCAAACGTTTGCGCTCTATTTCCATCAGGCGCCAACCGCCACTCCCGATCCAATCTTCAACAGACCACTCGGCTTTTACCTGTTCACACTTCCAGTGTATGACCTGCTCAGTGGTTGGTTGATTACACTTGCGTTCATTGCCCTTTGTTCCGCAATTGTCTACGCTCTGCTGGCCGCGCCGCAAAAACTTCTGACGCCGCAAAAACTGCAGAGAAGCAAACCCTCGGGACGCATTCCCTGGCCCACTGTTTCAGTTGCGCTCGCGGCCTTTCTGGCTTTGCTCGCTTGGCGCACCTACCTCTCGCGCTTTCCATATTTATGGGAGGATCACCAAACTTTCGCCGGTGTCACTTATGCTGAGGACCACTATCTGCTACCGGCGCTGAGTCTTGTCGCCATTACCTTGCTGTTGGCGGCCGGCATCGCGCTGGTCAATGCATTTTCGCGGCGCAGCCTCCGCCTGCTCTTGCTTGCCCTCGCGGTTCCGCTCGCAGTTTTCGTAGTCGGCGTCTATCTCGTGCCCGCCTATGTCACCAGCTTCATCGTCAAACCAAACGAGCTGGGACGCGAGACACCTTACATTGACCGCAACATCGCCTGGACGCGTCGCGCTTTTGGACTCGAGCAGGTTGAGCTGCGAGATTTCCCCGCGGAGGGGTCGGTCGAAGCGCTCGAGCTGAAGTCGAACAACGCGACGCTTTCAAACATTAGGCTGTGGGATTGGCATGCGCTGCAGGACACGCTGAAACAGATTCAGGCGATTCGCACTTACTACGATTTTCCGGACGTCGATGTGGATCGCTACCATGCCGGCGGCAATCGCCAAATGATGTTGGCCGCGCGCGAGATCGACGTCGAGAAACTTCCGGAATCGTCGCGCAACTGGATCAATGAGAAGCTGATCTATACGCACGGCTACGGCGTGACGATGAACACCGCCAACGGCTTCACGCCGGAAGGCATGCCGAAGTTTGTAATCTCCGACATGCCGGTTCTGTCGAATTCCGCAGAAATTAAAGTCAGCCGTCCGGAAATTTACTTTGGACAGGAAACCAACACCGACGTATATGTGAAGACGCGCCAAAAAGAGTTCGACTTTCCCCAGGGTGAGACAAATACGTTTACGAGTTATGAAGGCACGGGCGGCATCAGGATTGGCGGTCGCGCGCGGCGCATGCTGCTTGCCTGGGCGCTCGGCGACTTGTCGAAACTTCCCTTCTCAGACGATGTAAATTCCGAAAGCCGCGTCCTTATTCATCGCAACATCCGCGAGATCGTAAACGGCGTCGCCCCGTTTCTCGTTTACGATAACGATCCTTACGTCGTTGTCAGCAGCGAGGGACGACTGTTTTGGATGATCGATGCGTTTACCGAGTCGTCTAGTTATCCATACGCGCGGCACCATGACGTGGCGGGCAAGACAGTCAACTACATCCGCAATAGCGTTAAGGTTGTAATCGACGCCTACAACGGCACCGCGCACTTCTACGTCTTCGATAACAACGATCCGCTGATTGCCAGTTATCGCGCCACGTTTCCGACGCTGTTCGAAGACGGAAGCAAGATGCCCGCGGACTTGCGGTCGCACGTGCGCTATCCCGAGACACTCGTGCGCGTGCAGGGCGAGGTCTATGGCCTGTATCACACTCAAAGCGCGAAGGCGTTTTTCCAGCGCGAGGATGTTTGGAACGTGGCCCAGCAAGTTGGCCAGGATGCGCAGAACAAGAAAGCTGTTCAGACCATCGATCCTTACTACGTGCTGATGCAACTGCCGGGAGAGCCCGGACCTGAAGAGTTTGTACTGATTTTGCCGTTCACGCCCGCGGGCCGAAATAACTTGATCGGCTGGATGGCCGGACGCTGTGACGGTGAAAACTACGGCAAGCTTCTCATCTACAACTTTCCCAAGTCGCGGCTGATTGACGGCCCGCTCCAGATCGAAGCGCGCATCGATCAGAACTCGCAGCTCTCGTCGCAGTTTACACTTTGGAACCAGCAGGGGTCGCACGTGTTGAGAGGACACTTGCTGGTAATTCCTATCGGACGATCGCTTCTCTTCGTTGAACCGATCTACTTGAAGGCGGAAAGCAGTCCCATGCCGGAGCTGCGCCTGGTGGTGTTGGCGACGCAAGATCGCCTGGGCTACGGCCCGACGTTCGATGAGGCGATGAACAGCATCTTTGGCGATCTGGCCCAACCAACCAACGCCCAGCAGCCTGAAAAGCCTAAAGAAGGTTCGACGGAAGTAAAGCCGCGGCCTGCCGCATCGCCCGGCGCCTCGCCCACGCCATCCGTAGGCGGGTCCAGCGTGCAGCAACTGCTCGATAAGGCGGTGCGGGAGTTCGATGAGTACCAGCGCCTCACCTCCCAAGGCAAACTGGGAGAAGCCGGGCAGAAGCTGGAGCAGCACAAACGTACGCTCGACGAGCTGAAACGCGCCTTACAAACAAAACCATGACGCTGGGAGCGCCGTTCGCTGGGAGCGCAGACGTTTGCTGGGAGCGCCGTTCGCTGGGAGCGCAGACATCCTGTCTGCAGTGAGCGCGCAGCGCGAAAAACGCAACCACTCTACCTTGAAGGCTAACGAACCGGCAGACAAGGATGTCTGCGCTCCCAGCTTCATCCTGTCTGAACTGAGTGCGCAGCGCGAAAAACGCAACCACTCAACCTTGAAGGCTGACGAACCGGCAGACAAGGATGTCTGCGCTTCCAGCCCTATTCGCCTCCGCCTCGCCGAAAGCACCGCCGACCGCGAATTTCCTAGCATTTTGCGGAGTAGCTGGATTAATTGTATGGCCACACCGTACACATAATTTTACCATTAGCCGGAAATCCCGCTCGTGGGTTATATTGGCCGCTCATTTCTTAACAGCTCTGGTTTCGGTGGCCGGAAGCGGCGCTGGAACGCTCTTTTGCGGAGGCCGATTTGGCAGCGGCGGCGTTTTACGACCTCGAAGGCACCCTGGTTAGCACTAACCTGGTTCATACCCTCGGCTTCTACGCCAGGAATGAGCCGGGGCTGTTGCGCAGCCTGAAGAAGAGCGCCTCCACGCTATTGAGCCTGCCCGTTTTTGCCGTCACCGACCAGTACAGCCGCAAGGTCTTCAATGATCTTTACTTCAAGCGCTACAAAGGCGTGAAGGAGGACCGGCTCCGGTTTCTCGCGGACGACCTGTTTTTCTCGGTATTGAAGCCGGCGGTGTTTCCCGGCGCTTACGAGTTGTTGGAGAAATCCCGCAGCTTGGGATTGCGACAGGTAGTTGTAACCGGAGCGCTCGATGTTTCCGTTAAGCCGCTGATGGAGCATTTGGGGATTGAAGAGTACGTTGCGAACCGGCTGGAGTTTGTTAACGGTGTGGCCACTGGACGTCTTTTGCCCCCGGTGATGGCGGCAGCAACCAAAGCATCCTGGATACGCGTGTTCGCCGAGCGTGAAGGTTTGAGCTTGAGCGATTCCTACGCTTACACCGACAGCATGAGCGACTTGCCGATGCTTTCGATCGTCGGACATCCGGCGGCCATTAATCCTGACATGCGTTTGCGTCAGACGGCTTTACATCATGATTGGCCGATCTTGAACCTGAAATAGTTTCAAGTTCCAGGTTTCAAGTTCCAAGTCAAGAACATTGGAACTCTGAACTTGAAACCTGAAACTTGAAACTTGAAACTAATATGGCACTTCAACTACGACGCAAGACGCACGAGTCAGTTGTCTACATCGATCGCGACAGCGCGCCGCGAATCATGCCGTCGGGCGAAGATTTCATTCTCGAAGATCTTCCCATCGGCACGCGCGTGCTCTATCCCAATCCGCCGATTAAGGGACTGCCGAATCGCGAAGCGGCCATTCGCTACGCCTTGAACCATCCGCATGGTTGCGATCCATTGTTCGCTCAACTCGAGCCCGGCATGCGCGTCACCGTCGCAGTTGACGATATCAGCTTACCGCTCCCGCCGATGGCCACGCCAGACATCCGTCAATCCGTCCTCGAAATCGTGCTGGACATGCTGGCCGGCCACGGCGTTGACGACGTGCACATCATCATCGCTAATTCCCTGCACCGGAAAATGACGGAGTGGGAAATGAAGCGGATGGTGGGCAAGAAGATTTTTGACGAGTACTACCCCGATCGCTATTACAACCACGATGCCGAATGGACTGACGGCCTAATCAAACTCGGCGAAACGAAACACAAG
>Ga0207681_10000828_pt1 | contig 20413 bp, 12 predicted proteins | sample KBSS53metaG_FD_184324 | JGI IMG/M metagenome (GOLD analysis project Ga0207681, IMG submission 184324) | Switchgrass rhizosphere microbial communities from Kellogg Biological Station, Michigan, USA - KBS S5-3 metaG (SPAdes) (version 2) | ecosystem: Host-associated > Plants > Roots > Rhizosphere... | reverse complement strand
TCTCCTGGCCTGAACCAGTTCGTCTTTTCCACAGTCTAGGGCGACGCTGTTTTAACTGCCCTCGCCCTGACTGAAGTAAGGCTGCATAAATCCGGGGAGACTTCTTCCTATTGCACACAACGCGAGTCAAAGTCGGTCGCTTCAGACGTCTTCCACGGTGAAGGCGTAAGGAGGTTTCGTGGCGATGAAGACATCCAGAAAAAGAACAATGGGAAGAAAAATCGTCGAACTGTTGTTGACATTGTTTACGGCCGCGGCTTGTCTGCAGGGACTCGAGTCACCGGCCACAGCCGCGGGTAAGACAAACCTCGCCACCATCACCGGCGCCGTAGTTGATAACAAAGGCAACCCAGTCTCGGGCGCGATCATTTCGCTGCTGCGCGACGGCGCTAAACGCGCAATCAAACAAACCTACAGCGATGCTGCCGGTCGCTTCAGCGCCCGGATCTCGCCGGGACGTTATGGCATTCGCGCGATTGCCGCTGGATTCAACGAAGTCGTCTTCTCCTCCGTGGAAGTTCGTCCTTCGCAAGAGTTGGTTTATCGCTTTAATCTCGAACCGATTGGTTCCGGCAAGACTTTGCCCGAGCGCCGCAAGGATCGCGACGACGTCAAATGGGTGTTACGATCGGCGCAGAGCCGCCGCTCAATTTTCCAGGCGCAGGAAGGCGAGGATGCCGACATTAAGGCTGCGCTTGGGGCGGAAGCTTCCGCCGCGAATCTGCCGACTGATGGAGCCACAGATGTCGCGACAGATGTTAACGGCGCTTCGGCAACCGGGGAGCCAAATGAACCTCGCTCGGATCGCCGAGTTCAGGGCGTGCTGGAAACTTACTTTGCCGGCAATTCTTCAGGTCAAAGTTATCCGGGGCTTAACTTTGCGATTGCCGCGGCGCCGAGCGATCGCGTCGAGCTAATCTTTTCCGGACAAACAACGGGCGGCCCGAACGGTCCCGAGCGTTTCGAGGCCAGCACTCACCTTCGCCCCGGTCTTAATCACCGCGTGGGATTAACCGTGGGAAGCATAAAGCTTGGCGCCCCGGCCTGGCTGGCTTCGCACGAAAACGCGCTCGACACCACCGGCATACGCCTGGGCCAGATTTCCGTCCGCGCGATTGACGAATGGATCGTACGCGACGGCATCGTGGTCGTTCTTGGACTCGACTACTCACGCTTCGTTGGCGCCGGCGGCGCGCGTTCGATCACGCCGCGCATCGGTATTCAATACGACGCAAATGCCCGCACGCGTTTGCGAGCAGCGTATGCGCCGGGCGGCGAAGAAAGCAGCATCCAAAGTCTGGCGGCGTTTGAAGACACGCAAGTCGCCTTCAGAGATGCGACGCGGCGGCCCATAGCTTACGTGGATGGCCGTGCGGTCATGGACCGCAGTCATCGTCTGGAGTTTGGAGTTGAGCGAGTGCTTGATTCCAAGTCGAACCTCGAAGGGACAGTATTCTTCGATTCAACCTCCGCGCGCGGCGTCGGATTGTTGAGCACGCCGTCGACTGCGTTCTCCGGTTCAACCGGCGAAGGTTTCATAAACGTTGCGAACCAGCAGGGCGCCTCACAAGGCATGCGTTTGGTCTACACCCGAAGACTCAGCCGTATGTGGACCGCATCCGGTGGCTACGCGTTTGGCCGTGGTCAACGGCTCGCCTCCGGCGATATTTCCGCGCCCGCGGACATATTTGAGAACGGACTGTTTCAGTCGGCCGCGTTGCAACTTGGGTTTGATCTTGGCTCCAGCACAAACATCCGTACGGTGCTGCGTTTTTCGCCGAATGCAACGGTCTTTGCCATCGATCCTTTCGCGGGACGCCTCGCAGTTTTCGATCCCTCGTTGAGTGTGCAGGTGACTCAGGAGCTGCCGAGCTTTGGGTTGCCGGTCCGCGCTGAGGCCGTGCTCGATGCGCGTAACTTGCTCGACATTCAACCGAGCACCGAAAACGGCGAGGTCCTGACGCAGGTGACCACGGGTCGACGCTCGGTTCGCGGTGGCATCTCGCTCCGCTTCTAAAGCGGGGCTCGTCTTTTCCGTCGGCAGTCGTCAAGGTTAATCCGCTGCCTTTTCTCCAAAAAGTCGGGAGAAGTTCAAAAACTTGGATAGCGGGAATCCTTTGTTCAGGTGCCTGCGCTACCGGAATCTCGGCTGAGACTTCGACTAACCTCGTAATGCTCAGGCTTCGGCGCTGCCCCGAGTTCGACTCGACGTCGGAAGCGCGAGGCGCAGTGGAAAAGAAGTTTGGGAACATACCTTGCCTTTTCAGCGCGGTTTGCGCGCATTGATAGTTTGTAGTTGGTAGTTGAGCTCGATTTAAGTGAAGAGATCAGTATTCACAACCGGAACGTGGCTGGTGCTTGCGGGCGCTGCCCTGCTGGTGACGGCAGGCGTCCTGAATTTCGCCCAGCGCGTCAGACACGAAACGCCTCCCTCGGACGGAGTAACCTGGACGGACACGCGGCAAGGCATCATTGCCGTGTCTGTCGAGCCTGGCTCCTCGGGTGCGCGTGGCCAGATCTTGCCCGGCGATCATCTGTTGGGAATCAGCCTCAACAATCAGGACAAGTACGATGAGATTGCACACGCGAGCGACATCCAAATCTATCTCGATCAGGCCCGGGTCGGCGGTGGAATTCACTACTTCATCGAACGCCCCACCTATCCGGAAGAGAGCCGTTTGTACTATGCCGACCTGGATAACCTCGACGCCATTCATAAGTGGACGCCGCGAGATGTCTACATCAACCTGATCGGCGTTGTCTTCTTGTTCGTCGGATTTTTTGTTCTCTTCAAGCAGGGCGGGCGGGCTCCTTTCGCGTTGCACTTCGCCTCGCTCTGTCTAGCCGCATACGTTTTTTGTTTTTACACCCCAGTCGGAACTTATCGGGATCTGGATCTGGCGATCGCGTTTTTGCGGAATGCGGCGTTCATTCTTTTCGCTCCACTCTTTCTGCACTTCTGTATTCTTTATCCTTCGCGCCAGCAGCTGTTTGAAAAGAAGCGCTGGCTCGGCACCTTGCTCTACCTGCCCGCGATAATTCTGCTGCTGCTGGCCACGTTTGTTTTCCTGCGCGGCGTCTTGCTGCCAATCATGCCCGCCTTTGGGCGTTTGCCGAGTTTGTCGGAATCCTTTATCGGCTTCTTTTACAAGCTGAGCTTCTTCCACTTTATTGCGTCACTCGTCGCCAGCGTGGTGTTCCTGATCAGAACCTGGTCCAGGGCGAACAGCGCTGTCGTCAGGCAGCAGATGAAGTGGGTGGTCTGGGGATCACTGCTGGCCGTAGCTCCCTTCACCTTGCTTTACGCAATCGGATTTCTGCTCGGCGCGCAATCCGATCCGTGGCTAACCGATGCAGCCGTCCTGCCGTTGATCCTGATTCCGCTCGCCTTTGGATATTCCGTCGTTCGTTACCGGCTGATGGACGTGGAGCTGGTCGTTCGTCGCGTGTTCGTTTATGTGCTGACGACCTTAGCCATTGCCCTGATGGTTGGCGCGGTGGTTTATCTGGCGGGACTGTATGCCTTGAGCGGCGATACTGGATTCAGCTCGGGCGACATTACCCTGCGGGTGGTGATCGCCGTCGTGGCGATGGCCGCAATCGTCATGATCGCGGCGCCGGTGAAAAGCTTTTTGCAGGAACGCATCGACCGTTTGTTCTACGGCGAGCGTTACGACATGCGCAACAGCCTGCTCGACTTTGGACGCACGCTCTCCGCCACTACGGCGCTTGATCCTCTGCTCGATTCACTCGTCAGCCGCTTGCAGCAGGTGATGAATGTCGGCCGCATCGCGATTTTCATCGAGGACGAGCATTCGTCCGCCGGTTATCGCGTAGCGCGCGCCGCCGGTCTCTCTTCAGAAATGATGGTGCCGCCCGACTTTCGCGAGATGATTCGCATTCGCTCGGCGGAAACCGGCGTCGTTCGCACCGATGATCTGGACCTGACACCGGAGACGACCGGCTTCGTGCGTCGGGCGCTGCACTATTACGTGCCTTGTGTCGTTCGCGGGCGGATGGTGGCCGTCATCGGCTTGGGAAGATCTGCGGACGGCGCGCTGCTTTCATCGGAAGACGTCCAAATACTTCTGACTGTCTCCGGATACGTCGCAGTGGCGATCGAAAACAGCCTGCTTTACCAGGAACAGGGCGACCGCGCCGCCGAGTTGAAGCTGCTTAAAGAGTTTAACGAGTCAATCATCGAGTCGATCAACGTTGGTCTGTTGGCGGTCGATCTTGAAGGACGCGTGACCCGCCTAAATTCGGCGCTCGAGGAAATTCTCGACCTCAGTCGCTCACAAGCGGTGGGCAAGCGAGTTGAAGATCTGTTCTCGGAAGACTTCAGCGACACGCTGCGACAAGTGTTGGGTAACGATCGCTGGCGGCTAAAAGAGATTCGCAACATCTACAAGATTCACACCGCGACCTTTGTCGGCCGGCCGCTCGTACTTAACATCGCCATTGCGCCGTTGCAGGATTCGCAGGAACAGACCGGCGCCCTGGTGGTGCTTGAAGATGTCACTTCGCGCGTCCGGCTCGAAGAGCAACTGCAGCAACGCGAAAAACTTTCGTCGATTGGCTTGCTCGCCGCGGGCGTGGCCCATGAAGTGAACACTCCGCTCACCGGCGTCTCGTCGTATACTCAGATGTTGCTGGGTATGCTTTCGGAAACTGATCCGAAACACGCACTGCTTCTCAAAGTACGACGGCAGGCGGAACGCGCCACCAACATCGTCAACAACCTGCTCAATTTTTCACGCACCGGCGACGCCTCCGAGTTTTCAGAACTCGACATCGCGCGCGTGCTCGACGACACCCTGCAACTGCTCGAGCCGCAGCTGCGCGGCAACCAAATTGAAATCGTGCGCGACTACGATCCCGATTCGCCGCCGGTGATTGGCAATAGCGGCAAGCTGCAACAGGTGTTTACCAACCTGCTGCTGAACGCCCGCGACGCGATTCCTTATGGCGGCTCGATCAAAATTTCCACCATTCCCGCTGACGACGACTCGCTCACGATCCAGATCGTCGACAGCGGCATCGGCATCGCGCCGGAAAATGTGGCCAAGATTTACGACCCGTTCTACACCACCAAAGGCGTTGGCCGGGGCACCGGGCTTGGTCTGGCCGTTTCCTACGGCATCGTGCAGGAGCATTCGGGCCACATCAGCGTGGAAAGCACTCCCGGACACGGCACCACTTTTCGCATCAGCATCCCCACCGTTCAGGCTCGCGCGCGCTTGCAGGCAGTCGCGGACCTGGTCTGAAAATTCCACCAGCCATTCAGGCGCTCTCCGTGCAACTCTTTGTGTTCTTTGTGTCTCTGTGTCTTTGTGGTGAATTTTTACAGCCAAAGATCCACCACAGAGACACAGAGGTCACAGAGGACACACAGAGAGAGTTCAATCCAAGTCACACCCCATTTTTCTATCGCCTTTTTTTTTGCACCGATCTCCCCTAAACTAATCCGCTCCCAAATCAGCAGAGGTCCAACACATTGGCGGCAAAGACCGAGAGACGCGTGGCTAAAAAAGGTTCCGTACTCATCGTTGACGATGAAGAGATAATGCGCGAGGTTTTGGAGACCTTGCTCTCTTCCGAAGGTTATCGCGTCGATCTGGCAAAAACCGGCGAGGAAGGACTCGAGTCGTATGGCCGTCGCGCTTACGACGTGGTGCTGCTGGATGTTTCCATGCCGGGCATCGGCGGCCTGCGCGCGCTTGAAGAGTTTTTGAAAATGGATCCGGAAGCGGTGATCGTTATGATCACGGCTTACGCCACTTTCGACACTGCCATCGCCGCCTGGGAACACGGCGCTTTTGGCTGCATCCGCAAGCCTTTCCAAAACGAACAGATAACTTCCACGGTTGGGGCCGGCATCAAGCGGCGACGTAAGGAAGAAGAGCGGCGCACCTTGCGACGCGCCATGAGTCGCGCCGTCGATCGCGGCGCTATCGTCGGTCGCTCCGACGTGATGCAGGAAGTTTTTCGTCTGGTTGAGCAGGTAGCGCCGGCTCGTTCCACTGTTTTGATAACCGGCGAAAGCGGCACCGGCAAGGAGCTGATCGCCAAGGCGATTCACGAATCGAGTCCGCGCGCGGGTCGTCCCTTCGTTACCGTCAATAGTTCCAACATCCCTTCCGAGCTGCTTGAGTCAGAACTCTTCGGCCACACGCGCGGCGCGTTCACCGGCGCGGTAGCGGCGAAGAAAGGACTGTTTGAAGTCGCGGACGGCGGTTCAATTTTTCTCGACGAGATTGGCGATATTCCGCCGGAGACGCAGGTGCGGCTGTTGCGCGTCATTCAGGAGCGCGAATTCACACCGCTGGGAGACACGACGCCGCGGCGCGTCGACGTGCGCATCATTGCCGCGACCAATATCGAATTGAAGGAAGCAGTCAAGCAGGGAACGTTTCGCGAAGATCTTTATTACCGGCTCGCCGTAGTGCCGATCGAACTGCCGCCGCTACGCGATCGGCGCGAGGACATTCTGCCGCTCGCGCAGCATTTCATCGAGAAGTACAACGAAGAGAACGGGCGCCAGGTGTCGGAGCAAATCGCCCCGGACGTGCTGGCGCTGCTCGAAGCTTATTCGTGGCCGGGGAATGTACGCGAGTTGGAGAACGCGATTGAACGCGCCGTGGTAATTGCGCCGCGTGACGAAGTTTCGCGCGAATGCCTGCGCCCCGAGATTAGCGATCCGCAGTCAGTGGTAGTTGCATCGCAGGAAGGGGCGAGCATGGGCGCGGTGCAGGACCTGGGCCGCGGCATTAATTTTTACGATCAAGTGCGCCGCTTCGAAATAGACTTGATTCGTCGGGCGCTGGAACAAACCGGCGGACACCAATCGCGCGCCGCGCGGCTGCTGGGGATGAACGCCACCACGCTCAACTCGAAAATCAAGACTTACCGAATCAGTCTGAGGCCTTGAGAAGAGTAAGAGCGGGGGCAAGCCCGCCTTCCTGACCTCGAGACTTCGAACTTGAGGGATGTTCTCACCTTGAAAGCTATTCAATCGCGACTGCAATTCAAGTTTTGATCAGCTCGTGGTCAGGAAGGTGGGCTTGCCCCCGCTCTTCTTGATAGAAAGTAAGTTTGATGACGGAAGCAGTTGAACAGATTGCGACACTAAAGTCGCCGCTGCATGAAACGCACGAACAACTTGGCGCGACGATGATCGAGCGCGACGGCTGGTTTGTGCCCCACTCGTTCGGCGATGTGGCGGGCGAGTACGCGGCGGTGCGCGCAGCAGGCGCGGGGTTGATCGATCTTTCATCGCGCGGGCGGCTGCTCGTGAGCGGAACGGAGGCCATCAAGTTTCTGAACGGTCTGATCACCAACGACATGAAAACGCTCGCGCAGCACAGTTGGATGCCCGCGGCGTTTCCGACTGTTCAGGGGAGATTGATCGCGAGTGTGCGGGTGATTCGCGTACAGGACCAGAAGACTGACGGGACAGACAAGAATGTCTGTCCTACGTTTTTGATCGATACCGAAGCTGCGACGCACGCCAGCGTTCTGAAGACTATTGAACGGTTCACGCTTGCCGGCGATTTCCGCGTCAACGATGTGACGACTCAAACCGCGATGCTGTCGCTTCAGGGCCGTGGGGCCAGAGACATTGTGCGCGCGGTGCTGGGCGAGAGCGCGTCCGCAGTATCGTCAAATGAAGTGGTCGAACTTCGGTGGCCGCCAGACCGAGAGGTTATCGTGAAAGTTTTGCGTGCGACGCACACAGCGGAGGATGGATTCGATTTCGTCGTTCCGTCTCCGGACGCAAGCGAGCTATTCGAAGCTTTCAAAAATGCCGGCGCGCAACCGGTGGGTTATGAGGCGCTCGAGATTTTAAGAATTGAAGCCGGCCTGCCTCGTTACGGCGTCGACATGGATGAAACGAACATCGTGACGGAAACAACTCTCGACGATGCGGTCAGTTACACGAAGGGCTGTTATGTTGGCCAGGAGATCATTGCGCGCATCAAGTATCGCGGCCACGTCGCCAAGAAATTGGCGGGGCTGAAGTTTGAGAAAGTCGTTCCGGTAGCAGCCGGAATGGCGATTCAGTCGGCGGATGGCAAAGAGATTGGCAAGATAACTTCGGCGACTAACTCGCCTGAATTAAGTTGTACCATTGCGCTCGGCTACTTGAAGTACGACTATCTCGCACCGGGTATTGCGGTGAAAGTCATAGCCGGCGAAGCGGAGTTTGTGGCCCAGGTTTGCGAGCTTCCTTTTGTGAAGGGGAGTTGGGAAGAGAATCTTTAGCCGCGGATTTTCGCGGATACGCGCGGATCAGATCAGGATTTTAGGAAAATTCGCAACGGTTTCAGATTCGCGCAATCCGCGTTAATCCGCGGCCGATGGACACGACATGCCAGAGGAACTCTTAAACAACGAGACACCGCGCGATTTGGATCAGCAGCAGGCACGCCTGGCCTACACGATCATTGAGTCGCTGCTCGAACACACGCGCGTCGTCAGCGATCTCATTGCCCTCATGGCCCAAACCCTCGACCCCGATACGACGAAAGCCCTCACGCAAACTCCGGTCTGGACGGCCTATCTTGACAGCCGCCGCTCACTGGAACGCACCCGCGCTGAGGTGGAAAAGTTTGCCGAGATCATGAAGTCGCTGGAGTGATATCCGCAGATTCCGCCGATTACACGGATAGGAGCAGCAAAACGGTAGCGTTGTGAGGTCAGTACCACTGCGCGGACAGTCCGATCTTCAAACGCGGGAAGTTATCAGGTTGATTATGCCGAGCAGACTCTTTTCGACTTTCACAACTTCCAACCCGGCGCGCCCGGCGTCGTTTGCAGTGCGCCGGTTGAAATGGTCGTCGAATAAGGGAACGGTGATGAAATTCAGCACGTCGAAAATCGGTCCGAGTAAGTTATCCGGTCGAACGTGCTCGAGCAATAAGACGGTGCCGCCGGGTTTCACCACGCGCCGCAGCTCGGCGAAGGCTTCGTGCGGCTGGGCCACTGAACAGAAGACGAGGGTCGCAAACGCGGCGTCAAACGAATTGTCGGCGAAGGGCAGATTTTCCGCGCAACTTTGCACCAGCCGCACACCGGCGGGCCGTGCTTTTCGCTTTGCGACGTCGAGCATGCCGCTGCTCGGCTCGCTGGCTACACCCGTGGCGTTGCTGGGATAGAACACGAAGTTGAGACCCGTGCCCGATCCTATCTCCAGCACGCGCGCGTTCGGCGGCAAATGACGCAGGGTGGTAGCTCGGAGTCGTGCCAGGAACCAGCGATCGAGTGGGCGCACGGCGCGGTCGTAATGTGGGGCGATGGTGTCGTAGGTGTGCGGCATGAAAGTAGGGACAGGCATTCCTGCCTGTCCTCGGTGAGGTCAAATCATTAGAAGTACGAAAAGATATTTCTCATTTCTCATTTTAGATTTTTCATTTTTCATCGCACACAATAAGGTGGTCGAAGAATTGGGTCTGTGTTAGAGAATCGCCTTCGATGGAAAATGAAAAATCTAAAATGAGAAATGGAAAATCTCTCTTCCTGCTCCGATGAATAAAAGACTAGCTGGACAGGCACGAATGCCTGTCCTACTTTACGATCATGATCACCTGGCGCTCGCGTCCGCCATCAAACTCGCAAAGAAAAATTCCCTGCCAGCGACCGAGCAAAAGTTTGCCCTCGCTAAAAGGAATGGTCACGGACGAGCCGACCAGACTGGCTTTGATGTGCGCATCGGAATTTTCTTCGCCATGCCGGAAGCCCGTCCCGTGTTGCGGAATCAAAGTGCGCAGCAGGTGCAGCATGTCTCGAGGGACGTCCGGATCGGCATTCTCGTTGACCGTGAGACCGGCGGTAGTGTGCTGAACATACAACACGACCAAGCCTTCCTTCTGGTTGGAGGCGCTCAACTGTTTCTGAACTGCGTCAGTGAACTCAACCAACTCCTCGCGCTCATGCGATCGGACTTTTAAGGTGTGCAACATATCTCGAAGGTTTCGCCGGCGGGCGCGCTGAACGATTCGACACCGCGATTTTGAATCGTCAGCTTCACCGCGCCAGCCGCCAGCTCCTGCGGCGCGCGCACGATCAGCACGTCGTTTGAGTACAACGAAAAATCTGCAGGCGTAAGGGTGAAGGAACGCGAATTCTGCGTCAGCGCAATACGCACGTGGCTCGGGTCGAAGTCGATACCTTTGACATTGATGGTGAGATATTTTCGCTGCGGATCATAATCAGGAAATTTTCTGCCCGCGCGTGTTTGCAGCTCATACATCTGTCGCAGATGGGCCAGATCGGCCGGCGTTGATTCTCTGACGCCAAGCAGCTCCGGCGTGGTGGGTTCGGCGACAATTTCAATCGGGATAGGCTCGCTGGCTCCGGTTTGCTGTCCGCGCAGCTCGTTGAAAATTCGAACCTGCGCCTTGCCGACGATTTGCGCGTTGGGTCTGACAAAAACCAGCACCGGCGCGTCCTGGGCTTTGTCGCGATCGATAGCGGCGGTGCTTTTTTCAGGTTTCAGCACATAACGCGCGTTGCCCTGCTCAACGGCGACCAGCGTCTTCACTGGATCAGGTTCGATGGTGCGCCGGTAGTCAATCGAAAGCATGAGCGACTGACCGACACCGACGCGCGTTGGAGACACCAGCAACAGGCGAGGCGCATTTATCAGCGGCGACTCGACCGCGCGAGTCGCGTCGCTGACGGTGGCGCGTACGGTCGCCGGTTCGCTCTCCTGGCCGTTTGCCCGAATGCGTACTTCCAGTTCCACCGGTCCCATCCCGAGCGCCGCAGGAACATCAACTTCCAAAAATTCGCGCGCCGGAAAAAAGCCAACGCCGCGTTCGCGGTTGATGACCTCAGATGGCTGGCTGACGAGCCGCGCCGTTTCGTCGTAGCTGTTATCGCCCTGCTTGAAGCGGACCAGGATCGCGGAGTTTGGATCGTCCGGGTCAGTTAACGGTTGAACTAACAGGCGAGTGGGTGCGCCGCGTTCGAGCCGCCAGCCAAGATCGTTGCCTTCGAGGCGTGAGGGCGGCGGCGGCAGGGCGCTGGTGGTGACTGTCATCACGACCAGGCTCGCGACGAGAGGGCGCAACGGTTTATCCAGAATAGTCAGAGTTATCGCATCGACAGTTTCGCCGCGATAAGAAAGCGTGAGCTCGGCCTCGCCCGGATGAAGTCCACGGGGAACGACAAAACTGACTCCCTGGAAAGACTCCATCTCGTTCGGATTCACCGGCTGTCCAGAGGTCGGCCGTTTTGAGCGAAGGATCGGCGACACGGTCCGAACCTTTACCGCCTGTGAAACACCGTCCTGAGTAACAGTTAGTTTGAAGTGTTCAGCAGGCAGCATCACAGGCGGAAAGCCACCTTCCATGCCCTCGACCATTAGTTGCATGATCTCGCCGGGAACCGCCTTGTCATAAGGTGTGACCTGGGCCACCTGAAAACGAGATTGCGCGGCGGCCGCCGCGGTGAAAGCGAGTGTGCATAACAGCAACGAAAAAGTTCGAGTGAGTTTCATGTTCCTTTGCCTACGGGTTCGCAAAGCGGGGAAGTTTGTTTGGGAGATTGAGGACTGTCCGCGGATCACACAGAACGAAAGCACAAGGTTCTATGTTCAGTTACTTCTGCGAAGCTTTACGTTTCAGCAGCGCCCAGCCAGCTGGTAAGGCCGCGGCAGCCAAAAGTATTTTGATGACGTCGCCAATCAGATGTGGAGCGACGCTCACCTTGAAAGCCGCGAGCAAGTTTGTATTCATCAGCACCGCAAACCACGTCCAGCCGGCCAGCAAAATCAGCGCTGAACCAACCGCCATCGCCGCAGCTGCCGTAACGAAGCGTTTGTCCCAGCCATTTTCCGCGAACGCGCCGGTGATGAAAGCAGCCGCCGGAAAAGCGACGAGGTAGCCGCCCGTTGGTCCAAAGATGTGGGCCAAACCGCCATGGCCGCCGTAAAAGAACGGCAAGCCCACCGCGCCTTCGACGAGGTAAATGATCAAAGACATGGCCCCCAGCCGCGAACCCAGCAAAGCTCCGGTGAGCAGGACGGCGAAAGTGGATCCGGTAATCGGCACCGGGCCGATGGGAATCACGACTTGGGCAGCGAGCGCCGTCAGCAAGCTGAAGGCAACCGCGAGCGAGACGGCGCGAGTCCAGTCTAAGGGAGCGAGCGCTGCGCCGAGCAGCGTGTCGGGTGCGGTGTAAGCTTGGGCTGTCATGGGACGGAGTTTAAAGTTTCAAGTTTCAAGTTTCAAGTTTTGAACCAGCCGCGGATTAACGCGGACGCACGCGGATTAGAACGACAAAGGAAAACGGGCTAATAGCGTCGACTAGACTATTATTCAATTCTAATCTGCGTACATCCGCGTTCATCCGCGGCTAATCTTTGCTTGATCTTAGCCCTTCGGCAGATCGTCAACGCCCGCCGTCGCCGCTTCAGCTTGCAGCGTGCCGATGCGCATCTTGTGGAACGAACGCCAGACAAACACGAGCGACGCCAAAAAGAACAGCCCCGCCAGCACGTGGCTGATAAGCGGACCATTTTCACCAAACTGTCCACGCGTATCTGCGATCGATACGGCCAATTCCACCGCGAGCAATCCGAACAGGGTGGTGAACTTGATAACCGGATTCAGCGCCACTGACGAAGTGTCTTTGAACGGATCGCCAACCGTGTCGCCGACTACCGTGGCGTCGTGCAGCGCGGTGCCTTTTTGTTTCAAGTCGACTTCGACCACTTTCTTCGCGTTGTCCCAGGCGCCGCCGGCGTTAGCCATGAAGATGGCCTGGTAGAGTCCGAAGATGGCAATCGAAATCAGGTAGCCGATGAAGAAGAAGGGCTCGACAAATGCGAAAGCGAGCGTCGAGAAAAAGATGGTCAGGAAGATATTGAACATGCCTTTTTGCGCATACTGCGTACAAATCTGCACGACCTTCTTGCTGTCTTCGACCGACGCCTTTTCCACGCCTTCCAAACGAATGTTGGCTTTGATGAACTCGACCGCGCGATACGCGCCGGTTGTTACCGCCTGGATAGAAGCGCCGGTGAACCAGTAAATGACCGCGCCGCCGGTAATCAAGCCGAGCACGAACGGAGCGTGCAGGAGCGAAAGATTTTGGGTGTTCGTAGTCAGACCATTCGTCAGCGTCATCATGATCGAAAAGATCATGGTGGTGGCGCCGACCACGGCCGTGCCGATCAGCACCGGTTTCGCAGTGGCCTTAAACGTGTTGCCGGCGCCGTCGTTTTCTTCCAGCAGATGTTTCGCGCGGCTGAAGTTTACGTCCATGTTGAAGTCGCGCTTGACCTCGGCTTCGATGTCAGGCACCTGCTCAATCAGAGATAATTCATAGACAGACTGCGCGTTGTCAGTAACTGGTCCGTAGGAATCGACCGCGATAGTTACCGGGCCCATCCCCAGGAATCCGAAAGCGACCAGTCCAAAAGCAAACACCGGCGCCGCGACCATCAGAGCATCAAGGCCGAGCGTGCTGACGTAGTAGGCAATCGACATCAAAAAGACGATGCTGATGCCGAGCCAGTAGGCGGAAAAATTTCCTGCTACCAGACCGGAAAGAATGTTTAGCGAGGCGCCGCCCTCACGCGAAGAAGTAACCACTTCGCTCACGTGATGCGAACCCGTGGAAGTGAAGACTTTGACCAGCTCGGGAATGATGGCGCCCGCCAGCGTGCCGCAGGAAATGATCATCGAGAGTTTCCACCACAGCGTTGTATCTCCGCTCAGCGATGGCACCGTCAAATAGGAAATGACGAACGTGACGATCACCGAAAGGATTGAGGTGATCCAAACCAGCGATGTCAGCGGCGCTTCGAAGTCCATCTTGTCCGCTTTGGCATAACGCGCCTTGGCAATCGCATCGTTGATAAAGTACGACGCGGCGCTGGCAATGATCATCATGATGCGCATTACGAAAATCCAAACCAGCAATTGCACCTGGACGGTCTCACCGCGCACGCCCAAAAGAATAAAGGTGATCAGTGCTACGCCGGTCACGCCGTAAGTTTCAAAACCGTCAGCGCTTGGGCCAACCGAATCGCCGGCGTTGTCGCCGGTGCAGTCGGCAATCACGCCCGGGTTGCGCGCGTCGTCTTCCTTAATCTTGAAGACGATCTTCATCAGGTCGGAACCGATGTCGGCAATCTTGGTGAAAATACCGCCGGCGATGCGCAGGGCCGCCGCGCCGAGCGATTCACCAATCGCAAAACCGATGAAGCACGGGCCGGCGTAATCGCCCGGAATGAAGAGCAGGATGCACAACATGATCAGCAGCTCAACGCTGATAAGCATCATGCCGATGCTCATGCCGGCCTTCAGCGGAATGGCGTAAAGCGGAAACGGTTTGCCTTCGAGGCTGGCAAATGCGGTGCGTGAGTTCGCGAAAGTGTTCACGCGTATGCCAAACCAGGCGACGCCATAACTGCCGGCGATACCGACGAGACTGAACGCGAGAATGATCGCCACGCGAAACGGCTCCATGCGCGAGAGCACGCCGAAGTAAAGAATGATGATGATGCCGATGAAGATTTCGAGAATCAAGATGAACTTGCCCTGCGTGACCAGGTAGGTTTTGCAGGTTTCGTAAATAAGTTCGGAAATCTCCCGCATGGCGCGATGCACCGGCAGCTTTTTCAGGTTCATGTAAATCGCGAGACCGAAAAGCAGGCCCAGCATGCATACGACCAGGCCGACCAGAAGCAAATTGTGCCCGTTGATGCCGCCGAAAAAGGTCACGTCCGCGAGATCGGGAAGAATGAGACTGGCTTCACCGCCGGAGTGTTGACCGAAAGCAGGCGACGCTGAAACTGCCAAACCGGCCAGCGTGGCCGCGACGGTAAGCGCGGTGCGTCGCAGCCGATGTATACGGGGCAGCCTTGGCGCACGGGTGCGAAGCAACGATGATGTCTCCATAGTTTTGATAGTTTTCTTGCGAATAAGCAAAGCTGCCAAGCAAACTGTTAGCAGGCTGATAATTGAGATCAGCGATAGTTCCACGATTGTGTGATTCCTTTCAGTCGTTTAATAGCGGCGGGCTGACTGCCCGGCAGCTGGCTGACAACTCTTTCGCAAACAATTCATCGCAACCGGAAACGATCCGGTAGCTACGGTTTTCGCCAGCAGCCTCATCAAAAGCGGATATTATTGCCGATTACACGGTGGCTGTCCAACGGGTGTGGCAGATGCGCACAGCAACTAATAAGTTGTTGACAGTTATCTGCACGGCGGAATATCCTGCGCGCCGTCAACTCAAAGGCTCATTCTTAATTAATTGTTTCATCGCTCACCCTTGCAACGCTGCAGGCCATTGTTTGTCGAGAGCCGATAAGCTGTAAGAGCGGGTTCCAGCCAGAGCGCACTCGAACGAGCATCACTTCGTAGTTCCTATCACAGGCTGCTTCGAATCTGTCGCGAATCACGAAAGGTTTCTAAAGATGGCTGACAAGAAGTCCAATATTGATCCGGCAAACAAATCTGATATCTCCGCTGACTTCAAACGCACCTATCTTTTCTTTTACGGATTTGTCGTGTTAGGGATGCTGATCGTTTTGTTTGGGCAGTGGTCCGCACACCCGACCGCGGCATTGCTCTGGGCCCTTGCTAGTCTCGCCACTGGCGGCTTTGTCGGTTTTCTGTTTGGCATTCCCAAGGTTGCGCAGCCGGATGCTCCGGCCGCGCCGGCCGCCGGGGCAGCGGTTCCCGCGCCCAATCCCGCGCCTGCTCCCGCTGCGCCCATCGGGGGAGCCGGCTACCGGCTACTCGTTAATACCAATCTCACAGATATCTCTGACTGGCTGACCAAGATTATCGTTGGCGTGACTCTCATCGAGCTGCAGAAGATCCCTGAGAACCTCAATCGTGCTTCGTTATTCATCGCCTACAGCATTGGCGGTCCGGAACAAAAATCTTTTGCGGGAGCTATCCTGGTCTTTTTTTCCGTAGGTGGATTTCTGGGCGGCTACTTGTTTACGCGCCTCTTCCTGACCGGCGCATTCTTCCGCGCCGATCAGCCGAATCTAACTGCAGCGGGCGCCGCGGCTTTGCGCGATGCTGTCATTAGCCAGGAATCCGGAAGTCAATCAATAAGCGGTGATGCTGAAGCAGCCGCCAAGCAAATCGTGAACAAGAGGCTGGATGAGCTTTCGTCCCTCGAGGAGATTGCGGCTTGGGCCAAGGCACAGCTCATCGCAAAAAATTACCAAGCCGCGCTGGACGGCTACAACAAGGCAATCGCACTGTCTCCTACCGATGTTAAGTTGCGGATCGAGCGAGCGGTAGCGTCGAGCGGTGCGGGATTGCCGCGTGACCTCGTCAAAGAACAACTTCTTGAGGCTCACAAATGGCTAACTCCGCAGACGGATCCGAAGGTGAAGGCGAACCTTTACAAGGAACTCACCTATGCCTACCTGTATTTGGCTCCGCCTGAAGGGTTCACGGGCACCATCCAATACGCGAAAGAGTTTTTGGCAGATGATAACAACGTGAGGCTCGGACGCGTGGTCGCGAAGATTTACACTAACCTGGCATGTGCATACGGACAGAAGTATCGCTGGAGTCGTGACAACGATCCGAATGTAGACTTGAAGACTGTCCGCGATAACGCCCTTAACGCGGTCAAAGCTGCGGTGACCATAGATCCTTCGGTGCAGCCACAGCTCAGGATGTTGCTGGACCCGAACTTTCCGAATAAAGACCCGGAAGAAAACGATCTCGAGGTTTTCGCGAGGGACGATGATTTTCGTGAGGCTGTGGGCCTGCCGAAATTGAAGCCTTAGGTAAGATAGGCATTCCTGCCTGTTCCTCTGATTATTAAGGCAGCTAACCAGGAACGTCGTCTTACTTCTAAGTTGATGTTTCCAGGCTAAGAATTGTCGGCTGCGGACGCTTAGCGAAACCAAGCCAACGGCGTATTGAGTCTACCAGGATAATAATCGCGGCCAGCATGATGATCGCGGTGAGAAAAATGTTGACGTAGCCAAGCGTCGCCGTTTCCGACTTTTGCGCGAGCGGCCAGAAGATGTCGGTGATTGACTTCCAACCGGCAACGAAAGTGGTGGTACCGACAAAGCTCAGCGGCAGGAGCGTCACCCAGCTATATTTCGCGCGACCCGAATTAATGATGATGGTCGTCGCCACGCACAACGCCACCGCTGCCAGCAGTTGATTGGCGATCCCAAACATGGGCCATATCGTCGAGATCGATCCTGACCAGATAAAAGCCGCCCAGGCCGCGACGACCAAAGCCGACGTGATCACCGAACCCGGCAGCCAATTAGGCTGCTCCAGTTTCCGATAGAAGCGCCCGCCAAACTCCCCAACCAAAAACCGCGCCACGCGTGTGCCAGTGTCGATCGTCGTCAGAATAAAGAGCGCTTCAAACATGATCGCAAAGTGATACCAGTATTTCATCAGCCCGCGCAGGCCGGGTATGCCGTCAAAGATTTTGGCAATTCCGAGCGCAAGCGTAACCGCCCCGCCGGTTCGTCCCCGCAGATTTTTCTCGCCAGACTCCTGTTCCAGTCGATCGATCTCCTGCGGTTGCAGGTTGAATTCGGCAGTCGTGTGTTCACCCACCAGCCGTGCGTAAGCCGCTTTTTGCGAGTCGGTTTTTTGCGCCGTGTTGATAGCAAAATAGTCGCCGGGAAAAAGTGAGCTGGCGGCAATGAGCGCGACCACGCCGACCACGCCTTCCATCAGCATCGAGCCGTAGCCGATCATGCGCGCGTCCGTTTCCTTAGCAATCATCTTCGGCGTGGTGCCTGAAGAGATGAGCGCGTGAAAACCCGAAATCGCGCCGCAAGCTATCGTGATAAAGACGAACGGATAGAGCTTGCCCGGAATTACGGGACCGCCGCCGGCCGTGAAAGGCGTGAGCGCCGGCATGTTCAAATTCGGATGGACGAAAATTACGCCGGCGATCAGAAAAGCAATTGTGCCAATCTTTAAATACGACGAGAGATAATCGCGCGGACACAGCAGCATCCAAACGGGCAGCACCGAAGCGATGAAGCCGTAGGCGGCCATCAGCAGAATCAAGGCGTTGCGCGAAAGCGTGAAGGTGTTGGCGAACGACGAATCGGCGACGCGCCCGCCGAGGTAAACCGCCGCCAGCAATCCCAACACGCCAATCAGGGTGGCTTCCGCAATCCTGCCTTTGCGAAAGCGATACATGTAAAGACCCATGAAGAGTGCGAGCGGAATAGTGAAGGCAACCGTGAACGTCCCCCAGGGAGATTCGGCGAGCGCATTGACTACGACCAGACCCAGGCCCGCCAGCGCGATCACTACGATGAACAGAATCGCCACGCCCGCCACAAAACCTGAGAGCGGACTAATCTCTGTCCGCGCCATCTCCGCCAGAGATTTTCCTTTGCGGCGAATGCTGCCGGCGAGGATCATGAAGTCGTGCACCGCGCCACCAAGACAAACGCCGATAACCAGCCACAACAGCCCCGGCAAAAAACCAAACTGCGCCGCCAGCACCGGCCCAATCAAAGGCCCGGCGCCGGAGATGGCCGCGAAGTGGTGACCGAACAGCACCCACTTGTTTGTCGGGTAGTAATTGTGACCGTCGTACATCGTCTCCGACGGCACCGGCCGAGCATCATCAAGCGCAAGAACTTTGGCGGCGATGAAAGCGGAGTAGTAGCGGTACGCGATGGCGATCACGCAAAGCGAGCCGATGATGACGGGCAGGGCGTTCATGCGGGCTAGCTAAAATTTGGGTTGCTGGATTCAAGTTTCAAGGCAACTTGAACTGTTCTACGCTCCGTAGGAGCGGCATGTTTATAGCAACAAACAACCCCTCAAATACTCTGCGCTCCATGAGGAGCGAAATCTATTTCCGGCCGGCCGGGGGGCAAGGTTGGTTGCGCTCCTACGGAGCGCGAGACCGATAGCAAGACGCCGGGCTATAAACATCTCGCCCCGCTGGGGCGAAATCCGATCGAAGTGAAATCCAATTAGTTCGCAGTCAGGGAGGTGGCCCGATCGCTATTGGTCAGTTCCATAGCCTCGCGAAATAGTTCTGTTAATTCGGTAGCCATGAATTGAATTTTACGCGAAACGAATGCGGTTTCCTACGCTCAACAATATGCCTCGAGCGCAACTGGATCAGCCTGGCTTTTCAGCCTCCTGCTTTGTCCCAACCACCGATCCGGCAATCCCCATCGCCAGCCCAACCACAATGCAAACAAACGAGAAGATCGTGCGTTTGCCTTCCGCCATGCCGCTCGCCATCTTCCCGAAAAGATCGGCAAAGCCGGCGTCGTGCGGAATGGTGAACAGACCAATCGCTACCAGGAAAAATCCCAAGCCCGCTACTTTCAATCCCGGTGTGGTGACGGGCCAGCGTCCAAATTTGCGGCCTAGCTCGCTGCGCGCGTAACCGTACGAGAGGTAAATCGACAGGCCGATCATCAGCCAGGCGATGAAGCGCCACCACGACGTCGGCGGCAAGTAGTACATCAGGAAGAGACAGGAAACAGCGCCCATCATCGGCAGCAGCCAGGCGCCAAAGGGAACTTTGAACGGGCGATGCCGCGCCGGGTCTTTATAACGCAGGATCGTAATGCCGATGCAAACCAGCACGAACGCGAAGAGCGTCCCGATGTTTGTGAGGTCAACCATCTCGTCGATGCTCATGACTGCGGCAAACACCCCGACAACAACGCCGGTCAGAATTGTCGTCACGTGCGGCGTTTTGAATCGCGGATGGACCTTGGCGAAAACCGGCGGCAGTAGGCCGTCGCGCGCAATCGAGAAAAAGATGCGTGGTTGGCCCAACTGAAAGACGAGCAGCACAGCCGTGTGGGCCACGACTGATCCGAACGCGACTATCCCCGAAGCCCACTTCGCACTCGGCGCCACGTGATCGAGGGCCATCGTCAGCGGTTCTGCTTGTTCAGTCGATAATCGGGTCACGAGCTCCGGGTAGGGAATTAGACCGGTGAAGACCGCGGCCACAATAACGTAGAAGACGGTGCAGATGATTAAGGACGCGATGATGCCGATAGGCAGATCTCTCGACGGGTTCTTGGTTTCTTCGGCGACGGTCGAGACAGCGTCGAAGCCGATGTAAGCGAAGAAGACAACGGCCGCGCCGGCGAGTGTGCCGTTCCATCCGGTCGGTTGGAACGGATGCCAGTTCGAAGCCATCTTCGCTGGCGATACGAAGTAGAGCGCGACGCCGATGAAGAAAAGCAACACCAGAATTTTTATGCCGACCATGACGGCGTTGAATTCCGCGGATTCCTTGATGCCCCAGACCAGCACGATTGTTATCAAGGCAACGATACCGAGCGCCAATAAATTGAAGACGATGGGAATTCCGAAAATGTGCGGCGCGCTTTCGATCAGTCCGGGAATTTTTCTGGCGGTGCGAAAGTCGGTCGAGAGCCACTGCGGAATGTCGA
>Ga0207681_10000814_pt1 | contig 20507 bp, 15 predicted proteins | sample KBSS53metaG_FD_184324 | JGI IMG/M metagenome (GOLD analysis project Ga0207681, IMG submission 184324) | Switchgrass rhizosphere microbial communities from Kellogg Biological Station, Michigan, USA - KBS S5-3 metaG (SPAdes) (version 2) | ecosystem: Host-associated > Plants > Roots > Rhizosphere... | reverse complement strand
GCGATGAGGAACCCTTGTTGCCGACTCGCGAATACAGAAAAGGCACCGCGCCCGATAATCGCTGTCGCAGGGTTGGCCGCGTGTAAGTCAGGGGCCAAACATAACGCAGCCGATCGTTTTCCGCCGTTGAGTCGCCAAGCGTATCGCGCAGCACGCTGACTGTTGGCACCCAGTTCGCGCCGTCGTTGGGGGTGATGCCGTCAAGCTTAGCGAAAATCGTGATTAGCTCCGCGCCGCCGGCAACGGGGACTCGTTCGATGCGAAAGATGTTGTCAGCCGGGGCAATGGCTGCTGCTGATGTCGCTTGGTTCTGAAGCGCCGAAGCCTGACCGAAGACGGCGGCTGGCGTCAGGATGAAGAGCAGTAGGAGAAATACTGAAACAGTCGCTTTGGATCGCGTAGATCCGTGTGGACGAGAGCGGGAGTTCGCGCAGGCCTTCGCAGTTTTCAACCTTATGATCCTTTGGATGCTGCGGCCCCAACTGCACCGCGGTTCACAATCGTTTCCGAAGTCTTTTAGTAGTGAACTCTAGTTACGCAAATACCAGGGAGATGTTGTACTCAACTCAAACAGAAAATCTCAGCCATGGCCTCGTGACGCAACCCAGCAACCAACGTGCCGACTGGAATGAATTAAACCGGACCTAATATAGCATCGCGTCACGCCGGGGCAGTAGCCCGACCGTCAGGAAGGGCTCCATAATCAATGCCTCCCAAGCCCTCCCTCACGGTCGGGCTACTGCCCTGGCCCAACAGGCAAATAAGAGTAACCACTGCCTGGGCCAGCGATTTACAAAGCCGCGCCTGCGATGCGGCGTGATTAGGAGGCGTTGCCGATCTAACGCGGGGAACGAGAGCGGGGAGATCAAGGTTTCGCCGGCACAGCAGCAGTTTCCTGTTCTTTGACGTCTTTTTCCGGCGCAGGTTTCCAGCCGGTCTTTTCCAACAGGGTAATTCCATAGCGGATGGGCACGGCGAAATTCGACGCCTCATTTTCGGTGAACACCGCGAAATTGACGCCGATTACCCGCCCGCTTGACCCAAACACCGGCGCGCCTGAGCCGCCCTCGGCGGTGCGCGCATCGTAAGCAATGCGACGGCTGTTGACGTCGGTGATGTTGCCCTGCGTGGTCAGGGGTTGAATGCGTCGCGATTCCGCGAGATGGCCCAGCAGGGAATCGAGCGAGCCGCCGTAGCGCTGCTGGATGCTGCGCGATTCGGCGTCGTCGAGCAGGGCGAGCAGGCGATCGATGCCCGAAGGGAAGCCCATCATCACCACCGTCTTGCCAACCACCACCGCGTCTTCATCGCTTTCCAAAGGGATGACCGGGAGATCGGTAGGAAAGTCTTTGATGTCCAACAAACAAACAGCCAGGTCGTCGCGACTGCCAGATGCTTTGAACTTCAGCGGTATCGGCTGCGCATGGTCGGGGAAGTAGGCGCTAAGTTTTTTGAGTCGCGGCTGTCCTCGCACGCTGGTACTCAAACTCTGCGCCCGTTCATCCGCGAGCCAGGGCTGCGCGATATGACGGTTGGTTACTACGAAGCCGTCGCCGACATAAAAACCGCTGCCGGAAAACTGAAACTCAGCCACCGCCGCATTGCCCTCCGGCGTGAGGGTTGTAGGCTCGCCGCTATTTTGGACGGCCGCGCCACTCTCGTTGGTTTGTGCTTCGGGGTAACGCAGCGGTCGCCCGGTTCCCGCCTCAACGAAGTAAAAAGTCCCGGCTATCAAGCAGACGCCGCTGCCGAAGTCGCTACGAAGTTTGACGGCCAGCGACAAGCTGTCGCGAATCTCCTTATTCGAACGCCCGATGTCATTCAGCGTCTGATTCATTTTTGAAGCCTGTTCCTTGGCCTGGGCGAGTTGTGCTCGCTGGTCGTCGATCAGGCGTCGCGTACGCTGCAGTTCCTTGAACATCGAGAAGCCGATGTATAGCATGCCGCCCACCAGGGCCACCGCAATCGCGAGCGTAATTAGTTTCGTGCTGGGGTTTATTTCTTTGACGAGCTCGCGAGTAAACTCACGTAGAAAAACCTTGGCGTCGTCGCGACGCGTGGTCGCCGCCGACTCGAGCGCCGCCTGTTCAATGAAAGGTGCGACATGCGCTTCATGTGCCGACGTGCCAATCACGGCCGGTAGAGAACGGATCGGATAGAAGGTCAACAGCAAATGTGAATCGCCGATGCGCAGCTCGTCTCCGTCTTCTATTTCGGCATCAGCGGCGACGTTTCGTCCGTTGAGTTTGAGGTCGAGCGCCTGATCAAAATCAGTCACGCGATAAGAGCCGTTAAGACGGGCCAGCTCGATCACGGCGGTGTTGCTATCGCTGCCGGACGGAAGCGATGCCGCGCGCAAACGTACGCCGCAGTCGTCGCCGCTGCCAATGCGAACGCTTTCGTCGGTCAATACCTGGGTGTGCTTGTCGTTACCCGAAGAGATGTGAATTACGAGGCCGGTAGCCATATATCGTCAGCTGTCAGTTGAGTTCATGACATTATTTTGGGCGACCAAAACAAACCGCTCTTTCCTGACACGGTCTGTGAGAGCGGTCGCCCTTCGCAGTCATATTCTACAGGTATTTTCAGGGCTAGCAAGAGAGTTCGTGGGTTGTTCAAAACTTCAGCTTTCCTCTGTGATAGCTTTGTGTTCTCTGTGCCTTTGTGGTGGATTCTACAGTCCAATCATCCACCACAAAGACACAGAGAACACAAAGGAGACACAGAGACTTTCGCAGTGCGTCACGATGAGGTCGCTCGAAAGACGCCAGGCGTTGTCCGCTCTTTGATCCTGTCTCATCGTGGTAGCATGAGATAGCATTCGGGAGTTCGAATTTATGGCCGAGAATTATTTCATTGAAGACTGCGAAAAGCTGGAGACGCTCGCTCCTATCGTCGCCGCACCGATTCAGCATCACGTGTTTGTGTGTACCGGCAAATCATGTTCGGCGGTAGACAGCGCGGCGGTGAAAGCAGCGTTCGAAGCGGAACTGCTGGCGCGGGGCATGCTTTTTGGGAAGGAAAAGAAAGGGAAGAACCCGCAGGGCAGCGTCGTGTTGACCGAATGCGGCTCGGTTGGCTTTTGCGCGATTGGAGCCGCGGTGATGGTTTACCCCGATGGAATTTGGTATGCGCAGGTGCGTGCTGCAGACGTTCCCGCGATCGTGGAAGAGCATCTGGTCAACGGACGCACGGTTGAGCGCTTGGCGTTGTTAAAGATTCCGTCGGCGGGGAAGCGGGTAGTCGTCAGTGGCGGAGAAGCGGCAAACTGGGAAGCGTGAAGGTTTCAACAATGAGTATCTCATACGTCAAGCTTCGATCTCTTCTTCGGTTTTATTTTTAGTTGCCACTCCTGTATTACTTCAAGCTCAAGCAACGCGAGCAAATCCTTCGGGTAACGATAATGCTCAACTGCTTTTGATCTCGCCATGGTTGCCAGGCGCTTATCTAGTTTGCGAACTCTGTCTTCAGGTGTGAGCCGCAGGTTTTCGAGAATGCGGGTTAGATCGATACCGAACTCCAGCGCGCGCGCGCAGCGGAATCTGGCGGCGGATTAAGGAAATAGTCTTCTTCTTCCGGGGTCATCGTGAGGACAGTATAACATCGGGCGTCATGCCCATCACATAGACAGGCGACGCGAATTGTCGCCGAGGGATGAGAATTTAGTGAGTTGAGAATTCGCGTTGCTTCGTCCTGGTTTCGTGTTCCTTTGTGGTTGTATTTTGATACGACAAAAACATAACCACGAAACCACACGAAAAAGCATTCAAGGGGCTACCCGTCCGATGCTGCATCAGCTTTCGCCTTGGGTTTCCATCTTAGGACCGGTTTGCGCGCGGCGGCCGCTTCGTCGAGCCGGCCGATGCGGGTGTCGTGAGGCGCGTTCAGTACCAGCTCCGGATTTTCTATAGCTTCCCGCGCGATTGATCGCATCGCGTCGATAAACTGATCCAACTCCTGCCGGCCGACCGACTCAGTCGGTTCGATTAACATCGCGCCCTGCACAATCAAAGGAAAGTAAATTGTCATCGGATGAAATCCGTAATCGATCAGGCGCTTGGCAATATCGAGCGTGTGAACGCCTTTACGCGTCTGTCGTTTGTCGGTGAAAACCACTTCGTGCATGGGCGGCGCGTCGAAAGGCTTGTCGTAGTCGCTCGTGAGACCGTTGGCGATGTAGCGCGCGTTGAGCACGGCAGCTTCAGTCGCTTCGCGCAGCCCGTCGTTGCCGTGCGTCTGGATGTAAGCTAGGGCGCGCAACATCATGCCGTAGTTGCCGAAAAAGGCTTTCACGCGGCCGATCGATTGCGGATAGTTGAAATCGAGACTGAACTTGTCAGCGCTCTTAACGATTCGCGGCACGGGCAAAAAGGGTTCCAGCTCTTTCGTGCAACAACATGGGCCGCAACCCGGCCCACCGCCGCCGTGCGGCGTGGAAAAGGTTTTGTGCAGATTAAGATGGATGACGTCCACGCCCATGTCGCCAGGCCGGGCCACGCCGACGAGCGCGTTCATGTTGGCGCCGTCCATGTAAACCAGGCCGCCAGCCTCATGCACGATGCGACAAATCTCCTGAATGTTTCGCTCGAACAATCCGAGCGTGTTCGGATTAGTCAGCATCAGTCCGGCGACGTCGCCCACCGCGCACAGCTCGCGCAGATGGTCGAGGTCAGTCAATCCTTCGCCGGTTGAACGAATAGTCTTCACTGAAAAACCCGAAAGATGCGCTGAAGCCGGATTAGTGCCGTGCGCAGAGTCCGGAATGAGCATCGTCCGGCGTTTCGCCGAGCCGCCTTCACCGTCGCGCGCGTCGATGAAAGCGCGAATGATCATCACGCCGGTCATCTCGCCATGCGCGCCCGCCGCCGGCTGGAGAGAAATGCCGGGCAGGCCGGTGATTTCCGCGAGGTCGAGTTGTAATTGATGAATAACTGCGAGCGCGCCCTGTGCGTCTTCAGCTTCGCTCAGGGGATGGAGGCCCGCGAAACCGGCAATGCGCGCGACCTTCTCGTTGAGTCGCGAGTTGTATTTCATGGTGCACGAGCCGAGCGGGTACATGCCCTGGTCGATCGAGTAGTTCCACATGGACATGCGCACGAAATGGCGAATCACGTCGACTTCGCTGACTTCCGGAACACCCTCGAGATCGTCGTCGCGCAGAAGCTGTTGCGGAATAAGCTCCGCGATCGGCCGCTCATCGACGTCCAGAGGCGGCAGACGATACCCAACCCGACCCGGTTGCGAGCGCTCGAAGATCAAAGCTTCGTTGGGATTAATATGACTTGTTACTTTTGTGATATCGGACTTCATAACGAAAACATGGTTCGTTTAGAGGCGGGCACCGCCCGCCGTTTCAACGTCAAAGGAACGCGTTTATTTCAAGTTGAGACGGCGGGCGGTGCCCGCCTCTAAACGTCAGGTTCTTAGCGCGTCGACCAGCGCGTCGATCTCAGCTCGCGAATTGATCTCGGTGACACAAACCAAAAATTCATTCGGTCGATCCGGATAATAGCGCGACAGCGGCAGGCCGCCGGTGATTTTGTTGTCGGCAGCAAGGCGCGCAAGCAAATCCTTCGCGGGCACTGGCCCACGCACGACAAACTCGTTGAAGCGCGGGCCGGAGAAGGGGATTGAAAACTCGTCAAGCTCGCCGATTCTTTCAGCGGCGTAGGCGGCCTTCTGCGCACACTGCGTCGCCACCTCCTGCAGGCCGCGTTTACCCATCGTCTCTAAATAGACTGTAGACGCCAGCGCGATCAGACCTTCGTTGGTGCAGATGTTGGAAGTCGCTTTTTCGCGGCGAATGTGTTGCTCGCGCGTCGCGAGGGTCAGGACAAAACCGCGCCGTCCCTGTTTGTCAAAAGCCTCGCCGACCAACCGACCGGGAATTTGTCGTGCATACTTTTCACGCGTCGCAAATAAGCCAACGTACGGTCCGCCAAAAGACAGCGGCACGCCAAACGATTGCCCCTCCGCCACCACGATGTCGGCACCGCAGGCTCCGGGCGATTTCAGCAGGCCCAGCGAAATTGATTCGGTGATGCAAACGATCAAGAGCGCCCCGGCTGAATGCGCGCGTTCCGCAAGTGCGGCGACATCTTCAATACAACCGAAGAAGTTTGGCGACTGAATCACGAGAGCTGCGGTCTTGTCGTCCAACAGCTCAGCGCCATCGGAAGCGAGTCCGGTTTCAGAATCAAACGGAGCCTGCAGCAGTTCAATCCCGGCATGCTGGACGTAGGTGTTAATGACTTCCAAATACTCCGGATGGATTGCGCCGCACGCGACGACCTTTGATCGCTTTGTGACGCGCTCAGCCATCAACACTGCTTCAGCGAGCGCTGTCGAACCGTCGTACATCGACGCGTTGGCCACCTCCATGCCGGTCAATTGGCAAACGAGTGTTTGAAATTCAAAGATGGCCTGGAGCGTGCCTTGCGATATCTCCGGCTGGTAGGGCGTGTATGCGGTAAAGAACTCGGAGCGCGAGATGATGTGATCGACAACGGTCGGAATGTAATGCTGATAAGCGCCGGCGCCGAGGAAGCTGCTTCGGCGCGCGGCAGAGTTGGTTGCAGCGAGCTGTTCAAAACCGGCCAGCAGCTCAATTTCTGAGAGCGCGGGCGTAGTGTTGAGCTCCCTGCTTAACCGTAAGTCTTGGGGAATGGAATCGAAGAGGTCGGCCGCTGAGTTCAGGCCGACCTGATGCAGCATCTCGGTCCGCTCTTCAGGCGAGTTGGGAATGTAACGCAATTTTACTCCGTCTCAGCTTTCGTAAAATCTTCATACTCGGCGGCAGTCAACATGCTATCGACTTCGCCGGGGTTCGACATGGTCACGCGAATCATCCAACCCTCGCCATACGGATCCTCATTGACCTTCTCAGGCGCATCGTTCAGCGATTCATTGACGCCGGCTATATCACCTGAGATTGGACAGAAGACTTCGGAAACCGCCTTCACGGATTCAACTGAGCCAAAGGATTCATTCGCCGCAAATGAGTCGCCGGTTTTTGGCAGCTCGACGTAGACGACGTCGCCAAGCGAGTCCTGCGCGTAATCGGTAATGCCGACGACGGCGACGTTGCCTTCCACGCGAACCCACTCGTGGTCTTTGCTGTAGTGTAAATCGTCAGGGATGTTAGCCATCATTCCTCCGCAATCGGGTTGTGAGTTTTGGTTCTCAGCAGTCGGCGCCGCTACTGAAAACGGTAAAACTATTCCGGTGTTGTGGTTCATGATCTCTGTGCGTCCTTTGTGCTGTCTGTGTCTTTGTGGTGGGTTTTGTCCATAAGCATCCACCACAGAGACACAGACAGCACAAAGGGAGCACAGGAATCTTGAATTGCGACCACCGATTATTTCTCGCGCTTGTAAAAAGGCGTCTTCACAATGCGGGCGCCTACCAGCTTGCCGCGCACGTCAATTTGAATTTCTTGTCCCTCGGCGGCCGCCTCAACCGGGACGTAGGCCATGCCGATGTTCTTCTTCAGAAACGGCGCCGGACTTCCGGACGTAACCTTGCCAACCCGCTCGCCGTTTACCAACACATCCTGATCGTCGCGCGCGATGCCTCTTTCGACAACTTCAAATCCAATCAATCGCTTGCGTATGCCGTCCGCTTTTTGTTTCGCGAGGGCATCGCGACCGATGAAGTCGCCTTTGTTCAACTTGCATATCCAACCAAGGTTTGCTTCGAGCAGCGTGGTCTGATCGTTAATCTCATGACCATACAGAGCCATGCCGGCTTCGAGCCGAAGCGTGTTGCGGGCGGCCAGGCCGCAGGGAAGGACTCCGGTGTCGCTGCCGAAATTTCCCGCGTCAAGCAGCTGGTTCCAAATCTGTTCGCCTTTGTCCGACGCTGCGTAAACCTCGAAGCCGTCTTCGCCGGTGTAGCCGGTGCGCGAAACAATCGCGGGTACTCCGTCAACCTCGCCCTCGGTGAAGTGGTAGTACTTGATCTCCGCGAGCGGCACGTCAGTCAGTTTTTGTAAGATTCCCAGCGCATCGGGGCCTTGCAGCGCCAGCTGACAATATTCGGAGCTCACATTCTTCAACTGCGCCGCTTCATTGCGACGATGAGAAGAGATCCACTCCCAGTCTTTCTCGGTAGTCCCGGCGTTGACCACCAGCAGCAAATGGTCTTCAGCGAAGCGGTAGACGAGCAGATCGTCTACCACCGTTCCGGCGAGAGTTGTGAGCGCGGAGTATTGCGCCTGGCCGTCAATTAGTTTGCTGGCGTCGTTCGATGTCAGGTAGTTGACGAGAGCGATGGCTTCTGTTCCGCGCACGTCGATTTCGCCCATGTGCGAAACATCAAAGAGGCCGGCGTGGTTGCGCGTTCGCAAGTGCTCTTCGATAGTGCCGGCGGGATATTGGACCGGCATGTCCCAGCCGCCGAAATCAACCATGCGTCCACCCATGCGGCGGTGCGCGGCATTCAGCGGCGTTTGTTTTAGCTCAGGAGCGGCAGCAGTCACGCGTGTCTCTAACAGACTCGATAGTCTGTTCTGATGGATTTACTGGTAGAACAGGGTTAAGCCGCAAACTAACATGCGAAGTGCGGGGCGTCAAGCGAGTGATCTGAAACGAAGCGGCGTCGGTAAGACGAGGCATTGGCCGCGGATGAACGCGGAGAAACGCGGATCAGGAAAAAGGGGTTGGCAGGGTAAGGATGCCGTCTAATTTCATTTCCGATTGGTGTTTTTGATTTTTCAGATCTGCGTGAATCCGCGTTCATCCGCGGCGAATAGACCAGCTGGAGTTCAGAAGCTGTTGTCGCGCACGTCAACCTTCTGCACGCTGAAGACTACGCGCATCGTGTCAGGCCGGCGATCCAGCGACGCAGGAACGAAAGCCGCGCTTTGTCTTAGCGCCACCTCCAGGTCCGCAAGCATGCGGCGATCGCGCGGCGCGTGGACCACGTCTGCGAGCGACGCCGAGCCGTTACTGAACACGTCAGCGATAACGATCATGTCGTCCCCTTCATGATTCACATTCGGATGAGGTTGCGAGTAGGAGCTGGTCAACGCCGCGAGGGCCCCCTTGGGATTAAGACTAGGTGACTGAGCAGCAAAAGGAGCACGCAGGCTGGAGAAGTCCTCCGAAGTTACCGGCTCGTTCAAATCGAAGCCGCCGCTCGAGCGAAATACGAGGACTGTACTTAGTTGACGGGAAGCTCTTTGGAGCGCCATGAAGTGCGGGCCAAGCGCTATGAACATGGCCGCAAATAGAACTACCGACGCAAACGAGCCGACGCCGTAGGGCATCAAGCGGGGTTCGAGCCACAACGTTAGCCGCTCCCGCACGGAGCGCTGCGGCGTCACGCGCCGCGCCGCGGCTTCGATTGCCAGCGCGGCATTTATCGAAGCGGCCAGGTCAACAGGCACAACCGGGCGACTCATCTGACGCAGACTGCGGCTCATTGAACGACACTCAGCCGCGTGTGCCCGACACACCGGACAAAGATCCAGGTGCTCGTCGACTGATGCGCGCACCGGCGGCGGCAAAACGTCGTCAATAAATTGTGAGAGCAGCTGATTCGTTTCTTCGCAGGTCATGATAATTCAGAACTCAGGAATCAGAGGTCGGGGGCCGGAGATCAGAAGTAAGAGGTCGAAGGTCAGTGGAAGACCTCTCTAATCTCTGACCCCTGATCTCTGGCCCCTGCTTTTCAGATGGCCGGCCGACCCCGGCTGCTTCGTTTTATAAAAAAGGAAGCAACTTCGGCCAGGTCTGGAACAGAAAGTATCTTCATCGACTGGAGCGACGCTTCAACGGGTGTTGCTGGCCACGTTTCAAATTCGCTTTTCATCATTAAGATCCTTTTCGTCCGGGTCCCACCGTTCTCACTTCGACCCATTTGGCACCGAGTTTTTGTGAGCCGGGGCGGGTCGGCCATCCGCTTTCAGATTTGGGATTGCGGATTTAGGAATGCGGATCTGCAACCCTCTGCTCTAGCCGCAATCCGAACTTCGCAACCCGAATTTTACAAAGAGCCTTCCAACTTCTGTCGTAACTCCTGTCGCCCACGCGCCAGGCGCGATTTCACTGTGCCTACGTTAATCCCCAGGGCAGTGGCAATCTCTTCATAAGTGAAACCTTCAATGTCTCGTAGTATCAGCGTCTCGCGATACGCGCGACCCACGCGTTGCAGCGCCGCTCGCAAAACCACTTCACGCTCGTGCGCCAACGTCTGCTGCTCCGGATCGTCGCCCGACTCGGCCAGAGTAGACATCACTGTCTGCGTCGAATCGCCCTGCGACGCGTCGAGTGAAATCGTCGTGTCGCGGCGCCGCCGCCGCCACCAACGCCAACGGTTCCGTGCCTGGTTAATCGCAATGCGATAAATCCAGGTTCGCAAGTCGGCCTCTCCGCGAAAGCGATCGATGCTCTGGAAAGCTCGCAGAAAAGTCTCCTGCGTTAAGTCGCGGGCCTCTTCGCTGTTTTCCGTCAGCCGAAAGAGCAGGCCGTAGATTTCCCCAGAACGTTCGGCAACTAACTCTTCAAACGCCGCCGCTTCCCCCCGCTTTAGTCTTTCAATGAACTGAGCTTCGGCCCGTGGTCGCTGCTCACACGAATCGATAGCGGCAGCCGGTGCAGCCTGCTCTAGCTCCATCTGGCGGAGCGCCATTGGCTCCACGTAGCTCACTTGTTTCTCCCTGGGGACGGAATCGGAGCAGCAACCGACTCTTGCCCGTTTCGCGCAACAGATCGGGCAATCGCGCTGTTAGACACCAGACCGTGGCCGTTTGTTCCAAGCTTCGTTTTGTAGGGGCCGACCAGCGTGTCCGCCCTGGGCCCACACATAGGTGCGCCCCTACAGATTTTTACCCACGCGCTACCGCGCTGTGGTACTGACCTCATGCGATCGTAGTTGTCGATCTTGGGCTGCAACATGTAAAACGCCTTGCTTGACAAGCTTTCCGAGCCGCCCTTACATTGAGTTTCACTAATCATACACCCATAAGAACGCGGTCTACTACATCGACTTGCGAGAAAGAAACTAGTGGCTAAATACAAAAAGAAGCGTGCGCGCGAACTGCAACATGACAAATTCCGGGACACTGCCGGAAGGATTTTCGACCGCGTCGGCGACCGGCTCGAGGGTCAGGGCAAAACGATACTTTACGTGCTGGGAGCCGTGGTGCTGCTGGCCGTGCTCGTCGGTGTCTATCTGAAGTGGAGCAACCGCAAGGCTGATGAAGCGCGACGCGCACTCGGGCGGGCGATTGCAATCGCCACGGCTCCGGTAGCCACGGCCTCGCCTGCGCCCGGCGCCCTAGCTCCGGCGTATGCCAGCGAAAAGGACCGCGCGCAGAATGCTGTCGCTGAGTTTGAGAAGGTTGCTGCCAAGTACGGCGATCCATACAAGACGGAGGCGCGTTACTTCATCGGCGCAAATCTGCTTTACGTAGATCGTGAGAAGGGAATGAATGAGCTGGCCGAAGTCAGCAAGAGTAGCGTGGCCGAAGCTGCCACACTCGCGAAGTTTGCGCTTGCCCAGGCTAAGGAAGAAGACGGAAAGTATGACGAGGCGGCGAAGCTTTTTTCAGAATTGGCAAGCCAGAAAAGCGAAGTAGTGACTCCGGAAATTGCTAACCTGCGGCTCGCGTTCACCTATGAGAAGCAGGGCAAGAAGGCGGAGGCGGCCGATCTGCTTTTCAATATCGTCGACGCGGCTCGTAAAGCGAAGGACGCTGACGGCCAGCCGCTTCCGGAATCGACTGCAGCTCGCGAAGCAGGAGAAGAACTGCAAAAGATCGACGCCGATCGGTACGCCAAGCTGACGCCTGAAGCGCCGCCTGACAACGGTCCTTTCTAGCGGAGACGGCGTCCGCCCACAATGAGCGCGAACGCTCTCCTGGGACCGCGGGCGTCCCGCCCGCAATGAGCCCGAAGCGCGAACAATCGCCTCGAAGTCGAGTGGTAACGTATCTGGGGCGGGCGAGACGCCCGCGGTCCCGGTTTTCAGCCGGCGCTGTCGATGGACAATCTTACTCATTCGTTGGTAGGACTGACCGCGGCCAAGGCTGGTCTTGAAAAACTTTCACCCGGGGCCACTGCGCTCTGCCTCCTCGCCGCTAATGCGCCAGACGTCGACGTCGCGGTTCTGATCTTCCGCGACCGTTGGGCTTATCTTCACCATCATCGTGGATTGACGCATTCCATTATCGGGGTGTGCGTTTTAGCGCTGGCCCTGCCGCTCGTTTTCTATCTCGCGGATTTGCTGATTGCGCGTATCTGGCAGCGCCAGCCTGTCGTTCGCTTCAAAGGCTTACTGTTAGCATCCGCGCTGACAATGGCCACCCATCCAATCCTCGACTGGACGAATAATTACGGCATGAGATTCTTGCTGCCCTGGAACCCTCGATGGTTCTACGGTGATTTCTTATTCGTAATCGATCCGGTGTTCTGGTTGGTGTTGGGCGGGTCCGCCTTCCTGCTGACTTCAAACAGCAGAAAACAAATTAGCCTGTGGCTGGTGATTGGAATACTGACGACTGCACTCGTCCTGGTTGGTTCGCTTGGCGGGAATGCACCGTCCATGCTTACAGGGTTTCGCGTCTTTTGGTTCGTTGCGATTCTGCTGCTGGCGGCTATTCATCGAGGGAAAGTTCTGGAGCATTTCGGCTCGCGCGTGGCGATCGCCGGCCTGTTGGTAGTTACCGCCTACAGTGCGGCGCTCTTCGTCATGCATCGCGTCGCCTTGCGCAACGCGAACCTTCAAGCCGCCAGCATCGCCCGCGAATATGCGGAACAGATTCTTGAAGTCGTAGCTATGCCTACGCTGGCGAATCCCACCGAGTGGCTCTGCATACTTGATACCGATCGCGCTACTTACAAATTCAATGTTGCGCTCCTCGGCCAGCCTTCCAATGCCTCGGTCCCGCGCTTCGAAAAACCGGCCAGCTCCACGGCGAAGATTATCGCTTTGGCCGAACGCGATCCCCGCGCGGAAGTCTTTCTCGGGTTTGCCCGATTTCCCGGCTATCGCGTAGTTGGTGAAGATTGTCTGACGCAGACTCTCGTTCAGTTCGCCGACTTACGTTACACTGAACCGGGAAAGGGCCGCGGCACGTTTTCACTGGAACTGCCAGTTGATTGTCCGGCATTGGAGCGAGCTACTAAATGAACGACGCGGATCAGATGGAGACACTAAAGGCGCTGACTGAAGTCGCGCGCGAACGCGAGCGGCCGCGCAAAGGCTTGCGACTCGCGAGCGTTCGAGTCTCGCCAGGTCCTTATCTGGCAGCGGCCAGCGTTCTCACGTTCTGCTCAGCCCTCCTGCTGCGCTCGAACAATGATGCGCTTGCGTTGCTTGTCTTAGGGATTGCCTGGTTGTTTGTCCCAATTCTGGCCCTGACCGATCGCGTTGAGTTTGACGGTGAGTCGTTGATGAGAATCGGTCCGGTACCTTTTCTGCTGCGTCAGCTTAACGGTCGCGCCAGGAAACTTAGCGTCGAGGAATTCGAGAAAGTCGACACGCAGGCAGTGCGCACTTTAAGACGAAGCGGCCGCGTTCGTTATCGCTATCGCACTCAGATTGTCGGGAAGAACACCGAATTTGTTTTCGCGTCAGGCGGCCGCAGTTACCGGGAGATGGTGCGCCAACTGTTCCCGCTAATTCATCGCGACAAGCTCGATCTGCGTACGATTGAATTGCGTGACTATCTTTGTGAGCCAAAGCCGCTCAGCGATGAAGTGCAATCTCTGAGTCTGGCCTCGGCCGACATTCTTGAAGGCGCGACCCTCGACTTCAAGCTGGGCGGCAAACGAAAAGGCGATGACCTGGCCAAGTTAGCGCTCGACGACGAGCGCGCCATGTTGCTCGGTCAAGTGGGCAATAAACTTCGGATCGCCGGCCGGCTCAATGAGGCGCGCGAAGCGTTTCGCCGCGCGTTGAGTGTAATACCGGCGGATGGAAAACTAATTCTGGAGTTTGCGCGCTTGTTGCGCTCGCAGGCGAGCAGTTTGAGTGATCCGAAACTTTTATTGCGGGCCCGCGCGGCGCTGCGCTTGTCGGCAATGCGGGCGGAAAGAGAGCCGGAGCTGTTGTCGCTGGTGGGCGAAAGTTTTCTCGAGTGGGGCGAGACGCTGCGCGCGCAGAATAGTTTTCAAAAGGCGATCGAATTGCAGCCGGAGAATTTTCGCGCGCGCATCGGTCTGGCTAATCTCGCGCTGCGACAGGGAAAACTTGCGCACGTTATCCACCAGTATCGCGATGCTGCGGGCGCAACTTCCGACGTCGCGCTTTCGCGACATGCGGGCAGAGAAGCCGAGTATTACGCGCGACTGAACGACGATGACGATTACCTGGTTGCCGAGCTGCGACGCATCAACTGGCTGCAGCATTCGCTCAAGGTGCGACGGCTGGCCGCGCGCATTACCAACGGCAGTATTCTGGTGGCTTTGGCTGTTCCTTTTGTTGACGAATCCTACGCGGGCCCCTGCTGGTACCTCGCCTCGTCTTCGTTGATCGCCTGGATGGTGAGTCTGTTGGCAATCAAACTACTGGCGAAGCGACGAACCCCGCAAGTGGCAACATAGTCCGCACGCTTAAGTCGTTTTTGTTTTTGAACCTGCGCTCTTGCCCTTGCGCGCTGTGCCCTCACGCGGTGTCGGCGGCTGAATCGTGCGCGCCTGCTGTTCGGTCTGCGAGGCGACGGCAAACGTTCGCGTCGGTTCAGGACTAAGCAGCGCATCCCAACGGTAACGCGAAGCTTCCCGCGGCTGGCTCAGGCGCTTGAAAACCAGGTCGGTGACGGCGTTCGCAATCCAGTTGTGATAGAACTCGCCCACCGAAGCCAGTTCGGCATCAGGCGCCGGATTCATGAAGTCGATCGCGTAGGGAACGCCATCCTTAATTGCGAACTCGACCGTGTTCAGGTCGTAACCCAGCGCCGTGCATAACGTGCGAACGTCTTGCCTGACGCGGTCCGCCAGCTCCGGCGCCAAATAATCCGGATTGTGAATGTACTGCTCACCGGAGAGATAAGGCTTGCGCGGATCGTAAGCCATGATCATAACCTCTTCCTGGCCGACACAGTAACACCGCACAAACTGATCGAAATCAATCCCTTCCTGCAACGTCATGCAAAGCGTTCCGGTCTGGTTGTATTCAGTCAACAACTCTTCGAGCGAATTAACTTTCGAGACATTCTTCCAGCCGCCGCCGTCGAATGGCTTTAAGAAGGAAGGGAAGCCGACGTAATCGGCGATCGCCTGCCAGTCGAGCGGAAACTCGAGGTTGCGCAGGCTCTCGCTCACGATTCCCGTCATGTAGTCCTTCTGCGGCAATAGCACCGTCTTCGGAACAGCCACGCCCAGCTTGCGCGCTAAGGAGTAGTTAAAAAACTTGTCGTCGGCCGACCACCAGAACGGGTTGTTGATGATGACCGTACCCTCGAGCGCCATTCGTTTCAGAGTCGCACGGTAAAAAGGCACTTCATGGGAGATGCGATCGATAACCAGGTCGTATTGCGGCGGTGCGTCGTGGCGAATGCCGCCCAGTTTTATATAGTCGGCAGTCACTACACCCTGACCGCGTTCGTTAATGTTCTTGATTAGAGCCTCGGGAAAGGTTTTCTCCCTGCCTACTAAAATGCCAACCTTCTTCATAAGATCCTCGCTGTTGATGAATATTAGTTCGTGCTTGTAACGGCTGCACCTCTCAGACAAACACGAGCGATTTGAAACTCAGCAGACTACGACTTAACTGGAATACATGTCAATTTGCCTCCGGGACTGCATTGCGATGTTTTGTGTGAGTTCGTATGCAGTTCGTCTATTTTCGTGGTCGTGCCCCTACTCAATAAAGAGCGAACCACGAAGTAACACAAAAGTGGAACGAACCAACACGAATGAGATCACAGGCTCGTCGGGTATGTAAGCGGGATGGAGCAGGCATCTGACGCCCCCCAAACTCGCATCAATCAACCGGTTGCGCCGGAGCTTTAGTGTTTGCTGTGTTACAATCCGCTCGCTCGGATGGCCAGCTTCTTCCCGGTTTGCGCTAACAATCATTGCATTGTTTCTACAGGAGAAATACTTCTTGCGTCGCTCATTTCTAACCCCCGCAGTCTTAATCCTTCTCGCCGTTATCAGCCCGTTTACGCCGGTGCGCGCGCAACAAACCGTGCCGCCCGATAAGACGATTCCCAAGCCGATCGATAAGAACCAGAAGACGTTTACGGCTGAACAGATCGCCGAGTCGGCTATTTTTCTCTATGGCAGCCGGGAGCAGCTCGCGAAGATCCGCCGCAATGGAATCGAGAGCGGACGCATCTGCAAACCCACCTGCGACGTGGGCAAAGTGGAGGAAGCGACTTATCAGCGCCGGTTCGTGCGCGGCGAAAGCATGGACAAGGACAAGATCCGCGTCGATCAGAAAATGCCGACCCTGGAATATTCTTTGATCTTTGGCAGCGGACAATTGTGGGGAATCATCAACGGCGCTTCGTTCACGCCGCGGCAGGACGCCACCAGCACGTTTTTTGCGCAACACCGCCACAGCATCGATAGCTTACTTCGTTACAAAGAAAACGGTTCGACGCTCACTCTGATCGGCAAAGACAAACAAAAGGGTCTCGACCTCTACATTCTGGACGTCACGGACAAAGATAAGCAGACGACGCGCTATTACATCAGTGCCAAGAGCCTGCACGTGTTGTGGCTCGAATATGAGGAACGGCAGGTGGGCGCGGGACTGGCCCCGCTCAAATATTCGCGAAAGTTCATGGACTACCGCTATGCGCAGGGCACGCTCGTGCCTTACCGCTCGGTCTTGCTCGAAGACGGCAAGCAAATCCAGGAGACGCGAATTCTGAACGTCACTTACGGCATCAAGCTCGACGATACGGTGTTTAAGAGCCCGCAAGCTTAAAGTCGTAGCCGAAGCCCGACCGTAAGGGAGGGCTTTTAAGCGGTTTCAACCTCGAGCCCTCCCTAATGGTCGGGCTTCTGCCTCCCAGAACCTCGAGCCCTCCCTGATGGTCGGGCTTCTGCCTCCCAGAACCTCGAGCCCTCCCTGATGGTCGGGCTTCGGCCAACTCTTCGGAACCCTGCCCCAATTCAGGCGTGTACTACTGCGAGCGGCCATGGGTCAGGGTTATAATGAGGTGCAACTGGTCGTTTCATTGCAAATTCAATAGCGAGCAAGTCGGAGCTGCGGAACAACCAAACACCGGAAACTCGTGAGCGCGTGTGAGAGCCTACCTGCCCTGATGGACACACTAACTACGATCGACATGAATTTTTCCGCGGCGTTGCGGCACGAGGTGGTCGCCGATCACACGTCTGATCACGCTCTCCTCGAAGCCACGCGGATAGGCGACCATGATGCTTTTGCGCAGTTGGTAGGTCGTTATCGGAACCCGATCACGAATTACATTTATCGCATGACCAACGACTACGACGGGGCGGTGGATCTGGCGCAGGAAACTTTTGTGAGGGTCTATCGCGCCGCCGAGCGCTACCAGACGACCTACGCGTTTTCGACCTACATCTACCGGATTGCGACCAATCTCGCTATCAGTGAGCTGCGAAAGCGAAAACGACGGAAGCTGGTTTCATTGACCGGGTTCTTTCAATCGAGCGATGGCGCCGAGCCGCAGGAGTTCAATCCGCCGGACAAGAATCCCCTGCCGGACACAGAACTGGTTGACGCGGAACGCCGGCTCGCGGTGCAGCGAGCGATTGCCACTCTCCCGGAGAAATATCGAGCCCCCCTGATTCTGCGAGACGTTGAAGGCCGGAGTTACGAAGACATCTCGCGAATCTTGGAAACCAGTGAAGGCACCGTCAAATCGCGCATTAGCCGGGCGCGAGGCTTCCTGCGAGAGAAGATGACGGCTTATTTTTGAGGAGTAACATGAGAAGTATCAATTGCCGAAACACCAAACGTGAAATCGAAGCGCGGGGCGCGGGTCGTTTGCTAAGTGCCGCGGTGGCGGCACACATCGAACAGTGCCCGGCGTGTGAAACGCTTTCCCGTCAGCAGAGTCAGTTGCACGCGCTTGTTTCCAGCCTCGGCAGGGTGGAAGCGCCGGCGGATTTTGATGTTCGTTTGCGCGCCCGGCTAGTCGCGGAACGAAACAGGGAAACTCGTTCTTTCTCGTTTGCAAATTTTTCGCCCGGGCTTAGGGCGGCAGCGGTCGCGGCAGTACTGCTCGTGATTGGTTCGGCCTTCGTGTTTGTCAGTTTTAGAAATCAAACGAACCCGGCGGTTGCTGGTGGAAATCAAGTTGTAACAAGTCCGGTGGCGCCGGCGGTTGCGCCGGTTCAGACCGCAGTGAAGCCGGATGACGTGAAAGTTGCGACGGTCGCAGGCACGGATGATTCGTCCACTCAGGTTGTTTCTCCGCGAACATTTAGGCGCGGAGGCGCGCGCACGGAATTGGCAAGCGTGCGAGGCAGTCGATTGGGCACGCGCGATCTGAGCAGCACTGCCGCCGGAGTCTTGAAACGTGACGAGCAACTCGCGGGCGCCTATCCCACCGGAGCTTTCCCGATTAATGCGTCGTACCAGTCGCTGAAAGTTTCCGTCGACAACGGCAGCGGGTTGTCGCGCACGATATCGCTACCGACGGTTAGCTTCGGTTCGCAGCGTTCGCTCTCGAACAGCGCTTCGCCTTTGATGGCGTCGGCCAGGGGCACCTGGTAATAACTAATCCGCGGGGAGGCCGGCATTGAGAGTTCAAGCTCTAGCTTGCGATTGTGATAACAGCGAAGGCCCCAGCCTAAAGGCTGAACTCTGAACTGCAGGCCTCTACGCGACCATGATTTAAGGGTAGATCACCAGGACGTTTTAATTAAGCAATGACAAGCAAAAAGAAATTCAATTTGTTCGCGTTAGTCTTAGTGGCCGGCCTGGTCTCTATCCCGGCGACGGCCCAGACGCCCGCCCCCTCTCCCGCAAAACCGCACAGCACTCCAAAAGCTCAGGGCACGGCTGATGCCAATCGTGTGATCCTCGAGAACAAGCTTGCCGCGCCGCAAGTGGTTACGATTCTGCACCGGCTCAACGGTCTCAAGGTTTTGAGTTTGCTAGTGCGATCGCGGGAGCAGTTCGACGCTATCGCCAAGCTGGACCAGGCTTTTCAACTTGCCGGCGACGTCCACACGAACGTAATAGCCGGTCTGGCTTTGGACGACGGCCAAACGATTGCCGCCTGGCTGCCGGAAGCGGAAGCGGAGATGCCGCCGCCGTCGTTTTTCGTGCCGCGCGCCCCGCGGCCCCCCAGAACGCCGGTAAGCACGTCTCCGGGTGCAAAGGGAACGGCGCCGCCCGCGCCCGTCGTGGCTCCGGCTCCCGAAGTCGGCCCCGGCGTATACGGTCCGCCGGCGATTCAAGGCGTGCCGGAAGAATTCAAGTATCCGGCCGAGTTTTCTCTGCCGGCCGATCTGCGAATCATCACCCGCGATGGCAAGCGTGTGATGGGGCGATATATCGGACTGGATGGCCTCACGGGGTTGTCGCTCATAACTGTTACCGATGCCAACCTGCCGACCAAAGCCGCGCCGAAAGAAGAGGCGATAGTTATCGGACAGGTGCTGCGCGTAGTTGGACCACAGCCGGCGCCAGCCAGTGAAGCGCCGGGAAGATCTCCGCTGTACATTCGTATCGGCGAAACGGAAGCGATCGTTGTTAAGATCAGCCGTTCTCCCTCAGGCGGGATCGCGCGGGTGCGGGTTAAGTCGCCAAAGTTTTCTTCGGCAAACATCGGCGGCATTGCAATCAACGAAAACAACGAGACGCTTGGGATCGTCGATGGAGTCGAAGGCGGCGAAGCGACGATTGTTCCGATGTCTCTGGTGAGGATGGCCGCGAAGCGTGTGGTGGCGCGGCAAGCGAGCGTGCCGCGACCCTGGTTGGGAATCAAAGGTGAGCCGGTCGGAGCCATCCCCGTTGAACGCATTACGCGTGTCGGTTGGGAGGTCGAGCGTGCGCGCGAGTTGAATTCGAAGAAGCAGGGAATCCTACTGACGTCGGTTACCCCTGGCAGTCCGGCCGCCCTCGCGAAACTTAAACCGGGCGACATCATCCTCAGCGTGAATAATGGATTTATCCGCGACGCGGAAGAGTTCTCCTGGCTGCTGGACGAGGCGGGACCGGAAAGTCCGGTGCTGTTTGGCGTGGCGCGACCGGAGAAGGAAATTGCAGAGGCGATGGAGATCAAGCTGAGTGAATCTCCCGATCCGTTCTTTGGATTGCGCACCACGGTAGAGAAGCAGGTGAGAAAAATCTACAAGGCGCGCCACACTATGTTGGGCGACGGGATCCAAACAGTGGCATTGAAACCGCAAGCCGCATCGCGCTTTGGATCGAGCGGCGGACTCCTGGTGCTCTCAGTTCAGCCGTCGACCGATGCCTACAAGGCGGGGCTGCGACCCGGTGATCTAATTGAGACCATCAACGGCAAGTCGCTCAATACCGAAACGGGGAGTTACTCATTTGCGTTTACGCCCGGCGTACCTTCGAATTGCGTCGTGATACGCAACAAAGAA